>ENA-OXUB01000009-OXUB01000009.1-human-gut-metagenome-genome-assembly--contig:-NODE-9-length-172266-cov-27.953226_pt1 | contig 172266 bp, 181 predicted proteins | sample MGYA00249345_ERZ652652 | MGnify/ENA primary metagenome ERZ652652 (study PRJEB26925, sample SAMN05826496) | human gut metagenome | biome: ENVO:2100002; feature: ENVO:00000062; material: ENVO:00002003... | reverse complement strand
AAAATTTTCTAAAGCTGGTCGAATTAATTCAAATTGTTGCCGAGTAATATTGCTGGGATAATTTTTCATAGCTTAAACTCGCTTTTTACATAGAAGTATATCAAAAATCATAGATCTTGGACAGCTTCTAAGGAAGAACTCATTTTTAGATTTTTGTTTTTGAATCAAATTGTAGATCATATAAAGGGAAATTCTCATGTACGTATTTTGAAATCGGTGTTGATCACAAGTGTGCTCTTTGCAATTTGGCACGTAAGACACTTTGGCGTTTATCCAACGCCATCCGTTCTCCTACAGATGTTTTCTGCGTTTGGGATTGGAATGATCTTTTCAGTTATCTGTCTGTATACAGGAACAATTTGGATAACCGTCATTCTGCATAGCTTGTTTGATCTGTTGCTAGTTGATGCAACTTCAGTCCAAAGCCCGTTTACGGTCAGTCCCAATTCTTTTGGGGTGGAATTTGTTGTATTGACAACGACTATCCAGATTATTGTTGCAGTACTGGCGATCTATCTCACTAAATCGGGTCCATTCGAACAAACCATTCGTGAAAATCGATTGGGAAGCAAGCCCAGATTGATGACAAGTTTAAGTCTGGAAAAGTAGAAAGGTTGATAAATCATGATTAAAAAAACACTCTTAATAATGCCGCTGTTAGTCCTGCTGACAGGCTGTGGGGTCAAACACGCCGCAACCAACCAAACGGCTCAGCACAAGCGTGATTGGACCGAAGTCTATGATGCAAGCGGGCACAAGGTTGTCACTTTAACAAAACAGCAAACAGCCAATTATCTCAGTGATCATCTCGGAGATGACGAGGGGAACGCGACACACCATCGGCTCCCCAGAAGTTCTCAATTACAATTTAAGTACGTTGGTCACCAAAAGCGCGGCAACTACCAAGTGACGACCTACATTTATTCAAATCACTATGCAAAGAGTCGGCCGGTTTCGAATCTTCCAACAACTGTTTGGAAGTTGAGTAGCCAAGAATATGCGAAGATGAGTCATCCCAGTGGATTTGAATGAAGTACCAGCTTACGAAAAATGAATGCACCCCATTAATCATATACACAACCTTTACAATGAAATGCCATTAACTGGTTGTTCCAGCTAAATGTGAGCGGTATAGTCGATTTATAGGTGGGTGCTAATAATATGATTGATCGCTTGTTTTAACGTTCGAAAGCGATTATTGTCAGTTCACAATTACTTGGAGGTAAAATTAATGGCGCAAGAAACGCAATTGAATCAGCTTTTTCGTTGGGAATGTGGGTTAGGGATGGTGCTCGCCATTGGGTTAGCGATGACCGCAACCGCTGCAGATTATCTAAGCAGCCCGGTAACGTTAGCGGCAATCCTTGTGGGGTTCGCTTGCGGAGGGCTATGCACGCTCTCATTTTTTCAAACATCCCAACGGACTTGGCGGAGAGTGGGGCTGGTGTTTGCCAAAATAATCGCCATGATTATCTATTTGTATGCCGTGGACACAATCGTCAGCGACCTCCTCGATCACATTTGGCGAATCTTTGGCGTGGCTCCTATCTTTCTGTTTTATTTGGGGACCATTTTAGTCTTCATCGGTATCCTCCCAGGATACTTTCGCCTAATTCTTGCGGAAACCAACTCCCCGTTAAGAATGCTGGCCCTCTTTGTCTTCTATTATGAAGCGGTTGTCATCCCGAATACATTTGGTTTTGGAAAAAATTACGTTTCAAGCTTTGACGCAATCAATATCCTCACGTTCGTGGTTGCGACGGCGCTAGTGATCATCGCAATGAACCATTGGGGTTATCGGTTTCCCCGCTTTAAGTTCAATCATCAGGTGAACTATTGGTGGCTTGCCCTGCTGGTTTTCCCGCGCTTTATTTTCATGGGATTTTCTGCTGGCAGTTGGTCGCGGTTGTTCTCGCTTCCCGTGACCTTCAAGTTGGCATCAGTTTCCGACATGAAGGGTGTTCTGCTGACGGGGGTGTACATTGCGTTTACCGTGTTGACAGTTTGTTTCAAGGAAGAACTGATCTTTCGCTACTTGTTCTTGAGTCAAATTCTGAACATGGTAACCGGTACACCAAAAGTCAAAGTTTTGAAGTCAGTTTTGTTCACAGCCTTTCTGTTTGCCTTATGGCACCTCCAGAATTTCACCTATCAACCGGTATTAGGAACGATTATGCAGGCAACCGCCGCCTTTGCGATGGGCATGGCGTTTGCAATTATCTGTTTATATACCGGAACCATTTGGATCACGGTGATCATGCACAGTATTTTCGACCTGTTTATGGTGGATAATGTCAGCAACCAGTCGCCGTTTTCCGTTGAGCCATCAGCGTTTACAATTGAATTTATCCTGATCACTACTGCCATCCAAATTGTGGTGGTGCTGCTGGCAATTTACTTGGTTAAAACGGCATCCTTTGAGCAAACGATTCGGGAAAACCGATTGTCCCGACAGCCGCATTTTGCATTGGACTAACCAGCAATCGTTTAAAGTGGTCCGAGCACCCTAAAATTTGAATTATCAATGGCCAATTGAAGCGACAGGATTCACATAGTCGTATAATAAACCTAACTAATCTTTTAGGAGGTTCAACATGGCAGAACTCACACACTTCTACGAAAAGTTTCAACCAGCACACTACAATATTTATTTAGACATTAACCGGGAGACAAAGCAATTTTCCGGCAAGACCACTATCACTGGTGACGCCAAGACAACGGCGATTTCAATTCACCAGAAATTCTTGAATATTGAAACCGTTCAGGCGGACGGGAAAGACGTGCCGTTTACAACCGACGATGCCAACGAAGCCATCCAAATTACCTTATCCAAAACCGGGGAGACAACCCTCGCCATTACTTATAAGGCAAAGTTAACGGACACGATGATGGGCATTTACCCGTCCTACTACGAAGTTGACGGTGTTAAGAAACAGATTATCGGCACGCAGTTTGAGACCACTGCGGCGCGGCAGGCCTTTCCATCAGTGGACGAGCCGGAAGCCAAGGCGACCTTTGATTTAGCGATCAAGTTCGATGAGCATCCCGGTGAAACCATCATCAGTAACATGCCTGAAGTCCGCACTGAAAACGGGGTTCACTACTTCGACACAACTATGCGGATGTCGACGTACCTGATTGCCTTTGGCTTTGGTGAGTTGCAGAGTAAGATAACCACCACCAAGAGCGGAGTTAAGGTTGGCGTGTTTGCCACCAAGGCGCACAAAGCCGATGAACTCGACTTTGCTTTGGACATCGCTAAGCGTTCGATTGAATTCTATGAAGATTTCTATCAAACAAAGTATCCACTACCACATTCCTGGCAGTTGGCCCTGCCTGACTTCTCAGCCGGCGCGATGGAAAACTGGGGCCTGGTCACATACCGGGAAGCCTACCTGTTGCTTGATCCGAAGAATACGTCCTTTGAAATGAAGCAGTTAGTGGCCACCGTTATTGCTCACGAATTAGCCCATCAGTGGTTTGGTGATCTCGTCACGATGAAGTGGTGGGATGATCTCTGGTTGAACGAAAGTTTTGCCAACATGATGGAATACGTTGCCGTTGACGCGATTGAGCCGGATTGGCACGTCTGGGAAATGTTCCAGACTTCGGATGTACCGGCTGCTCTCCAACGGGATGCGACCGATGGCGTTCAGTCCGTTCACGTTGACGTGGAAGATCCAGCGGAAATTGATTCGCTGTTCGATGCCGCCATCGTTTACGCAAAGGGCGCCCGCATGTTAGTCATGGCCCGTGCCTTGGTTGGCGATGATGCCTTGCGAAAGGGCCTCAAGAACTACTTTGCCGCCCACAAGTTCCACAATGCCACCGGGGATGATCTCTGGTCAGCCCTGGGCGAAGCTTCCGGCATGGACGTTGGTGCGATCATGAAGACTTGGCTGGATCAACCGGGCTACCCGGTAGTGACCGCTAAATTGGCCGATGGTCAGGTAACCTTAACCCAGAACCAATTCTTCATTGGCGACGGTCAGGATGCTGGCCGCAAGTGGTCCATTCCGCTGAACAGTAACTACGCCGAAGTTCCGGAATTGATGACCGATAAGACGATCACAGTTGCGGATTATGACAAATTACGAGCAGCGCATGGCACCCCCTTCTTGTTAAACGTGGGCAACAACTCGCACTTTATCGTCCAGTACGATCAAACGTTGATGAAAGATATTTTGCAAAACGTCGATCAGTTAGACGCCATTTCCCAATTGCAAATTCTTCAGGACTTGCGCCTATTGGCCGATGGTAAGAAGACGTCGTACGCGACCTTTGCCCCATTACTGCCGAGATTTGCCAACAGCCATGGAAACGTGGTCAACGCCGCCCTGTATCGGGCAGCCAATAAGTTGAAGCAGTTTGTCACCCCGAAGTCCGCTGAAGAAAAGCAATTAAAAGCATTCTTTGATCAACTGAGCAGCCAACAACTTGCCCGCTTGGGGTGGACGCCAAAAGCTGGTGAAGCAAACGACGACCAACTCACACGGCCATACATTTTGAGTGCCGCCCTGTATGCCGAAAATGCGGCTGCCATTAAGGACGCCCACCAGTTGTTTACTGATAACGCGGACAACCTTGGCGGCTTATCAGCCGACATCCGGGTCTTCGTGCTTAGAAATGAAGTCAAGAATTTTGGGAGTGCCGAGCTGTTTGACAACCTGTTGAATGCTTATCGGCAAACGGCTGATGCCAGTTACAAGGCTGACATTTCCGCTGCCCTGACCAGTACGACCGATCCGCAGTTGATCGCCAAGTTGGTTGAAAAGTTTGAGGATGCCGACACCATTAAGCCCCAGGATTTGCGCGCTTGGTTCCGCGGCGTTCTTGCCAACGATGACGGCCAGCAAGCGGCTTGGGATTGGATTCGCAACGACTGGCAGTGGTTGGAAGATACGGTGGGCGGCGATATGGAATTTGCTACCTACATCACCGTGATTGCCAGCGTATTCAAGACATCAACCCGACTTGCCGAGTTCAAAGCCTTCTTTGAACCAAAACTGCCAACGCCTGGCTTGACCCGGGAAATTAAGATGGACATCAGTGTCATCGAAAGTCGGGTTAACCTGATTAACGAAGAAAAGGACGCGGTGAATGCCGCAATTGCCAAGGCCGTTCAGAAATGACTGGTTGAAGGCGCATTGAAAAAATAAGAGTGGGGGAAATCAGTAATCGTTGATTTCCACAGATAAGACAGTCGGCCGACACTTCCTATTTGGGAGGGTCGGCCGACTGTTTCCAGCTCCTTTGCTTTTTCTTAATCAATCTTAAGGTCTTCTAAGCTTCTGGAGGAAAACGGGGATTTTTTCATTGAATGTGGTAAAATTTAAAAACAGATTCTTTATCGTGATTGCTCGTTTACCATAGTGAGAGGGAATTCCATGATTTTAAGTTTAATTGTTATTGCGTGTCTGATTGGCGGGGTGGTGAGCGGTTTTCGCCGGGGCTTTGTCAGCCGATCCGTCAGTATCGTTTCGTTAATTCTCGCGTTTATCGTTGCGATTTACTACTTTCAGGCGACCGCCAACTATGTCATTGACTTCATCAAAAAGTTTAACGGCGACGTGGGCGTTCAATGGCTTTACGTAACCGACATCATCGCCTTTGTGGTGTTGTTTTCACTGACCCGGTCCGTTTATTTGATGCTGGGGAGGGCCTTAAATGCGGTCGTTAAATTACCAGTGCTTCACCTTGGCAATCAACTGCTGGGATCGGTGATCGGCGTTGTCGCGCAGTACCTCATCATTTTCTTTGTCCTCAACGTCTTGATCCTGTTTCCAATTAACTGGTTCCAAACGCAGTATCAGGACTCCGGCATTTCACAAACGATCGTTAAAAAAACGCCGGTGCTTTCCCAACATGCCGGGCGGGTTATCACAACCCATCATACGGCGGTGAATAATCAGGTGAACGATGGTCGGGGTGGTACTCATGAAATGGCTTAATCGACTGCTCGCCGTCGTGGTTGTGCTTCTGACGATGAACGTGTTCGTTCAGCCTGATTCATGGCAGACGATTGGCAAACGGGTTAATAACGCGGTCGACCTGCCGGCAATGCTGAAAACGGAAATTGACCGGACAACCACCCGGGCCGGGTCAGAACCGACTACCCAAACGGATTCAACCGCGACGCCGATCGAATCAATCGTCCAGGGGCGGCGGCTTTCCAGCCGATACTACTATCAGTTTGCCGACGACGTGCCGGCTAAGGCTAAGCGCGTCTTTCTTGAAGCGATTAACCAGTATAATCAAACCGGGATTGTTCATATTCTGCCGGTCTCAGAGGCAACTAATAAGACTCAGGCTAATATCATGACCCTTTACGTTTACCAAAAGCGGGTTGCCGTTGGCAGCGGTGCCGTGGAATTAGGCCTTGGCGGGCCAAAAGTTTATCCGTGGGTCGGTAAGCATGATGAGGACATTAATCGGGGCAAGGCCGGCCTTAACACTGAATATCCCCAATCAAGCTTAACCCTGTCGGTGAGCCTTCACGAAATTGGCCACGTTCTGGGATTGGATCACAGTCGCATGCACAGCTCGATTATGTATCCGATTGACCAGGGCAAGACTAAGTTGTCGGCAGCCGACTTAGCGACACTCAGAAAAATTTATCAGCATTAGATCACAAATGAAAAAGGCATTGCCAGTCACCGGATTAACGCAGTTGTTAGTCAGTGATTAGCGGTGCCTTTTAATTAACGGGAATGATTTGACCGGTTTGACCGGTAACTTTGAACTTGCTGGTAAACGGTGTAGGCCAACTGGCCGATTGCAATGATGGTTGAGAGTTTGGCCCAAACGCCATAACGTTTTGACATCAATTAGTCCTCCAATCCATTAAGTTATATTGAGTTTAATGGATTGGGAATCATCGAGGCAATTTTAAAAACTGACAGCGAAATTAGCGTTCGCTTCGATAAATGGCCATTTTCTTCTGGAAAGTGGCTTCCGTAACCCCGTAAGCCGTGAAACTAATTGCGTTGGCCCCGGCGTCGATGGTTTCTTGCATCTGTTCGTCGGTTTTGCCACCGGAAGCGATAATTGGAAAGTTTGGGTCAATGTTGACAACTTCGTGACGCAGCCAACGCACCAGTTCGGCAGTGTTCTTGCCACCGGCGACGTTAAAGGCATTCACCCCGGCGTCGATGCGTTCCTTCACGTTGATGTCGTGGTTAACAACCGTGTAAATAATCGGGATGTCGACGACATGTTCAACGCTGAGAATTGTTTCGGTGGTTGCGGGAGCGTTCAAAACAACGGCTTGGGCGCCATTTTCTTCGGCAAAACTGCCAATGGTTGCGGAACGAAGGCCTTTTGTGAGCCCACCACCAATCCCCGCCAGAATTGGGACGTTGGAGACCGTCGAGATGGCGTTCAAAATTTTGGTGTTCGGGGTCCATGGATAAACGGCAAGTACCGCGTCAGCATTACTGTTGGCGATGACGGCCACGTCCATGGTGTAAATAATACTCTTAATCCGTTTTCCAAATAACCGGATGCCCGAGGCGTTTTTAATAACGTCGGGGCTTCTGACGATGTCCTTTCGTAATTCCGATGAAATATCAGGAACGAATTTTTTGTTACGAATCATGTTGATATCATTATTCATAAAGATTCCTCGATTCTATTAGTGTCAAACCTTATTATAATTAAGTCATGGTCATATGAAAAGAATCGAAACTGAATTTGCCAGTTATCAATTTGAATTTTGTTCGCGCTTGGGAACTTTTTGAAGTGCCAAGCGGCTCTGGAGATTGCGGTCGTAATTTTTCACGACTGGGATCAGCCAGGCAACAATTCCGGAAATGACGGCACTGATGCCGGCAATAATAAATAGTTGTTCGACGCCAATCGCGTCAGCAAGCGGGCCCGCAAATATCAATCCCAGCGGACCGGTCAGACTGAGCAGGGAATTTAAGACCCCCAGTATGCGCCCGAGCTCCTTGGGTGGGTAGCTTTGCTGAATCATGGCCATTAGCAGCGTGTTGAAGTACGGCGTCGCCAGTCCGGCTAAAGCATTCAGGACGACAAACCAAATGAACCCGGTTTGATTGCCAGGCAGGACGCCACTTAGGCCGGTGGTGATGCCAATGACAAAAAAGGCCGCAATCACGGGGATCATTCGGTTTGACCATTTACCAAAGACGCCAATGATTGTGCCACCCACCAGCATCCCGGCCGAATACACCGCTTCAATTAAGCCCGCCTGACCAACGGTTCCGTGGAAGTATGACAGGGTCATCAGTGGGTACATGCTGGCGCAGGGCATGTAGAAGAGGGTGAAGAACGCCCCAATCAGGGTGATGTACCACAGCCCTTTATTGGTGAACAGTTGTTGAACGCCGACTTTCGTGTTGTGAAGGACGTGGAGCGCTTCGTCAATCTTTTCGTTTTTCGGAATGGTCACAAACATTAAAATGGCGATCCCGATTATAGCGCCGAGGACGTCGAGAAGAATCAGAAATTTCATGGGAATCATCGCAAAAAGCACCGCTCCCAAAGCTGGGGCAATAATCATGTTGGCGGACTGTACCATACCTAACTGGCCGTTTGCGCGGGTGATTTCCTTTTCCGGAACCATTGTGGGCATGACGGCCTGAATGGTTGGCATCTGGAAGGTTTGGGCGATCGAACGCATTAACAGTGAAATAAAAATCAGCCAAAGTGGAAAAACGTGAAAGACCACGCCGGAGACTGACAGAATGATGGCGAACAGGGCTGCCACGCAATCCGGAACAATTAAGAGCCCTTTCTTATTCCAGCGGTCCACCAACGGCCCAACGAAGGGACTCAAAAGCACCATCGGCAGCATGCCTAAAATTGTAGCGAAGCTCAGAATGGTGGCTGACCCGGTCTTTTTCGTTAAGTACCAGATAATCGCGTACTGGACGATCATGCTGGTAATGCCGGTTAGAAATTGGCTGGTCAGAAACAGGAAGATGTTTCTGCGCCAGTATGTGATGTGTTGATCCATAATATCCCCCAATAAAATCGTGATAATGTTAACAATATTGTACCCTAATTTTATTGGATTCGTCGTTGATAACGACTATTATTTGGCTGACTTTACCGCCAAACTATGATACGCTTTCTAAAGACGAAACCATAACGGATACGTAAGGAGAAAAAAATGACATTACCTCAATTGGACCTGGCCAACGCCAAGGGTCCTAAAGCAATCATCAAAACAAATCATGGGGACATCACCGTTCAATTGTTCCCAGAACAGGCCCCCAAAACAGTTGAAAACTTTGTTGCCCTCGCTGAACAGGGCTATTATGCCGGCGTGATTTTTCACCGCGTCATCCCTGATTTTATGATTCAGGGTGGCGACCCAACCGGGACTGGCCGTGGCGGTAAGAGTAGTTTTGGGTCAAACTTCGAAGATGAATTTTCCCCAGAACTTTTCAACATTAACGGAGCCTTATCAATGGCCAACGCTGGGCCGAATACCAACGGCAGCCAATTCTTCATCGTTTCTAACGAACACGTTGACGATGGCATGATTGGCCAAATGAAGTCGGCCGGTTATCCCGAAGAAATTATTGACAAGTACAAGCAGGGTGGTACGCCATGGCTTGATTTCCGGCACACTGTCTTTGGCCAAGTGGTCGATGGAATGGATGTCGTTAAAGAAATCAGCCAGGTGGATCGTGATGCCGCTGATAAACCAAACGATGACGTGATCATGACGTCGGTTGAAATTCAAAAGTAATCGATAAGCGAAAATGAACAGGACGGAACTTCCCGGTAATGGGTGAGTTCAGTCCTGTTTTGGGTTCCAAACCGCTTTGGTTTCCGTTACCTGCCAATTGGGTTATGATTGAGGCAAATGACTGAAAGGAAGGCGATGACGATGGGTCAATTTGATGATACGTATCGCAAGGAGGTTAATTCAGTGGCGCCTTATATCCAGGGCGAAACTGAAGATGAGGTGCGCCGTAAGTTCCATTTGGATAAGGTGGTTAAATTAGGATCCAACGAAAATCCCTATGGGCCTTACTATCACGCCCGCAAGGCCATCCTGCGCAGTGTTGAAGATATCAACCGCTATCCGGAAGACGACTTCATCAATACGAAACGCGTGATTGCCAATCAATTTGGTTTGAAGGCTGATAACGTTGGCCTCGGCAGCGGGGCCGGCAACATCATTGAAACCATTTCGAAGATGTTTTTAAATGCCGGTGATGAAGTCCTGATTGCCAAACAATCCTATCGACTGTACCGGGAAGTGTCCAAATTGATGGGCGCCAAGGTGATTGAAATTCCGTTGACAAAGGATTATCAGTTTGATTTGCAGACCTTTAACGAAAGGATTAATGATAAGACCAAGTTAATTTGGATCTGTAATCCAAATAACCCAACATCGGCGGTGACTGATCCGCAGGCATTGGAACGGTTTATCGCCGATTTGCCAGACCACGTGTGGGTCGTCGTTGATGAAGCGTACGCTGACTTTGCCAAGCCGGAGCATTTGCCGAATTTGTTACAATTTATTGGCCATAAACGGGTTCTGATCTTACGAACGATGTCCAAGGCATACGGGTTAGCGGGCGCGCGGCTTGGCTTCCTGCTGGGAGAACCAACGGCGATTGCCGCTTACGATACCGTTACCGAGCCGTTTAATTCCAACCGCTCGGTTCTGGCGGCGACCATCGCCTCATTCAAGTACGATCAGCCCCAGTTCAAACGGGCGTTAAAGCGTATTTGGGGCGATAAGGTTGGCCTCACGGAATCCTTGGAGATTCTCGGCTGTGAAGTTGCCCGCTCGGATGCCAACTTTGTATTCGTTAAATTACCGGACGGTGCGCCTAGCGCCACTGAAGTGACCGATGAACTGATGGCGCAAGGAGTCATCGTGCGTGACGGCACGCCATGGGGTTATCCGGATCATATTCGGGTGACGATTGGTAAACACGATGAGTTGGAATTCTTCTTGGAGAAGTTTCAGACGATTTTGAACCAATAAAATCAGCTAATACCAAAATAATCCTGCCAACGAGAAAAGTGACAGGATTGTTTTTTATCTGGTTAAGTTCAATTTACTTGACGTGAGCAATGCTTTTCCGAACATGGTCAGACACACCGGCAAAGACCGCGGCGGCCAGAATATAACTGATCCACGCGATCCATCCCGTAAAACCACTGGTCTCAGTGTCGCCCCTTATCTGATTTTGTCATTCGTGCTACTCACACTTCATTTCAAAATCAAGGCCACCGGGCAGTGGTCCGACCCGTAAATATCGGTTAAAATCTTTGAATCCGCAATTTTAGGGGCCAGGCGATTACTCGTCACGAAGTAGTCAATCCGCCACCCCGCGTTGCGATCCCGGGCGTGAAAGCGGTAGCTCCACCATGAATAAATATCTTCCATGTCAGGGTAGAAGTGGCGGAAGCTGTCCATAAAGCCCATGTCCAAAAACCTGGTGAAGGAGTTCCGTTCCTCGTCGGTGAAGCCGGCATTGTGGTGGTTGGACTGGGGATTTTTCAAATCAATCGTTTTGTGGGCAACGTTTAAGTCGCCACAAAGAATCACCGGCTTTTCCTTATCCAACCGGGACAGGTAGTCCTGGAAAGCGGCGTCCCAACCCATCCGGAAATCTAAGCGTTTCAACCTGGCACCGGAATTCGGTACGTAGCTGGTGACCAGATAAAAGTCTGGGTATTCCAGGGTAATCGCCCGGCCTTCCTGGTCAAATTCGTCGGATTGGATGCCGTACATCACCGACATCGGTTCTTGTTTGGCGAACAGGGCGGTCCCAGAATAACCCTTTCTCTCGGCGTAGTTAAAATACTGATGGTAACCGGGAAGATCCAGTTCAAGCTGGCCCTCCTGCATCTTGGTTTCTTGAATGCCAAAGAAGTCGGCGTCTAATTTGTTAAATGTGGCGGCAAAGTCCTTTTTGACCACTGCTCGCAACCCATTCACGTTCCACGAAATAAATTTCACTGCTCATCAACCACCCTTTATTCTCGATTAAGTTTCTTACCATCATACTACCCTGACACGGATACGGGGGCAAGGGGATTTAGCGAAACATAAAAGCGGGTCACTGATTGTTTGGCATCAGAGACCCGCTTTGAAATTCACGGCTTATTTAGATTTCTGAACTGATTGAATCAATTGTTGAACGGCTTGGGCCTGGAACTTAGCAGCAGCCTGTTTCTGAATCTTGGCTTGTTGAGCCTTATTCATCTTCGGGTTCTTCTTCATGGCAGCCATCATTTGTTTAGTGACAAATGCCTTGGCTTGGGCCTGAAGTTTTGCTTTGTAAGCCTTACTGCTCATTTGTTTCTGTAATGCTTTGGCCTGCGTCGTTGAAAGGACTAACCAGTCCTTATTGACGTAGATCGTGTTTTCGCGTTTAACCAACTTGTGGTTTTCGCCGGCAATCCCAAACCAAAGTTTAGCGGCGTTGTTCTTGTAGTGCCACCGGACTTCAGTTGTCTTAATCCGCGGGGTTGTATTGACACGAACGACCTTATTTGTGGTATTTTCTGCATCCGTGTGCGATTTTTTCTTAGCGTTTTCAGATTTTTGATAGATGTAAACTTGGTGCTTGTTTGCCGTACCAATTGGTTGGTATAACAGCATTTTCATTTGTTTGGAAGGGCTCACCGAATAGATTGGCTGGTAGGTTGAAGTTGTGACCTTTTCCATGCCATAGTGATCGCGATCATTCTTCACAATGTAAAATGTTGAGACGCCAATGCCGATAACGGACAGGGCCGTTAAAATGTAGCTGATGGGTTTGTTTTGGATATAAATGAAGAAAACAAACGATAGGACGGCGCAAATTATGAGTGTCGCAATAATCATTAGTTAGCACCCCCATTTTTAGTGGTATAGTCGGCTGATGATGTCCGGTTCTTCATGAAGAACGAAGTGATCAGGGCGAGGATACAGAAGAGTACGGCGATTGCAAAGGCAGCGTGATAGCCGCTTAGGGTTGCGTTAAAGAATTGATCTTTATAGCCCAATGGGTTTGATTTCAATAAATGATGGGCTGGCTTTGCATTATTCGTCACGTTGGTCAGAACGGAAATCAGAATGGCCGTTCCAACTGAACTGGCAACCTGCCGTTGCGTGTTGTTAACGGCGGTTCCGTGACTTAACAGGTTCATTGGTAACGAGTTCATGCCGACAGTTGTTGAAGGCATCATGGTCATTGAAATTCCGAACATCCGGACAGCGTAGAAGACCACGATGTAGATGGTTGGCGTGTCCTTAGTAATGAACATAAATGGAATTGAGCCAATCGTCAGCAATAACATTCCCATGATCGACAGGTGTTTTGCCCCGTACCGGTCAACGGCTCGGCCGGTAATTGGGCTCATAATCCCCATCATCAGGGCGCCGGCTAACAGGGTTAACCCTGATTCAAAGGCTGACATTCCCTTAACGATTTGCAGATAGAGGGGAATGACCATTTCAACCCCCACCATGGCCATCATCGTGATGGAACTCAGGATGGCTGAAACCAGGAATGGGGTTGATTTGTAAACCCGGAATTCTAGGAATGGGGTCTTCATCTTCAATTGACGCCAAACGAAGATGCCAATGAAGATCACTCCGATAATCAGCGTGGAGATAACCTTGGCACTGCCCCAGCCATCGTCACCAACGGAGGAGAAGCCGTAAAGTAAACTTCCGAATCCAATGGTTGATGTCGCGATTGAGAGAATGTCAATCGAGCTCTTCTTGGTTGGCAGCACGTTCTTAACAAACCAGAAACTGCCGAGGACCACGATGAACAGTAATGGTAGGATCATGCCAAACAGATCCCGCCAAGTGGCGTTGTCAATGACCCATCCGGAAAGGGTTGGGCCGATCGCTGGTGCCAAGCCGATAACGATTCCGGCAAGGCCCATGGCTGTCCCGCGCTTATCAGGCGGGAAGATTGATAGCATAATCGTTTGCAGCAATGGCATTGTAACCCCAACGCCAAGGGCTTGAATCAACCGGCCAATCAGCAGAAAGCTGAATGTTGGCGCGGTGTAACAAACAAGGGTCCCAATGAAGAAAACGACCATCGCCGTCATGTACAGCGGCTTGGAGTTAAACCGGGTACTTAACCAGGCGCTGATTGGGATCATAATCCCGTTTACCAGCAAGAATCCCGTTGTCAGCCATTGAACGGTTGACGTGGACACGCTGAATGCTTTCATAATAGTAGGAAACGCGGTTGACAAGATTGTCTGGTTTAGGACCGTACAGAACGTTCCAATCAGAAGCAATACAATCATCAGACCGCGGTTATAGGGTTTCCCCTTAATATCTACCGCTTTAGCCAATAGTAATTACCTTCTTTTCTCTTTAAATAAATTCAACATCTGAAAAACGATACTGGACTAATATAAGAGCTTTTAAACCAATTGTCAAGAATCTTGACAAAGATATTTAAATATATATACTAAGCCTTAGGAAATTTAATTAGGATATTAATTTACTTAACAATTGGAATGTTGATAAATCAACATTGGAAACCGTTACAAATCAGCAATTTGTGAAATGAGGCAGAGAAGTGGACAAGGAATTCCAACAAAAATTAGCAAAAATTCTCGAACGAAACGATTGGCACCTCGGGATTGGCGACGTGGAAAATGCCACCGGAATTTCCCAGACCAAGTTACGTTACTGGGAACGAAAGGGCTATATTTCCAGTCTTCAAGGTAAGGGCCAGAACCGAAAGTTTACCTATTCAACCCTAATGAAGGTTTATCAGATGAAGCTTTATCTGGATCAGGGGTACACGTTGGCCGTCGCAGCTGAAAAGGCCGCATCCAAGAATCATATCATGAATCTACTCAAGCGGGTGATCTTTGACCGCTATGAAGGAACCGAGACGATCGACGGGCAGACGGCGATTAATTTAGGGAGTCCGGTTGATGATCCGGAGCATTTGATCTTTGCGTTTGTGACTGAAGACGGAACCGATCTTAAAATTTTTCCAACCTCGATTTTGAAAGATTAAAAAAAGATGTGCAGTGGCTGAGAGTTGGTGTTACCATAATGTCATTGCAAACAATCTGATGTTGTCATCGTTAATTTAATCAAGGGAGACGATCGTATGGCAGAAAAATCATTTACGAAGGATCAATTAGCACAGTTTGATGGCAAGAACGGGCACCAAGCCTACGTTGCCATTGATAATCTGGTTTACGATGTGAGCAACGTTGATTTGTGGAAGGACGGCCGTCATCATGGCCAGTTAGCGGGAAAAGACCTCACCAGTGCCTTAAAGCGTTCACCGCATAAGGATAAGGTTCTCGGTGATTTGCCAGAGGTTGGCAAGTATGTCGGCTAGTTCAGCCATCATCTTGGTACGGTAGGGTCCGCCGCGGTTTAAGTGGTGGGCTTTGTTGTGTATTTGATTGTTTAATCGAGTTAAAAAGTTAAAATAAAGCTTGCATTTTATTGGGGTTAAAGCGTTACACTGTTAGTATGTTAATTTTATATGAGATGTTGGAGGGTTCTAATGTTAGAGAAGACTGTTTATAAGCAACTGTTAAGCCGGGCGTTTGACATTCCGGTTGCGGTAACCTATTGGGATGGCAAAACCGAGAATTACGGTGGCGACACACCGCAAGTTGAAATTCAAATCAGAAAGGAAATTCCGCTCAAGGAAATGACTTCAACGCCGACGCTGACACTGGGCGAAGCTTACATGAATGGTGATATTGAGATCAAGGGGAGCATTCAGGAGTTAATTGCGTCAGCTTACCGATCAACTGACAGCTTTTTGACGAACAACCCATTTCTAAAGCATCTTCCCAAGATTTCCCATTCCGAGAAGGAAAGCAAGAAGGATGTTCAGAGCCATTATGACATTGGTAATGACTTCTATCGGCTTTGGCTGGATAAGTCAATGACGTATTCATGCGCCTACTTTGAGCATGACGACGATACCTTGGAACAGGCTCAAATGAACAAGGTTCGGCATATTTTACACAAGCTTGATCCGCAACCAGGCAAACGATTGCTGGATGTTGGTAGTGGCTGGGGAACGTTGATCTTTACGGCAGCCGAAGAGTTTGGCTTGAAGGCTACCGGGATCACGCTGAGTCAGGAACAGTACGATTACACCAACCAGCAGATCAAGGAACGGGGTTTGGAAGGTAAGGTTAACGTCTTGCTTTCAGACTACCGGGAAGTCAAGGACACTTTTGACTACGTGACGTCCGTTGGGATGTTCGAACACGTTGGTAAGGAAAATCTTGGCCTGTACTTCAAGGACATTTCGAAGTTCCTGGTTCCCGAAGGCCGCGCCTTAATTCACGGAATTACCGGTCAGCATGAAGGGGCCGGCGTTGATCCATTCCTGAACAAGTACATTTTCCCGGGTGGCTATATTCCAAACGTGGCTGAAAACCTCACTCACATTATGGATGCCGGCATGCAAATTAGTGACCTGGAGCCATTGCGGCGTCACTACCAAAAGACGCTTGAAATGTGGTATCAGAATTACATGAAGGTGTACGATCAAGCCGTTAAGATGTACGGCGAACCATTTGCCCGCATGTGGTCACTGTATCTTCAGGGATCGGCTGCTTCATTCGAATCTGGTAACATTGACGTGATGCAGTATCTGTTAACCAATTCCCCAAGCGGGACTGGTCTGCCAATGACCCGCCAGTACGTTTATGAGGAAGAAAAGTAGCCTCGGGACCGATTAATTGCGGGATTCTGCGTTTTAAAACATGATTTCAAAAAAACAATCTAAGATTAGAGCCCGTTAGAAATTGATTAATTTCAGTTTCTGCTAGCTCTGGTCTTGGATTGTTTTTCGTTTGAGGGGATGGAATATGGCGTCCCCCAAAATGGCTTTGACTTCCAGCCGCGAATGGGGTACGATTTTAATATAATTTAATCATTTTATCATTTTCATTGTTGTGGCATGTTCGACAAAAATTACATACGGGTGGTGGCTTTTTTGACAAAAATTTTAGCGTACAATATTTTGGATTATGAGAAAGAATTTGTTTTAGAATGGGCAAATGAACATCCAGATGTTCAGGTTGACTTTAACTCAATCGAATTACATGATGACACGGTTCACTTGGCTAAGGGTTATGACGGCATTGATTACCGCCAACGCAGCAAACTCACTGATAGTCCGGATTTGTACAAGAAGCTGCATGAATACGGTATTCACCAGTTAGCGTTACGGTCCGCTGGTGTTGATTCATGCAACCTTGATTGGGCGAAGGAAAACGGCTTGACGGTTACGAACGTGCCGTCGTATTCCCCACGAGCCGTTGCTGAAATGACGTTAACTCACGCCATGAACCTGATTCGCCACATCCCGCAATTCCAGAAGCGGATGCGTCAGAATGACTACATCGTGACTGGTTTGCGCTCAACTGAAATTTCCAATATGACCATTGGGATTATTGGGGTTGGCCGAATTGGTAGTACGGTGGCTAAGATCTTCAAGGCGCTGGGTGCCAAGCGGGTGTTAGGAAACGATATCAAGGAAAACGACGATTATCGTGACCTAGTGGAATATACCACCAAGGAAGACATCTACAAGAATGCCGATCTGATTACCATGCATACCTACATGAGTGATGATAATTACCACATGATTAGTACCGATCAGTTCAAGCAAATGAAGGATACCGCGTTATTTGTTAACTGTTCTCGTGGACCAATCGTGGACACAGACGCCTTGGTTAAGGCTTTGGAAACTGGTGAAATTGCCGGTGCCGGCATTGACGTGATTCAAGATGAAACCAAAATCTTTAACCAGTCATTCCCTGGTGCCAAGGAGATCCCGCTTCCCGTCTACACTAAGTTAATGAACATGGAAAACGTCTTCTTGACGCCCCACGTTGCGTTTTACACCGACCACGCGGTTAAAAACATGGTCAAGCAGTCACTGGATGACACTTTACTGGAGATTACCGGCAAGCCGAGTCCTCATCGAATCAATGTCTAAGGATTAAAGCGCATTAAACTATCAAACTAAAAGAATCCCGCTGTCTACGTCAAATGACGTGGCGGCGGGATTCTTGTTATCGTCAAAATTAAAGTGAATCTTGTTTAACGTCCAATTTAGGTTCGGTTGACAATGGCTGCTTGATTTCCGAACTGGACGTTAGGCTTTTGGGGAGCCCAGCAGCCCCCTTTTTGAAAGACAGCAACACTGCGAGGCTGCAAAGAATGCCCACGCCGGCAATCGCCACGTCAAACCACATGATGTTGGTGATACTGGTTTTAGAAATAAACGCGGTGAATACGGGAATTGTGAATGATGCCAAGCCGCTGGCGGTGTAGTAGATGCCGGTGATGCGGCCCTTCGCGGACGGGAAAATGTCACTCATCAGTGTCAAACCAATTTGCATGACCCCACCGGCTGCCGTACACCCGATGACAAATGAGGCAACGTTCATGATTGAATCGGTCGGAATAAGAATGACCGTCAGGAGGGCGACAAATGAGAAGATCGTGTCAAACAGCATGAACCAGACCGGTTTGATTAATCGGGAAACCAAAATGGCCGTCGTAACGACCCCAACGATGGAACCAACGCTGTAAATGCTGACAAGCATCCGCGCGTGGGTCATGTCCAAGCCGACGCTCATGCCATACTGGGTGAGCCACTGACTGACCAGATAAAAAGTGGCCATTGAGATGTAACCGAAGATGGTGAGGACAATCCCCAGAAAAAGCTGGCGGGGCGTGATTTTTGCGGATCCTGGTTCACGCTTTTCGCTGGTTTTGCGCCGTTTAACTTTGGGGGCAACCAGCATCTTTGGAAAGGTGCGGTTTTGAACCATCAGGAAGTTAAGCGTCATTGCGACGCCACAGAAGATAAATGACCAGCCGTACCAGAGATGGAAGTGTTCCAAGCTGGCGACGAAGAGTGGCAGGATCAATTCGCCAACCGACGCAAAGGCCTTGATCATGATATTTGCGGAAGCTTGATTTTTAGGGAAGAGTTCCATCAATGCCGGATAAGTTCCTGAATCCAAGAACGAATTTGCCATGCCGGCCAAGATTCCGAAAAAGTAGGCTTCCACCATGGATCTTGAAAAAATAATTCCAATAAAGAAAGCAACGTAGGTGACAATGCCGATTCTGACGAATAATTTTCGGCCGTATTTGTCAGAAAGATCACCAGCAACATACAGAACCAGCAGTCTGCCGATTCCAAGTGACGAGATAACTAAAGAAACGCCGGCGTCTCCCACGTGCCACTGGCGGCCAAGGACTGCCATATTTTGCGCGAGAATGACGATTGCCATCCCATGAATGAGATAGTTAAAGTACAAACAAGCCGTCGTTTTGATTCGTTCGGTACGCGACATATAAATCACCCTTGCCTTGATAGAATTTGAATTGAGTAACAAGGCCTAAATTGTTCACATATTAACAACCACTATTAAAACTGGAAATGCAACCGTTGTCAAGTGATGCTTCTTTCAATTGACCTAAATAAATTCCCCGACGGACGTAAAGTGCGCCTCGCAATACTGCTGAACGAACTTTTTAAATCGTTGAACCGAAGGGGTGGTGAAGTGATCCCGCTTCACCACGAGATACAGTTGGTGGCGGAACTGATTGTCCTCGACGTGGCGCAGAACCAGTTTCTGACTGTTAAGTTGGGCGAGGTTCGGGATGAGCGCAATTCCGAGGCCGTACTCGACAAAGCCGGCAATGGTGTGATCTTCCTCAATTTGGTAGACAATGTTTGGCTTGCCGTCAGCCTGTTGCAAAATTTTATCAACAAGCGGACGCAGGCCACTGTTTTGCGAAAAGATAATCATCGGGTATGCGGTTAAATCATTCATTAAGACGTGTTTTTTAAGGGCCAAGGGATGATTAGCCGGGACGGCAAGGACAATCTCCTGTTCGACAATCGGGTGAAATTCAAAGATGCTGTCGGCGTCCTGATCACCGATATGGTCAACATGTGACGAAAGGACAATGTCCAATTTTTCATCGTCGAGGTCCTTCAACAGATGAGCAGAATTATTTTGGCCGAGGGTAAACGAGATTTTTTCGTTGCCAGCGACCTTTTTGAATTCGGTCATTAGTTCTGGGACCAACCGTTGGCCTAAGGTGTAGGTGAACCCCAGGTTGACGTGGCCTTCGTTGGGATTGGTGAGCTGCTTAATCAACTGATTACCATGGCTTAAATTATTCAAACTTTCATTAATGTATTTTAAATAAATGCGGCCAAGCGGCGTCAATTTGATATTGCGGCCATCCGGTTCAAATAACGGGACGTTGAGCTCGGCTTCCAGCTTTTTGATGGCGTAGCTGAGTGAAGGCTGTGAAATGCCCAAGTTTTCGGCCGCCTGGGCCATATGCTGGGTATGGGCGAGTTCGCGGAAAAAGATTAAATGGCGTAAGTTCATAAATGGTTTCCCCTTAAATTCATAGAAAATATCTATTAATTAATCAAAGTATTGTTATTTATCATGATAGATGAACATGATAATATTGCAAGTGAATTGAGTAACAAAACACCTTTTGTAAGCGGTTATAATCATTAAATAATCAGTTGTAAATGCCGAAAGGAGAACATTATTGTGACAAGTAAAACAGTGAATTTGCGTAAGATGACTCTGGGGACCGGGCGCCCAAAGATTGCGGTGCCGATTACTGGAAAAACAGCTTCTGAAATTATTGAGCAGGCCAAAACCATCGCCCCAAAGACCCCGGATCTGGTTGAATGGCGAATTGATTTTTACGAAGACGTGACCGATGCCAAACAATTAACGAGCACTGGCAAACAACTTCATGACACCCTTGGCAGTATTCCGATCTTAACGACCTTCAGAACGAAGGGCGAGGGCGGCGAACTTCAGCTGAGCGATGATCAGTACTTTGAAATCTGCAAAACGGTCATTACCGCTGGATTTACGGACGCTTTAGATGTTGAACGGTATCACGATGAAGCCAGTGTCAAAGCACTCGTGAATAAGGCCCATGAGAATCAGGTGGTAGTCATCATGAGTAACCATGATTTTGACAAGACGCCTGATCAAACCGACATTGTCGGCCGCCTGACCAGCATGGTTGAATTGGGCGCCGACGTTGCCAAGATGGCGGTGATGCCACAATCCGCAGATGATGTCTTGACGTTGTTAGCCGCCACCAATCAGGCGCATCAAGAATTGGATCAGCCACTGATCACCATGTCGATGGGCGATCTCGGCAAGGTCTCCCGTATTTCCGGTGAGGTCTTTGGTTCCTGCCTATCATTCGGGTCGGTTGGTGCTGGTTCAGCGCCAGGTCAAATTTCGTTAGACGACTTGCGTCACGATCTTAATGATTTGAAATTAAGTTAAGCACTCAGTGAAAGGGAGATGACGACCATGGTTGCCACGGGCGCCCCAGAGAAAAAATACATTTCAAAATTTCCAATGATGGGAACCATCGTCTCCCTGACATTGTTTGAAAAGAATCCGGATGTGGTCAACGACGTCTACGACTATCTGATTAAAATGGACGCGGTGTTCTCTGCTAATCGCGATGATTCAGAGCTTGCCAAGGTCAATCAGGCCGCCGGGCTTCACCCGGTGCCGGTCAGCCGTTCCTGTTACAAATTAGTCGCCGACGCGCTGGCTTATACCAACCGGTTTGCCGACAGCTTTAACGTGTTAATCGGGCCGCTGGTGAAGACTTGGAAGATTGGGTTTGGCGGCCGCCAAGTTCCGGATGACAATCGGATTGACCGGGCACTGAAGCTGATTGAACCCGGAAAGGTGACCTTAAACCCCCAGGATCACACGATTTTTCTGCGGGATCGAGGGATGCAGCTGGACTTAGGGGCGATCGCCAAGGGCTACTTCGCTGATCGGATTATTGAACGTTTGAAAAACGCCGGGATTCGTAACGCCATTATTAACCTTGGCGGCAACGTTCAGGTTTTGGGCGACAACCCATTTTCCAACGATCTCTATTGGAATATCGGGATTCGCGATCCTGAACGTGAAGACGGGTCATCGGCAGCAATTGTCCATACCAAGGCACAAACCTTCGTCACCTCAGGCATTCGGGAACGCTACTTTAAAGCAAATGGTCACGTTTACCACCACATTCTGAGCCCCGCTACCGGGTACCCAGTTAATAACGACATTGTTCAGGTGACGATCATCACCGCTAATTCTGAATTGGCGGAGGTGTTATCGACGGTTTGCTTCTTCCACGGGGTCGCCGGCGGAAAAGCCATTATTGAAAAGACGCCAGGAGTTGAAGCAATTTTTATCAATCAGCAAAATCAACTAATTCATACATCGGGATTAATCAAGATTAGTAAGGGAGTGTATCTTAATGAGTGAGAAAGACAAGCAAATTAAGGGCCAGGCCATGGGCCATAATGGCATTATCAGTTACGAAGTGGATGTTAACAATGACAAAATTGACGATCTTAAAATTCTAAAACATTCCGAAACGTCCGGAATCTTTAATCAGGTCATTGATAAACTTAAGAAAAATATTTTATCGCAACAGTCATTTGACGTTGACGCCGTAAGTGGGGCAACGGTCATGACCCAGGCAATTCTGGATTCAGCTAAAAAGGCTGTTGAACAGGAAGACGTCCACATCAAGCCGGTCGTTTCCGAAAAGAAGGCCCATCGAAACACCAATTTGAAAACCGATGTGGTTGTGATTGGCGGGGGTGAAGCCGGATTGGTTGCCGCTTGTCGCGCCTTGACATTGGGCCAAAAGGTGATCTTAGTTGAAAAGAACGGCTATCTCGGCGGCGCAACGATTCTGAACGGATCGAACGTGACCGGGACCGGTTCGAAGGTTTCTGAAAAAATCTTTGGTCGCGATAGCGAGGATTCACCACAGTTGTTGGCCGAAGACGTCGCTAAGGAATGTAAGTATACCAACTATCCGGATCTAACCAATTTGATGACCCAGCACATCGGCCCCGCAATTGACTTTATCAGTCACTTTGCCGGCTTGGACTATCAGAAAGCCCAAACCCAAACGCCGGAACACTCGGTTGATCGCCAGATCGAATTACCAACTGCCAGCAGCTATGAATTCATTAAGAAGGTTTCCGAAGCCTTTGAAAGGAAGGGTGGCAAAATTCTTCTGGGCACCCGGGTTGAAAACCTGATCTATACCGGGAAAGGGGCCGTTAACGGGCTGGTTGCCGAAGCCGAGGGCGAGACCGTTAAGATTAAGGCGAAGTCAGTTGTCCTGGCTGCTGGCGGATACGGTGCCAACCAGAAGATGCGCAGCCCTGAAAGTAAGGGAATCGATTATTACGGCCCGATGACGTCAACTGGGGATGCTTATAACTTCAACGAACAGTTGGATTTAAAGACCCACGACCTTGACTGGTACAAGATTTATCCCCACGGCGTTGAAGTGGAACCAGGGATTGCCAAATTGACCACCTATGCGTCTAAGAAGGCGACCGATATGGGCTCAATCTACGTGAACTCCAAGGGTAAGCGGATCGTTAACGAATCCGATGTTTACGCGAAATTCCGGGACGCTATTTTGGCGCAGCCCGATAAGATTTCGTACCTGTTGATGGACGAACGGACTTGGAAGCAGGTTTACCAGTTACTAGTGCTTCATGACTTTACCGAAAAGGAAATTGCCCAGTTCTTCGCTGACAAGGATCGCCGGCCGGTATTTGTGAAGGGATCACTGGAAGACGTTGCCAAGAGTGCCAATATCGATGTGAAGAATTTGGAAGCAACCGTTCATAATTATCAGCGGTACGCTAAGGACGGCGTTGATCCCGAATTTGGCCGTGACAAAGAATTTCTTCATGAATATGAAGGCAATACCTATTACCTGATTGAACAGTGTGCCCGATTTGCGACGACTTTAGGCGGCTATTCAGTGGATCCGAAGAACCTTGAATTAGTAAACAAATCCAATGAAAATGTGCCGAACTACTTTGGTGCCGGTGAGGTTGTTGGTGGCGCCAACGGTCATGATTCAATGCCAAGTATGATGAACACTTGGGGTATTTCATCGGGTTACGTTGCTGGCGCTTCTGCAAGTCAGAATGCTAATCGCCGCAAGGCAACCGATCCTGAGGACGAGAAGCACATTGTTTCGCTAGTTGGAACCAACGCGTCGAAGTCCTATAATCGGAAACTACTGCGTTCGATGAAGAATTTGTTTGAACCGGAAGTTGATTTTGAGATTTGTGAGATCAAGGATCTGCCGCTGTTCAATGAAGATCTGTTGAACGACGAGCCGTTACTGGTTAAAGAAATCGCCCATAAAATTGAGGATGCTGACGGCGTGGTGATTGCTGTTCCAGAATACGATCACGCGGTCCCCGCAGCGCTTAAGAGCGCGTTAGAGTGGCTGTCATGTGCCGAGCATCCGTTTAAGGACAAACCAGTCATGATCGTTGGCACTTCTCTTGGGATCCAGGGCACCGTGCGCGCTCAGATGAATTTGCGCCAGATTATGGACGCCCCAGGGATGGATGCCAGCGTGATGCCGGGTAATGAATTTATGCTGCCCCAGGCACCCCGCCAATTTGATGAAAATGATCAGTTGATTGACGAAGGCAGCGTCAGCTTCTTGAAGCAGTGTTTTGATCACTTCTTGAAGTATATTGAGTCGATGACCCTTGACGAAGTGGCCGAGAATCCTCTGGCGGTCGCAAATAATTAATTTGTTAACTATGGGAAGTTGTCATGGAAAATGGCAGCTTCTTTTTGATGGGCGGCGAAATGTGTGTAGAAAATCACATTAACCCATAACTAGTTGTCGGAAATCCGTTTGTTAATGTATAAAGAAAGATAACCGCTTATTCGGGAGTTTGGGTGTACATGCAAATTAAGTAAGCGATTTCATATCGATGATGAGTGATTTTTTCTCGGAAAGGTTTTGATTCATTGAATAAGTCATTATAATGGATTTTAAGTAAATCATAGAAGAATTCTATCAATAAACCCACGGATACTTATGTTTATAAAACGGTTTCATGGCTATAATTGTTTATGAAATGTTGAACAAACAAGATTTGAAAGGAAGTTTTTGATTATGGTTGATCGTATCGACGGACACACAATTTTGATTGGTTTGATGGCCTATCCAATTCGGCACTCAATGTCCCCAACTATGCACAACACATCATTTGTAAAATTGGGATTAAATTACGCTTATCTCGCATTTGAGGTTGGCAACAAAGAATTACCGGACGCTATTCAATCGATCCGTTCATTAGGCATGCGTGGTTCCAACATCTCGATGCCTAACAAGCAGAAAGTAATTCCATTATTGGACAAGTTAGATCCCGTTGCTAAAATGGTTGGTGCGGTCAACACAATCGTCAATGATGACGGCGTTTTGACTGGTTACACGACTGATGGCACTGGTTTCATGAAATCACTTGCGGACGAGAACCTTGACATTCGCGGTGAAAAAATGACCATTTCTGGTGCCGGTGGTGCCGGAACTGCCATTGAAATTCAAGCTGCTAACGATGGTGTTAAGGAAATGTCAATTTTCAACATCAAAGATGCAACTTGGGCTAACGCCGAACGAAATGTTAAGATCATCAACGAACAAACGGATTGCAAGGCCCAACTATTTGATCTTGCAGACCAGGACGCCTTCAAACGCGAAATTGCCGATTCAGCAATCTACTGTGATTCAACTGGGGTTGGCATGAAGCCGCTTGAAGATAAAACTTTGGTCAGTGACCCATCATTCTTCCACAAGGACATGATTGTTTACGATACGGTTTACGCCCCACGGACAACTAAGCTGATGACGGTTGCTGAAGAAGCTGGCGTTAACCACGTATTCAATGGTTTAGGAATGATGCTTGAACAGGGTGCTGAAGCCTTTAAATTATGGACTGGTGAAGATATGCCGGTTGATTACATCCGCAACATTTTGTTTAGCGACGATGCATCAAAAGTTAAGTAGGGCTTAAATTCGCCCCAGCTTCGTTAGATTAAAGGGAGGATATCTTCATGGAAGCTCAAGAAGCCAACGTTCCTCGCCGACGGCACGCGTCGTTAGCAACGGGAATTTATATCAACTATGCAATTCTAAGTATGGCCCAAATTATTATTTCTCAATATAGTTCCAGATTTCAGGCGATGTGGTCAACGGATTTGCACGGAATTTCAACCGTTATTTCAATGATGGGAATTGGCCGGATCCTAACCATTTTGTTCGCCGGAGATTTTTCGGATCGATTCGGTCGAAAGCCGGTTCTGATTGTCGGGATGATCGCCAATGCCGTGTTCCTTGCTGGGCTGATGTTTAGTCAGAGTATGCTGATGGCGGCGATCTTCTCGTTATTCCTAGGGTTCGCCAATTCATTTGATGATGCTGCGGCCTATCCCGCTTTGTCGGAAGCTTTCCCAGCAAAATCGGCCAGCATGAATTCGCTGGTTAAAGCTGCGATGTCTCTCGCACAGTTTGTTCTGCCATTTGTCGTTGCCTTTATTCCCAACGCTTCGGTTACCCTGGGAATCCTAACGGTTGTTGTTCTGATTGATTTGGGGTTAATCGTGATGAGTCGGTTTGCCCCGCAGGATACCGTTCCGGAATCTGATGAGGAAAAGAAGAAGGAAACGGAGCTGGCCGCTGAATCAGGAAATGAATCAGCAGCTGTCAATAAGCCGAAGATGAAGGTTGACGGGATTGGCTTAATTGCCCTCGGGTTTACCATTTCATTCACGTTCTATGTATACACCCAGTACATTCCAAACTTTGGAACTTCGGTGTTGGGATTGAGTGACGTTGCCGCAAAATCCCTGATGTCATGGTATGCCATCTTTTCACTGATTTCGGTTTTCGTCACAACGGTTCTGGTTACCAAAATTAAACCAATATACCTCGTGATTCTATACCCATTAATTTCACTGGTCTTTCTAATTTTGATGATCGTCTTCCCAAGCGCAATGATGGCCCGCATCACAAGTGCCGTCGTTGGATTCTTCGCCGCTGGCGGGGTTTGGCAGCTTGGCCTTGCCGTTCTAACCCAGTATTTCCCTCAGAAGAAGGGTAAGGTTACCGGCTACTACAGTTTTGCCGCCGCGTTGACTTACTTTGTTGGGCCGTTTATCTCCAGTTTCATTATCAGTACAACGGCCGCCAGTGTTCTCCAAGTATTCTGGATCGACGCCCTGGTTACCCTGGTTGGGGTTGCAATTGCGGTATTTGTCCAACTTCGAAACAAACGTTATCGATTCTTTGTTTAATACCTGATTAGTTTGACCGACAATCTTTAACAATCATTAAAAGGGGCCCTGGCGCTGCCGAGATTTTCTCTCAGCGGTGCCAGGGCCCCTTTGCTTTGCAATTAAACGGTCTTTATTTTTCAATCAAGGTCACTTTGCCATCGGATCGGCTGGCAACGACGCGCCTTGTTGGTGGGAACGCTGTGAAGTACTTACCGGCACCTGAGACGAAATCTTCGGCGTCGATCCGGTTGTACGATTGGTGAGGGACGGTTTCTCGAATACCTGATTCAAATTACGAAAATGAAAGCTCTTCTTGAAGACATAATCCTTATAGTAACGCATCCCCCAGTGAGCTAAGCGGGTGCTTTTTGGAACAACGATGTCCTTGGTAATGACCGAGTCGTGTTTCAGGTCATAAAATTTTAAATTCCCGGTAAATTCGTGCTTCATCTGTTGGAACTTTTTTTGCCGTGCCGGATTATTGGCAGCCAGACGGCTTGATTTGGAATGATCAGTGCTGGATGCGTTTGTTGTCATGATGGCGTAATCGGCAATCCCAATGAGGGAGCCAAAAAGTAATGCTGCTAATAGTAATTTTTTCATTGGGGAATCCTTTCGCTAACGTTCAAAACAAATGATCACTATTAACCTTATCGTGTCCAATCGAATTTGTAAACCATTATTCACTGTGGCCAATCCGTTTGAGGTACTCGGCAAACGGTTCCGTTGAAGTCGTCTTGCCGGCTTCCTTATTTTGGTACCAGTTGATCTTGTCGTTGAGGATTTGCAGGTGGTGCTGAACTTCACGATACTTTTCCATAAAATCGTTCCGCGTTTCTTTGAGGAGCGTTAACCGATTGGGAATCGTCTCATCACCCTGGGCCCGCCATTCAACGTACTGCTTGAGATCTTGGATGCTCATGCCGGTGCCTTTTAAATGAAGCAAAAAACGCACCCAGTTGACGTCGGTGTCGGTAAAGTACCGCCGCCCATTTGCCTCACGGTGGGACTTCAAGAGGTCCTCGCGTTCATAGTAACGGATGGTCGGGGCACTGAGGCCGACCTTAGCTGCAAATTCACCGATGGCATACGTTGGTTCAGTTCTCATTTCTTGCATGATAATCTCCAATCTTTTTCGAAATTAGCTGTTGACTTAAAGTCCACTTTAAGATGTAACCTGTGATTTGTAAAGTTAATTGTATCGGAAAGGGGATTAAAGTATGAGTACACAAAATAAAGTGATCGTGATTACCGGCGCGTCGTCAGGGATTGGTGAAGCCAGTGCCAAATTATTGGCGAAGAATGGCGCTAAAGTTGTTCTGGGAGCCCGCCGAGAAAGTCGCCTGCAGACGATTGTAAACCATATTAAACAGGCGGGCGGTCAGGCCGACTACCGCGTAACCGATGTCACAAAGCCAGACGATTTAAAGGCGCTAGTGGCCCAAGCCAAGGCGACCTTTGGTGGGATTGACGTGATCTTCAATAATGCGGGGATCATGCCCAGTTCACCAATTAGCGCGTTGCACATTGATGAGTGGAACGCGATGATCGATATTAATTTGAAGGGTGTTTTAAATGGCGTGGCGGCGGTGATGCCTGATTTTACCAGCCAAAAGCATGGTCAGATTATCACGACCTCATCGGTTGCCGGGATTAAAAGTTTCCCCGGTGCTGGGGTGTACGGAGCAACTAAATTTGCCGTTCGTAATTTAATGGAAGTGATTCGAATGGAAAGTGCTCAGGAAGGCACCAATATCCGCACGGCAACGCTGTATCCAGCGGCGATTAACACCGAGTTGCTGCACACAATTTCCGATCAGGCAACCCGGTCCGGAATGGATCAGTTATATGATTCAGTTGGGATTACTCCTGACGCGGTTGCCCGGGTCGTGAACTTCGCCGTTGATCAGCCCGAAGAGGTTAACGTCAACGAATTTACAATTTATCCAACCAAGCAGGCCTAAAGAAAGGAAGCAATATCATGGCAAAAAATGAACAAGTTAAAAATGGGGTTATTTTTCCCAGCGGCCCTAAGAATGACGCGTACGCAAAGTACTTTGTCGGTCAAAGTTATTTGCAGGGGTTGGTGAACGATCCCGCTGTAAACGTAGGGGTCGGCAACGTCACCTTTGAACCCGGTTGCCGAAATAACTGGCACATTCACCATGACGGCTACCAGATCCTTTTGGTAACCGGTGGTGAGGGCTGGTATCAAGAAGCTGGGAAGCCCGCCCAACGGCTGCATCCCGGTGATGTGGTGGTAACTCACGACGGCGTTAAGCACTGGCACGGGGCGACCAAGGACAGCTGGTTCTCCCACATTGCAATTACGGCGGGAACACCGGAGTGGCTTGAACCGGTTTCAGATGAAGAATATAACCAATTGGAGGATTGATCGCATGGTTAAAAAGCAAACAGCAGGCCGCGACAACTTGGGAGACTTTGCCCCAAAGTTTGCGGAGTTAAACGATGACGTGTTATTCGGTCAAGTTTGGGCGCGCGAAAAGGCATTGGCCCCTCGTGACCGCAGCATGATCACGGTTGCCAGTCTCATGTCTCAGGGGCTGTTTCCCCAGTTGGAAGCCCATATGAAGATGGCGAAGCAAAATGGCGTGACCAAGGAAGAAATGGTTGAGATTATCACTCATTTGGCCTTTTATGCCGGGTGGCCCAAGGCGTGGTCAGCGTTTGACATTGCCAAAAAGATTTATGGGGAATAAAACAAAATAGAAGGACCGTTATTCGGGCTGAAAGTGGTTACCAGACCATTTTTAGCCCGTTTTTTTGAGCGTTCATAACACCACCTTTGAAAAGTTAATGTAAAATATAGTTGGCAAATGGAATATATATTTTACATTGGAGCTGAACATGATGACACAAAATCGGGTTCGAGAAATCCGGTCTCGCGTGGGGATGGCCCAGAAAGACTTGGCAGCCCGGGTTGGCGTGACCCGCCAGACCATTAGCTTGATTGAGAAGGGCGACTATAACCCGACGATCAACCTTTGCTTGAATATCTGCTACGCACTGGGTTTTAAATTGGACGATCTCTTTTGGGTTGACGAAGGGAAGCGGCGAGCATGAAACGCATTAAAGATGAACGACTGATTATTCGAAACCTTGAAAATATTCGGTGGGCGTTCGGGATTGAAAATTTAGCCGCTCTGGCAATTTTGGCAAGCGAGCTGATTAACCGCCGCCCGTGGAACGCCATTTTGTCGTTGAAGAATCCCGCTTTCCTGCTCGTCTTTATCGGCTCAATGGTCCTGGTTGTTCTGTCCTTGAATGTCACTGGGCCCATTGAAGGCGGTAAGCGGAAGCTGTCGACCCGGTTTCTTATTATGGCCTTTCTACTGGAATGGTTGTTCTGGGGGGCCTTCTTCTGGATGGCCTTGGCGTTCAGTCAGGTGCTGCTTTCGGCGATCTGTGGGTTGATTCCGGCACTAGTGATGACCGGGAGCACGCTGTATATCAATCGGTTCAGGGAAGGCTAAACCATTCGTTCTATATAATAATCAATATTAATTTAGAATCATTATTGAATCCTCTCGCGAAATGGGCTACACTAAATGTAGGTTAAAATAAATTTTGGAGGGATTCAGAATGAACTTTATCGGTAAAGAAATTGAAGATTTTAAGGTAAATGCCTACCAAGACGGTGATGTCAAGCAACTCACCAAGAAAGATTTACTGGGTCACTGGTCAATTGTTTTCTTCTATCCCGCAGACTTTTCGTTTGTTTGCCCAACCGAACTTGGCGATCTCGCCGACAACTATGACGCCTTCAAGAAGGCCGGCGCTGAGATCTATTCCGTTTCTGAAGATACGGAATTTGTTCACCAGGCTTGGCACGAACAGAGTGAGGAAGTTGGCAAGGTCAAGTATCCGATGATCGCTGACCCTGCCGGTAAGCTGGCCCGGTTCTTCGAAGTGCTTGACGAGGAAGCCGGCCAAGCATTCCGGGGCGTCTTCATTCTGGATCCCGAAGGCAAGGTTCGCTCGTACACGATTAACGACATGGGCGTTGGCCGCAATGCCAAGGAAGTTCTCCGGACACTGGAAGCGGCAGAATTTGTTGCCGAACATGGTGATCGGGTCTGCCCAGCCAACTGGAAGCCCGGCGAGAAGACGTTGAAGCCTGGAACCCAATTAGTTGGTAAGATTTAAGCCTGATTAAAATTTGAAGTAATTGAAGGCTGCGGTGATGGTCGTTTGGCACATCATCGGAGCCTTTTTGTTGGGGATGGATCGGATAATGAGTCGTAATGATTTTCTCGAAAGGAGGGCGCAATGACATTTCTATTAATTTTTCTGGGCTTTCTCGTTGGGGCCTTCATTATTAGTATGGGCGGTGGCGGCGGATCGTTTTATCTTGGAATCCTGATTGGCATTGCCCATTTATCACCTGCCAGTGCCGCGGCAACTTCATTGTTCACGGCCCTTCCTGCATTGATGGTGGGAATTTATAGTCACTATCGGACTGGCAACATGAGATTTAGCTACGGAAACAAACTATTGGTGACAGCCTTGCCAGCAACAGTTGTGGGAAGCTTGTTATCCAAATACATTCCGGTGGTCGTCTACACGTGGGCAATTGCGATTACTTTGTTCATTTTGGGCCTCCAGACTTTGCGGCAGTCCTTTCAAAAAAGGAATAATCGCCAAAAGCTTCCACCCATGATGGTTTACATATTTGGGGCCCTAAGCGGTTTGATGGTCGGCATTGCCGGGCTAAGTGGTGGTGGCCCAGTAATGGCAGGGTTGCTCTTACTCGGGCTGGATATGCCCCAAGCAGCTGCAACGTCGTCCTATACCCTGATTTCACTGTCAATTGTTGGACTGTTTTTTCATTTTACTCAGGGAAACATCGCTTGGCGGGTCGGTCTGTTGATCATGATTGGTTCGTTGGTGGGGGCGGCGATTATGCCCCGAATTTTGGCCCGTTTTGATCCCCGAAAGGTCACGTTGGTGTTGCGACCGGTTATGGGCGTGATGCTGATGGTGATGGCGATTAAATTTGTGATTTGAGGAAATTAATATGTTGAAGCGAAAGTTCATGGTGCTTAGTCTGCTGGTGATTGGATTGATGGGTGGCTTGACCGGATGTACGAGTCAAAGCTCACGAGCACCGGTGCCGGCACGTCACAAAAAATCGAATGGCCCGCAAAAATCTGATTTCAAGCTAACCAGCGGCACAATTAATAACCACCCCCGAATCTTGTACGCCGCAATCATCTATTATGCGATTCATGACGTTCCAATCCAGCGGTGGCAAGAAGTGGCAGATATGGATGCTGGCTGGCAGATTGAAATTTATCCTGGCGGCCACGGTACCCGTTATTTGGTGTGGCCGGGGAAGCATATTTCTGACCGCGAAAAACAGCTTACCCCCAACTGGTTTAGGTTGAGTACCCGAGCGGTTAGCTACCATAGTTTTGAAGTTCATACTGATCGACAAGACGCTGATCAACACGTTCGGGTTGGTAAGCGACAGATGCTTGCTAAAATAAATGATGCTCATGCCGCGGCAACCGTCAAAAAGATGAGTCGAAATATGACGGTTTTGACGCACAAATAGGTGGGGATTGCCGCTTCTGACTGGTTGGAAAATTAAAAAACCAACCGCGGGTGCCTTCGTGGTTGGTCACTTAATAAGTTGATAATGCTTCAATCCTTCCAAAACACCATGGGCGGAAGTAGCCACGTAAGCCGCTTTTTGTTTGAGCGGGGCGCTGCTCTGGCGCATGGCAATGCCATAGTCTGCCAAATCGAACATACTGAGGTCATTGTTCTGATCCCCGAAGACGTAGACGGGCGCACTTGACTGGTGAAGGAGGGACTTGATTTTGAGAATGCCGGATGCTTTGGAAACCGTTGTCGGCATGACATCGACGGCATCGGGCGCGTAACGGAGAATGCTCAGCTGGTCTTTAAATCGGGCTTGGTAAGCGGCGTCCTTCTCGCCGGTCATGTATAAATTCAAAAAGTTGACCGGCGCGTGTTGGTAATAGTAACGGTCAATTGGTACGTTGGTGACCCGCATTCGGGCCACGTGTTGGCGGGTCAGCGGCGTCATTTCGGAGATTGCGAAACCTCGCTGGTTGAAAAATCCCACTGCGTCATGATGGGCGGTGGCAACGGCTAAAACATCTTCGATGGCGGCGGTTGGAAACTGATAATTCTGGATGACCTGATCGTGATAAACGATATAGCAGCCATTGGCGAGAATGAACGTGTGGAGATCAAGCAATTCTAAGAGATCCTTGACCTCGTAGTAACTGCGGCCGGTGGCAACGATCGGCAAAATCCCGGTCGCCTTTAAATGGTCAATAGCGGCGATGGTTTCCGCTGAAACGGCAAGCGTCCCGGCGTCGCAGAGGGTGCCGTCCAGATCAAAGACGGCCAGTTTATCAGGCATTGGCAATCATCCTTTCATAAAATAGTCATAAAGATCCGAATCACAAGCATCCTGGTGGTCATACCAGGGAACTTGGTTCGGATCTTTTTTCTTACAGCTATTCTATGCGGTTCACGTTTAAATTACAACCAGCGGTGATTAGTAGAACGATGGCTTATCAAAGTGAGTGTTGGGTTCGTTAACGCCAAGACTCTTGCGGGCGTATTTTCCGGAATCATCCTTCAAGATTTCGACGATGAATTTCGCAACGGCTTGCCGGCTGACTTCGGTCCCGCCAAACGGCTCACCGCTCTGAGTAACTTCGTAGGCGGTATTGTTGTCATCGTTGAACAGCCATGCTAGTCGCAGCAGGGTGTAATCCAAATCGGATTTCTTGATCACGTCAGCCGTCTTTTTGCGGCGGGTGATCGAACTTTCAATCATGGCATTGTTCCACTGGCCAAAATTACCCTTAACTTCGTCTTCGATGCCTAAAACCGTGGCGGCGACAAACTTCTTAACGTTGTTGGCGTCCATTGCGGCAACGATTCCCTGAACGGCAGGAAGGTCGCGCATTTCGTTGAGGTAGACGGCGTCAACGCCTTTCATGGCGTCATTAAGGGTGTGCTTGTCTTTGAAGTCGCCATCAATCACGACTTCACGATCGGGGTCGGTTACTTTAATACGGTTTGAAGCGTTTCGAGCGAATAGCTTGAGATGATAATCAGTTTCTTTCAGTAATCTGGCGGTGAGGTAGGTCGAAATTTGGCCCGCGGCACCTAAAATTAGGATGGTTTTCATGTGAATTCCTCCAATTTATTTAAGATAATCTTATTGTTAACTTCACTATACCGCACTCGGTTAAAGAGGAACAACTATCCGTTTATGAATTTAGTTAACACCCCAATTATCGTTCGTTAACCACTTATTACATTCCTCTGACAATTATGCTATTTAAGCTATAAGCTCTTGAACTGATTGAATATGACGTATAGGGTGAAAATAAATGATTAGGAATAATTCAATTCTTTTTGGAGGGCGGATCAATTTGAGTAATCAAATGAATCGAATGAATTCGAAGCGCCAATCACTGGCTAAGCTGGGGGTTGTGCTTGCAAGTATGACTGTTTTTGGATGCTCGCTTGGGATGGTTCAACCCCAAGTTACTGTGAGGGCGGCCCAAAGCCAATCTTCGGTTACTGGTGCAAGTGATCAGGATGGCCAACCAGTGATGGCTAGCCAACTATCCTTTGGGCCTAAAGCGGACACATTTAAAAACGGAGCGACATTATCGGCCAATAGTGCGTTGGATTTTGATTTTCATTTTAATGCGCCCGGCAATTCACCGCAACGGATTCATGAGGGCGATTTGCTTACAATTAATATCGGCACCGATTTGATGAATTATCAGAAGCTGGTAGCTTCACCACTACCGGCGGGTGAAACAAATCCATTTGAGATTCAGAGTCAAACTGGGACTCAAACAGTTATTAGGGTCACTCGTGATCTCAAAGATGTCCAGCAAATGGACCTTGTGGTGTATGGAACTTTGAAGTCTGGTGAGAATTTAAATGGTGATAAAACAGTCGCCGCAACCTATACGCCCGTTGGCCAAAGTCCCATAACGCTTTCACCGGTTACATTTACAGTCAAAAATACCGGCGGTGGCGGCAATTATGATAGTACCGCTTTTAGTAATAAAATATTTGGCGGCCGTGGTGGGCTTCAAATCGGCCCCCACATGAACGAGGTAGCACCGAATCACTATGCATACAGCAATAACTCAAACGGGGAGGATAAGAATAACCCGGGCAAGTTGTACTTCATTCACGACGAACCGTCGATGATGGCATTTGCACAGTTATCATTACCGCACGTTGAGAATCGGCCGACTGACTTTTCTTGGACGATTGTCCCAACGGATTCAAATGCCAATCATAAAATTGACGTTAGTTCAGCAGAAGTTTGGGTGAGCCCATATGATCCAAGTTTGACCCCATATAAGCTAAAGGGGGCATATACCGTCAAAGCATCGGGAAACGGGATTGTCTTTCACACTGATGACTTGCGGACGCTTACCAAAGATATTGTTGCGCCAAAAGCCGGCAATTTAAATATTGTCTTTGACGTTAATAACGATTTAAATGAAGGCGGCAAAGACGTTGTGCCACTAACGAGTCATTTGGATTTTATACCAGTGAATAATGTTAAAGCTTCTGACGCCAATGCTACACTCCAATTTGTCGATCCAAATCAAGCAGGTTTCACACCTAACTTTGTCGCCCAGGACATGACGATTTCTCTTGACGATTTTAGTCACTACTTCTCGCAGAGTGGGCTCACGGCAGCCATTGTCAAACAAGATTTCGTTAAGGCGGGATCCGCTGGTAATTATGGTGATCTGACCGGTGCTCACTATACGTACACTGCTACGGATGTCAGTGGCCAGAAGTTAGACTTTAATAATCCCAAGGCTGGCACGTATGAGATCCAGGTTACTGCCCACAATAAAGATGGGAATGAAACGACTCGAACTGCCAAACTAACGATTACGGCAAGTAACCACGGCGGTGGGGGTGGTAACGTCACACCACCGACACCGACACCAGCGCCAACACCAACAAATCCCGATACACCAAGCAGCTCGAGTTCGTCCAGTTCTTCGGATCAGCCGATTGGTCCTGAACCAGATCTTCCGGATTTTGCTGCTAAAAAGGATACGGCGGTCTATGCCCTCAAAAAGATTGGGATTTATCGGAAAGCTAACTTTTCGAATAAATATCGCGAAAACTGGTATTCAAGCAAGCCGCGGGTTTACCGGCCAATGTTTGTTGTGACTGGGTACGCGCGGTCAATTAATGGCCATTTGCGCTATCAAGTTCGGGATGTTAATCACCTGAGTAAAACTCACGGTCGGGTTGGCTATATCACTGCCAACTGGAAGTATGTGCGCCTCGTTTACTACGCGAAAAAGCATTCAACCATGACGGTCATTAATCCGCGGGGGGTTAACGCTTACAAACGCGTTACGCGGGGGGTTAACGCTTACAAACGCGTTAATTTAACCGGTAAAGTTCGCAACTACAAGCAGGGGACGGTGCTGCACGTGACGAAGTTCGTCAAGCACAACCTGACCACCCGCTACGTTCTCAGTAACGGTCAGTACGTCACTGGAAACCGCAAGTTGGTCGAGATGGGCAAGCACAAACAGGTCCGTTACGTGAAGGTCAAGAAGACGATTAATCGTTACCAGACCGTCAACTTAACTCACCAAAACAAGCGGCACATTAAGCGCGGAACCAAAATTCGCGTGAAGAATTACGACTTTTCACACGCTAACAGTGTGACAAATCATGGGGCCTTAAGATATCACGTTGCCGGCGGTTACATCACTGGGAATTCAAAGTTTGTGAAAGCTTATAAATAAGTATGAGATACAATCCAAGGAAGCTGGGATAAATGATTTTATTCCAGCTTTTTTGGATTCTTTGGGAAGGAAAACCGATATACTCACAACTGATTCTTGAAACGCTGGAAGCGTTTCATATTGATTGCAATGGTTTAAATGGTGAACTAATATAATCATGTACTAAGTAAAGAAATAAAAATAATTACCACTTATAAATAGTTCGCGGTTAACCGTTAAGGGGGAGATTGCCTAGTATTTATAGGAAGAGGGGTTACGATATGAAAGTTGACGATCGTCATTTTTTCATTATGACATGGATTAAGGTTGCTGTGCTCATCGCAATTATTGCTTGTTCGAGCGCGCTTCTGTCGATAAGCGGGGGCGTTAAGGCTGATAGTAATTCGTCGCCGTTTTCAGTGACGACTAATCCAACCAATCTTGATCCCCAAGAACCGCTTAATTCGGACCAAGGCATTCAGTTTAAATTCGTTTTTAATTCAAACAAGAGTCAAAATTATTCTGGCTTTAATAAGAATGATAAGATCGTTCTTAAAATTCAAGACACCTCGGGTCAGGCAAGTTTCGATAAAAATGACATTTCGTTTGCTTCATCGACGACCGACCCTAGTATTAAAGATTCAATTTTTAATTTTGCAGTTCAGCCGGATGCTGAGTCGGGCTATACGGACATTGTCCTGACGCCGTCTGCAAATTATGATGATCAGTTTTATGAGAGCATCCTCAAAGCCGGAATGTCCCTTGTAATTAAACCCTCAAGCTCGATTGGGACTGATGGGCCAACCGCACCAATTGCTGTTCAAGCCGAATTACAGAGTAGCGATTATGGGACGCATACAATTTTAGATACGTCGTTTGCGGTTAATAATAAGTCTTCAAATAATGGTGGCGGTGCTTCCACCAACGTCATTGGTGATCAAATTTTCAGGAATGCTCTGGGGATTCCGCTTATCGGAAGATATGATAACGATATTCCGTTTGATAATAATGGGTATGCTGACATTCCGGGAAATGGGGGCCAAGGCTCAGTTCAGAAAAGTATTGTTTATAATTACACCCAAAATGCGATGGTTGCCACGGCAATGATAACCCTGCCAACCGAACTTAAGGGGAATCAATTAACGTGGAATATCTCGGCGGGGGACCAGCATCCAATTTCTGATATTAGTTCATTGAAGGTGTACGACTCGAGCGCTCCAAAACTCGGACCCGCGAGCGGAGATTGGAAAGTGGTTGATAACTCTGGCAAAATCGAAGTGACGTATCCGCTTACCGCTGCCGATGCTGGGAAAAGTTACAGTATTGCCTTTGTTATTCGAACTAATGCGAATTCAGGGTCTGAGGACGAATTCGATTTAAATAGTGATGTTTCAATTAATGATGGGAACAATTTAGTCACGCAGTCTAAATATGCGGCCCATTTATTCTATAACAATGCTGGCCAAACGGTGTTTAGCCCAGCTTTAGTAGTTCAAAATATCAATATGACGCCCCAAGAAGCGACAAATTATCCGTTTCCGATGGCCCATAACCCGATGTGGTGGTACAACTACAGTTTTGCCACTCTTTTCTGGGACAACAATAAGGGATCGAAGCCCACGGTTTCCTATCAAGGTAATTTTGTTGCAACGGATCCCAAAACCAGTAAAACAATTGGCACGATTGATGTGACGAAGAACACGCAGAGCGCCACCGTTCAACCAGGAGAGTACCATAATGTGATTGTAGTTAAGGATGAAAGCCAAGCGGGAATGCCAATCACTTCAGCACCAGTCGTTTTAAACGTCCTTGGGAAAATCACGGTGGCGTATGTGGATGTTGACACGAATCAAGTGGTTAAGCAACGCGTTATAAATCCCCAACCAAACATCGTAAGCAAGGCAGATACAACGCAACAGGGGACCATCACCACCAAGGCGACTGCCCCAGGAGAAGCAATCAACCTGGATTACAAGGATCAGCTTCCGGATAACTATGAACTTGCATCTAGCTTACCGACCGGTGAGTCTCAGCCAAATGAATCTCAAAAATGGCAAGACGCCGACCAAACATTTAAAGTATACGTTAAAAAAACGGGGTCAACGCCAACCCCGACACCAAATCCAAATCCGACCCCAACCCCAACACCAAGTCCAACCCCACTACCGACGCCTACGCCCACGCCGACACCAACGCCAAGTCCGACACCAGCCCCATCACCCAACACCAACGGTAGTGGTGACAAGCCAGTCGCCAAGATTGGTGAAGCCGTTTATTCGTTGAAGAAGATTTATCTCTATAAGAACGACGTCTTCAAGCAAAATGAGCGGTTAGCTGGTTATGTTAGCAAGCCGCGGGTTTACCGGCCAATGTTTGTCGTAACCGATTATGCCTATTCCAAGACTGGTAAGCTGCGCTACAAGGTCCGTGACGTGAACCACCTGACGAAGAATCGTCATAAGACTGGTTATATCACAGCTCAATGGGCTTACGTGCGTCCGGTTTACTATCACAGTCAGCACAAGACGTTAACGGTCATTAACCCTCGTGGCGTTAACGCGTACAAACACGTTAACCTAAGCGGTAAAGTTCGCAACTACAAGCAGGGGACGGTGCTGCACGTGACGAAGTTCGTCAAGCACAACCTGACCACCCGCTACGTTCTCAGTAACGGTCAGTACGTCACTGGAAACCGCAAGTTGGTCGAGATGGGCAAGCACAAACAGGTCCGTTACGTGAAGGTCAAGAAGACGATTAATCGTTACCAGACCGTCAACTTAACTCACCAAAACAAGCGGCACATTAAGCGCGGAACCAAAATTCGCGTGAAGAATTACGACTTTTCACACGCCAACAGTGTGACGAATCACGGGGCCTTAAGATATCGCGTTGCCGGTGGTTATATTACTGGTAATTCGAAGTATGTTAAAGCTTACAAATAAGCATTAGATACAATAAAAAGAAGTTGGGATAATTTATTTTATCCCAACTTTTTTTGCTGTCATTTACCGGCTGTTTCATGATTCTTTTACATCAAAGTAAAGCCAACCACTTAAATAAGTCGCGAAACCAACCATGAGGATACTCCCAATGGCGATGACAGTGATTTGTGAAAATAACACTGGTTGTGTATTCAAATAAATACTCAAGATTGGAATTGTCATGAATCCAATCAGTAACAACGTGAAAATTGTGTAGTAAGTCCAACGTAACGCGTGTTGAGAAATTACTTTCTCGCGTTCATCGGCGACGCTCAGTTCACCTTTTTTAGAATTAAATGACGGGTCGGTGTGAGCTAAAACGACTCTTGCGATCCCGAAAACCACCAGCCATGCTAAAAATAAGATTCCATAGATGCCGAATTGAAATGATGATTCACCGTTTGGATGCCAATATGAATGAGCGATCATGTAGACCATCATGCAAGTTGCGAGAGCGATCATGATTATGTTACCGGTTTGTTCAATAATCACTTTTTTCATCTTAGGGTGCCTCCAGAATTTGTTTGTTAGGGGAATCGACAACGGACAAATATTGAGATCGGAATAAGTGGCGTGGCGCTTAGCTTTTTAACCATTAACTCAATCTCCTTCTTGCGTTCTTTGCATAACCATATTGGTGGGGCGGGGAGCCATCGATGTCTCACTGATTGGGCTTCATTCTCCTAACCAAAATAGCTCATTAATATCTGTCTTCAGCTCATGAGCAATCTGTAACGCTAAAAGTAATGACGGCGTATATTTCCCTTTTTCTAAAGAAATGATTGTCCTGCGCGTCACCCCAACAGCAGCGGCCAGTTGTGCCTGTGTCAATCCTGATTGTTTGCGGTGCTGTGACACACCATTGTTAACAAAAATAATCGCCATCCCCCATCTACTGTGAAGTTCACTTCACATATTATCATCCAAATTACTAAAAGTGAAGTTAGTTTCACATTACCAATTATTAGGCATTAAAACGGCCAAAAAAGATCTAGTCATAAGCTAAATGAATGAGTTTTAGACTAGATCTATTGTTAAATTTTTATGTTAGAACGTGTGATTGCCAATCTTAAAATCAGAGTCTCTGGCAACTTACTTCGGCCAGTTCGCAACATAGTAGATTTTAGCGGGACCAAACTGATAAAAGACTTCATTTTTGATTTTGAATTCGACCCCATAATTATCTTGATGGCCGAGCTTCATGCGGTAATACGCAACGTTGCCGCCGCCCTGGTTGTCACTTTCCACATGAACAGTCGCCTGTTTTTGCGTGCTGAGGTACCGATATGTATGTTTGTCGCCGCAAATCTTTTTTAATTTACGAGAGTGATGCGATTTCAGCGCCGCATCCACTTGTGTTTGGATTGCCGATTGCACCTGGTCATCAAGTGTCCAAAACTGCCAGCCGAGGAAAAACACCAGAGCGCCCGCAGCCACCAAACAGAGTAAGCCAATTCTTCGCATAAATAACCACCTTTGCGTGTCAATAATTAGTTCGATGATGAATTCTGATCCTTTTCCCGACTTAATAACTTAAATAAAATCGGTTTAATTCGATAGAAAATGACTTCGGCAACCACGAATCCCACTGCCAGGGCGATCGCAATTGTCAGCGTGTTGAACAAGTAAACCGTGGTCTGGCTTTCCTGGCCGAGCTTAAAACTCCGCATGCCTAAATATAAGATGCCGCCGGGGACCAGTGACACTAAGCTGGGAACGTAGATAATGTTGACGGGCACCTTAAATAGGACGGCGGAAATGTTGCCGAGAATGCCAATGACAATTGCCGCACAAAAATTTGGCAGGATTAACGTATGATTGATCTGCAGGACGACGTAGTAAGCAACCCACGCAACGGAGCCCGTGATGCCGGCGGGGAGCAGGGACCTTCGGGGGATGTTGGTGATGAGACCAAAGCCCACCGTTGAGGCTAAACTCACAATAAATTCCACTAAGACTCTCATGACTTAACCTCCAATCTGCGAAAAAAGAATTTGAATCAGGGATGTGCCAATGACCACCCCGGCCCCAATGGAACCAGCAATGATCACCGCGTCGACAGCCCGAACGACGCCCGAAATGGTGTTGCGATCGATAATTTCGCGAAAGGAGTTGGTGATTGCAACCCCCGGGACTAGCGGCATCAGGGCACTGACGATAATGTTTCCAGCACTGGTGGCGAGCCCTGACAATTGCAGTGCCGCAGCCAGAAGGCCGACCACGAACCCGCCAAAGCCGGCTGAAACGTAGGGCGTTTTAACGTGAGCCCCGGAAAATACCGCGGCGAGGTAGCCGAAAATCCCAACGAAAAAGGCGTATCCCAGGTCAACCCAGGTTGCCTTGAACAACAGCATTGGCGCAACCGAGACAAAGCCGGCCCCCAGAATTTTGAGGGGCCAGTTGAAATCAATGACCTTGCGATCGATTTTTTCAATAGCTGCTTTGAGTTCGGCGACAGTAATCTCGCCGGCAACAAATTCCCGGGAAACGGTGTTGATTTCGTCGACCTTCTGCAGATTCCAATCGCCTAGGCGGACCTTCACCAAATGGGTGCGGGACTGATTGTGGGTGCCAACAAAGATGGCGGTGATTGTGGCGTGACAGACGATATCATAATGGGCGGCCTTACCGATATATTCAACGGTGCTTTCAACCCGCGAGGTTTCCGCACCACTGGTTAGGAGAATTTTGCCGACCTTGCCACAGAGTGAAATTAGGTCGTCTTCAGTGATTCCTTCAGTCATGGTCTTAACCTCGCATTTCTAAAAATAAAGTACACAAACATTATAAGCACGGAATCCGGATTTTGGGAAAAAATAATTTGGTGAATCTAAAAAAACCTGACCAAAGGAAGCGGCGGCCACTCCCGCTTGCCACCACAGGCTTTGGAATCGGGTTGGGTTAGAAATAATTTGGTATAAATGTTCAAGATCTCATTGACATTCTGAAATAACGATGATAAAGTTAGTGTCAATTATTAAAGAAACATTAGACGTTGACGAGAAGAGTAGCGTAAACGCGAGCCTAACAGAGAGCTTCGAACGGTGAGAGAAGTAGCTTGCAGCAACGTGAACATGAGCTCTGAGTCTGGTGCCCGGTCAAAAGGCTGACGCATCCGGTAGCAACCGATACATTGCGGGGTATACGCGAAGTGGCGTCAATTTTTGATTGAGACACTGTGTACCCGTCGAGGTTGTTATTGTGAAATAGCAATGAATTAAGGGTGGTAACACGAGAATTCGTCCTGTAGTCGATAGACTATGGGGCGAATTTTTTTGGTTCTAAATGTCAGAATCAGACCGCCAATTTGATAGATGGCAATCGAGCGACGCGCTCCCACAAATAACGCATTAATTTTTGTGCTCACGAAAAACAGGAGTTGATAGTAATGACAGCAAACGCAATCAATGGCTTTCTCCACGCTGAAAAAAAGTGGCAGAATCATCAGGTAAATAATCCGGTAACGATTCTTGTTTTAAATTTAATGCCCACCAAACGGGATACCGAGTATCAGTTCCTCACAAACTTTAACCGGTTGGATACCGACGTCACGCTCACATTCATGTATCCGTATTCGCATCAATTCAAAGGCACGTCTCGCCGCGCCATCGAAGCCGATTACGTTTGTTGGAACCAGATCGCTGATGGTTATTACGATGGTTTGATTATTACCGGGGCCCCGATTGAAAAGCTGGCGTTTCACCAAGTCGATTACTTCGACGAACTTAAGCAGATTATTCAGTGGGGTCATTCCCATGTTAAGCAGCAGCTCCATGAATGTTGGGCCGCCCAAGCCGGATTGTTTCTCGACTTTGGCATTCAAAAGCACCTGCTGCCTCACAAACTATTTGGCATTTTCACCGCCACTCAGGTTAACCATGAGTCACCGTTGGCCCGGGGGTTTGGCGCCGGGGGACTTCTGAAAATGCCGCAATCCAGACATACCGAGGTTATTTTAGATGATCGGCATTTACCGGCTGATTTGACGCTGATCGCAACGGCACCGCAGTCCGGGCCGATCGTTCTATCATCAGACAGATACCGAACAACGTACGTCACTGGGCACCCGGAATACCAGGAAAAAAACCTGGCTAACGAATATTATCGGGACCTGGCCAAGAATTTGCCAATCACGTTACCCCTTAATTATTTTTCGGATCCGGTAAGGGGAAGCGTTGATTATTCGTGGCGGGATGCCAGTAAAAAATTATATGAAAATTGGACGCATTTATTAGTAGACAAGAAAGTGGGGCTCTCAATATGATTGAAGAAAAAGATAACCAGAATTTACATTTTGAAACGTTACAGGTGCATGCCGGCCAAACCGTTGATGAAACCGGATCCCGGGCGGTACCGATTTACCAAACAACGTCCTACGTGTTTGATAATCCCGAGCAGGCCGCTGGTCGATTTGGGTTAACTGATCCAGGGAACATTTACACGCGGTTAACCAACCCGACAACTGACGTGGTTGATAAACGGGTGGCCGCCCTTGAAAATGGCACCAGTGGGGTGACCCTGGCAACCGGTTCGGCTGCGATTACCGCCGCAATTTTAAACGTTGCCGGTAAGGGGGATGAAATTGTCTCCGCAAGCACTTTGTACGGCGGAACTTTTAACCTCTTTAACGTGACCCTGCCTAAGTTAGGGATCAAGACCCACTTCGTCGACCCGGATGATCCGGAGAATTTCGAAGCGCCGATTAATGAGCATACCGAGGCCCTCTACGTTGAAAGTATTGGCAATCCGGGCATTAATTTGGTGGACTTTGAAGCGATTGCCGCCATTGCTCATAAACACGGCATCATTCTGATTGTCGATAATACATTTGGCACCCCGTACTTAGTTCGGCCGCTTGACCACGGCGCTGACGTGGTGGTTCACTCCGCTACCAAATTCATTGGCGGTCACGGCACCACGATGGGCGGCGTGATTGTTGAAAACGGTCAATTTGATTGGAAAGCCAGTGGGCGATACCCCGGTTTCACGGAACCGAATGCCCAGTACAACGGGCTGGTCTTCGCCGATCTGGGTGGTGGTGCGTTCACAACCAAGGTGCGGGCTGAATCACTGCGGGATCTGGGGGCCACAATCAGTCCGTTCAACTCATTCCTTCTTCTTCAGGGCTTGGAATCCTTGTCACTGCGGGTTGAACGCCACGTTGAAAACACGAAAAAAATTGTTAATTTCTTGCATAATCACCCAAAGGTTGCCTGGATCAATTATCCTGGTCTGCCCGACAGCAAGTATCATAAGCTGGCAGAACGCTACTTCCCAAAGGGCGTCGGCTCTATCTTTACCCTTGGATTAAAGGGCGGCGAAAAGGCCGGCAAGCAGTTAATTGAAAACCTCAAGCTCTTCTCATTGCTGGCTAACGTTGCCGACGCGAAGTCGTTGATCATTCATCCGGCATCAACCACTCACGCTCAGCTTAATGAAGCTGAATTACGGGAAGCTGGTATTACGCCAGATCTCATCCGGGTGTCAGTGGGGGTTGAAAACGCTGATGATCTGATTGCCGATCTGAGTCAAGCACTGGATAAAATCCCAGTGACTGCCGATCAGAAAGTGACTGAATAACCAGGCTTGATTGCGCCAAACAAAATGGTGGCCAGGCAAATAGTGGCAAAATTAAGTAACGAGTGCTCAAAAGGGCACCCGTTATTTTTATACATAATCATATTTTATTATTCATCCGTAAATTGAACATTCAGCCGATGATACGGGTGGCTAATCTTCAAAAATCCAATTATAAATTGCATAAAAATATCAAAATAAATCAATTAATGAATATAATTAAAAACTATTGCATTTTGTCTCATAACGATGTAATCTATTCACAATTCATTAATATTCACATTCGGTGAATAACACAGAGGCGATTTGATGCAAGCTGCATTAGTTGGCGTAACGGGTTACGCCGGGATAATTCTCTACCAGTTATTGAAAAACCATCCCAATGTCGAACAAGTTCATATCTATGATCACAAAATTTCTAAGAACGCGCCGCTGTCAGAAGTGGCCCCAATCTTTAAAAATGATTCAAGTGTGGTTGCTCCCTACGATCCAACCACGATTATGGGGGCTGATGATGTTGTATTCTTTGCCACGTCATCCGGGGTGACCTCGCAACTCAGCGTGCCATACCTGGAAAAACACTTTCCGGTGATTGATTTGTCCGGGGACATGCGTTTAAAGACCGAGCAGGCCTACGAGAAGTGGTACCACAAGCCTTCAGCCCCAGTGGCCGCATTGCAGGCGGCAACGTACGGACTAGCGGAATTCGATTCGGTGAAGGACGCAACGTATGTGGCCAACCCCGGCTGTTACGCCACGGCAACCTTGCTGGGACTTGCCCCACTGGTTCAAAAGCACCTGATTAATGTAAAGAGCATCATTGTGGATGCTAAATCAGGGACATCGGGTGCCGGCAAAAAATTATCGGCATCGACCCACTTTACCGAAGTCAATGACAACCTGCAGATTTATAAGCCTAATCAACATCAACACATTCCAGAAATTGTTCAGGAATTGCAGAAGTGGGACCCGAGCGTTACAACTCTTCAGTTTATGACCACGCTGATTCCAGTCACCCGGGGCATTATGAGTACCATATACGCCCAAGTTAACCCCGGTGTTGACGAACAAACGCTTTTGGCCGCTTTCCACGACACATACGACGATCAGCCATTTATTAATTTCACCGGGACTGATTTACCAACAATTAAGCAAGTTGTTGGGACCAACAACTGTGATATCGGGATTGCTTACAACCCGGAAACCCGATTCGTGATGGTCGATAGCGTTATTGATAATATGCTCAAGGGTGCCGCTGGCCAAGCCGTTCAAAATTTTAACGCATTATTTGGATTTTCGAAAACCGCTGGGCTTAACTTACAGCCGGCATTAATTTAACCGATAAATAGAATCCACTAATATAGAAGAAATATAAGAGAGGAAGATTTTTATGGAAATTGCGAGTGATGAATCAATTGATGTGAGCACCTTTGAATGGCCAGCGGGGTTCTATGCCGACGCGGGTCACGCGGGCTTAAAAGCCGATGCCAACGTTGATGACTTCGGCTGGCTGGTTTCTAAAACGCCAGCTGACGCGGCCGGCGTTTACACCACCAATCAATTTCAGGCGGCGCCAACGGCCCTGACCAAGCAGACGATTAATCTGGCCCATCAATTACAGGCAGTGGTCATGAACAGTGGGAATGCCAATTCCTGTACCGGTGTTCAGGGCGAACACGATGCCGCTGTGATGCAGCAGGCTGCCGCTGACAAACTGGGCATCGCCGCTAATTTGGTTGGAGTTGCGTCAACTGGGGTAATCGGCGAAGTTCTCCCGGTGGATAAAATCACCAATGGCATCGCAAAGTTGGGACTGACAAAGAATGATGGGGTCACCAAGGCGGTTTTAACGACCGACACCCACGCCAAAACAATTACCGTAAAGTGTTTGCTTGACAATCAACCGGTGACGATCAGCGGTTTCTGCAAAGGTTCCGGGATGATTCACCCGAATATGGCAACGATGCTGGGATTTGTGACAACCGATGCCGCCATTGCTGGCGATCAGCTCCAGCATCTGCTCAGCACGACGGTTGACCAGACCTTCAACCAAATTACCGTTGATGGGGATACGTCAACCAATGACATGGTTGTCGTAATGGCCAACGGGCAAGCGGGTAACCAGCCGCTCAACACCGATCATGAAGACTACCCCACATTTGTCAAAGCGTTCAAGTTGGTCTTATCCCACTTGGCCAAGGAAATCGCCGGGGATGGTGAAGGAGCCTCTAAGTTGGTCGAAGTCAACGTTGCCGGGGCCTACAACGACTATGAGGGCCAGCAGGTTGCCAAAGCGATTGTTGGATCTAATTTGGTCAAAGCCATGATCTTTGGCGAAGATGCCAACTGGGGCCGGGTGATGCAGGCCATTGGCCAAACCGATGCCCACGTGGATCTGAACGGCGTTGGCGTTGCCATTAACGGGATTCAGATGGTCACAAACAGTCTAGCGGCCGATTACAGTGAAGAAGCGGTTGCTGCAACCCTCAAGAAAAATGTTGTGACCATTGATGTTGACCTACATGCCGGCACCGCGGCCGGAACCGCTTGGGGCTGTGATTTAACTTATAAATATGTCCAAATCAACGCGTCTTATCGAAGCTAAAGGGAGGTTTCGCCCATGACTCAAAAAATTGTGATTAAAATCGGCGGCCACGCCAGTCAAAACTTAACCCCGGCCTTTTTTTCCCAGTTGCATACCTGGATCGACGAAGGAAAGCAGATCCTGATCGTTCATGGTGGCGGGCCCCAGATTTCGACGTGGAGCAAAAAGCTTGGTTTAACCGTTAAAAAAATTAATGGCATCCGGGTGACCGACCCCGCTACGCTGCAGGTGACCCAGGCAGTTTTGCTGGGACTTGTTCAGCCGAATTTGTGCGCCAAATTAGCGGCGGCCGGACTGCCGGTAATGGCTCTAAACGCTGCCGGTAAAGCGGTCCTGAATGCCGATTATCTAAACCAGAAACTGTTTGGTGAGGTGGGGCAGTTATCCGCCATTAACCAGACTTACATAGACGATGTTTTAAGCGACCATATCGGAGTTATTGCCCCGCTGGCAGCAGCTCCAGATGGTCACCTTTTGAACGTCAACGGTGACGTTGCGGCGGCCGGGATTGCGAAATACCTGAACGCCGAAGAATTCATCTTGCTCACTGATGTTCCCGGCGTCATGGTCAAGGATCAGGTGCTCACCAGCTTGTCCAAACAAAGGGCCACGAAGATGGTTCAGAAAAAATTAATCACCGCTGGCATGCAGCCAAAATTAAAGGCTGCCTTTGATGCGTTGGCCAGTGGGGTGAACCGGGTAACGATCACCAATCAGCTGCAGAATTCAGGAACTAAGTTATTGAATAATCAATTGATTAGCTAGGAGCGTGAACGAACATGATGAACCATATTTTTCCAACCTACAAGCAGTATCCCATGGAACCGGTTAGCGGCCACGACTGGCATCTGACCGACGAGACGGGGAAAACCTACGTTGATTTCACCAGTGGGATTGGTGTTTGCAGCTTCGGCTACAGTAATGATCTGATTGAGCAGAGTGTGCAAACCCAACTGGGTAAAATTTGGCACACGTCCAACCTTTATCCCAGCAAGCTTCAGGATCAAGTCGCAGAAATGTTGGCGCCGGAAGGGATGCTGGCGTTCTTCTGCAATTCCGGAACCGAAGCCAACGAAGCGGCCTTTAAGCTCGCCCGCAAGGCAACCGGAAAAGCCAAGATTCTCGCCTTTAAGAACGGCTTTCACGGGCGGACATACGGATCGATGTCGTTAACCGGCAATCCCGACATTCAGGCCGGATTTGCCCCGTTGGTGCCAGGTGTGGACTTTGCGACCTATAATGACGATGGCGCGATTGGCCAAATCACCAGCGACTACGCGGCGGTGATTCTTGAAGTGATTCAGGGTGAGGGCGGCGTTGTTCCGGCCAATAAAGCTTGGCTGCAGGCAGTTGCCAAGCAGTGTCATGAATCCGGGACTTTACTGATCGTTGATGAGGTTCAAACCGGGATTGGCCGGACCGGGTCGAAATTTGCTTTTCAACAGTTTGAGATTGATCCGGACATCATTACCTGTGCCAAGGCGCTGGGAAATGGACTCCCAATTGGGGCAATGCTGGGTAAGCAGGCGCTGGCTTCAGCGTTTGGCCCTGGTTCTCACGGGACGACCTTTGGCGGTAATAAAATCTCGCTGGCTTCGGCCAAAGCCGTGCTGACCCAATTAACCCCGGCCTTTTTGAAGCAGGTTCAGGCAAAGGGGCAAGTTGTCTTTGAGCAACTCGAGGATCTGATTGCGCCGCTGCCAATCGTGAAGAACGTCACCGGCATGGGCCTGATGATCGGCATTCATTTAACGGCCGATGTGAAGGTTGCCGATGCCATTGCTGAGCTCCAGAAGCAGGGCATGTTGGCACTGCCAGCTGAACACAACACGCTGCGATTATTACCGCCATTGGTCATGAGTGAGGCGGATTTGGTTTCAGGCATTCAATTAATTCAGCACGTTCTTCAAGAAGTGGCCGTCGCCGCGAACGGAGCCGTTAAATAACCAGTGGTTGAGAGACCGGCGGGTTCAGCATTATTATGTGAAGACAAAAAAATCTAAGAATCGCGTCAATTAGAAACTGATTGTAATCAGTTTAATAATTGGCGCGATTCTTAGATTATAGGTCTTTTAGGGAAATTAGTTCGTATACTTTACAGCGGTTCCGTATGCCGCCACTGACTGCATGTCGCCGCCAATGGAGCCGGAATCAAACCGCATCATCACAACGGCATCCGCCCCCAGTTTCTGGGCGTTTTCCCGCAGCCGATCCACGGATGTATTGCGGGCCTCGTCGAGCATCTTCGTATAGTCCTTAATTTCGCCACCGACGATGTTCTTTAAGCCGGCACCGATGTTGCGGACCACGTTCTTAGACTGGGTGGTTAGCCCGAAGACTTCCCCAATCACTTCGTATTCCTTGCCCGGAATATGTTCAGTGGTTGTGACGATAAAATTTTGATTTGCCATGATTTCGCCCTCCTCTGTAAATTAAAGCTAGCTTCATTATACCCGTTTGGACCATTGGAATGGGTAATAATCGCTAATCTAATGGGGTGCTGGACTTCATAACTTCAGCCGGCCATAAGACCAGCAGGTACCCATAACCGTCCTGATCAAATGCCAAGCTTTCGCATTCCCGGTTGGAGGTGAAGGCATCATAGTGAATGTCGCTCGGAGTGAAGCTGCCGTCACGAACCTGTTGGGCGGGAATTGAGGTTAGGATATCATCGGAAACAAAGTAAAGCCGATCGCTTGCGGGATTGTAACTGACCCCCTGGTTGGGTGAGCCGCCCCGGTTCTTCACGTATGATGGCGCGGCTTGGAACTGAACGTCGTGTTCGTCCATGCGGCCATAGAAGAACATGTAGCCGAGGCCGGTTTTTCGACCCCAATACGCATTGCCCTGCTTATCCCAAGCCAGGGTGTGGAGCTGCAGGTTAGCCGAATCACCATGGAACATTTGGAAATTGTACTGGCGAATTGGTTTCAAATTACTGGTGGTCATTTCAAGCACCGTGTTATTTTCTGTCCGGTTTCTAAGATCGGTCAGGGTGTTATCTTCGACGATGTAGAGATGTTTATTAACCGGGTTAAACGACAGGGTTTGACCGTGACCAATATCAACCTGCGGGCTTAATTGAGCTGCCTGATCAATCTTGGCATACTTGAAGAGGTCGGCATTTTGCTGCTGAACCTGATTAATCTGGGATTGAACGGCCGATAATTTTGCATTCAACGTCGTTCGCTTTTGCTTATCTGATTTACTGGTTGAAAGTTTGCCAATCTGCTGTTTCAATTGTTTGGCGGTGTTGGTCTGTGCCTTTAGCTGTTCATAAAGGGTTTCGTACTGTTGATTATGGGAAACGCCTTCGTCGGTATATGGATTGAAGTAATTGAAGGCTTTCCAGAGTGCCATTGGGTCCTTGCCAACCCCTAGTTTTTCCAGCTGGGCGAGATTGTATTTCACAATGACTCCCAAGTTGGTGTCACTGCCGTTAGATTCGATGAAATAAATGTTACCCGAATCATCCATGGTGATACTCTGGAAGTTTCCGTGTTGATAGTTGGTGACGTTGAAACCATCGGGCAGGTAGAGCTTCGTCTGTAACGTGGTTTGCGTTGAACTATCCGGGGTCGAGGCGTAGGAATCCGTCGTTGAAGGCGAATTTTCGTCCAGGGTGCGTTCGGTATACTTGCGGTCCATATTTCCCTTGAGCGTCGGATTATCCACCGCGTTCAGTTTTGTTTGGGAATAATCCTTGAGCACGTTTCCCGCGTTGACCTGGGGAATATTATTCGCCGGATCGGGAGCGTCGATCACGTCCGCTGAAGCTGTTTGGCTGAATCCAAATCCAATCACGACTGAAAATAACAGTGCCGTCATGAGTTTGATTGATGTTCTCATTTCAATTTCATCCCTTCAATAATCATTTACTTTGATGGCTGATTCTGATTAGCAGTCACGTCAACGCTGACACTGCTGCCAAATTTGGCGGCGCCCAGCGTGGCTTGATTAGCATCGGTTAACTGGTTGTTGGCTAACGCGTAACCGGAACCTGCCAATGCGGCATTTGCCTGCCCAGTAATGGCGGTCTTATCATCGGCCTTGAGCGACCAGCTGTCACCAGATTGGACACCTAGATTAGATCCCTTTGGTGCCGGATCATCCGTATCGGTGTTGGTGTAATCAATGGTGGCCACTGTCTTTTTGGTTGAAGGGTCCACGAAGTTGATTCTAACGGCATTATTAGCGATCGTATCGGTTCTGGCGGTGGTCTTGAGGTAAACTGAGCCGCCCAATTTGGCATCGGCGAGCTGCGTGAGCTGATCCGCAGTTAAGTCGGTGAGCTTGTAACCGCTGGATTTCAAGGCGGTCGTGATGCCGGATTGAATGGCCGCCTTATCACCATCGGCAATGCTGCCGGTACCATTATCTGTCGTGCCGAGCGTCTGACCAGGTTGGCCGCTGTTTTTTGGATAATCAAATGAGGCGACGACGGCATTATTTTCATTCTCGATATTAATGCGAACCGCGTTTGTCGCAATCGGATCCTGCTTGGTCACCGTAAGCGATGTTTTTTTGCCAATGGTGGCTTCTGCAAGGTAACCGGTTTGATTAGCGGTTAGGGCGTCCAGCTGATAACCGGTGCCGATCAGGGCATTGCGAACGGCATCCTGGATTTTCTGCTGGTCGTTTGCGCCTAATAACCAGTATTCAGTGCCGTTCAAATTATAGTCTGAGCCAATTGTTTGGCCGGGTTTGCCGCCATCCTTGGTGTAGTCGAGGTTCGCAATCAGCTGGCCGCTGCTGTTAACCAGGTCAATTCGCAGCGCGTTAGCCGGAACTTTGGATTCAGCTTGTGACAGCCCCTTATACATAATCCAGCCATCCGCTTTGCTTTGAGCGGGATCAGTACTGGTGACGTGAACCCACGTATCGCCTTCGCGGGTGCGGGTACCCATCTGATCAATTCGAAAGGCGGTGTCCTTGTAGTCGATTGCATCGCCCATGGTGCGGCCGAAACCGTAAACGGTGTTCATTGGAGCTTGATATGTAACACTTTTACCGTCGTTGTTCAGACCCGGAGCGGCGATGTTGAATGTATATTTCGAAAGGGCGCCGGGAAGCGCCATTTTAGTGAAGGTTGTAAAGGGCGTAATCCCACCGCCGAAATGCCCGGTTTTTTTGCCGCCGTAAATCCAGCCATGATACTGGCCGCTAAAGGAGTTCAACTGATAGTAAATTTGCCCGTTGCTGGCAATCGCTTCCCGAGTGGCGACAAAATTATCCGCCGATGAGTCGGATTTTGCGAGTTCTTTTAAGGCGAGCCGGGTGACGACCACTTTGGCGCCGGAACGAATCTTGGGCTTGCTGTAAAGGGCCTCCGTGCCGGTAAAGGTCACGTTGCGCTTCGCCGGATCGGTGCTGAGGGGTTGGTTGGTGGTAATATGCGGGGAATGCGTTGCGGCGTTCACGAAGGTGGCGTTAAAAAGTTCACCGGTGCTCAAGACACCCAGTGAAGCCAAAGCTAACACGACGGAACGTTTCCATCTTTTGTTCAAAATTCTGACCTCCAAACGATTTCTGATAATACGGTACTATTTGATAATACAGTGAAAGTGGCGGCAGAAAATGAAATTGGTGAAACTTTTACAGGGGCGTTACGTAAATTTTACAGAGTGCGAGGCGTAACGGGTTGCCGCGGTGTGTAAGGGGGTCCCCCGTGTAAATCCTGGGCCTGGATTTATGCGGGGGACCCCCTTACACGTTAGCGGCAGTTGCGCCGAGCACGTTTAGTCTAGGTAGCAGGAAACCACCCACAAGGGGTTGTTTGATGGGCGGTCTTTGTCCATTGACGGTTCTTTGCGCGTTATGTGTAAGGGTCAGGGTCGTCGGAGCACGTTTAGTCTAGGTAGCAGGAATCCTCCCACAAAAGAGCCTGAAATTCCGGGCTTGAATCGATGCGGGGGACTCCCTTACACGTTAGCGGCAGTTGCGCCCCCCTAAAGGGGCTAGCCAGCGCATTCTGCGCGGTCGTCGGAGCACGTTTAGTCTAGGTAGTAGAAAACCACCCACAAAGCGTGTTTGATGGGCGGTCTTTGTCCATTGACGGCTCTTTGCGCGTTATGTGTAGGGGGGTCAGTGTCGTCGGAGCACGTTTCGAAACTGAAGGCCCGACAAGTCGGCTTTATTTCGTTAAATGGTCATAACCAAATGCATAAGCCCAAACATTCTGCTCATTTCTTCCCAAAGCACCAAAAAAGCCGCCCCTCATTTCTGAGAGTCGGCATGCACTTGTGAGACGCTTAATGTGGTTTAGAAAAGATCGTCATCACTATGCAGTAAACATTATAACGTACATGTATGCGTTTTACAAAGGCTTACTTTGTAATAGTTCACTTAGTTTTCAACGCTTACTCGAGGCATGTTGGATGCTTCACAACAATGTCTTTTTGGGACTGGGGATTATTTGACAGGCATCTTACTTGCTAATTTAGCGGCCTGTTCTTGAGCAGCTTGACCCAGAATGTTCAGGTAGTTGAATGGGCGGTCAAACTGTGGCTGGAATAACATATCAACCATTGCCAAGTCGTCGATGGTATTCTGATTTTGGATGCAGACAGACAGAGTGTTGGCGGACTGGGAAACATCGTAGGTGCTCATCAGGGCGCCCCCAAGGATTTGGCGGGTGTCCGGATCAAATACCAGACTCATCAGGACCGGTTCGGTGCTCGGCATAAATTCTGGGCGGTAGTTATCGGTGATCGTAACGGATTCGGCTTTAACGCCCTTCGCTTTGGCGGCGGCCATTGTCAGACCGGTTGACACAATCGTGCGGTCATAAAGCTTTAATCCTGATGATGATTGGGTGCCCATGTATTTAACGGTCGGCGTTTCGATGTTCTTGCCAACGAGGATTCCCTGACGAACGGCGTTGGTGGCCAGTGGGATGTAGGCCAAACTGTGGGTTGGGTTGTAATGAACGGCAACGCTATCGCCAGCCGCATAGATGTCGGGATTGGAAGTTTGCATATATTCATTTGTGATCAAAGCACCGTTTTCGATCATATCTAATTTGCCTTTAAACAGGCTGGTGTTCGGTTTGAAGCCGACGCACATAATGACCATGTCAGTCTCATAGGTGCCTTTGGTTGTCTTAACCGTGACCGTATCAGTTCCAGAAACTTCTGTGACCTGTTGATCAAGGGCAAGCGTAACCCCGTGGTTTTTGTAGTCGTCTTCGACAACGTCGGTAAATTCCTTGTCAAAATACTTACTCATGATGCGGTCAACACCATCAACCAGGGTGACTTCATGGCCGGTTGTGCTGTAAGCTTCGGCAAGTTCAGCACCAATGTAGCCGGCGCCGATGACCATGATGCGCTTCTTGGAAGGCGCGGTCTGGAACAGTTCTTCGGCGTGATTCCAGTTCTTGCAGAGGTAGACGTTGGGGTTATCGACGCCCTTGATTGGCGGAATGACGGGCCATGAACCGGTTGTGACCACCAATTTATCGTAGGAGTCTTCAAACTGCTGATGATCGCTTAAATTGGTCACTTCGATGGTCTTGGTTTCCGGATCAACGTTGGTGACTTCGTGCTGCATTTTAACCGTGGCGCCCAACTTTTTCAGTTCGTCTGGACTAGAGTAGAATAAGCCTTGAGGATCCTTTACTTGTTTACCTAAGTAAAGCGCAATCCCACATGAAAGGAATGAAATATTATCATTTTTTTCATAAACCGTGACGGAAGCATCGGGATGTTCTGCTAAAATGGTCTTGATGGCAAACGTCCCCGCGTGTGTACAACCAATAACAGCAATTTTCATATTATCTTCTCCTTTGACAAATAAAATGATTCACAAGCTAATGTATGCCTTCATTCTACAAGGAATGTAACCGATGTCAACAACTTATTTCGTACAAAACTATATTTTGCACATCTTAAATTGACAAATTCATTGGTGCACAAGCGTTTTGACGATATAAAAAAATGATATTATTTTTTAAAGAATATGCCATTACTATATGATTCTAAATATTTCAATGTGATAAACGGTCGCAACTTGGGAGGCAATCTAGTAAGTACCGGTTGATTGTCCCAAGGGCGACCCGTTAGACTTAGAAACTGAGAAAAGAGGCTCACGATGAAATTTACATGGACACGCCAAACTGGTGAACCACCCGCACTGAAACGATTTCTCAACGGGCGGGGGATTAGTCACCGGATGTATAAGGAAGTTAAGGTTGCCGGCCATTTCTGGATTAATGGTCAATTGATCACCGGGACGCCAACGTTGCGGGATGGTGATCAAGTCACCATCGAGCTGCCTGATGAGGTCAGTGATCCAAACGTCGCGGTGAGTGATCAGCCCATTAAGGTGATTTACGAAGATGATAATTGGCTAATTGTTGACAAGCCCGCTGGCCTGACGGTGGTTCCGGGTCCTGCCAATCGAACCGATACACTGGTCAATCGGGTGAAGGGCCATCTAATCAAGGCTCATGCCAAAAATGTGGTGCCCCACGTGATTACCCGACTGGATCGATTTACCAGTGGCTTAGTGCTGATTGCCAAGCACCGGCTGGCCAATAGCCTGGCTAATGAGCTGTTAGCGGCCAAACAGCTGCATAAACGGTATTTGGCGGTTGTGTCGGGCACCGGTCTTTTGGCGCACGGCCGGATTCAAAAGCCGATTGCCAAGGATCCCGACGGCTTCGGTCAGGTGATTGCCGAAAGCGGCCGTGCAGCCGACACGGAGTACTGGGTGAAACAACCCCTGCCGGACCGGACGTTGGTGGAAGTCGCCCTGCATACCGGGCGAACCCATCAAATTCGGGTTCACTTTGCGGCAATTGGTCACCCGTTATTGGGGGATGAACTGTATCATGGCCCGATGGATCGGGGAATTTCCCGCCAGGCGCTTCACGCGGCAAAACTTGATTTTGATGACCCGTTTTCGAAAACCCACCTCAGTTTTCAAAGCGATTTACCTGGTGATATGACGGCAATTTTAGATTAAAAAGCAGTAAGTATTCTCAGGGTGGGAAGCTTACAGAATAGGGTTAGTTTTTTCTTGGCAAACCATTAATGAGAATTCAATGAAATCGTGGTCAATCCGGTTGATGTTTACAGGCCTTCACGTTATGATAGCGTTATCAAATTAAGGAGGAGACTAGATATGTCTACCGAAGCAGAAACCGATCAAACGGTCAAAAAAATTATTGCGGAATTGGAGAATAACGTGTCCGTACTCTCATGGTTGAAGGAAAATCAAAACAATGAGGAAGCTCAAAAACATATCAAGGCAATTAAGGACGCGCTATCAAAGGCAAAGATTGATTTAATTAAGGCATGATGTTTTTGGTTGACTACTTACTAGATCTTTATCGACTGGCAGTTAAATGAATATTCACCGGCGGCTTACTGATATAATATTGGTAAGCCGTTTTTAATTTGAAAAGAACGTCTGAAAACAAGCACTTAAAATCTTCATTGAAAACTAGGGAGGACCAGGAAACATGGCTGAAATGCAAACTGCAATTTGTTTTATTGATCACCAGGAACATATGCTGATTGATGGCCGGTATTTAAAGGATTTGGAGCCGGCGACCCGCAATTTAATCAAGGCCGATCATCCGGGGGCCAAGGTGACCGACTTTATTTGTGACCATGATTTATTAAAGTACCAACTGATGCGCGTGGACGGAATGGTTCGCTCCGACGTTAAGCAGGGCCAAAAAATCAACCGCCGCCTGACCCGGGCGATGCAAAGCGATGATTACGACATTGTCGACGTGAACGAAAATTTGGAAAAAACGCTCACGATGGGCCAACGAGTATCCGATGCCGTTGCTAGGTTTGGCGGCAGCTGGGGGTTTATCGGGATCTTTACGTTCGTTTTAATCGCGTGGATGTGCGTTAACGGGGCCGGATTATTTGGTATTCGATTTGATCCATTTCCCTTCATCCTCTTAAACCTCGCCCTAAGCTGTATTGCGGCGATTCAGGCACCCATTATCATGATGAGCCAAAACCGGGCGGCCGACCGGGACCGGATGAATTCGGAAAATGACTATCACGTGAACTTGAAATCAGAACACGAACTGCGAATTCTTCACGCCAAGCTGGATAATTTGACACAAAACCAGCTTCCCCATACGCTGGAAATCCAGAAATTGGAAATTGAAATTCTGGGTCAGATCAGAAATGAGCTGGATGAACTTCACCGAAATCATCCGGATGAATTTACTGAAAATAATGAGGACAGCGTGAAAACCCGTTCTGATGATTCATCGGCTAAGTAGCGCTGTCACTGATAAATTAGCGACAATAACTGTTATCATAGGCCTTTATCAGATGCCAATTTTGACAACCTCCTGAAAATTCTGTAAACTATGATGTAACTCAATGAAAGCACAAAATCGACTAGGAGGATTTTTTTGATTACCGTTAGAGAAGCACAGCAGGACGACGCCGGCCAGATAGCGCCGTTAATTGATATTATTTTTGATGAAATGCAGCTTGATGAACTAGAAGACGTTCCCGAACCTGGACTCGCCAAGGTCATCACTAGGGCTTACCAGACGAAGACTTACTTGTCTGATAAGGCATCCACGGTGGTGGCCGAGGCCGATGGCCAAGTTGTTGGGGTGGTATTTGGATACCCCAGCGAAAATGAGGACGATATCAACAGGGTGCTGATTAATTTATCAAAGCAAAGTGCCGATTTTAAAGAACCCTACATTCCTGATTCCGAAACCAATACCGATGAATGGTACTTGGATTCAATTGCCGTTGACCCGAACTTTCAGGGGCGTGGAATTGGCAGCAAGCTGCTTGCTGCCGTGCCGCGGATGGCATTAAATGATGGCAAATCAGTGGTTGGGCTCAACGTTGATTTGGAAAACCCCGAAGCAGAAAAACTGTACACTCGAAAGGGATTTAAGACGGTTGGCATGCAGATGATTGGTGATCATGAATACCACCATATGCAGATGCCGGTTTTGGATCGCAAGTTAATGTACGTCTAATGTTAAGAAAGCACGCTGCCAGAAATGGCGGCGTTTTTTTATGGATGAAGTGTCATATATAATTGACAATTTGATCAAAGGGTAGTACATTAACGGTGTCAAGAAAGTCACATATATATGACAAGGAGGGCCGACCAATTTGAATCGGGTAAGAGAATACCGCAAGAAGCAGGGACTATCGCAGTTTGCCCTGGCCGAAAGGATTGGGGTGGCCAGGCAAACAATCAATCTGATTGAAAACGATAAGTATAATCCATCGTTGAATTTATGCATTGATTTGGCGAAAATCCTGGGCACGGATTTGAATACGTTGTTTTGGGATGTTTCAGCTAATGAAACAAAGGAAACGAGTGATTAAAATGAAAAAGGGAAAACTTGTGATGCGATTATTGAAGTGGTTTGATGGGATTCTTTTTGTTGGGAGGTTGGAAGATAATGAAATTTCATAATCAAATCGATGTTCAATTAGTTAAGTGGTTCTACGGCATTCCGGGGCCTTTGGATGAATATGCTCGCCAGCAGATTGATCGGATTGGCAACCACGCGTTTATTTTTCTGTGGACCTACACGTTCTTTGCCAACCTCGTGATTTTTGGTTTCGCGATCGGGGCTTCGAAGACCGTCTTCGTATGGACGGTGGTCATCAATGAATTGATCACGATTCTTGGCGTGTGGCAGTACACAGTGTTTGAAATTTCCAGAAAGCACCTTCTCGATGCCGAAATTAAGGCTGCAGGTGCCCGCCAAAACCACCGGTGGGCCTTCTACCAAGCCTTAAAGAGCTTGGTGGTGGCCACGCCAATCGCTTACTTCATCTATTTTGCCATTAATTTAGCCATGGGAACCGAGACGGTCTCCTCATTCTTACTTACGTTAAATTATCCCGTTTTATCAATAGCTTGGGGGCTGGCCGCCGGCTTCATCACGTATTTTGGCCGGGTCATGAGAACCAGATATATCAAGTGAGCGGGTCACTCATTGCATCCCGGATTTGTTTTGTTATAATGAACTTTCGAATGCCAAATTTGAAAGGAAATTGAAATGGAAGATAATATCAAACTGGGTGACCCAATTTTTAACCAAATGCTGTTTGTTCTCGACAAACCGGTTACGGAAGCCAACCATAAGGACTACCGTTATGAAAACGAAGAGTTACTGCAAATCAGTGACGGTATCTGGGCAATGCCCGCCTACATGAAGGACGATGACGACTTCAGCCTGTTCTTCATCGTGACCGAAATTGACGATGGCAATACGGTCATTGCCTTTTCTCAGGGCGAAAAAAAGGGCGCTGACTTTTCACTGAGTGATCCGATGGTCACCGGTGAAGGATTGAATCGCCTGACCGCTCACGACAAGGACAAAGCGGCGTCTATTCTGCACTTTTTAAACATGATTTCCAAGGCGGCAGAGGGTAACTGGCGGATGGTTGAAGGTGATTAATCGGAACCGGTTGCAATTGTTCGAAATCCTGCTAGAATAGTCTTAAATTTTGAAGATGAGGTACGGGTAATGGAATTGACATTAACTGAGTCGGCGCGTCAGTTTAACGTGACGCCTGACGTCATTGCCAACTATATTCAACAGGGATTGGTCCCCAGCAAGCGGCAACTGACAAGTACGACCACCCTTAACGATCGGGATATTTACTGGTTGGATCTGGTTCACTGTTTTATTGAGAACGGATCCTCGATTTCAGAGGTTAAAAAACTGATTGAACATTGTGATATATAGACAAAACGATTGTTAAATCTGGTTTGTGATGATATTCTTAAACTAGAGAGGAATCAGCCCCTTATTTTGTGTTAATTAGATTGTCGTTTGTATAACTGTTAGATTACGCAGGTAATGTGACACAAGAGTTTCATCGTGCGATTAAGCACTTTGAGTATCCAATTAAAAAATTGGATCAGTCTTCGGGTATGGACGAAGTAAAATTTAGTTAAAACCAACAGGGATGCTGGTTCCCCTCGAAAGCTGTTGTTGGACCCTGGTCTGGCAACAGTTTTTCTGTATCCCTAAAAGATAGTTTGCTAAGGATGGAAAAATTGCCCGATCAATGCCATAATGTTACTAGATTGGAGTGATCGATCGTGGCAGAAAAAGAACCGGAACGTAACGTGATGAGTGGCCAGCGCTTCTTTTACGTAACCATTTTAAACGTTGCAATCACTATCGCTGAATTTATTGGCGGCGCTTTGTCGGGCAGTCTTTCGCTGATTTCCGATGCGTTTCATAATTTGGGGGATTCATTTTCGATTGTCTTCAGTTATGGGGCCCACAAAATTAGTCAAAAGCGCCAGAATGAGCGAAACACCTTCGGCTATAAGCGTGCGGAGATTATTGCGGCATTTCTGAACGCCATTGCGTTGTGTCTGATCTGTCTCTTTTTGATGGTTGAGGCGGTTAGACGAATTTCTCATCCGGAATCAATTAATGGCAGCTTGATGTTAATCGTTGCCGTGGTGGGGCTAATTGCCAATTTTGTGTCAGCGTTCTTGCTAAATGCCGGCGCCAAGCATAACCTTAATATGCGGGCGACCTACTTACATATCATGAGTGATGCGCTGTCTTCAGTTGCGATTATTGTTGGCGGGATTTTAATTGACATTTTTGGCTGGGTTTGGATTGATCCAGTTGTGACAATTTTAGTCGCGGTTTATATTTTTTATGAGTCAATTCCGATTATTCGCCAGACCAACCGAATCCTGATGCAGGGGGCGCCAGTCATTGATTATCAGGCCATCAAACATGACCTGTTGCAAATCAACGGCATTTTGGGCGTTCATCACGTTCACGCTTGGTCGATCGATGAGCATAACGTGATTTTTTCGGCCCATGTGAACTTACATGATATGAAGATTAGTGAAGCCCAGCGGATTTATAGTCAGATTGACGACTTGATGGAAAAAAAGTATCACATGTGCCACGTGACCATTCAAGCCGAGACGACCCGTGGTGAAGGTGAAGACATGATTTACGATCGCGGGAACGATATTCCGTAATTCCCAAGTGAGAAGATTAATAAATAGGAGATTTTACAATTAATGACACCGATGAAGGAAGACTATTTAAAAATTATTTTTGAATTGGGGGGCGCTTCTAAGCTTGTCAGCAACAAGCAGATTGCGTTAAGTTTGGACATTGCAGCTGGTTCAGTTACGGAAATGGTTAACAAGATGGTTGAAGAAAAATTAGTTACCCATAAACCCTATTCGGGCGTTCAGCTCACGAAGAAGGGCACCGGATACGCTGAGGAACTGGTCAGAAAGCACCGAATTTGGGAATGTTTTTTGTTTTACTCATTGAAGTTTAATTTACCCGATATTCATGATGAGGCCGAAAAGCTGGAGCACGATACCACTAACGAGATGATCGACCATCTGGACGACTTTCTGGGAAATCCGGAAAGGTGCCCGCACGGCGGAATCATCCCGGATCGGTTTGGCCATTACAAGAAAGATCACGATAAGCTGTTGACTGACGCCAAGGATGACGAGGTTGTGGTGGTTAATCGATTTATCGATAATCATGATCTGTTAACCCTGTTAGGGGATATCAAATTGGACATTGGTGACCGGCTGAAGATTGTTTCCCACGATCCGTTTGAGGGATCCGTGATGGTTCAAAACCTGACGGACAAGAAACCACTGACAATTGGGTATAAAACGGCCCACTACGTCTTTGTAAAATCTGATGATGAGCAGGCCTAACCGAAAGCGGCGGCTGCCCATTTTTATGGCTGGGGTGACAAACATTGGATGAAGAAGAACGCAAATACGAACGCCAGCGCAAGTATGATCAGCGGGTACTGGATACCTGCATTTTGGCCGGCACCATCATGATTGAATCCGGATCCGAAATGACCCGGGTCAACGATACGATTATGCGGATTGCTAGAAATGCCGGGTTAAAAAACGCGACTGTTTACGTCACGGTGACCGGCATTATCATGTCCGGCGGCGTTCAGGAAATCGGCGCTCAGGTTGGGGCGATTGACAAGCGGTCGTTTGATTTGGAAAAGGTCGCTAAGGTTAACGAACTATCGCGGGCCTTTGCTGCCAAGAAGATTACGATTAACGACTTCTATGATCAACTGATTCACATTGATGAAATTGTTGGCACCTTCCCGCTGTGGGTCCAAGAAATTGGGGCCGGTCTGGTCAGTGGGGGGCTGGTCGTCGTGTTCCGAAATAATATCAGTGACGCTTTGATTAGCTGCCTCATTGGAATGGCTGGCTGGGCGGTGCTTTATTTTCTGAACATTTACGTGCAGATTCGCTTCTTAAGTGAGTTTATGGCCGCCGCAACCGTGGCTGCCCTGGCAATCTTGGCCGTTCAATACGGATTGGGGCATCAGGCCGACGATATTATTGTTGGCGGGATGATGCCCCTGGTCCCGGGAATTCCGTTAACCAACGCGGTGCGCGACGCCCTGTCTGGCAACTTAATTAGTGGGCCGGCACGGGGAATCGAAGCTTTGATTAGTGCCTGTGCGTTAGGCTTTGGTGTGGCGATTGCGCTGCACTTTATGTGAGGGATGTGGCCATGAACCCAGTTGTTTTCTTTCTTATCAAATGCGTTTGCGTCTATCTCTCCGGAATTGGCTTTGGGTTGATTGTGAACCTGCCCCATAAGGCCCTCAATATTGCCGGCTTCAATGCCCTATTAGGCTGGTTAGTTTATTACATTATTATCACAACCTGGGGCGGCTTGGGTTCGGCCAACTTTTTTGGCGGTCTGTGCATCGGGGTGGTCTCCGTGATGATTGCCCGTTGGAAAAAGATGCCCAGCATTTTATTTGACGTGCCCGGCCTAGTTCCATTGGTGCCGGGAGGCCAGGCTTACAACACGATTAAGAGCTTTGCGATGGGAAATTATTCCGCCGCCTTTGGCTACCTGTCAGAAGTGATCTGGATTGCCGGTTCCATTGCGTTGGGGTTTATCGTGGCTGAATTGGTCAATAAAATTCGGATTAAAGTTGCGCGTGATCTAAGAAGGTTGCGCCGTTCTAAAAATATGTAGGTCATTGTTAATACCAACTAGGCTCCGAGTTGTCATCGTTAGGATGATGATTCGGGCTTTTTTTTATATTTCAAACATTGTCGTTGACAAGTAATCGGAAGTTCGGTAAGATATTCATGAAATCATATTATATGATGTATAGTATTGTAGAGGTGACAATATGGCAATTCAAATGAGTTCCGAACTTTTGGATGGGTGCGTGCTGGGGTTATTATCCCATGATGATTATTACGGTTATGCCCTGACCCAGAAGATTCAGGAATCGATCACGGTCTCAGAATCCACGATGTATCCGGTTTTGAGGCGGTTGAAAAAGAACGGCTTATTGACGACGTACGATCAGCCCTATCAGGGACGCAATCGCCGGTATTACAAAATTACAGCGGAAGGTAAGCGACAGTTTGACATGATTCAACAGGAATGGCAGGAATTTAAAGACGGGGTTGATAAGATGTTGGGAGATGAGTTGAATGAATGATTACATTGCGGAATTCACGGGGCTGCTAAGCCAATTGGATGCCGAAGAGCGAAGTGAAGTGGTTGATTTCTATACCGAGTATCTACAGGACGGCAACTTTACCGCCTATAACGATTGTGTTCGGGAATTGGGCACGCCACGGCAATTGGCTCGAAAGGTTTTAGCAGATTATTCGATTAAAAATTTACAAGCCGACCAGAGTAGTGATAAACAATCGCGCGCTGCCAAGCCGAAGGACAACGTTAAAACCGTTTGGCTCATTATCTTAGCGGTGTTATCAACGCCGGTCACGATTCCCTTATCCCTCGGGTTAGCGGGACTATCGGTTGCCATTTTTGCAACAGCTTTTAGCATCCTCGTTGGCCTGATTGCGCTGGCGGTTGGCATCATCTTTGGCGGTCTTGGAAGTCTGGTGGTCGGCATTGGTATTCTGCCATCCGACGCTTGGCTAAGCATGCTTTACATTGGCGTTGGGATGACCGTTGTCGGAATTTTGGTCTTATTGAGTCCGGCATTTTCGGCCGCATTTAACGGGATTATTCGTGGCGTCACAAACTTTTCTCAGTGGGCTTACCACAAGGTGGTGCCCCAAAATCGCGCTGAAAAACATGGAAAGGGGCGGCAAAAATGAGAAAATCGACAATTATTGGGTTGGTCCTCACCATCCTCGGCGTTATTTTGACTGCCGTTGCCCTTGGCCATACCGGATTTAAGACAATTGTCTGGGATAACGGCCTGAAGGTAGCTGATGAGCAAACCCAGGGACTGAAGCCGATCACCAAACAGCTTAAATCTTTTGACCAACTGAATTTCCAAACCGAGAGCGGCGTCGTGATTAAAACCGGCAATGTTGACCGGCCAATCGTTTCGTATCCGAAATTTAATCACGTGACGCAATCCGGCAACACCCTCACGATTGATGGCGCGCAACGTCACCGTACCCGCATCATTGGCTTTAGTATCAATAGTTATAATGACGATGGCGGCAAGGTGACAATTACGGTGCCAAAGAAAATGACATTAAAGGGTGTGGATGGTCATACCTATAACGAAGTGACGATGACGGACCTAAGTCTGGATCAATTAAAGTTATCTGGTGATGCGGACGTTGAAATGACTAACGTCAAGGTTCACTCAGCGCTTAATCTAACGAACACCGATGACACGACTTTGAAAAACGTGAGTGCCCCGGGAATTACCCAGAGCAGTGATGGCGGCGACCTGACTTATCAGAATGCTGATTTTTCAAAGGGTGCCAGTCAGATCTCAACCGATGGCGGGGATGTGTCAGTCACTGAAACCAAGCTCAAGGACGCGACAATCAATTCCGATGGCGGCGACGTCAAATTGATCAATAATCACGTGACCAGCTCGGCCACGGTGAATACCGACGGCAGCGATATTGAGGCCGTCATTCCTGACCGCAAGCACGTGCAGATCAGCACCAACGCGGATGGTGGGGACGTGTCCCTGTTTGGCAAGTCTGGTAGTGACTCGTGGCAAATGGGCAAGACCAACGCGACTCTTTATCGCCTGAGCACAGATGGTGGTGACGTGACGGTCAGGTAGCTGTTTGTGACTGAATAACCGTCTTTTGCCGAAATAGAAGTGGATAAAAAAGGTTAGCCTCCAACATATTCTGGAAGCTAACCTTTTTGGATATTCTGATCTCACGCGTCCAAATTTTAGCAAAATTTTTAAGCGGCGCTAAGCTCTGATTCCCACAATTAAGCAAACCGCTAAAATAATCAGCACGGCGGTGGTAATAATGACATACATTCTGTCGTGTTCTTTGTAGAACGAATAAATTGAGACGACCACTCGCAAAACCGGCGTCAGAATCAAGCAAAAGATGCCCAGCATCATAATGGCAAACGGTTTGAACTGAATGAGGCCCCGACCAATTTGTGAGAAGTTGGTCGGGTAGGTGTCTCCGGGATAACCGCTCTTACCAGTCAGGATCAATAACACAATTCCGACGATCATAATACTGGCTGAGATGATGACGCCAATTCGCAGAATTTTGCCAATCATGACTTCAACATCGGCCATTTCTTCGGAGACATTTTTAGGTGACTGTTTCATTTATAATCGAATTCCTTTCACAAACATTTCCAGACCAATATAGGCGAGGACGGGAATAAAAATCAGCCGGATGAATCGAGCGGATAAATGCTGCATTAACCGGGATCCCAAGGTTGCGCCAACAAGGATCCCCAGTGCCAAGGGAACGGCAATCTGCGGCTTGATGGAGCCGTTGAAGAAATAAACCGTGGCACTGGCGGCCGCCGTGACGCCCATCATCAGATTACTGGTTGACGTGGAGGGCTTCAACGGCATTTTCATGATGGTATCCATTGCCGTAACTTTGAAGGCCCCCGAACCGATCCCCAATAAGCCGCTGGCAATGCCGGCACCGTACATCATGGCAAAGCCGCCGGGGATGTTTTCGACCTGGTAATCAATTTGCTTCATGGCAGCCTTATCAAAGTAGGTGCTGTTAAGCTTGAACTTACTTGCCAAAGCGTCCGGATGGGCCCGATTGAGAACCCCTTCGTTTCGCCGTAATTTTCGAATCATGTTGTACGCAGAAAATAATAGCAGCAGGCCAAATAAAATGTAAAGGTACTTGGGATCCAGCACGCCGGTTAAAAGGGCCCCGCTTAAAGCGCCCAACGTGGTCGCAATTTCCAAAAACATGGCAACCCGCAGATTCAAAATTTGGTCCTGCAGGTAAGCGATTGTGGCACCCGAACTGGTGGCGATCACGGCGATAATGCTGGCGCCAATGGCATACTTGATGTCAACGCCCATGAGCAGTGTCAGAATTGGTGTGAGAATGATCCCACCGCCAAGTCCAAGGACGGCGCCGGCCAGGCCGGCAAAAACCCCAATTGCAATCATGGTAAGGGCATACGTTATCAAAATTAAGTCACTCCTTCGTCTTTCGTTGAGAAACAGATTTGATTATACAACCTGAACTCAAGCCTGAAAAGTTTCTAAAGTTTGAAGGGGGCCAAAAAAACAAATGGTGAATGTGATATACTCAAAATTGAGATTTATTTAGTAGAGAGGATTGTTGAAGATGTTTGGCAACGAAGGTTACATGATGATTGACAGGGATACTAACCGGGCGTTTAAATTGCTGGTTAGCGTTATTATTACCCTGCTGTTATCAATATCGGTCGCGTTTAATTTTGATTACCTGCAATTTTTAGATTCGGTGTTCACAACCGCAATTCAAGGGAACACGCCCAGTCAGGGCCTTGAGAGCTTCTATTCGGCAATCTCATTTTTTGCCAGTCCTAAAATGGATATTTTGTGGGCGTTTATCATTGCCTTCTTTCTATGGGGATTCAAGTATAAGGTTCCCGCGTTATGGGCCTTGTTCACGCTTGCGGGTGGGGACGTCATTGGCTTTGTCGTCAAGGATCTGGTGAAACGCCACCGACCGCCGCTTCATTTGGGTGTCGATAACGGTTATAGTTATCCAAGCGGCCACGTCCTGGGGTTCTTTTTGGTCATGGCGGTACTGTGGATCGCGGTTATCCCGTTAATTCGCTTTGCGGCGGTTCGTTACCTTCTGCGGACGTTGATGATTATTGGTCTGGCAGTGGTGATGATTTCCCGGGTCTATCTAAACGCGCATTACCCAACCGATACCGTCGGGGCTGGTCTGGTGGCATACAGTTGGTTATTAATTTCTGAGATGCTGTACGTCAAGTTTGCCCCCCAGATTGCCCGGTATCGATTCGTGGTAAACACCAAGGTATAAGCTGGCGATGAATGAGGATAATTTGTTTGAATGAGAGGGTTGGAAACTTGATGATTGTGACTGATCGGCTGGCAATTCGCCGGCTTTTGCCAACGGATTTTCAACAGTACGCCGAATTAACGGCCTTCCCTGAGGTCGCTGATGGGGCGGGGTTTAACTTCATCAGTAACCCCCAAATGATTAAAAGCGCGCTTGTCCGCCAACTGAAGAATAAGGGAACCTACGGGGTGTTTGAAGATCAGCAGTTAATTGGCGCTGTTTTATTGTTTGAACGGATTGGTGCGTCTGGCCGCCCGGACCCTGAGGATTTGGAAGTCAGTTACTTTTTACGGCCTGATCGCTGGCAAATGGGCTATATGACTGAGGCTTTAAAGACCATCGTTGCCGGGGTAAAAGCCCGCCATCAGGTACGGTCACTTTACGCTGAGGTGCTGGTTACCAACGCGCGATCGGTTGCTTTGTTAGAGCGGTTAAACTTTGAGCTGGTCACCAAGCTGCGCGACCCAATTCTTGGAAGCGATAAGTTAATTTACGAGCGCAAACTCCGGGCGTGAACGCCGGCAGTTGTCAGAACTGTCAATATGCGTTACAATTCGGAGTGTTAAAATTCAATAGTTAGACTAATCAATGTATTCGAGTAGAGGCGCATTTATCAAGAGTCGATTTCACGAGTTTGAAAAGAAACGGTGACTGAAATCAAAAGGGATGAATGCCGAAATGAGCGGCCACTTTTATGACTGTGAGTTGGGGCTTAACCTAATAAGTTAAGAACTGTCGCGACAATTGCCGCGGAGCGCTATAAGATGTTGAAAAACACTTGCCGTCTCTTTCAATATATTTTGAAAGGGATTTTTTTGTGGTCTGATGAATCTAAAATTAGGAGACGAGGTTAAATTATGGATGGAAATGAGAATGGCGAAAGCACCGGTCAAGTGAAGCGGGGATTAAAGTCCCGTCACGTTTCAATGATCGCCCTTGGCGGTAGTATTGGAACCGGGCTGTTCGTTGCCAGCGGTTCCACAATTAGCCAGGCTGGACCAATGGGCGCCTTAACGGCGTACTTTTTCATGGGACTGATGGTTTACTTTTTAATGACCAGCCTGGGTGAAATGGCCACGAACATGCCAATTTCAGGCTCGTTTGCGGCGTATTCATCAAAGTACGTTGATCCGGCCCTGGGATTTGCGATGGGCTGGAACTACTGGTTTAATTGGGCAATTACGGTTGCCGTTGATATTAGTACCGCGGCGTTGGTCATGCGGTTTTGGCTGCCCAACGTTCCGGAATGGATCTGGAGTTCAATCGCCCTGGTTCTGATTTTTATTATCAACGCGCTGTCAGTCCGGGCATTTGGCGAAACCGAGTTCTGGATGTCGTTGATTAAGGTTGTCACAATTGTGATTTTCCTGGCCGTTGGCTGCTTAACAATTTTCGGAATCATGGGCGGCCACTTTATTGGGATGCGTAACTTTACGATTAAGCAGGCGCCGTTTGTTGGCGGATTCCCAGCAATCTTATCCGTGTTCGTGGTTGCCGGATTCTCGTTTCAGGGAACCGAGCTGGTCGGCATTACCGCTGGTGAATCTCAAGACCCCCAGCACAGCGTTCCCAAGGCGATTAACGAAGTCTTTTGGCGAATCATTTTATTCTATATCTTAACGATTTTTGTCATTGGTGCCATTATTCCTTACACGAACCACGCCTTACTCGGGTCAAGTACCACCGACATTGCCATTAGTCCGTTCACACTGGTATTCCAACGTGCCGGATTAGCTGCGGCGGCCAGCGTCATGAACGCGGTTATTCTATCGTCAGTGATTTCGTCCGCCAATTCGGGGATGTACGCCTCGACGCGGATGCTTTACTCACTGTCTAACAGCGGGTACGCGCCCAAGAAGCTGGGGCAAACTGCCAGCAACGGGATTCCGTATTATTCACTGTTAGTGACGACGGTTGTGTCACTGTTAACGTTTATTTCCAGTATTGCCGGGCCGCAGTTGTATATGTGGCTGGTGGCGGCATCTGGATTGACCGGGTTTATCGCCTGGTTTGGGATCGCAATTTCTCATTATCGGTTCCGGCGGGCGTTCGTCAAACAAGGCCATTCACTGAGCGAACTGAAGTATCATGCCAAATTGTTTCCGTTTGGGCCGCTTCTGTGTTTGATTCTTTGTATTTTGGTGATCGTCGGCCAAAATCCGACGGCCTTTCTGCACTTTGACTGGAAGCAGATTCTGGTCACGTATATTAGTGTGCCGTTGGTACTGGTCCTGTACTTTGGCTATAAGTGGAAAAATCATACGAAAATCATTCCGCTTGAAAAGGTCGACGTTTCCCCGTCGCACGAAGAGGAAGACCTTTCAAAATTAAATGATCAACAGTCGTAATACCGGTAATTGGCCTATCCAAATTTGGGGTGGGCCAATTATTTTTGTTGTACATATAAGTGGTCGTATCGTATAATGAACCAATAGAACCAACAAATTGGTATATTAAAAATATGAGGTGTTGGATATGGCAAAAAAGTTCCTTTCAAAGGGAAAGTATGACAGAATGTTGAAATTGACCAATAATGACGCAATCATCGATGCGTTGGCGTTAGACCAGCGTGGATCGCTTGTTAAGATGATGAAAAAGTCTTCCGAAAAATACGGGAAGCTTTTCAGCATGAAAATGGTCTATGATTTTAAGCAAACCGTTTCAGAAGTCTTGAGTCCGTTGAGTTCAGCTATTTTATTGGATGAGCAAATGGGTTTTAAAGGCATTGAAGCCAAGTCTGCCGACACTGGTTTGATTATGTCATACGAAAAGACGGGGTATGATGCGAACGAACCTGGCCGGCTGCCAAGTCTGATTCCTGATCAATCCGCCCAGATTATGGTAACGAAGGGCGCTGACGCCTTGAAAGTGTTAATTTACTATAACCCGGATGATCCTGATGAGATCAACGACCAAAAGAAAGCCTTCGCTGAACGTTACGGAACTGAAGGACTGGCTGCCGAGACGCCGACCTTTTTTGAAATTGTGACTTACGACGATCGCTATGATTCAAAATCGCTGGAGTTTGCCAAGGAGAAGCCGGACTTTGTTCTTCGGGCAATGAAAGAATTTACCCAGGATAAATACCACATTGACGTTCTCAAAATGGAAGTGCCATTTAATCCAACCTACATTGATGGCTGGGATAGTAGCGTTGATGAGTCGGCCTATACTGAAGACCAGGCCAAGGGATATCTCAAGCAGCTAAGCGATGAAGCAACCCGACCGTTTATCTTCCTGAGTGCTGGGGTGCCAACCGATGTTTTCCAACACGAATTAAAACTCGCTGGGGCCGCTGGGGCCAAGTTTAACGGCGTATTGAGTGGCCGGGCAACTTGGATTGAAGGCGTTGACCTATTTGTTCGTGATGGTCGCGACGGGTTGGTTGATTGGCTTCAGCATAAGGGAACCCGTAACGTCACCGAATTAACGAAAATTTTGGCCGAGAACGCCACCCCGTGGTACGAAGCATATGGTGGTTTGGACAATATTCAGGTGGTTGATTTATCGAATTTGAATTAGCAAGCTACTAGATGTTGCACCTGACGCTTTAAACTAGTACAATATGTTGTACTGTTATTAAAACGAATAAGGGGATTATCGAATGCTCGTGTTAGCTGGAACAATTGGCGCCGGAAAAACGTCATTAACGCAAATGCTCTCAACCCATTTGGGAACACCTGCCTACTATGAATCGGTTGACAATAACCGAATTCTGCCGCTGTTTTATCAGGATCCGAAGAAATATGCTTTTTTGCTGCAAATTGATTTCTTGAATCGGCGAATGGCCGATATCAAGAAGGCATGGCGCAACGAGCAAAGCGTTCTGGATCGCTCAATTTTTGAAGATTCATTGTTGTTTCATTTGAATGCCGATCTTGGCAGAGCGACCGAAACCGAGGTTGCCATTTATGATTCGCTGTTGCAGAACATGATGCAGGAATTGCCATCGACTCCCCATAGTAAGAACCCGGATTTGTTAATTCACATTGATATTTCGTTTGACACGATGTTGGCGCGGATTAAGAAGCGGGGGCGGCCATTCGAACAGATTGCCAACGATCCAAGCCTGTATCAGTATTACAAAGATCTTAATCAGCGCTATCAAACGTGGTATCAAAATTATGACAAGTCAGCTAAAATCCAGATTAACGGTGACAAGTACGATTTCGTTGAAAAAGATCGCGATAAGCACGCTGTCTTTGACTTGATTGATCAAAAAATCAGCCAGTTGGCGATTTAGGCGCTTGTGGTTTGAGATTGGATTGGGTATAATCGATTTAGATTAAAACGTTTTGTGCCTATTCAGTAGATTTCAGAGAGACAGTGGTCGGTGTGAACTGTTATCGAATATTCCAGCACATGGAAGCGGGCGGGTAATGCCGCACGGTGTATGCCGTTATCATACTTTGAGAGCTCGGCATTTGTCGAGAACTTGGGTGGTACCGCGAAAAGGATCCTTCGTCCCAGTGATGAAGGGTCCTTTTTTATGCACAAAATGTTGCCAATTGGAAAATGATGGGTTCAACTATCTAAAGCGACTGGCAAGTTATCTAAGGAGGATTTTCACATGCTTGATATTAAAAAAATTCGTAAGGATCCCGACTTTACCAAGGAAAAGTTAGCCACTCGGGGGATTAAACCCGAGACAATTGACGAGCTGCTTTCATACGACGCCAAACGCCGGGATTTAATCGTTAAATCAGAATCACTTAAGGCCCAACGGAATGACGTTTCTGACCAAATTTCGCAGTTGAAACGTCAGAAGCAGGATGCCGCTGACGCCATTAACCAAATGAAAACGGTTGGCCAAACCATCAAGGATCTGGATGATCAATTACGCCAGATAGAAGAGGATGAAACCAACTTGGCTGCCCACCTGCCGAATATTCCGGCCGATGGGGTGCCGGTTTCCCTGACTGAAGAAGGGGCCGTGGAATTACGCAAGGTTGGCAACATTCCGTCATTTGATTTTGAACCCAAACATCACTGGGACATTGGCGAACAACTCGGGATCCTGGATTTCGAGCGGGCCGCAAAGGTTTCCGGCAGCCGGTTTGTGTACTATATCGGCGATGGTGCCTTGCTGGAACGGGCGGTTTACAATTTCTATCTTGACCAAAATACCGCCGCTGGTTACCAAGAAGTCATCCCACCATACATGGTTAATAATGATTCAATGTATGGCACCGGCCAATTTCCAAAGTTCTTGGAAACAAAGGCTGGTTACGAAATTTCCGGGACGGATTTAACAATGATTCCAACCGCTGAAGTGCCGCTGGTCAATTACTATCGTAATGAAGTCATTCCAGAAGATAAGCTGCCGGTCTCATTTACGGCACTTTCACCAGCCTTCAGATCAGAAGCCGGTAGTGCCGGCCGGGACACCAAGGGATTAATTCGCCTGCACCAGTTTAACAAAGTTGAGATGGTGAAGTTTACCAAGCCGGAAGATTCTTGGGATGCCCTGGAACGAATTACCCATCAGGCTGAGGAAAACCTGCAGAAGTTGGGGCTGCCATACCACGTTATCACGCTGACAACCAGTGACATGAGCTTCACGGCAGCGATGACCCACGACTTGGAAGTTTGGTTCCCGGCTCAGGACAAGTATCGGGAGATTTCAAGCTGCTCAAACACCACGGATTTCCAGGCTCGCCGGGCGCACATTCAATACCGGGACGCGGACGGTAAACTTCACTTTGTTCACACGTTGAACGGGTCTGGGCTGGCAGTTGGGCGAACGGTTGCCGCTATTTTGGAAAATTATCAGAATGCTGACGGTTCGGTCACGATTCCAGAAGCATTACGGCCGTACATGCATGGCAAAACCAAAATCGAAAAAAACAACTAATTAAATTGCAGAATTTCAGCCCTAGTATTCGTATCTATAACTGTAACCTGTTGCGATCGCACTGGTGACCCGGCAGGTTACATGGATACTGGTTGTGAAGAGACGTTTATTTATTTCGGGATGTTAGGAGAATCCGATTTAAAATTGCGTATCTATATAATGTAGCCACGAGCGATGGTCACCCGCCATCCTTGTTGGTTGCATGTGCAGGATGCTTGAGATCGCCCTCTCGAGGTATTCTTTGTACTCATTCCCCCAAAAATGCTTCAGTAGCCGGCAGAGAAGCTGCCGATGGTGAAGCGATGTGTCGAGATGGCTTGCCCGCCGTCTCGGCACTTTTTTTGACTAAATTAAAAATTGGGCTGGTAATGAGCAGCAAATTACGATATAATATTTCTTGTCGGAAAATGCTAAAGGCTTTCGATATCAGTCATGGACAGCGATTTAAATTTAAAAATTCTTCTTGACTTCGATTGAGCAGAAATGGTAAAATTTAATAGTTGTCTTGATGATGTGTCTACCAACAACACATTGATTCATATAGTTTCATGGAGGATTAGCTCAGCTGGGAGAGCATCTGCCTTACAAGCAGGAGGTCACAGGTTCGATCCCTGTATCCTCCATTGAGCCGTTAGCTCAGTTGGTAGAGCATCTGACTTTTAATCAGAGGGTCGGCAGTTCGAGACTGCCACGGCTCATTGCCAGTTTTTATTTAACAATGCGGGCGTGGCGGAACTGGCAGACGCGCTAGATTTAGGTTCTAGTGTCTTATGACGTGGGGGTTCGAATCCCTTCGCCCGCATAGAACCATTAATATTATATTGCCGACTTAGCTCAGTTGGTTAGAGCGCTTCACTAGTAATGAAGAGGTCGGGCGTTCGAATCGTCTAGTCGGCACTTTTGCGGAAGTAGTTCAGTGGTAGAACATCACCTTGCCATGGTGGGGGTCGCGGGTTCGAATCCCGTCTTCCGCTTCCTCATTGTCAGTGTACTGATAATCGAGATGCGTAACTAATTTAATAAATATTATGCACCCATAGCGCAACTGGATAGAGTGTCTGACTACGAATCAGAAGGTTGTAGGTTCGACTCCTACTGGGTGCATTTTTTATTGCCATTGGTTATGCGATTGGGTAATATCGGGAAGTAGCTCAGCTTGGTAGAGCACCTGGTTTGGGACCAGGGGGTCGCAGGTTCGAATCCTGTCTTCCCGATTTTTTTGTCTCAACGCATCAATTTGTGATATATTGAGACTGTGAATTAAATACTAGTGATTATCGGGAAGTAGCTCAGCTTGGTAGAGCACTACGTTCGGGACGTAGGGGTCGCAAGTTCAAATCTTGTTTTCCCGATTTTTTTTGCCTTAAAATTGACTTGTGAGATCAAAATAACCGATTACTTTCATTAATAATAATTAAAATTCAAACTACTTCGATTCATTTTCGGCGGTTCGGAGGCTTCCAGCTGGGGTGGGCTGGGGCCTTTTTTGCTTTTTGACGAGAGGACTTGGTTGGTATTTTGTTGCCGGGTGTCTATTATATAGTAGAAATGTGCGCCAAAGCCCACGCTGGAGGCGTTGGCGAGTCCCTTTAGGGCGACGCCCCCGATACTAACGTGTAAGCACTAACCAGCCAGAACCCAAATTCGGGGTTCCGCTGGTTAGTGCTTACACACCGGGACACCCGTTGCGCTTCGCACTCTCGAAACCTTTTCTTTGCATTTTCCCTGGTTCTTCGTATAATTAAAGTCAATATTAGTCAAAGAATTGGGTGATAATATGGCCGACGAAAATATTTCTGATTTAATTGAACATTATTTGAAGGAAATACTCGCCGATAACGAACAAGTGAAAATTCGCCGATCGGAAATTGCTGGATTATTTGACGTTGTCCCGTCGCAAATTAACTACGTTATCAATACACGATTTACCATTCAAAATGGGTACATCGTTGAGAGCAAACGTGGTGGCGGTGGGTACATTAGAATAGAAAAGGTTCATTTATTAGATGATATCGATGTGTTGAATTCTCTGATTGCCGCAATTGGCAATAAATTATCGAAAAGAGATAGTGAAACCATCGTCCAAACGTTATATAATAATGAATTAATTAATCGTCGTGAGGTGAGCATTATCTTAGCGGCAATTGATAAGGATGCAATTGACCTTAACAATAGTGATTTAACTGATATTATGAGGGCAAATATCATGATATCAATTTTGAATCGTTTGCGTTATGAACGATAGGAAGTGAGGGTATATATGAATAATTTATTTACTCCGAGTGCTAAGAATGTTTTGACCATTGCTCAAGAACAAGCTAAGAAATTTAAGCACCAAGCTATTGGAACTGAGCACCTGTTACTTGGTCTGTTGATCGAGACAAATGGGATTGCGTACAAGTCGCTTCAGCAGTTTTCAATCACGGCTGAGGACATTACCGAAGAAGTCGAGCGCTTTGCCGGTTATGGCAACTTAAAGGATCTTAGCAGCAACGATTATTTACCATACTCTCCAAAAGCCAAGGAAGTTTTGGCTCAGGCTGGTGAATTTGCTAAGAAAAATGGCGTTCCCAAAGTAGGAACTGAACACATTCTCTTATCATTATTAACTGACGAAACGATCCTTTCTTCGAGAATCTTAATTAACCTAGGCCTTGATTTATCACAAATTCGTAAAGTCACTTTAAGAAAAATGGGAATCAGTGGTGGTTCTATGGCTTCAAATATGTCATCTAAACGGGGCGCTCGTCAGCCTAAGCAAAAGGACAGCAAGACCCCGACAATTGATTCACTTGCCCGTGATTTGACGGAAATGGCTCGTGAGAATCGTCTGGATCCAACCATTGGTCGTGATCTGGAAGTTAAACGGGTTGTTCAAATTCTGGCACGACGAACGAAAAACAATCCAGTGTTGATTGGTGAACCTGGGGTTGGTAAGACTGCAATCGCTGAAGGCCTTGCTGAACGCATTGTGAATGGCGACGTTCCTGGCGATATGGTTCATAAGCGATTGATGATGCTTGATATGGGCTCATTAGTTGCTGGTACAAAGTACCGTGGTGAATTTGAAGACCGCTTGAAGAAAGTCATCGAAGAAATTTACCAAGACGGCAATATCATTCTCTTCATCGATGAGCTGCATACGCTGATTGGTGCTGGTGGGGCTGAAGGGGCCATTGATGCCTCTAACATTTTAAAGCCAGCCCTTGCTCGTGGTGAGCTGCAACTGATTGGGGCAACCACTTTGGATGAATACCAAAAGTACATTGAATCCGATGCTGCTTTGGAACGACGGTTTGCTAAGGTGATGGTTGATGAACCAACCACCGATGAAACCGTTCAGATTCTCAAAGGGTTGCGGCCAAAGTACGAACAACATCATCACGTTGAAATTACCGATGAGGCAATTGACGCAGCGGTTCGGCTTTCCAGCCGTTATATCAGTGACCGATTTCTGCCCGATAAGGCAATTGATTTGATGGATGAGGCCGCTGCAAAGGTTCGAATTGATCACCTGCAAAGTTCCAATGTGGTTGATAGTCACAAGAAATTGTCTGATTTACTGGAAGAGTTGAATGACGCATTAGCAGCCCAGGATTACGAAAAGGCTTCTAAGCTTCGTAAACAAGCTAACAAGCTGCAGGATGAACTGGCTAAGGAAAACGAAGTGCCTGAAGAAGACGAGGATGCCCACTATCCCGTTAAGGAGACTGCTCAGGATATTGCTGAAATTGTTGGCGAGTGGACTGGGATTCCAGTAACCCGGTTGAGCAGTACTGAAGCTGATCGGTTAGTTAACTTGGAAAAGGTGCTTCACCAACGGGTTGTTGGTCAAGAGGAAGCCATCTCAGCAGTTTCACGATCGATTCGCCGGGCTCGAAGCGGCTTGAAGGATCCGAATCGGCCAATTGGTTCATTCATGTTCCTTGGACCTACCGGGGTTGGGAAAACCGAATTAGCAAAGGCCGTTGCTGAAGCTGTCTTCGGTTCCGAAGACGATATGATTCGGGTTGATATGAGCGAATACATGGAGAAGTACTCTACCAGCCGGTTGATTGGATCAGCTCCTGGCTACGTTGGTTACGATGAAGGTGGCCAATTAACTGAAAAGGTTCGTCAAAAGCCATACTCCGTAGTTCTCTTTGATGAAGTTGAAAAGGCTCATCCAGATGTCTTTAATTTGCTGCTTCAAGTCTTGGATGATGGCTACTTGACGGATTCCAAGGGCCGCAAGATTGATTTTCGGAACACGGTAATTATCATGACTTCTAATTTGGGTGCCACGACGCTTCGTGATAAGAAGACGGTTGGCTTCGGTCAGGAAACTGCCAAGGAAGACTACGCTGCGATGAAGGACACCATTAACGCCGCCCTTAAGCAACGGTTCCGGCCAGAATTCTTGAACCGAATTGATGAAGTGGTTGTCTTCCACTCATTGACCAAGGCAGAACTTGATCAGATTGTGAAGTTGATGACTAAACCGGTTATCAAGCGGATTCATGACCAGGGAATCGACATTAAGGTTACTAAGACGGCCATTGGCATTATTTCCAAGGTTGGCTTTGATCCTCAATATGGTGCCCGGCCAATTCGCCGCGCAATTCAAACTGAGCTTGAAGATAATTTGAGTGCCAAGCTGTTGTCTAAAGAAATCGTTCCTGGCGATTCGGTAACCGTTGGCGGTCGTAACGACCAGATTACCATTTCCGTTAAGAAACCTAATCGGCAGACGCTGGTGAACAATAAAAAGTAAATAAACGGATTCACGAGACTTTTGTTTGACAAGTAGTTGAATAGTTGGTATAGTCTTAGTTGTATTTGTTGTGAATCGAAATGGTTAATGCGATCTATTGTCCGGATTAACCTGCATAAAAACCAAAAGCAAGTCAGGCTTGTTTTTGGATTTTTTTTGCCAAAAATCAGGTAAAAAGGGCAATTGTAATCAAAATGTAACATTTTGATTCCGGAATTTTGGAGAGGTGAAAAACTTGGCAGGACACTTAGTTAAATATGGAAAACACCGTACCCGACGAAGTTACGCACGAATTAAAGAAGTGCTCGATCTCCCAAACCTTATTGAAATCCAGACTAATTCTTACAACTGGTTTTTAAAAGAGGGACTTCGCGAAACCTTTGATGGCATTATGCCCATTGATGATTTCCAGGGAAAGCTTTCATTAGAGTTTGTTGATTATCAGCTATTAGAACCAAAGTACACCGTTGACGAAGCACGTGAACATGAAGCCAATTATTCTGCGCCACTTCATATCACATTGAAATTAACCAATCACGAGACTGGTGAAATCAAGAGCCAAGATGTCTTCTTTGGTGACTTCCCATTAATGACCGATCAAGGAACATTTATCATTAATGGTGCCGAACGAGTTATTGTTTCACAATTGGTTCGTTCTCCCGGCGTCTATTACCACCAGGATACTGATAAGAATGGTCGGGTTTCTTACGGCGCCACGGTTATCCCTAACAGAGGTGCCTGGCTTGAATTTGAAACTGATTCCAAAAACATTTCATACGTTCGAATTGACCGGACTCGTAAAATTCCTTTGACTGAATTGATCAGAGCGCTCGGCTTTGGCAACGATTCAGAAATCACCGATATTTTGGGCGATAGCGAGAGCCTGGGATTGACGCTGGAAAAGGATGTTCATAAGGATACTGACGATTCTCGAGTTGAAGAGTCGTTGAAGGATATTTATGAACGGTTGCGGCCAGGTGAACCAAAGACCGCTGATTCATCACGGAGTTTGTTAACTGCCCGTTTCTTCGATCCAAAGCGTTATGATATGGCGCCAGTTGGCCGTTACAAGACCAATAAGAAGCTTAGCCTGAAGAACCGTCTTTTGGGCCTGACTTTGGCAGAAACGCTTGCTGATCCGGACACCGGTGAAGTCATTGTTCAAAAGGACACTGTCATCACCAAGGACGTGATGAAGAAGTTGGCCCCATATCTTGATAACAACGAGTTTAAAGCCTACACGTTCACGCCTTCTGATGAAGCCGTTGTAACCAAGCCAATGACCGTTCAGATTATCAAGGTTTATTCCGTCAATGATCCGGAACGTGTCGTTCCAATTATTGGTAATGACAACATTCCGCTTGAATTCAAACACATTACCCCAGCTGATATCATTGCGTCGATGAACTACTTCTTCAACCTGCAAGAAGGCATCGGAACAATCGATGATATTGATCACTTGGGTAACCGCCGGATTCGTTCAGTTGGTGAGTTGCTCCAGAACCAATTCCGAATTGGTTTATCACGGATGGAACGGGTTGTTCGTGAAAGAATGTCAATTCAAGACACTTCGACCGTCACCCCGCAACAGTTGATTAACATTCGGCCAGTGGTTGCTTCTATTAAGGAATTCTTTGGGTCATCACAATTGTCACAATTCATGGACCAGACTAATCCGCTTGGTGAATTAACCCATAAGCGCCGTTTGTCAGCTCTTGGACCTGGTGGTTTGACTCGTGACCGTGCCGGATATGAAGTCCGGGATGTTCACTACACCCACTATGGTCGGATGTGTCCAATTGAAACGCCTGAAGGCCCTAACATTGGTTTGATTAACAGTTTGTCAAGCTATGCCCGGGTTAACAAGTATGGCTTTATCGAAACACCATACCGCCGGGTTGACTGGACGACGCATAAAGTAACTGATCGAATCGATTACTTGACTGCCGACGAAGAAGATAACTTTGTTATTGCGCAGGCTAACTCACCTTTAAATGATGACGGCTCATTCGTTAATAACGTGGTTATGGCTCGTCACAAGTCAAACAACATTGAAATCAGTATCGATAAAGTCGACTACATGGACGTTTCACCAAAGCAAGTTGTCGCTGTTGCGACGGCATGTATTCCTTTCTTGGAAAACGATGATTCAAACCGTGCGTTGATGGGTGCCAACATGCAGCGGCAGGCGGTTCCTTTGATTGATCCGCATGCCCCACTAGTTGGAACTGGTATCGAATACAAGGCTGCCCATGATTCCGGAGTTGCACTTATTTGCAAGTTCCCTGGAAAAGTGGAATACGTCGATGCTCGTGAAATCCGGATTCGTCGTGAAGACGGTACGCTGGATAAGTATAAATTAATGAAATTCCGTCGTTCAAACGGCGGTAAGAACTATAACCAACGGCCAATCGTCCGCGTTGGTGACCAAGTCGATGCTGACGAAGTGTTGGCTGATGGGCCATCAATGGAAGGCGGCGAATTAGCGCTGGGGCAAAACCCAATCGTTGCCTTTATGACTTGGCAAGGTTATAACTTCGAAGATGCCATCGCCATTAGCGAACGACTTGTTAAGGACGATGTCTACACGTCAATTCATATTGAAGAGTACGAATCTGAAACTCGGGATACCAAATTAGGACCTGAGGAAATGACCCGTGAAATTCCTAACGTTGGTGAAGATGCCCTTAAGAACCTTGACGAATCCGGAACTATTCGGATCGGTGCCGAAGTTCATGATGGCGACATCTTAGTTGGTAAGGTAACCCCTAAAGGAGTTACTGAGTTGTCGGCTGAGGAACGGTTGCTTCACGCCATCTTTGGTGAAAAATCACGTGAAGTGCGTGATACTTCATTGAGAGTTCCTCATGGCGGCGGCGGTATTATTCAAGACGTTAAGGTCTTCACCCGTGAAAACGGTGATGAATTATCACCTGGCGTTAACAAGATGGTTCGGGTTTACATCGCCCAGAAACGTAAGATTCAAGTGGGTGATAAGATGTCCGGCCGTCATGGTAACAAAGGGACCGTTTCCGTTGTAATTCCTGAAGAAGATATGCCATTCTTGCCAGATGGAACCCCAGTTGACATTATGTTGAGCCCAATGGGTGTGCCATCACGAATGAACATTGGTCAAGTTTTGGAACTTCATTTAGGAATGGCCGCACGAAAATTAGGGATCCACGTTGCAACGCCTGTTTTTGATGGGGCAACCGATAAGGATATCTGGAGCGCTGTTAAGGAAGCCGGCATGCCAAAGGATGGTAAATACATTCTTTATGACGGCCGGACCGGCGAACCATTTGATAAGCCGATTGCTGTTGGGGTTATGCATTATCTGAAGTTGGCCCACATGGTTGACGATAAGATTCATGCCCGTTCAATTGGACCTTACTCATTGGTTACGCAACAACCACTTGGTGGGAAAGCCCAGTTTGGTGGTCAGCGTTTTGGTGAAATGGAAGTTTGGGCACTTGAAGCTTATGGTGCCGCTTATACCTTGCAAGAAATCTTGACTTATAAGTCAGATGACGTCGTTGGTCGAGTTAAGACCTACGAAGCAATTGTAAAGGGCGAGCCAATTCCTAAGCCAGGAGTTCCAGAATCATTCCGAGTTCTTGTTAAGGAATTACAATCACTCGGACTTGATATGAAGGTCCTTGATAACAGCCATAAAGAAATTGAACTTAGAGATTTAGACGATGACGACGATGTTGTTAACGTTGACGCTTTAAGCAAAATGAATGACAAGAAGGATCAAAAGACTTCTGCAACGACTGAAGCGGCTTCTGACAAGAAGGAAGTTGCCGATCAGCCAACTAAGTCAACCAATGTTAATAATAGTAATGACTAATCATGGGAGGTCAAACTAGTGGTCGATGTTAATAAATTCGAAAGTATGCAGATTGGGCTAGCCTCTCCCGACAAGATTCGTAGTTGGTCATACGGCGAAGTAAAGAAGCCGGAAACGATTAACTACCGGACATTAAAGCCTGAAAAAGACGGCCTGTTCGACGAACGAATTTTTGGCCCAACCAAAGATTGGGAATGTGCCTGTGGCAAGTACAAGCGGATCCGTTACAAGGGAATCGTTTGTGATCGCTGTGGTGTTGAAGTAACGCGGTCCAAGGTTCGTCGTGAACGAATGGGTCACATTGAATTAGCTGCCCCAGTGACTCACATTTGGTACTTTAAGGGAATTCCAAGTCGAATGGGCTTGGTTCTCGACATGAGTCCACGGGCCCTTGAAGAGATTATCTACTTTGCTTCTTATGTTGTAACCGATTCTGGTAATACACCATTGGAAAAGAAGCAGTTGCTCTCAGAACGGGAATATCGTGAAAAGAAGACCGAATATGGGCCTCGTTTTGAAGCTCAAATCGGTGCTGAAGCAATTAAGACGTTATTAAAAGACGTTGATGTTCAAAAAGAAGTTACTGAATTAAAGGACGAATTGAAGAACGCAACCGGTCAAAAACGGACTCGGGCCGTTCGTCGTCTGGATATTCTGGAAGCCTTCGTTCAGTCAGGTAACAAATTATCATGGATGGTACTGGATACCATTCCGGTTATCCCACCTGATTTACGCCCAATGGTTCAGTTGGAAGGTGGCCGGTTTGCCACTTCTGATTTGAATGATTTGTATCGGCGGGTAATCAACCGTAATAATCGGTTGAAACGACTGCTTGACTTGAATGCCCCTGGCATCATCGTTCAAAATGAAAAGCGGATGCTTCAGGAAGCTGTCGACGCATTAATTGATAATGGTCGTCGTGGTCGTCCGGTTGCCGGTCCTGGTAACCGCCCATTGAAGTCATTGTCACACATGCTTAAAGGTAAGCAGGGACGGTTCCGTCAAAACTTACTGGGTAAGCGGGTTGACTACTCTGGTCGTTCAGTTATCGATGTTGGGCCAAGTCTGAAGATGAACCAAATGGGACTTCCAGTTCCAATGGCAATGGAATTATTTAAGCCGTTTATCATGAAGGAATTGGTTGGCCGCAAGTTGGCTTCCAACATTAAGAACGCTAAGCGCAAGATTGAACGTCAAGATGATGATGTCTTTAGTGTTCTTGAAGATGTCATTAAGGAACACCCAGTTCTGTTGAACCGGGCCCCAACACTTCACCGTTTGGGAATTCAAGCTTTCGAGCCCGTGCTTGTAAGTGGTAAGTCGATGCGTCTGCACCCACTTGTTTGTGAAGCTTACAATGCCGATTTCGATGGTGACCAAATGGCCATTCACGTGCCGCTGTCTGATGAAGCTCAAGCCGAATCACGTCTTTTAATGCTCGCTGCTGGGCACATCCTGGCACCTAAGGATGGAAAACCAGTTGTAACACCATCACAGGATATGGTTATTGGTAACTATTACTTGACGATGGAAGAAAAGGGCCGTGAAGGTGAAGGAATGATCTTCAATTCACCTGACGAAGTTAATTTGGCATACCGGAACGGGATTGTGCACTGGCATTCAAGAATTGGGATCAAGGCTTCAGCCTATCCTGAAAAGTCATTTACTAAGGAACAAGCCGGCAAGATTTTGGTAACTTCCGTTGGTAAAGTGATCTTCAATAAGATTCTGCCAAAGGATTTCCCTTACATTAATGAACCAACCGATACAAATATTAATGGGTTCGTTGATGATAAGTACTTCCTTGAACCCGGCGAAGACATCCATGAACATTTGGCAAATGCAGAACTTGTGCCCCCATTCAAAAAGGGCTTCTTGAGTGACATCATTGCCCAAGTTTATAAGATTTATAAAGTAACTGAAACCTCATTCTTCCTGGATCGAATGAAAGATCTGGGCTACGATGAATCAACTAAGTCAGGCCTGACGGTGGGAATTTCCGATATCACCGAATTACCCGACAAGCAAAAGATCATCGATGAGGCCCACAAAAAAGTTGAAATGGTTACCAAGCAATTCCGCCGTGGTTTGATTACCGATCATGAACGTTATGAACGGGTTATCGGCGTTTGGAACGATGCCAAGGACGACATTCAAAAGCGTTTGATGGCCGCTCAGAGTCCCCAGAACCCAATCTATATGATGAGTGATTCTGGTGCTCGTGGGAACATTTCTAACTTTACCCAGCTTGCTGGGATGCGTGGTCTGATGGCCGCTCCTAACGGTGAAATCATGGAATTGCCGATCACATCGAACTTCCGTGAAGGCCTATCTGTTTTGGAAATGTTCATTTCAACCCATGGTGCCCGTAAAGGAATGACTGATACGGCGCTTAAGACTGCCAACTCAGGTTACCTGACCCGTCGATTGGTTGATGTTGCCCAGGATGTGATTGTTCGTGAAAAGGATTGTGGAACCGATCGTGGTTTGACAATCAGCGCGATTACTGAAGGTAACGAAATGATCGAACCATTGTATGATCGGATTGTCGGTCGTTACGCGCAGAAATCAGTTAAGAATCCGAAGACTGGCGAAGTGATTGTGCCAGCTCAGACGATGATTAATGAAGATCAGGCGCAAAAGATTGATCAACTTGGCATTAAACAAGTTACGATTCGTTCAGCATTTACTTGCAACACCGTTCATGGGGTTTGTGAGAAGTGTTATGGTCGTAACATGGCTACCGGCGACGAAGTTGAAGTTGGTGAAGCTGTTGGAACGGTCGCTGCTCAATCAATCGGTGAACCAGGTACTCAGCTAACCATGCGGAACTTCCATACCGGTGGTGTTGCCGGTAACGCTGATATTACCCAAGGACTTCCTCGAGTTCAAGAAATTTTTGAAGCCCGGAATCCAAAAGGTAAAGCTGAAATTAGTGAAGTTACTGGAACTGTTCAATCAATTGAAGAGAATCCAGCTGAGAGAACTAAGGAAATTACCATCAAAGGTGAGGCCGATACAAGAACTTATACGGTTCCGATTACCGCTCGGATGCGCGTTGGCGAAGGTGACTTTATTCACCGAGGCTCAGCTCTGAACGAAGGGTCCGTTGATCCAAAGGAATTGTTGAAGGTTCGCGATGTTCTTTCAACCGAAAACTATCTTCTCCACGAAGTTCAAAAAGTTTACCGGATGCAAGGTGTGGAAGTGGCTGATAAGCATGTGGAAATCATGATTCGTCAGATGCTTCGTAAAGTTCGCATTATGGATCCTGGTGATACCGATGTTCTTCCAGGAACATTGATGGATATTAATGACTTCAGAAATAGCAATGGTGACACCGTTATTTCTGGTGGCATTCCTGCGACCGCGCGACCAGTTCTTCTCGGAATTACCAAGGCTGCCCTTGAAACGAATAGTTTCTTGTCAGCTGCGTCATTCCAGGAAACTACTCGTGTATTGACAGATGCTGCTATTCGCGGCAAGAATGATCCATTAGTTGGTTTGAAGGAAAATGTTATCATTGGTAAGTTGATCCCTGCAGGTACTGGGATGCCAAATTACCGTGGTATCAAGCCAGAAGAAATTGGCGGTTCCTCAACTGATGGGGTTTATTCAATCAGCGAACTTGAAGAAAAAATGAAGGCTGAGGATGCTCAAAAGAGCCAATCAACCAATCCAGCAAAATAACATTAACTGATGGATCATCATTTTAATTGGTGAACATCAACTGTTAAAAGAAGGTCCCTGTCAATTTGGCAGGGGCCTTCTTCGTACATAAATGACCGATGATTAGGGAAATTGTGAGATTAGGGGAACTAAATAGGTGCCAAAGTGAAGCATTATGATATAGGCAGCTGTAATGAATGGTACGAAGGGAGTTTTGTTGTCAGCTGGCCAGGGAGCAACAATTAGGTACCCTAAAGCAATCACGCAGGAAATGCACAGAATCCAGAGTAAATGAGCTATGGATAGGGGCAGCCATAAACAGAAGAAAATGTCGATATCCCCATTACCAAGAAATGTTTGCCGATGGTTAATGAGTTGGATAACAGCGTAGCAGCCAATCGCAATTAATAATTGCGGCAAGGTGTGCTGATGGCAGATAACGCAAACGACGAAGAGCAATATTAAGCCTGCCGAGGGTACCTGCTTGCGTTTTATGTCGAAAAGACTAAGATAAATCAAAATGAGGACGGTTGCTAATGGCAGTAAGTTTGGGAGCGAAACGGCTTGGACGACGAATAGTGTTCCGACTAGCAGCTCAACGATAAACGAAGCCTTCGTAATTGATGCGTGGCAAAATCGACACTTTCCTCGCAAACTCAAGTAACCAAGGATGGGAATCAGGTCGCGAACCTGGAGCTGCTTTTGACAGCTGTCACAATGTGATCGGGGAAAAATAATTGATTCCCCACGGAGTTGACGGGTGACTATGGCGGTGATAAAGGAGCCAAAGCTGGCCCCTAACATAAATTGAATTATTATCAGCATATTTTTTACCTCTGTTAGAGATATACGAAATTAAATTCTTTTTTCTTGAATGATTGACACATCTGCTTAGTCATGATAAGTTAGACAAGGTGCTTTTTGTGACAGATTTCTGAAATCTCAGACATGCTGACTGTTTAAGACAAAAAGTGTTTGGCGGAACACATTTCTTTTTACATAAAAAAGAACCGCCTGGATGTGTGGACTTAAAACAAAATACGAAAGGAGTACTTTTAGATGCCTACAATTAATCAATTGGTCCGTAAAGGACGTCATTCTAGAAGTTCAAAATCAAAGTCACCAGCTTTAAACTATGCTTACAATAGTTATAAGAAGAAGCAAGTCGTTGTACCTGCCCCTCAAAAACGAGGCGTTGCAACCCGTGTCGGAACTATGACACCAAAGAAGCCTAACTCAGCTTTACGTAAATATGCCCGTGTTCGGTTATCCAACTTAATCGAAGTAACTGCTTATATCCCTGGGATTGGCCACAACTTGCAAGAGCATAGTGTTGTATTAATCCGTGGTGGTCGTGTTAAGGATTTACCTGGTGTTCGTTATCACGTTATTCGTGGTGCTCTTGATACAGCCGGTGTAACCGATCGTCGTCAAGGTCGTTCTAAGTACGGTACTAAGAGGCCTAAAGAATAATTTAAATCACTTAATCTAAATTTTCGTTTTTATAGAAAAATGAGGAGGATAACGAAATGCCTAGAAAAGGAAATGTTCAAAAGCGGGAAGTACTTCCCGATCCTATGTACAATTCAAAACTGGTCACTCGTTTAATCAACCGCTTAATGTTGGATGGTAAACGAGGAACCGCATCAGAAATTTTATATGGTGCATTTGATCTTATTAAAGAAGAAACTGGTAACGAACCAGTTGATGTGTTCGAAGAGGCAATGAAGAACGTCATGCCCGTTCTTGAAGTTAAGGCTCGCCGTGTTGGTGGTTCTAACTATCAAGTTCCAATCGAAGTTCGTCCTGATCGTCGGACAACCTTGGGCTTACGTTGGCTTGTTAACTACGCACGCTTGCGTGGCGAACACACCATGACTGAACGTCTTGCACGTGAAATTATGGATGCTGCCAATAATACTGGTGCAGCCGTTAAGAAGCGTGAAGATACTCACAGAATGGCTGAAGCCAACCGAGCATTTGCTCACTATCGTTGGTAATATAATATTTGTTTTAAGCTTCAATTAAAAAGTGGCTTATGGCCACTTTTTATGCAAATGGAAGGAGTAACACAATGGCTAACAAACGAGAATTTCCGCTAGAAAAAACTCGTAATATCGGGATTATGGCCCATATCGATGCTGGTAAAACAACAACGACCGAACGGATCCTGTACTATACCGGTAAAATTCACAAAATTGGTGAAACCCATGATGGGGCCTCACAAATGGACTGGATGCCACAAGAACAAGAACGTGGTATTACGATCACTTCTGCCGCTACTACTGCACAGTGGAAGGATCACCGGATTAACATTATCGATACCCCAGGACACGTGGACTTCACTGTTGAAGTTGAACGGTCATTGCGGGTTTTGGATGGTGCGATCGCTGTTCTTGATGCCCAAGCTGGTGTTGAACCTCAAACCGAAACTGTTTGGCGTCAAGCCTCAGATTACGACGTTCCACGGATTGTTTTTGTTAACAAGATGGATAAAATTGGTGCCAACTTTGATTTCTCCGTTGGCTCAATCCAAGATCGCTTGAACGCTAAGCCACTTGCTATTCAGATGCCAATTGGTGCCGAAGATAATTTTGAAGGGGTTATTGACCTCGTTGAAATGAAGGCCGATCTTTATGATGAAGATCAATTGGGAACTGAATGGGATACGGTTGACGTTCCTGATGATTATAAAGAAGAAGCCGCTAAGCGTCGGGATCAGATGATTGAAGCCCTTGCCGATGTCGATGATGACATTATGGACAAGTATCTTGAAGGCGAAGAGATTCCTAAGGCCGAAATCAAAGCTGCCATTCGTAAAGCAACCTTGAACTTGGAACTCTTCCCTGTATTAGCTGGTTCAGCCTTTAAGAACAAGGGTGTTCAGATGCTGATGGATGCCGTTATTGATTACTTACCATCACCACTTGATGTTAAGCCATATAACGCAACTGATCCTGAAACTGGTGAGAAGATCGAATTGAAGGCTAACGATGACGCAAGTTTCGCTGCCCTTGCATTTAAAGTGGCAACCGATCCATTTGTTGGTCGTTTGACTTACATTCGAGTTTACTCAGGTACCTTGGAATCCGGTTCATATATTCTGAACGCAACCAAGGACAAACGTGAGCGGGTTGGTCGTCTGCTGCAAATGCATTCGAATCACCGTCAGGAAATTCCAGAAGTCTTCTCAGGTGATATTGCTGCTGCGATTGGCTTGAAGAACACGACTACTGGTGATTCCTTGACCGATGTTGATCGGCCACTTCACTTGGAATCAATGGAATTCCCAGACCCAGTTATTCAGGTTGCCGTGGAACCAAAGACCAAGGCTGATCAAGACAAGATGAACGAAGCTTTGCAAAAGCTTTCTGAAGAAGATCCAACTTTCAAGGCTGAAACCAACCCTGAAACTGGTGAAACTTTGATCGCCGGAATGGGCGAATTGCATTTGGATATCATCATCGACCGAATGAGACGTGAATTCCACGTTGATGCCACTGTTGGTGCCCCACAAGTTTCATATCGTGAAGCATTTACGAAGAAGACTTCTGCCCAAGGGAAGTTTGTTCGTCAGTCTGGTGGTAAAGGTCAATATGGTGATGTTTGGATCGAATTCTCACCTAACGAAGAAGGTAAGGGATTCGAATTCGAAGATGCCATTGTTGGTGGGGTTGTTCCTCGTGAATTTATCCCAGCTGTTGAACAAGGCTTGAAAGAATCATTGGCTAACGGTGTGCTTGCCGGTTACCCATTGGTTGATTTGAAAGCTAAGTTGTACGATGGTAGTTATCACGAAGTTGATTCGAGTGAAGCCGCATTTAAGGTTGCTGCATCATTGGCTCTCCGGAATGCTGCTAAGACGGCTGATCCAGTTATCCTTGAACCAATCATGAAGGTTGATATCAACGTTCCTGAAGAGTACATGGGTGACATTATGGGTCAAGTTACCGCTCGTCGTGGACGGGTTGACGGTATGGAAAGCCGAAGCGGCGCCGAAGTTATTCATTCATATGTGCCATTGGCAGAAATGTTTGGATATGCAACGACTCTTCGTTCAGCTTCTCAAGGCCGTGGTACTTTCACCATGACATTTGATCATTACGAGCCAGTACCAAAGAGTATTCAGGCTGAAATTATCAAGAAAAATGGTGGGAACGCACCAGAATAAAAATTATTTTGGAGAGATCAGTTGCGGCTGATCTCTTTTTTTGGAAAAAATCTGTCATCGTGGTTAAGATCATTTGAACATCACAGAAATATTACAAAATAAAATTATTGCCCGTTAGGCTTGTTTTAACGGGCATTTTTTAGTACACTAGTTGAGTACTGTTTTTAGGGATAACTTTGTCCTTAAAACTGTAAAGGTAAGCTTTGATGTGAAAGGTTGCGACACACCCGGATGCTTTGCCATGGGTTTGGCGGTAATTTTCACGGAGTTAGTCTTATTTTTAAAATAGACGAAGGAGGGAACACAATGGCAAAACAAAAAATTCGTATCCGTTTGAAGGCATACGAGCATCGGATCTTAGATCAATCAGCAGATAAGATTGTTGCAACGGCACAAAGAACTGGGGCTACTATTTCAGGTCCAATTCCGTTGCCTACTGAGCGGACAATCTATACTGTTCTTGCTTCACCACATAAGTTTAAGGATGCGCGTGAGCAATTTGAAATTTTGACTCATAAACGTTTAATCGATATTTTGAATCCAACACCAAAGACGGTTGATTCATTAATGAAGCTCGACCTGCCTAGTGGCGTTGACATTGAAATCAAACTTTAATTAATACAATATATTGGAGGTGTACTCATGACCAGAAAAGGAATCTTAGGAAAAAAGGTTGGAATGACGCAAGTCTTTACTGACAACGGCGAGTTAGTACCCGTAACTGTTGTTGAAGTAACCCCTAACGTTATCATGCAGGTTAAGACCGTTGAAAACGACGGTTACGATGCTGTTCAGTTGGGTTATGATGACAAGCGTACTGTGCTTACTAACAAGCCAGAACAAGGTCATGCAAAGAAAGCAAATACGACCCCTAAGCGCTTCATTAAGGAAATCAAGGATGTTGAGCTGGGGGATTACAAAGTATCTGAGGAAGTTAAGACAGATATCTTTAAACCAGGAGACATCGTTGATGTAACTGGAACTACAAAAGGTCATGGATACCAAGGTAACATTCATAAGGATGGCCAATCACGTGGACCAGAAACTCATGGTTCTCGTTATCACCGTCGTCCAGGTTCATTAGGTGTTATTATTAACCGGGTTGTCCCAGGTATGAAGTTACCAGGACGCATGGGTAATAAGACCGTTACAATTCAAAATCTTGAAGTTGTTAGCACCGATGTTGACAATAACGTTATTTTGATCAAAGGTAACGTTCCAGGCGCAAACAAATCATTTATTACGATTCAATCAGCCGTTCGCGGCGCAAACAAGTAGAAGGGAGGCAACTATAGATGACTGACGTAGCATTATTTAAACAAGATGGTAGTCAAAACGGAACAGTTTCATTAAATGATAGCATTTTTGGAATTGAACCAAACAATAACGTCGTTTTCGATGCAGTTGTTATGCAACGGGCATCACGGCGTCAAGGAACTCACTCAGTTAAGAACCGTTCAGCAGTCCGTGGCGGTGGTAAAAAGCCATGGCGTCAAAAGGGTACTGGTCGCGCTCGTCAAGGTTCTATCCGGTCACCACAGTGGCGTGGCGGTGGAATTGTCTTTGGACCAACTCCACGTTCATACGCTTATCATTTACCTAAGAAGGTATCCCGTTTGGCTCTTAAGTCCGTACTTTCTGAAAAAGTTTCAGACGGTAAATTCGTTGTTGTCGATGCTTTGGAATTTGACGCACCGAAGACTAAGGAATTTGCAACATTACTCGATAAATTAAATGTTTCTACTAAAACATTAGTAGTTTTGGAAGATGGTAACGAAAAGGCGTCACTTTCTGCTCGTAACCTCGAAAATGTTAAAGTTGTATCGGCTGACGGTATCAACACATTGGACATTGCGGATCATGACAAAGTTATCATTACAAAAGCTGCTCTTTCTCAGGTAGAGGAGGTGCTCGCATAATGGAATCACGTGATGTTATTTTACGCCCAGTTATTACTGAAGACTCAACCAGCCGGATGGACGACAAATCATACACATTCGATGTTGATTTACGAGCAACTAAGACTCAAGTTAAAAAAGCAATTGAAGATATCTTCGATGTCAAAGTTGTTCGGGTGAACATTATGAACGTTCGTGGCAAGTTAAAGCGCCAGGGTCGTTATGCCGGATACACAAAGAAACGTCGCAAGGCAATTGTAACCTTGTCAGAAGATTCAAAAGAAATCCAATTATTTGGTGAAGAATCATAATTTTTAAACAGTAGGAGGGAAACGTTGTGGCTATAAAAACATATAAGCCTACCAGTAATGGTCGTCGTAATATGACCAGCTTGGACTACAGTTCAATTACTAAGAGCAAGCCTGAGAAGTCATTACTCGAATCAAAAAGCCATACTGCCGGCCGGAATAACAATGGTCGGATGACTGTTCGCCATCGTGGCGGCGGTAACAAGAATCAATACCGTGTGATCGATTTCAAGCGGATCAAGGATAATGTTCCAGCAATTGTAAAGGCAATCGAATACGATCCAAACCGGACTGCTAACATTGCACTTATCGTGTACGTGGATGGCGTAAAGTCATATATCATTGTACCTAAGGGCTTGAAGGTTGGAGATCAGGTTGAATCCGGAACAGATGCCGATATTAAGGTGGGTAACACGTTACCACTTGCTAACATTCCCGTTGGTTCAATTATTCATAACATCGAATTGAAGCCAGGTAAGGGTGGGCAATTAGCTCGCTCTGCCGGTGCATCAGCTCAATTGTTGGGCCGTGATGGTAAGTACGCCTTAGTTCGTTTGTCATCAGGTGAAACCCGGATGATCTTAGCAACTAACCGTGCCACTATCGGCTCAGTTGGTAATGAAGAACATGAACTTGTTAATGTTGGTAAAGCTGGCCGAACTCGTTACAAGGGTCAACGTCCACATGTTCGTGGTTCTGTAATGAACCCTAACGATCACCCTCATGGTGGTGGTGAAGGTAAAGCGCCAGTTGGGTTACCATCTCCATTGTCACCTTGGGGTAAGAAGACCGTTGGTAAGAAGACCCGTTCTAAGAAAGCACGTTCAAACAAATTTATTGTGCGTCGTCGTAAGGGATCGAAGATGTAAAAAGACATATGCCATTAGTTGGCATATGAAGAGGAGGTTTCAAAATGAGTCGTAGTTTAAAAAAGGGACCATTCGCCGATGAGTACTTGCTTAAAAAGGTAGACGCTCAGAAGGATCAAGATAAAAAGTCCGTTATTAAAACATGGTCACGTCGCTCAACAATTTTCCCTAGCTTTATTGGTTACACGTTCGCCGTTTATGACGGTCGTAAACACGTACCAGTTTATGTTCAGGAAGATATGGTAGGTCATAAGCTTGGTGAATTTGTACCAACTCGGACTTTCCATGGTCATGGTACCGACGATAAGAAGACTGTCTAAACAAGGAGGATAACAAATGGCTGAACAAGTTACATCAGCAACAGCAACTGCTAAAACTGTTCGTATTGCCGCTCGTAAGGTCCGACTTGTAGTCGATCTTATCCGGGGCAAGAACGTTGCCGAAGCTGCCGCCATCCTGGATTTCACACCCCGCGGTGCTTCTCCAGTAGTTTCTAAAGTACTTAAATCTGCTGTTGCAAACGCAGAAAACAATTTTGATTTAGATTCTGAAAATCTTTTTGTTAGCGACGCATACGTTAATGAAGGCCCAACCTTGAAGCGTTTCCGTCCTCGTGCAAAGGGATCTGCATCACCAATCAACAAACGCACAAGTCACATCACAATTGTTGTGTCAGAAAAAGAGGAGGGATAACGCGTGGGTAATAAAATAAATCCTAATGGTTTACGAGTTGGAATCATTCGCGACTGGGAAGCTAAGTGGTATGCCGGCAAAGATTATGCTGCATATTTACGTGAAGATTTACAGATTCGTAAGTACATTTCAAAACGTCTTGCAAGTGCATCCGTTTCAACTGTTGAAATCGAACGTGCCGCAAATCGCGTTAACATTTCAATTCATACTGCCAAGCCAGGAATGGTAATTGGTAAGGGTGGATCCGAAGTTGAAAACCTTCGTAAGGAATTAAACGACCTTACTGGCAAACGGGTTCATATCAATATTATTGAAATTAAGAAGCCTGATCTTGATGCAAAGCTTGTTGGCGAGAATATTGCTCGTCAATTGGAAGGCCGAGTTGCTTTCCGTCGGGCAATGCGTCAATCAATGCAACGGACAATGCGTGCTGGTGCTAAGGGAATTAAAACCCAAGTCGCTGGCCGGTTGAACGGTGCAGATATGGCTCGAGTTGAATCATATTCTGATGGAACTGTTCCTTTGCATACTTTACGAGCAGATATTGACTACGCTTGGGTAGAAGCCTTTACAACATACGGTTCAATCGGTGTTAAGACTTGGATCTATCGTGGTGAAATTCTTCCTGAAAAGCCAAAGAACAGTAAAGCTGACAAAGGAGGCAAATAAACATGTTAGTACCTAAACGTGTTAAGCATCGTCGTGAACATCGTGGTAAGTTGCGTGGCAACGCCAAGGGTGGTACAACGGTGACTTTCGGTGAATACGGTTTACAATCTCTAGATTCACATTGGATTACCAACCGTCAGATCGAAGCATGTCGTGTTGCGATGACCCGTTATATGAAGCGTGGCGGAAGAGTTTGGATTAAGATCTTCCCACACAAGTCATATACTGAAAAAGGTGTCGGAGTTCGAATGGGTAATGGTAAAGGAACACCAGCAGGCTGGGTATCACCAGTTAAGCGTGGCAAGGTTTTATTTGAAATCGGCGGTGTTTCTAAAGAAGTTGCTGAAGAAGCATTACGGCTTGCCTCTAACAAACTTCCTGTTCGTACCCGGATTATAAAACGTGAGGAAGTAGGTGGCGAATCAAATGAAGGCTAAAGATATTAATGAATTAACCACTGCTCAAATGATTGATAAAGAAAAAGATTACAAAGACGAATTATTCAATCTTCGTTTCCAACTAGCCACTGGCCAATTGGAAAATACTGCACGCTTAAAACAAGTTCGTAAGAACATTGCGCGTATCAAGACTGCACTTCGTCAACAAGAACTCAATAAATAGAATACGGTAAGGGAGGTATAATTAATGGCTGAAGAACGTAACCAGCGTAAGGTTTATCAGGGACGCGTTGTTTCTGACAAGAGTGACAAGACAATTACTGTTGAAATTTCAACTTATAAAACTCATGCACGATACGGTAAGCGTGTTCGCTACTCAAAGAAATTAACGGCTCATGATGAGAATAATGAAGCTAAAACAGGCGATCTTGTTCAGATTATGGAAACACGTCCATTATCGAAGACAAAGCGTTTTCGTTTGATTAAGATTGTTGAAAAAGCAGTTATTATTTAACTTACTTAATTATCATTATTATCGTATTCTGATCCATTGACGAAGGGAGGATATACCTGTGATTCAACAAGAAAGTCGATTAAAAGTTGCCGACAACTCAGGTGCAAGAGAATTGCTTACTATTAAGGTTTTAGGTGGCTCAACTAGAAGGTATGCCGGAATCGGTGATACTATCGTTGCTACGGTTAAACAAGCAACACCAGGTGGCGTTGTCAAAAAGGGTGACGTTGTTAAAGCCGTTATTGTGCGTACTAAGTCAGTTACTCGTCGTACTGATGGCTCATACATTCGCTTTGACGAAAATGCTGCCGTATTGGTGCGTGATGACAAGAGCCCACAAGGCACTCGTATCTTTGGCCCGGTTGCTCGTGAACTACGAGATAACAACTTCATGAAGATCGTTTCATTAGCCCCAGAAGTATTGTAAAACAACCAGGAAATAAGGAGGTGCCAACATGTTCGTTAAAACTGGTGACAAAGTCCGTGTTATTAGTGGTAAGGACAAAGGAAAAGAAGGAACTGTCAAAAAGACGATTTCTTCAAAGGATCGTGTGATTGTCGAAGGTGTTAATAAGGTTAAGAAGCACACTAAGGCAACTTCAACAAATCCAAACGGTGGAATTGTTGATGCAGAAGCACCAATCCACGTTTCAAATGTCATGCTAATCGATCCATCAACCAACGAACCAACTCGTGTTGGAATTAAGGTTGAGGACGGTAAAAAAATTCGTTACTCAAAGAAATCGCAAAAAGCGATCGATTAATTCCAATTAGGAAGGGAGGATAACTTTTAAATGACAACTCGTTTACGTGAACAATTTGCTAGCAAAATTGTGCCTCATATGATGGACAAATTCAGCTACAAATCAGTTATGCAAGCTCCAAAAATTGATAAAATCGTTCTAAATATGGGTGTTGGTGACGCTGTTACCAATGCTAAGAATTTGGACGAAGCCGTTTCAGAATTGGCTTTGATCTCTGGCCAGAAGCCATTGGTAACCAAAGCAAAGAAGTCGATTGCCGGTTTCAGATTACGGGAAGGCATGTCAATCGGTGCCAAGGTAACCCTTCGCGGCGATAGAATGTACGATTTCTTGGATAAATTAATTAATGTTTCACTACCTCGTGTTCGTGATTTCCACGGTGTTAGTGCCCGGGCTTTTGATGGTCGCGGTAACTATACTCTTGGCGTTCGTGAACAATTGATTTTCCCGGAAATTAACTATGATAATGTTAACCGTGTTCGCGGTCTTGACATTGTAATCGTAACTACTGCAAATACCGATGAAGAATCACATGAGCTATTGGCTCAATTCGGTATGCCATTTGCAAAATAATTGAGGAGGTTTCACATTGGCTAAAAAATCATTAATCGTAAAAAGTGAACGCCCAGCAAAGTTCTCAACGCAGAACTATACACGTTGTGAGCGTTGTGGACGACCTCGTTCAGTTTACAAGAAATTCCACTTGTGCCGTCTTTGCATCCGTGAACTTGCCCATAATGGTCAGATTCCAGGTATGAAGAAAGCTAGTTGGTAATCATTACAAATAAGGAGGTTGTTCGCTGATGTCTATGACTGATCCCATTGCAGACTTTTTAACTCGCATTCGTAATGCCAACATGGTTTATCACGAAACAGTTGAAGTTCCTGCATCGAAAATCAAACGCGACATCGCTGAAATTTTGAAGCGTGAAGGCTTCGTTCGCGATGTTGAATACATTGAAGATGACAAGCAAGGCGTTATCCGTGTTTTTCTTAAATATGGCAAGGATAAGCAACGTGTCATTTCAGGCTTGAAACGTATTTCTAAGCCAGGTTTGCGTTCGTATGTTAAAGCTGATGCAGTTCCTAAGGTTCTTAATGGTCTTGGAATTGCGATTATTTCTACATCAAATGGTGTTATTACTGATAAACAAGCCCGGGCTGAAAAGCTTGGCGGCGAAGTATTAGCATACGTTTGGTAAAAAATTCAAAGTAATTGGAGGTGTAATCCGTGAGTCGAATTGGTTATAAAACAGTTGTCCTGCCAAAGGGCGTTGAAGTATCAACTGATGGAAACAAAGTAACTGTTAAAGGGTCAAAGGGTTCATTAACGCGTGAATTCGTTTCTGAGATCAAAATGACCGTTAAGGACAATGAAGTTAACTTCGAACCAGTTGTTGATTACAACAACAAAGTTCGCGCACTTCATGGGACCATGCGTGCCAACCTTAACAACATGGTTGAGGGTGTAACGGATGGTTTCAAGAAAACCTTGAAATTAGTCGGTGTTGGATATCGTGCCGCGCTGAAGGGAAAAACATTGACCCTTAGTGTTGGTTATTCAAACCCCGTTGACATGACGGTTCCAGAAGATATCACCGTTGAAGTTCCTGATAACACAACCATTCATATTAGTGGTATCAGTAAACAACATGTCGGCGATTTTGCTGCATCTGTTCGTGCCGTGCGTTCACCCGAACCATATAAAGGTAAAGGGATTCGTTACGAGAACGAACATATTATTCGTAAGGAAGGTAAGACTGGTAAGTAAACTACCAGCTTAATAAATTATTGAGGTGACTATTGTGATTTCTAAACCAGATAAGAATAAGAGTCGGAAACGTCGTCATAACCGTGTCCGTAATAAAATTTCTGGTACTGCCGAGTGCCCACGCTTGAACGTATTCCGTTCTAATAAAAACATCTACGCTCAGATCATTGATGACGTAGAGGGTGTAACGCTTGTTAGTGCCTCAACACTTGATTCTGCGATCAGTGATGGTAACAAGACTGAGCAAGCAGCTGGTGTTGGTAAATTAGTAGCCGAACGTGCTAGCGAAAAGAACATTAAGAAAGTTGTTTTTGATCGTGGTGGGTATCTCTATCATGGTCGTGTTCAAGCTCTTGCTGATGCTGCTCGTAAAAGTGGACTAGAATTTTAATAAAAGGAGGAATAACCGCACATGAAGAAGTTTATTGATCCTGATAAATTAGAGCTCGAAGACAACGTCGTATCGATCAACCGGATTACTAAAGTTGTTAAAGGTGGACGTCGTCTTCGTTTCGCCGCTTTAGTTGTTGTTGGCGATAAGCACGGCCATGTTGGTTTTGGAACTGGTAAAGCTCAAGAAGTTCCTGAAGCAATTCGTAAAGCTGTTGAAGCAGCTCGTAAGAACTTGATTGAGGTTCCGATTGTTGGTACAACCATTCCTCATCAAGTACTTGGAACTTACGGTGGCGGCCGAATTATGTTGAAGCCTGCCGAAGAAGGTTCTGGAGTAGCAGCCGGTGGTGCTGTTCGTTCCGTGATGGAACTTGCAGGTATCGACGATGTTACAAGTAAGCGATTGGGCTCTAACACGCCTGTCAACGTTATCCGTGCGACATTTGCCGGATTGGTAGCGCTGAAGAGTGCTGAAGAAGTTTCAGCTTTACGTGGCGTATCAACCCAACATTTAGCTGAATAAGGAGGGTGTTTTAAATGGCTCAATTGAAAATTACGTTAAAACGTAGTGTAACTCACCGCCTCCCAAATCAACGTAAAATTGTGAAGGCACTTGGCTTAGGTCGAGTTAATAGCACGGTTGTTAAACCGGACAACGAATCAATTCGCGGCGCTTTATTCAAAATCGCTCACTTGATCGACGTTGAACAGATTAAAGACTAATAAATTCGTAAGGAGGTGCCAATTTCATGAAATTAAATGAATTGAAAGCTGCAGAAGGTTCTCGTTCATCACGGACACGAAAAGGCCGTGGGATTTCTGCCGGTAAAGGTAAGACTGCTGGTCGTGGCCAAAAGGGCCAGAAGGCTCGTGGCAAGACACGTGTCGGTTTTGAAGGTGGCCAAATGCCATTGTACCGTCGGACTCCAAAACGTGGATTTAACAATATTAACCGTAAAGAATACGCAGTTGTTAACGTTACTAAGCTTGACGTATTCGATGAAGGCACTGAAGTAACCCCAGAGTTACTTCAAGCCCAAGGAATTGTTAAAAACACTAAATCAGGGATCAAGGTTCTTGGAGACGGTAAGCTTACTAAGAAATTAACCGTAAAGGCTAATAAGTTTTCAAAAACTGCACAATCTGCAATTGAAAATGCTGGCGGTAAAATCGAGGTGGTTTAATGCTCTCGACGTTAGCTGGTGCATTTAAGGTTAAAGATATTCGAAACAAGATTTTGTTTACCCTTTTTGTTTTGGTTATCTTTCGTTTAGGATCGTTCATCACTGTCCCTGGAGTTAATGCAAAGGCGCTTACGTCAGTTGCATCCTCAGGGTTAGTCAGCATTCTAAATACCTTCAGTGGTGGTGGATTAACGAACTATTCAATCTTCGCGATGGGCGTTTCTCCATACATCACTGCTCAGATTATTATTCAGCTGCTCCAGATGGATATCGTCCCCAAATATGTTGAATGGGGAAAGCAAGGAGAAGTTGGTCGACGGAAGTTGAACCAACATACTCGTTATTTAACAGTTGTCCTAGCGTTCTTCCAATCAGTTGGGATTACAGCTGGATTTAATCAGTTGAGCAGTTTGAACTTAGTTAATCATCCAAGTGTCAAAACATTTATTATCATCGGGATTATTTTAACCGGTGGAACGATGTTGACAACTTGGATGGGGGATATGATTACTGATCGCGGAATCGGTAATGGGATTTCGATGATTATCTTTGCAGGAATCATTGCTCGAATTCCAACTGGTCTTCAATCGTTATGGCAACAATATTTTGTTGGTGTTTCAGGTTCTGATCTCTGGCAACCAATTTTGTTCACCATTGCATTGGTAATCATTGTTCTTGTGATCATCACATTTGTTACTTGGGTCCAACAAGCCGAAAGACGAATTCCAATTCAGTATACGCGTCGAGTTGCTGGGTCACCGGATAGCAGCTATTTGCCACTTAAGGTTAACGTTGCCGGTGTTATTCCAGTTATCTTCGCTAGTTCGTTTATTGCAACCCCGCAAACAATTTTGATGGCATTCACGAATAACTATTCAACAACTACTTGGTATCAAATATTGAATAACGTGTTTAACATGCAAACACCAACAGGGGCAGCGTTTTACACAATTTTGATCATCATGTTTACTTTCTTCTATGCTTTTGTTCAAGTTAATCCTGAAAAACTTTCGGAGAACTTGCAGAAACAGGGGAGTTATATTCCTGGTGTATGGCCGGGCCATGAAACTCAGACATACGTTTCAAATCTTCTTATGCGGTTAAGTACGGTTGGTGCACTATTCTTAGGGGTAGTTGCATTGATTCCATTGATTGCTCAGAATGTTTGGAATTTGGACGAGTCAATTGGACTTGGTGGTACAAGTCTCCTAATCGTTGTTGGTGTTGCAATTGAAACCATTCGGCAAATTCGCGGTTTAATGATGAAACGTGAGTACGTCGGCTTTATTAAAGGAAACCGGCCAACCGATGGTAACTAGCACACAGACAACTAATTGGAGGAAATATCAATGGCATTAAATTTAATTTTAATGGGCTTACCGGGTGCCGGAAAGGGTACTCAAGCTGAATTCATTGTTGATAAGTATCACATGCCGCATATTTCAACTGGTGATATGTTCCGCGCTGCTATTTCAAACGGGACGCCACTGGGTTTGAAGGCCAAGTCTTTTACTGATAAAGGTAATTTGGTTCCAGACGAGGTTACTAATGGCATTGTCAAACAACGGTTAGCTCAAAAAGATACTGAACCTGGTTTTCTTCTGGATGGGTATCCTAGAACGCTGGATCAAGCTGATGCATTGGCAGACATGACGGAACAGTTGCATAAACCACTGTCAGCCGTGATTAACATCGATGTTGATCCCAAGATCTTAACCAAGCGTTTGACCGCTCGGTTCATTTGTAAGAATTGTGGTGCAACTTACAACAAGTTGTATCACATGCCAAAAGTTGATGGAACGTGTGATGTCTGCGGGCACCATGAATTCTACCAACGCGATGACGACAAACCTGAAGCCGTTCAAAACCGGTTAAAAGTTAACGTTAAAATGAACACACCGCTGATTTCTTACTATAAGGATCGCGATTTGTTGTTTAACGTTAATGGTGATCAGGATATCGACAAAGTTTGGCAGGACGTCGATAAGATTTTGAGCTCGCTATAAATACTTCTTTAATTAGTGTTGAGACTATTGGATTGATGAAATATAATGGATATGTTAGACTGTCAAAGGTTTGTCAAGTTCGGATATTTTAAATCAATCACATTTCACTTGGAGGTGTAAATTAGTGGCTAAAGATAATGTTATCGAAGTCGAAGGAAAGGTTGTCGAAACATTGCCTAATGCAATGTTTCGAGTTGAACTTGAAAATGGGCATGAAATTTTAGCGCATGTTTCTGGTAAAATCCGGATGCATTATATTCGGATCCTTCCTGGGGACAAAGTTACGGTTGAAATGTCACCCTATGACTTAACAAAGGGAAGAATTACTTATCGATTTAAGTAATTATTGTCTTCATCATTTTTTGAGGAGGTTTAAAAATGAAAGTAAGACCATCAGTAAAACCAATGTGTGAACATTGTAAAGTAATTAAGCGAAAAGGCCGTGTAATGGTGATTTGCTCTGCAAACCCAAAGCACAAGCAACGTCAAGGAAAATAACAACAGGAGGTGTGTGCTAAATGGCTCGTATTGCCGGAATCGATTTACCCCGTGACAAGCGAATTGTTATCGGATTAACTTATATCTTTGGTATTGGTAACACCACTTCAGAAAAGATCCTTGCGAAAGCAGGCGTTTCTGAAGATGTTCGTGTGCGCGATTTAACTCCCGATCAAGAAGATAAGATCCGTGAAATTGTCAGTGATCTTAAAATCGAAGGTGACTTACGTCGTGAAGTCAGCATGAATATTAAGCGTCTTCAAGAAATTGGTTCATATCGTGGAATGCGTCATCGTCGTGGATTGCCAGTTCGTGGGCAAAACACTAAGAACAATGCTCGTACTCGTAAGGGTAAAGCAACTGCTGGAGTATCCAGAAGAAAATAATTAACAAAGGAGGTCATCTGTTTTTATGGTAAACAAGAAGTCAAGTCGTAAACGTCGGACTAAAAAGAATATTGCCGCAGGAGTTGCTCATATTCATTCAACTTTTAACAACACCTTGGTTATGATTACCGATCCCCAAGGTAACGCTGTTTCCTGGTCATCAGCTGGGGCATTGGGATTCCGTGGCAGTCGTAAATCAACACCTTTTGCTGCTCAAATGGCTGCTGAAGCCGCTGCTAAGGCATCTATGGAACATGGCATGAAGTCTGTTGAAGTTGCCGTTAAGGGGCCTGGTTCAGGTCGTGAAGCCGCAATTCGTGCACTTCAAGCTACTGGGTTGGAAGTGACAGCTATTCGTGATGTTACTCCTGTACCTCACAATGGTTCTCGTCCTCCAAAGCGTCGTCGAGTTTAGTTTATTCATTCAATATAGTGAAGTTTATTTTGCCTATACGTATTGATTTAGATATATTGCACATGGACTCACGCGTTTTGAAAGGGGTTAATGATAAGAATGATTGAATTTGAAAAACCTAACATTCATAAAATTGAGGAAACCAACAACTTTGGTGAAGTTATTGTGGAACCGCTCGAAAGAGGCTATGGGACCACATTGGGTAATTCACTTCGTCGGACGTTGTTATCATCACTCCCTGGAGCCGCTGTAACCAGCATCCAGATTGATGATGTTCTGCACGAATTCTCAACGATTAAGGGTGTGGTTGAAGATGTTACTCAAATCATCCTGAATGTTAAGAAAATTTCGTTGAAATTAGATGGACCTGAAGACGAAGAAGAAAACTTAGAAATTGACGTCATCGGACCTGCTGACGTAACTGCTGGGGATATCCAAGGCGATAGTGATGTGACAGTTCTTAACCCTGATCTGCACATTGCCACTGTTGCCGAAGGGGCTACTTTCCACATGCGATTAACTGCCAACAAGGGTCGAGGCTACGTTTCTGCTGTTGAAAACAAAAAGCGCAGTTCTGAAATGCCTATTGGTGTGCTTCCCGTCGATTCCATTTATACCCCAATCGAACGTGTCAACTATCAAGTTGAAAGTACACGAGTAGGTCAACGCGATGATTTTGATAAGCTCACATTGGATGTTTGGACTGACGGTTCAATTACACCAAGTGAAGCGGTTAGTTTAGCAGCTAAAATTTTGACTGAACATCTTGAAATGTTCGTTGATTTGACTGATGAAGCTAAGAACACCGAAATCATGGTCGAAAAAGAAGAAACCCATAAAGAAAAGATGCTGGAAATGACAATCGAGGAATTGGACTTATCTGTTCGTTCTTATAATTGTCTCAAACGTGCCGGCATCAACACTGTTCAGGAACTTACTGAAAAGACCGAAGCTGATATGATGAAGGTTCGGAACTTAGGCCGTAAGTCGCTTGAAGAGGTAAAAGAAAAGCTCGCTGCTTTGGGCCTTTCACTTCGCAAAGAAGACTAAATTTTAAAAGGAGGACAACTGGAAATGAGTTATCGGAAATTACAACGTTCTAGCGAACATCGTCGCTCATTGCTTCGTAATTTAACCACTGAATTAATTATTCATGGCCAAATTATCACAACTGAAGCAAGAGCTAAAGAAGTTCGTTCCACTGCCGACAAGATGATCTCACTCGGCAAACGCGGCGATTTGCACGCCCGTCGTCAAGCAGCTGCATTTGTGCGCGATGTTGTTGCTGATGTTAAAGAAGATGGTGATGATATTACTGTCACGACTGCATTGCAAAAGATCTTTGGAGAATTAGCTACTAAGTATGCTGATCGTAACGGTGGTTACACTCGCATTCTTAAAACTATGCCACGTCGTGGAGACGGTGCCCCAATGGTCGTATTGGAATTAGTTGACTAATTCTTTCTAACAATTTAAATAATTGTCACATTTCACGAGAATCACTCAGATTTTTGGTATAGAACGTCATGATGGTGGATTACTTCCTAGTCTAGTTTGAATGTGAAGGTGAAAACTTTCATGCATCAATTATCTGTAAGTGATTTTTTTGTACATAAATTTGGTTTCGCAGTTGATCACGAGGTTTTAAACATGCAAAATATAATTGAAGTTAATAAGATATCCTATAATTATCCGGAGCGGTCACTTCTTTTCGACAACCTTTCACTAAATGTGCGCGAAGGGGAGTGGCTCGCACTTATTGGCCAAAACGGAAGTGGAAAGAGCACCCTTGCCCGGCTCATTGACGGATTATTGGTATTGAAAAGTGGGGCAATCACCGTCGATGGCCTCCCAGTGAATGACGAAAACATCAATGAGATTCGCAATCGGATTGGGATCGTGTTTCAAAACCCAGAGGACCAATTTGTTGGGGCCACTGTCGAGGATGACGTCGCTTTCGGTCTTGAAAATCGTCAGGTTCCCCGCGAACAGATGCACGAAATTGTTGAAAAGAGTCTCAAAAGCGTCGGAATGTGGCAATTCCGTGAGCGGATACCTGCTAACTTATCGGGTGGTCAAAAACAGCGGGTTGCCATTGCCGGAATCATCGCCCTTCATCCCAAAATTGTTATTCTGGATGAAGCGACAAGCATGCTTGATCCGCAGGGACGCAATGATATTTTGCAGTTGGTCAGAGACCTTAAAGAAGATAACCATCTTACTGTGATTTCAATCACTCATGATATTGATGAGGCTGCTGGAGCTGATCGGGTTGTCATCTTAAATCAGGGACAGATTATTGATGAAAATACCCCTGATGGGATATTTGCCCAGCCTCAGAGATTGAAACAAATCGGCCTCGACGCTCCGTATCCAGCTAAGGTAATTGAAGCATTATCTCGGCGGGGGGTCACCAGTGACAAGCAGTATATGAACGACGAGGAGTTAATCGCATGGATAAAGCAATTAGTCTCAAGAATGTAACCCATACTTATCAGGCCAACACGCCATTTGCTCAAAATGCTTTGGACAATGTGACGCTCAATATTGAGAAGGGCGAATTTACCGCCATAATTGGCCATACTGGGAGTGGAAAGTCTACCTTGGTGCAACACATTAATGCGTTGCTAAAGCCGACGACCGGGTCGCTGAACGTCCTTGGGAAAGTGATCACCCCGACAACGACAAATAAGAATTTAAAGGCTTTTCGAAAGCAAGTTGGCATGGTTTTTCAATTTCCAGAAAAACAGTTATTCGAAGAAACCGTTATTAAAGATATCATGTTCGGGCCAAAAAATTACGGGGCAACTGATGAGGAAGCTCGTCATTCTGCTGAGCACGCCATGAAGTTAGTGGGGCTTGATCATTCATTGAGTAATAAGTCACCGTTCGATTTGTCAGGTGGTCAAATGCGGCGAGTCGCAATTGCTGGGGTTCTGGCGATGGATCCAGAAATTCTTATTTTGGATGAACCCACGGCAGGCCTTGATCCCCGTGGCCACAATGAGATCATGGATCTTGCTAAATATTTGAATCAACAGCAACATATGACAATTATCCTGATCACTCATCAAATGGACGATGTTGTAAATTATGCGACCAATGTGGTTGTCATGGATCAAGGACAGGCGGTTAAAATTGGTCCACCTGATACGATCTTTACAAATTTAGATTGGCTTCGAAAAATGCAGCTTGATTTACCGAGTAGCGCTGAATTTGCAAGAAAGCTCGAAAGTGCTGGGATTGCCTTTGAGCAGTTACCCCTGACGGTGAATCAGCTGGTTGATCGGGTTGCTCAGTTAGTCGGGAAGAAGGCGGCTCATGAGTAATTTTATCTTTGGTCGTTATTTACCGGGACATTCTTGGATTCATCGCATGAGTCCCCAATCGAAATTATTACTAAGCTTTTATTTTGTGATTGTTATTTTTTTCGCTAATAATGGCTATTCGTATGGGTTGTTGTCTGCGTTGATTGTGTTCGTCATTTTGATGTCCGGCGTTTCAATTGCCTACTTTTTAAAGGGAATTCGCCCATTGATTTGGTTAATTGTTTTTACTGTCTTATTGCAAGTGCTATTCAGTAGTGGTGGCCATGTACTGTGGCATTTTGGGCCATTTTCGATTACCGATCAGAGTCTCATTAACGGGGGATTTATTTTTATCCGATTTCTCCTGATTATCATGATTTCAACTGTCCTGACGTTGACAACGACGCCTTTAGCAATCGCCGATGGGGTTCAAACAGTCTTGAAGCCATTAAAAAAGGTTAAGTTCCCTGTGGATACTTTGGCACTGATGCTTTCAATTGCTTTAAGATTCGTCCCTACGCTCATGGATGAAATGGAGACGATATTAAATGCTCAGCGAGCCCGTGGCGTTGATTTTGGCTCAGGGAGCTTAAAGCACCGTGTTAAGGCCGCTGTGCCACTGTTGGTTCCTTTGTTCACAGGCGCGATTAACCACGCCGAGAATCTTTCAACCGCTATGGAGGCTCGCGGATTTTCAGACAGCGAACATCGAACGAAGTACCGCCTTTATAAATGGCAATATAGGGATACGATTAGTTGGATCGTTTTCTTACTAGTTGGCGGTCTTGTGTTAGTTTTTCGAAAATATTAGTGGTGGTGATTTTGATTCGTTACAAGATAACTTTTATTTATGATGGAACAAATTTTAATGGGTTTCAGCGGCAACCTGGACAGCGAACAGTCGAAGGGGTCTTGACGCAGAAGGTTAATGTGATGGCGAAGCATCCCACGCCACCAATTGTGGTTTATGGTTCGGGAAGGACGGACTCAGGGGTTCATGCATTGGCCCAAGTGGCCCACTTTGACTTTCCGTTTGACCTGCCGACCACGGCTATTTATCGGGGATTGAACAGCATGCTGCCTTTAGATATGGAAGTGACAAAGGTTGAGAAGGTGAGCGATCACTTTCACGCGCGATATGATGTATCCGGCAAAAAGTACCTTTATCGCCTAGCTTTGGGCGAGTTCCAAAATCCTTTTAAGCGCAACTATACTGGTCACTGGAAATACCCAATTGACATGCAGAAAGTGACTCATGCATTGAAGGATCTTGTGGGTGAGCATGACTTCTCGAGCTTTGTAGCCTCGGGCTCAACGGCTCATACCAACGTTCGGGTTATATACTCGGCGACTGCAAATTATGATCCCGCGGCAAATGAGGTCTCAATTGAGTTTTACGGCAATGGTTTTTTGTATAATATGGTCCGCATCATGGTGGGCGTGGTTGTCGAAATCGGGTCCGGAATTCGTCCCGAGAATGATATTCCCCGTCTGTTTCAGGTTAAGGATCGCAATCAAGCTCGTTTGACAATGCCGGCAGCCGGGCTTTATTTGAAAAAAGTGTACTACGAAAATGAAGATCCGGATCACCCGACAAAGTTACCACCAAAGCCTTGATTATTTGTAAAATCAATTGACTTTTATCGTAATTATTTGTATTATGTTAGTTGGTATTGTTTGCCCCACGTGAGCCCCGGAAACTTTCTTGGTGTCGAACAAACACAGAACTTGGAGGAATAAAAAGTGCGTACAACATATATGGCAAAACCTGGTGAAGTAGAACGTAAATGGTACGTTGTTGACGCAACAGACGTATCTTTAGGACGTCTATCATCAGTCGTCGCTTCAATTTTAAAAGGTAAAAACAAGCCTACTTATACCCCAAATGTTGATACAGGGGACAACGTTATTGTGATTAACGCTAGCAAAGTGGGACTAACAGGTCGTAAGGATAAAGATAAGATTTATTATCACCACAGTCGTTTCATTGGTGGTTTAAAACAGAAGACTGCTGGCGAATTCCGTCAAAAGAATCCTGACAAGTTGATCGAAACTTCAGTTAAAGGGATGCTTCCTCATGGAACATTGGGTCATAAGATTGGTTTGAAGTTGCATGTCTATGCAGGGCCTGAACATGATCATTTAGCTCAAAAACCAGAAGTATTAGACATTAAGAACCTAATTTAAGGAGGAACTCGCTTTGGCTCAAGTACAATATCGCGGCACTGGCCGTCGTAAAGATTCAGTTGCACGTGTACGTTTAGTACCCGGCACTGGTAAAATTATTATGAATGAAAAACCAATTGAAGATTATATTCCATTCGCAAACTTGCGTGAGGTGGTTGTTCAACCATTTAACGTGACTGAAACGCTTGGAAACTACGATACATTGGTTAACGTTAATGGTGGTGGCTTCTCAGGTCAAGCTGGGGCTACTCGTCATGGTATCGCCCGCGCATTGCTTGCTGTTGACCCGGATTTCCGTGGCCCATTAAAGCGCGCTGGTTTGTTAACTCGTGACGCTCGAATGAAAGAACGTAAGAAGCCAGGCCTTAAAAAGGCTCGTAAAGCTTCACAATTTTCAAAGCGTTAATCCGTTTGAGATTGACATGGACACCTTCAAACTTGAAGGTGTTTTTATTTTGATTAAACAGTTGCTAAAAGTGGGGTGCCGCATATTGCGGTTAAACCTTGAAAATGCCTTAACTTTGGTTGTTTTTATCAGAATTATCGGGTTCTCTGGTATAATATACCCATCTTAGTTGGAGGATAAAAAAATGCCGCGCAAAGGACAAACATTAAGATTTAATTTATTGGCAATGTTCATTGCAATTATCATTCTACAAACATCGATTCCACTAATTGGTTATATTCCGATTGGACCGCTGAGTATCACGATTATTTCGGCAACCGTTGTTATTGCAACCATTTTGATGGGCACCTTGGATGGCGCAATTGTTGGTGGTGCCTGGGGAGTTCTGACGTTTATCCGGGCGTTCGTTTGGCCAACCAGTCCGTTAGCCACGATCGTGTTTGTTAATCCAGTCGTCTCGGTTGTTCCACGAATCTTAATTGGGGTAGTTGCCGGAGTGACCTATCAGGCACTTCGAAAACGGTTTAAACGCCAATCAGTGAGCATTTCAATTGCAGCTGTTCTTGGGTCACTGACCAATACCGTGTTAGTTTTGGGATTGATCTATGTGTTTTACCGGGCCAACGCGCCTCAACTGTACCAAGTCAATATCAAGGAATTGCTCCCGTACCTACTAAGCGTGGTGGGGACCAATGGCATTCCTGAAGCAATCTTCTGTGGGGTTGTGGCACCGCTGATTACCCTCCCTTTGCAAAGGATGCTAAAGGGGCGTCTCTAGTGTTGAAAAAGGGCACAAGAAAAGGCCGTCAACGCAAATCACATTGAACGACCTTTTTAGATTGGCTTACTTCTTCTTGCTTTTTTTGTCGGCTGGTTCATCTTGGTCATCATCATCGTCTTTGATGCGTGGGGCCGCCTTGATAAGCTTTAAGTGCCGGTTATTAATGACAACTTTTTTATGATACTTATCGATGATTTCGGGATCATCAGATTCAAACGTAATCAAGAACGAATTCGTGTAGCTCTTATCAATAAAGCCCTTGAACGTTTGCTTTTCAATCTTAAATGAAACCTCATCACCAACGTGATACTTAGATTGTGCTTCTGATACTTCAGCGTTTTTAGCCATTGGTTCTCATCTCCAGATTTTAAGTGTCAGATGATAACATAACCGATATTGTGGTATTTGTCAATAAATATGGTATTTCGAGCAAATTTAGAAATAGCGATTGTCTTTATTCTGGAATATAGTAAAATTAATTTTGATAGTCAGAAAGTTTGAGGTTCAATTGGCAAAGTATAGGAATAAGCGAAGACGACGAAAACAAACATCAAATATGATTGTGATGCTGGTCCTGGTAGTCTTTGGTCTCGTCATCATTTTAGGATTTCGAATGTTAGCGACAACAACGCCGGAATCGACCCGGGTTGAAGATGCCAGAAGCCAGTTAGCCATCCAGCACCGCCGGTTTATTAACAAGCTCGCCCCCCAGGCCCAGCTGCTTCAAGGACAATACAATGTTTTACCCAGCATCACGTTAGCTCAGGCGATCCTTGAGTCGGATTGGGGAAGCAGCCAGCTGGCAAGTAAATATCATAATCTATTTGGGGTTAAAGCTCAGACAGCGGGGGTTAAATCTGTTTATTTGGATACCCAGGAATACGTTAATGGCCGGTACGTGACCGTCAAAGCGCATTTTCAGGTCTATGATAGTTGGAACGATTCGCTTTCCGATCATGCGAAACTGCTGGCATATGGAACCAAATGGAATCCCGATCAGTATCGGGACGTTGTTTCGGCGGCCAATTACGTTCAGGCTGCCCAGGGGTTGGAGAAGGATGGTTACGCAACGGACCCAACGTACACCGAAAAACTTATCTCACTTATAAAAACTTATAAATTGTATCAGTTTGACGACTAGAAAGGAATTCTAAAAATGGACTTACTCAAGAAACGCATTGTGGAGGACGGCACCGTTTTACCTGGGAATGTACTAAAGGTTGACAACTTCTTGAATCATCAGGTGGACGCTAAGCTCATGGACCAAATTGGTGAGGAGTTTGCACGGTTATTCAAGGAAGAAAAAATTACGAAGGTTGTAACGGTTGAATCTTCAGGAATTGCTCCGGCACTAACAACGGCGATCCATTTGGGGGTTCCTTTGATCTTTGCTCGTAAACACAAATCGCTGACCCTGACTGATGACTTGTATACGGCCAGCGTTTATTCCTATACAAAACAGGTTAGTAACGATATCAGCATTGACAAACGATTTTTGGCTCCCGACGATCGGATCTTGATTATTGATGACTTTCTAGCAAACGGCCAAGCGGTTCAGGGACTTTTGGAAATTGCTCAGTTAGCAAAGGTGTCAGTTGCCGGGATTGGCATCGTGATTGAAAAAAGCTTCCAAAAGGGCCATACCATGATTGAAAAATCTGGTATCCGGCTGGAATCCCTTGCTCGGATTGCATCGCTTGATAATGGCAAAGTGACATTTGTTGAATAAGAAATTTGGGTGTTTGCTCGTAAGGTAAATAAATGTCGATGACTAAGATTAGTTTAAACTAATTGGGAAGTCGGTCAATCGGCTTTTGGTATGGTATGCTTACATGTGACAGCCGTAATAGGCAATCGAGATATGAAAGTAGTGAAATAATTGGCAGAAGCAAATATCTTGTACCCTGGACAGACAATCGGGATCTTAGGCGATAGCATCAGTAGCACAACTCTACTGTATTACGCAAAAAAAATGGGCTTTCGGGTTGGCATGTACAGTTCAAATGAGAATAGCAAGGCAATGCAGTTAGCCGATTATAAGTTTATTGGTCCGGCCGATGATAAGCAGACTTTGAAAATGTTTGCTGAGCGGTGTGACGTGGTAACCTATGACAATCCGGCGATTGATTCCGAAATTATTCGATATATTTCGCAATTCACGGTTGTTCCGCAGCAGGATACGATGCTGGACATCATTCAGGATCGGTTAATCGAACGCAGCTTCTTTGAAACGCTTAACATTAATATGGCGCCCTATGCAACAATTGTGACCTTGGAAGATATCTACCAGGCCATTAATTCAATTGGCTACCCGGCGATTCTTAAGCCAATTCAACGGGGATTGCTTGGGGACAAAGAACTGGTGATTCATAACCAAGCGGATATTGTTTCGGCCTCAGGACTGCTTGATGCTGGGACCTACATCATGGAATCGTTTGTTGAGCATGATACGGACTACTCGATTATCGTGACGCGACAGGGTGACGGATCAATCAGTGTTTTTCCAATTGTTGAAGTGATTTATCACGGCGAGCAAATCATGACCGCATACACGCCTGTTAAGCTTGATGCGAGTGTGGAAAAGGAAATGAACCGCATTACCAACGAGATCGCTAAAAACGTGGACTATGTGGGGACGTTTGAAGTTTCCTTATTTCTGGCTAAAAGCGGGTCGATTTACGTTAATCGGGTTGCGCCGGTTCTCAGTGCAGCTGGATTTTTGTTTGACTATGCGGCCAATACAAATGAGTTTGAACAGCATTTACGCGCAATTGCTGGTTTGCCGTTAACTGAAATTAAGCCAAGTTTACCGACAGTCTTTCAGGCGATCCGGCAGCGAGAATATCAACGGGTTCAAACCCAGTGGGTCATTAAGGGCGATTGGCACTTTTCATTCTATGGAAATGAAGCAACCGATCCTCAAAATTCGGTTGGTCATATTCTAATTCCCGGGTCCTCGATTTCGGATACCCTGATGAAAGTTGAAGCCACCAGCATATGGGACGATATCGACTTTAAAGCAAAATATGAAAAAAAATAAAAGTCGGAATTTCCGACTTTTTTTATACTTAGAATCAAGACGAAGCAAACATATATTTGGTATAATTGATTGGATAATTGTGAGAGGATGACATATTCAGTGGTAGAAGATAGTTTATTAAAAGGATTAAATAAGGACCAAAAAGACGCCGTGGTTCATACGGAGGGACCAGTCCTGATTATGGCCGGCGCTGGCAGCGGGAAAACCCGTGTTTTGACGCACCGGATTGCTTATATTGTTGAACACAATCACGTGATGCCTTGGAATATTTTGGCGATTACGTTTACGAATAAAGCAGCTCGAGAAATGCGCGAACGGGTTTCCAAATTACTGGATGAGAGCGGCAACGATGTGTGGGTCTCGACATTTCACGCCCTGTGCGTGCGAATTTTGCGCCGAAATATTGATCAGTTAGGATTTAATCGGGCGTTTACAATTGCGGACACCAGCGAACAGCGGACATTGGTGAAGCGGGTGCTGCGTGAGCTTAACATTGATCCGAAAAAGTTTGATCCCCGGGCCATTTTATCTGCCATTTCAAATGCAAAGAATGATTTGTTGACACCAAAAGCTTTTAAAGCGCAGGCAGCCGCGGCTTTTGATCAAATTGTTGCCGACGTTTATCAGCGGTATCAGGATGAATTACGCCAAAATGATGCCTTGGACTTTGATGACTTGATCATGATGACGATTGAATTATTTGATCAATTTCCTGATATTCTGAGTTATTATCAAGATAAATTTCACTACATTCACGTGGATGAGTATCAAGATACCAATGAAGCTCAGTACAAATTAGTGAATACGTTGGCAAAAAAGAACCAAAATATTTGCGTGGTTGGGGATGCGGATCAGAGTATTTATGGCTGGCGAGGCGCTAACATGCAGAACATCCTCTACTTTAAAAAAGATTATCCGGATGCGCATGTGACTTTGCTGGAACAAAATTATCGTTCCACCAAGACGGTTCTAGATGCGGCAAACTCAGTGATTGCCCATAATGATAATCGGGCAGATAAAAATCTCTGGACCCAAAATAATCAGGGAGAGCCAATTTCCTATTATCGTGGTCAAACTGAAAGTGATGAAGCCCGTTACGTGGTTGCTAAAATTCAAGAAGAAATGAAGAACCCCAAACGCAACTTTGGGAGTTTCGCAATTTTGTACCGGACAAACGCGCAGTCCCGGGTGATTGAAGAGACGCTGTTAAAGGCGAATATTCCTTATACAATGGTTGGCGGCCACAAGTTTTATGATCGTAAAGAAATTCGGGACGCATTATCGTACCTTACGTTACTGGGGAATCCAAATGATTCAATGAGCTTTGAACGGGTCATCAACGAACCTAAGCGAGGAGTTGGCCAAACGAGTCTTGAGAAGTTGCGGGTATTTGCCAATGATCATGGTTGGACTCTTTTACAGGCGGCGGATAACGTTGATTTGGCCAATGAGATTTCGACCCGTGCCAAAAATGCCATTGCGTCCTTTGCCCACACCATTAATTCGGTGGCTTCTAAGATGGCAGATCTTTCGATTACGGATCTAACTGAAGAAATTTTAGATAAAAGTGGTTATCTCAGTGCGCTTAAGAGTTCTAAATCCTTGCAGGATCAGACCCGATTAGAAAACTTGGAAGAATTTATCTCGGTTACGCAAAAGTATGATCAGGATAATCCGGACCAGACTGGGCAAGATAATTTAGTTAACTTCTTAAGCGACTTAGCGTTAGTTTCTGACCAGGACGACCTTGAAGACGACGCAGCCGAAGTCACTTTAATGACGTTGCATGCAGCCAAGGGGCTGGAATTCCCGGTTGTGTTTATGATGGGAATGGAAGAGGGGCTTTTCCCACTTTCCAGAGCCACCGAAGATGAGTCTGAGCTTCAAGAAGAACGGCGACTTGCCTATGTTGGTATCACCCGAGCCAAAGAAAAGCTCTATTTGACGAATGCCTATTCCAGAATGCTTTATGGGCGTCGGCAGAATAATATGGAATCCAGGTTTGTAAATGAAATTAAGCCGGAACTTTTAAAGTACGAAAATGCCCAACAACAGGATTCACCGGTAACAACGCCGTTTGATCGGCGAACTCGCCGGGCAACCGCAACGACCTACCAAGGACCTGCTCAGCCCGTGATGAAGCCCAAAGGAACCGGGGCTGAACGGGCCGCTTGGAATGTTGGCGATAAGGTTGAACACAAGGCTTGGGGAACCGGAACGGTTGTCAAGGTTACCGGAGCTGGTGAGGACATGGAATTGGATATTGCCTTTGAACAGAAGGGGATTAAACGTCTGTTGGCCGCGTTTGCGCCAATTACGAAACAGGATTAAGGAATGGGGGATACTTATGAGCCTTGAACAGCAGATTGCAAACGGTGAAGTTTATCGAGAATCCGGCTTTTCCGATCCCGAGGATATCGCGTTGGCAAAGAAGCTTGCCCATCAACGACAAATGGGAAAGCACCGCTCATTCGCGTATAACCAGACGGACCCAGTAGATGAACCTGCCCGCCAAAAAATTCTAAAGGAATTATTTGGCTCGGTTGGTAAGGACGTTTTTATTGAGGGGCCGGTTTATACGTCTTACGGCAACCACACCCACATTGGTGATCATTTTTACGCAAATTTCAATTTTACGGTGGTAGATGATGCCCCTGTCACAATTGGAAACTATGTGATGTGTGGGCCTAACGTCATGATCTCAGTAACCGGCCACCCATTGGAAGGTCCTAAACGTCGTCATGGGGATCAGTTTAGCAAACCAGTCGTCATTGGTGATGACGTCTGGATTGGCGGCAACGTTGCAATTCTACCAGGCGTTCATGTTGGCAGTAACGTTGTGATTGGGGCGGGAAGCGTTGTGACTCATGACGTTCCCGATGATTCTGTGGTGGTCGGGGTGCCGGCCCGAATTGTGAAACAATTACCACCCCGAATGGATCATGTTTAAAGGAACCTGATTTCTATAAGTAGAAGGTGTAACCGTGGCATTTGAGAATATGTCTGAAGAACAGGCGCAAAAAGCCGCCGAAGAATTAAGATCAAAGTTAAATAAATGGGCTGATGAGTACTATACGTATGATGCTCCGAGTGTCGAGGACTCCGTGTACGATCAAACATATCAACAATTGGTGGATTTGGAAACTCGCTTTCCAGCGATTGTGACGCCTGATTCGCCAACTCAAAAGGTGGGTGACCGGACGTTGCCGGGATTCACCAAAATCCCCCATGAAATTCCGATGCTGTCCTTAGGAGATGTTTTTTCGATTGCGGAACTAAAGGATTTTGCTGATCGGCTGACAGTAAACGATGGGGTGCCGTTTGAGTATAACTGCGAACTCAAAATTGATGGCTTGGCAATTTCGCTGCGGTATGAAAACGGCGTCTTTGTTCAGGGATCAACCCGTGGAAATGGTCAAATTGGCGAAGATATCACTCGAAATCTACGAACGATTAAGTCGATTCCTAAACGATTGAGTCGGCCAATTAACATTGAAGTCCGCGGGGAGTGTTACATGCCCAAGGCTTCATTTGTTGCTCTGAATCAACAGCGACAAACGGACGGGGACGCGCCCTTTGCCAACCCGCGAAACGCCGCTGCGGGAAGTTTGCGCCAGCTCGATCCAAGGGTAACCGCTCATCGTAAACTAAGTACGTTTATGTACAATGTCGCCGATTATAGTGATTTGCAGTCCGATACCCAAAGTGGGATGTTGGCAGAACTTAAGGCCCTGGGATTCGAAATTAATCCGGATTACCGTGTCGCAACTAAAATGGCCGATATTGACCAATATATTGCTGAATACACCCAAAAAAGAGATGATTTGGCTTATGGAATTGACGGGATCGTAATCAAGGTAAATGCGTTGGCCCTGCAACAGTCTTTGGGGGCAACGGTGAAGGTTCCGAGGTGGGCAATTGCATATAAGTTTCCGCCTGAGGAAGCTCAAACCATTGTCAGAGACATTGAATGGACGGTTGGCCGGACAGGCGTTGTGACCCCAACGGCCGTCATGGACGCTGTGACTTTGGCGGGAACAACCGTTAGCCGAGCATCGCTGCACAATCCGGACTATTTGCGTGAAAAAGATATCCGAATTGGCGATACGGTGAAACTCCATAAGGCTGGCGACATTATTCCAGAGATTTCGACCTATGTGAAGGAGAAGCGGCCTGCTGACAGCAAACTTTATCCGGTGCCAACGAAATGCCCGTCCTGTGGGTCGGAGCTTGTTCACTTGGAAGATGAAGTCGCTTTAAGATGTATCAACCCGCAGTGCCCAGCCCAATTACAAGAGGGATTGACCCATTTTGCCTCACGGGACGCTATGAACATTGACGGACTCGGTCCGAAAATTATTGGCCAGTTATTCGAAAAGCACATGTTAAACGACGTTGCCGGTTTATATGAATTAACGTTTGATCAGCTGATGACCCTCGATAAATTTGGCGAGAAATCGGCCGGCAACTTACTAAGTGCAATTGATAACAGTCGGAACAACTCCTGCGAACGCCTTTTATATGGATTGGGCATTCGCCATGTTGGGGCAAAGGCCGCGCGATTAATTGCCCAACACTTTAAAAATATTGATAAGGTTATGCAGGCGACCGCCCAAGAAATTGCGGAAATTGATACAATGGGAATGATCATTGCTGACAGTGTCGTCACCTACTTCTCAATGCCGCAATCCCAAAAATTGATTGCCCAGTTAAAGCGCGTTGGCGTTAATATGACTTATTTGGGGGCAACCGAAGAAACCCTTGAGCAATCTGAGTCTTTCTTTAACGGCAAACGATTGGTTTTGACTGGTAAGCTTCAGCATATCACCCGGCCCGAGGCCACCCGTTGGTTGGAAAACCAAGGTGCAAAAGTCAGTGGTTCGGTTTCTAAAAAAACCGATCTTGTGATTGTTGGTGAAGATCCCGGTAGTAAATATGATCGGGCGAAAAGTTTGGGTATCGAGATATGGGATGAAGATCAATTCGCAAAGGCAATGGCTGATAATAAGTAACGTATGGAGGAAGTTATTTTGAAAAAAATATTTCTGGGACTCTCAGTTATTTTGACGGGAATCCTACTTGCTGCGTGTGGGAGCGTGGATAATTTATCCAACGATACCAATAGTTCTGGCAGCTCGAAAGGTAAAACGCAGTTAACTGGTCAAACCAACACCGGCTATTATCAGGGGGTCATTAAAAACGGCCGCTATCAAACCAGTAAGTCACGGGGCGTCAGTGTTCAACAGGAATCAAACCAGTTTAATATTAAGGGATTTGAAAACGGCCTGCTTAATATTTCCAAAAAGCAATTTTCAACTAAAAAGTATGTCTTTCAAGAGGGCCAGTACCTGTCAACAAAACGGGTTGAGGCTTGGCTGGGTCGAAAATCCAAGTCAAACCCAACTGGATTAAATCCAGTCAAGTCCAAATCAACGAGTGCAACTAAACGAAATCCAATTTACTTATCCCAAATCGATGAGCAGGATTACATGACCCGTAATGGGAAGTCACTTAATTTGCAGGGGATGACCATTGGATTGGCGATTAATTCCGTTGACTATTACAAGAAAACCCAGTACGGGCCTACTTATCAAACTGATTTAACGAATAGTCAAATTAATTCTGAGGGTAAAAAGATTGCCAACCAGGTCCTTAGTCGGCTGCGAAACAATAAGAAGTTGAAGAACATTCCGATTGTGATTGCTTTGTATAAGCAGGCTTCTGATGACAGTTTGGTTGGCGGAAACTTCTTTGCCTATTCAACAAACGATAGTGGGACCACCTCGGTTAACAAGTGGAATAAGATTAACCAGAAGAACTACGTCTTTCCGCTTCAATCTAATCAAAAGGGTCCAAGTCAAAATGATGCTGATTCCTTTGACAACTTTAAGTCCCAGGTTCAAACGTTCTTCCCTAATTTGAGTGGTGTCACCGCGCAAGCTCAGTACACCAACGGGTCACTGACCGGGATGAATGTGAACATCACGACTCAGTTCTACAGTCAGACTGAAATTATTAGTTTTACTCAATATATTCAAAGCGCCGCGCAGCGATACTTGCCTGCCAACGCGCCGATTGATATTACGGTTCAGTCGACTGAGGGGATTCAAAGCTTCTTGACGCGGAAAGCGAACGAAAAGAAGTTTTCGGCTCACATATTTAATAGTTACTGATTTTGCAAGAAATCAGGATAATTTCTATGGTAAAATGAATATTGTTACTTAAAATTACTAATTGCAGAAGAGAGAAGGATTTCAATGACTGAAAAGATCTCCGAAGATCAAGTACGGCACGTTGCCCAACTGGCAAAGCTCAAGATCAATGATGATCAGCTCCCGTATTTTACAACCCAGTTGGATCAGATCATTGGGCTGTTTGAAACGCTCAGTGAAGTTGACACTGACGGGATTAAACCTACCAGTAGTGTCACTGACCAAGTGAATGTAATGCGCGAAGACGTGGCTGATAATTGGAACCAACGTGACGGACTTCTTGCAAGTGCCCCTGACACCCAGGATGGCTATATTCGCGTTCCTACGATTATTGATGAAAGTGGGGAAAACGAGTAATGAATTACTTTAATCAATCATTAACAAGTATTCACAAACAGCTTTCCGATAAGTCGGTTTCAGCTGAAGACCTAACGAAACAAACCCTTGAAAACATTAAAAACGTTGATGGTGACATCAATGCTTTTCTGACGCTTGACGAAGATGGCGCCCTTAAGCAGGCCAAGGAAATTGATGATAAGGGAATTGATTCTGATAATCTCTTGTCCGGTTTACCGATTGCCGTTAAGGATAATATTGTCACTAAAGGGCTCAAAACAACCGCTGCTTCAAAAATTTTGGAAAACTTTACCCCGATTTATGACGCAACGGTTTCTGAAAAGATCAAGAAATTGGGAACCATTACCGTTGGTAAGACCAATATGGACGAGTTTGCTATGGGTGGATCCACTGAAAATTCAGCCTTCAAAATAACCCATAATCCTTGGGATACAACCAAGGTTCCTGGTGGTTCATCAGGTGGTTCAGCTGCAGCGGTTGCTGCTGGCGAAGTTCTGGCAGCTTTGGGGTCTGATACTGGGGGTTCGATTCGTCAGCCAGCTTCATTTACCGGTGTTGTCGGGATGAAACCAACGTACGGTCGGGTCTCTCGTTGGGGATTAATTGCCTTTGGTTCAAGTTTGGATCAGATTGGGCCGATTACCAGAAACGTTGCTGATAACGCAACGTTGTTAAATGCAATTGCTGGTCAAGATGATCACGATTTAACCTCATCGACTAAGGAAGTTCCTGATTTTACCAGTTCATTGAATAAAGGCGTTAAGGGTCTTCGAATTGGGATTCCGTCTGAGTTTATGGCTCAGGGGCTTGATGACGACGTCAAACAAACGGTTTTAAACACCGCTGAAACCTTCAAAAAATTGGGGGCAACGGTTGACGAGGTATCATTACCACACACCAAGTATGGAGTTGCGGCTTACTACATCATTTCATCTTCGGAAGCTTCATCAAACTTGCAACGATTCGATGGCATTCGGTATGGACGCCGGGCAAAAGATGTTAAGAACTTGGAAGACCTATACGTAAAGTCACGTTCTGAAGGCTTCGGTGACGAGGTTAAGCGCCGAATTATGCTGGGGACATTTTCATTGTCTGCCGGTTTTTATGACGCCTACTTCAAGAAGGCTGCTCAAGTTCGAACGTTGATGATTAATGACTTTAATAACGTCTTCAAAGACTTCGATTTGATTTTGGCACCAACGGCACCAACACCAGCATACGGAATTGGTGAAGATGTTTCTGATCCAATGACGATGTATATGAACGATGTGTTGACCCTTCCGGTTAATTTGGCCGGACTTCCAGGAATGTCAGTTCCAGCTGGCTTCTCAAAGGGCTTACCGGTTGGCGTTCAGTTAATCGGGCGCCCATTTGATGAATTGACTGTTTACCAAGCTGGTAATGCATTTGAACAGGAAACTGACTTCGGCAAACAAACCCCAACGATGGGAGGTAACAACTAATGAATTTTGAAACAACGATCGGGCTTGAAGTCCATGTTGAATTAAAGACCCACTCAAAAATTTTTAGCCCTTCTCCCGTAGAATTTGGTGATGAGCCTAATGCCAACACCAACGTGATTGATTGGGGCTATCCAGGTGTTCTACCAACGACCAATAAAGGTGTCGTTCATGACGGGATTATGGCTGGTTTGGCATTGCATGCCCAAATTGAACGACAACCCCACTTTGATCGGAAGAACTATTTCTATCCTGATAATCCAAAGGCCTATCAAATTACACAGTCGGAAACGCCAATTGCACATGACGGCTGGGTTGAAATTGAAATTGACGGCCATAAAAAGAAAATTGGCATTGCTGAAATGCATATTGAAGAAGATGCGGGTAAAAATACCCATGCGACCGATCACTCATACGTTGACCTTAACCGTCAAGGAACGCCACTGATTGAAATTGTTTCCAAACCCGACATTGCTTCTCCTGAAGAAGCCTATGCCTACTTGGAACAGTTGCGACAGATCGTTCAGTTTACTGGCGTTTCCGACGTTAAAATGGAAGAAGGTTCCATGCGGGTTGATACGAACATTTCAATTCGGCCAGTTGGTCAAAAAGAATATGGAACAAAGGTCGAAATGAAGAACATCAACTCCTTCAACTATGTGCGTAAGAGTCTTGATTATGAAGAACAGCGCCAACAGCGGGTTTTGATGTCCGGCGGCTCGATTCAACAGGAAACGCGCCGGTTTGACGAAACGACTGGGCAAACTGAATTAATGCGGGTCAAGGAAGGCTCCGATGATTACCGGTACTTCCCAGAACCGGATCTGCCGGTTCTGACGATTTCACAAGAGTGGATTGATCAAATTGAATCTGAATTACCTGAGCCACCCGCAAAGCGTCGTGAACGATACGTTAACGAGCTGGGAATTACCGATTATGATGCGATGGTTATTACCCAGACCAAAGAAATGTCGGACTTCTATGAAGCAATGATTAAAGCTGGAGCCGATGCGAAGTTGGCAGCTAACTACCTTCAAGGCGACGTCAATGCATATCTCAACGATAATCAGGTTGAACTCCAAAATACGAAGATTACGCCTGAACATTTGGCGACGATGATTAAATTGATCACTGACGGCACAATTTCATCCAAAATGGCCAAGAAGGTTTTCAAGGCCATTACAAAGGGTGACGAGCCGAAAAAATTTGTTGAAGATAAAGGAATGGTTCAGCTTTCAGATCCAGCTCAACTTCAGCCACTCGTTGATAAAGTAGTTGGGGCCAATCCGCAATCGGTCGAGGATTTCCATAATGGTAAGGACCGGGCGATCGGCTTCTTAGTTGGTCAAATCATGAAGGAAACTCATGGTAAGGCCAATCCTCAAGTGGTTAACAAATTATTAAAGGACTCCATGAACAAGTAGAAGGTCAGGTTGTTATGCGAAAACGGGCAAGAGTGATTTACAACCCTACGTCAGGTAGGGAAATATTAAAGCAAAAAATGGTGGATATTCTGGATGTGTTTGAACACGCAGGGTACGAAACCAGTGCATTTGCCACAACCCCGGAAAAGGATTCGGCTAAGAATGAAGCCCAACGAGTTGCCAAAGACGGGTTTGAATTAGTGGTTGCTGCTGGTGGTGATGGGACGATCAATGAAGTTGTTAATGGGATCGCACCATTAAAGAAACGGCCATTGATGGCGGTCATTCCAGCCGGAACAACCAATGATTATGCTCGGGCACTTCACATTCCGCGGGAAGACCCGGTTGAAGCTGCAAAACTGATCTTCAAAAAGCAGACCATCAAAATGGACATCGGCCATGCCGGCGAAAATTACTTCATTAATATCGCTGCCGGCGGATTGCTGACCGAGTTGACTTATGATGTTCCTTCAGATTTAAAGACGTTCTTTGGATATTTAGCCTACCTGGTCAAGGGGGCTGAACTGTTACCGCGGATCAAACCAATTGACATGGATATCAAATACGACGATGGTGAGTTTAAGGGGAAGGCTTCCATGTTTTTCCTCGCGCTAACTAATTCGGTTGGGGGATTTGAACAGATTGTCCCCGATGCCTCTCTGGATGATGGCAAGTTCACGTTAATCATTGTCAAAACAAGTAATTTGGTTGAAATTCTGCACCTTGCTTCGAAGGTCATTAACGGCGGACGTCACGTTGACGATCCAAGAATTATTTATAAAAAGACCCGGAAAGTGACAGCTCGGCCTGCCAAAAATGGCGATCGAATGCTGATTAATCTTGATGGCGAATACGGTGGTGATGCGCCGATGACCTTTGTTGATCTCAAGCAACATATCACCTTTTTCGCCAATACTGATGAAATTCCGGATGACGCATACTCTGAAGAAACCATTGAGATGAAACAGGTTGAAAAGAACTTTATCAAAGGTGTTGACAAGTTGCCTGATAAAGAATAGTTTAATAGATTGATGAAAGAAATTGCGAAGCGAATTTTCGTCTCGCAATTTTTGTTTGCAGGTCAAAAATAGGTGAATAAATGAAAACACAAGTACCAGTACAAAAGAATAAACAGTACGACGTTGAAGTTTCGGATTTAACGTATCAAGGACTGGGCGTTGCTAAGATCGATGATTTTCCAATTTTTATTGAAGATGCGTTACCAACTGAACGTGTTACGATACTCATCACGAAGGTGAAGCGGAACTTTGCCTTTGCCAAGGCTCTAACGATCAAGCGGAAGAGTTCTGATCGGGTTGATCCGGTTGATGGGGCGTATACCCAAACTGGCATTGCGCCGTTACAGCATTTAGCTTATCCAGCTCAACTGACGTTTAAACAACATCAAATCCAAGTTGATTTTGATAAAATGAAGGTGCCCGTTGAGGTTGAACTAACCATCGGGATGGACAAACCCTTTCAATATCGGAATAAGGCGCAAATTCCCGTGAGAATGATTAACGGCAAACTCCAAACCGGTTTTTACCGCAAGCACTCCCATAGCTTAGTACCAATTGAGGATTTCTATATTCAGGATCCGAAAATTGACGAAGCCGTTGTGGTTGTTCGTGATATTCTTCGCAAATTTGGGATCCAACCTTACGATGAGGAGACTCACAAGGGGGTTATCCGAAATATCATGGTTCGCCGGGGCCACTATTCTCATGAAATGATGATCGTCCTGATTACTCGGTCGCGAAAGCTGCCAAGCCAGGCAGAAATCATCACCGAAATTATGGATCAGCTTTCGGAAGTTAAGAGCATTGTTCAAAATATTAATTCTAAAAATACCAATGCGATTATGGGAACTCGAAATATTGTCCTCTATGGTAAGGGGACGATTACTGATCAACTAATGGGATTGGATTTCGAAATTTCGCCGAATTCCTTTTACCAGGTCAATCCAACTCAAACCGAGAAGCTTTATCAGCTAGCCATTGAAAAAGCGGAATTGTCCAAGGACGACGTTGTGATTGACGCCTACTGTGGGATTGGGACAATTTCGCTGTCGCTGGCAAAAGTTGTTCGAAAAGTTTATGGTGTCGAAATTGTTCCCGAAGCCATTGAAGACGCTAAACGAAACGCTAGAATCAACCATATTAAGAATTGTAAGTTTGTGACCGCCAAAGCTGAAGACCAGTTGGCAAAATGGCAACAAGATGGTTTGGATCCCGATGTGATCGTGGTTGACCCGCCTCGTAAGGGGTTGGATGAATCATTAATCAACAGTGTCGCAGAAATGGGTCCTAAGCGGCTGGTTTACGTGTCCTGCAATCCAGCAACCCTTGCCAGAGATGCGCGGCTGTTAACCGCTAAGGGTTATCAAATCAACCAGCCAATTCAGCCGGTTGATCAGTTCCCCCAAACAGTCCACGTGGAATCAATTACCGTTTTTGAACGTGAAGATTCAGTGACAGATTAAATCAAATAATTAATGAGTGTGATGATAGGCGATTATTCCGTGTTTTGGAATGGTCGTCTATTTTGTCCATGAGCGTGATCAAGAAAGTAAATCGTGGCGCTGTCCGGGATCTGGTAGTCGGGGCAGGATTCATTTTTTAGGGAGCCTTTAATCGGCGACGCATTTATCGGTGGTTGCTGGTAATCACCAATCTGTTTTATCCTGGGGTGATTGAAAGAAGGATTTTCCGGCTCAAAGTGAAATCAAATTTGAATCATGAAATTTGCAATCTCCGAAATTTTATTATAAAAAATATTCCTTTTTAATTATAACGGTTCAAAACCCTTATTTATCACCGATCATCACGATACGGTGGCTTTCGGAAGCAAAAAGGTGATGAAACCGGTTTAATGATTGGTGGTAACCGGCTGAGGCAATCTTTTTTCAGTTCCGTCAGGACGGCATTCCAACGAGGTAAATGTTTGAATCAAACCCGAATTTTTGTTACGGTAGAATAGTTATAATTTTTACGAAACCCGATATGACACCCCCTACGAGTGCCATTTTTTATCGGGTTATCGCGATGAGGAGGATCACATGACAGAAAAATTAAAAGTAGAACATCTTACCAAAATTTTTGGCAGAAGGATCCAAAAAGCCCAGGAATTACTTAATGAAGGTAAATCAAAAGCTGAAATTTTAAATGCCGTTGGGGCCACGGTCGGGGTTAACAACGCCTCTTTCACAGTTAATGATGGTGAAATATTCGTGATCATGGGACTTTCCGGAAGTGGTAAGTCCACGATTATTCGCATGATCAATCGGCTCATTGAACCGACTTCGGGGAAGATTTCCATTGACGGTGATGACCTGACCAAACTCGATAAGAAAGAGCTCCTTAACGTTCGGCGCAAAAAAATGAGTATGGTTTTTCAGAACTTTGCCCTCTTTCCGAACAGAACGATCGTTGAAAACACGGCGTATGGTTTGGAAATTCAGGGAGTTGATAAAGATACGCGAATTAAAAAGGCCCACGATGCCCTTGAACTGGTTGGCCTTCATGGGTACGACAACCAGTATCCAACCCAATTATCTGGTGGGATGCAACAACGAGTTGGCCTTGCCAGAGCGCTGGCCAATGATTCGCAGATCTTATTGATGGACGAGGCGTTTTCCGCTCTAGATCCGTTAAATCGTAAGGACATGCAGGATGAACTCCTGGATCTTCAGGAAAATCTGCATAAGACCATCGTTTTTATTTCTCATGATTTAAACGAAGCACTGCGGATTGGTGATCGCATCATGATCATGAAGGACGGGGAAGTTGTTCAGATTGGGACGCCTGAAGAAATTCTGACGCAGCCTGCTGACGAGTATGTTGAACGGTTTATTGAGGATGTTGATCGGACCAAGGTGCTGACCGCGGCAAACGTTATGATCCGCCCGAACACGGTGAACATTGACAAGGATGGGCCGCGGATTGCGATGCGGCGGATGCTTGAAAATGAAATTTCATCGGTCTACGTCGTTAATAATAAGCGGGAGTTTATCGGAATTGTGGATGCTAGCCACGTGATGGATTTAATCCGCCAAAAGGTCATGAAGTTGGACTCGGTTGTTCAAAAGGATGTGCCGACGACGAAACCTGACACACCAATTACCACAATTATGGAAAAAATTTCTGAAACGTCAATTCCGTTTGCGGTTGTTGACGATCAAAAACATTTATTGGGAATTATCATCCGAGGGGCTGTCCTTGGCGCAATTTCCGGAAACGAGGTGAATGCCGATGCCTAACATTCCACAAATCCCAGTTGCTGACTGGGTCAATCATTTTGTTAACTGGTTGGAAGGATTTACCGGCTTCTTCAATGCCATCACCAACTTTATTGGTGGGATCATCAATGGTTTTCAATGGATTTTTGATCTGATTCCAATTTGGCTGTTTATTGTGCTAGTGATTGGCGGCACCTACTGGCTCAATCGTAAGACCAAGCATTGGACACTGATTGGGTTTGAATTAATTGGCCTGTTATATGTTTGGAACCAAGGTTACTGGCGGGACATGACCCAGACACTGACATTGGTATTGACTTCAAGCTTGATCGCGCTGGTTATTGGGGTTCCGCTGGGAATTTGGATGGCAAAATCCAAGACGGTTGAAGTGATTGTCAAGCCAATTCTTGACTTCATGCAAACCATGCCAGCCTTTGTTTATTTGATTCCAGCGGTTGCCTTCTTCGGCATCGGGATGGTTCCCGGTGTCATTGCGTCAGTCATTTTCGCAATGCCGCCAACAATTCGAATGACCAACTTGGGAATTCGCCAGGTACCTGCTGATTTGATTGAAGCGGCCGATTCCTATGGATCGACTTCTTGGCAAAAACTTATTAAGGTGCAGTTGCCGCTTGCCAAGTCGACGTTGATGGCCGGGGTCAACCAAAGTATGATGCTGTCGTTGTCGATGGTTGTGATTGCGTCAATGATTGGTGCCATGGGTCTTGGAAACAAGGTTTACTTCGCCGTTGGTCGAAACGACGCCGGAAGCGGATTTGCCGCCGGCTTGGCGATTGTGATCTTGGCAATCATCCTGGATCGAATCACCCAAGCGATTAATCGGAGCAAAACACCCAAAGCTTAGAAGGGAGTCAAAATGAAGAAAATTAATTTAAAATTATTTGGCTTTATTTCGGTCCTCTTTTCAATCGTGCTGCTTTCGGGCTGTGCCAGCCAACAGGCTAAGTACAATCCCAAAGAACCGGTTGGTAAGCAAATCAACTACACAATCACCGGGATTGAAGCTGGTGCCGGGGAGATGGCGACCACGCAGAAAGCAATGAAAGCCTACGGACTGGATAAGGGAAATTGGCAGCTGCAAACCAGTTCCACGGCAGCCATGCTGTCGACACTGGGCAAGTCGATCCGATATAAAACGCCAATTGTCATTACCGGTTGGACGCCGCACTGGATGTTCACAAAGTATAAATTGAAGTTCTTGAAGGATCCCAAAAACATCTACGGGAAAACCGAGCATATCAACACGATTGTTCGAAAGGGCTTGAAACGGGACAAACCAGAGGCCTATCAGCTTTTGAACCGCTTTAATTGGCGGCCGAAACAGATGTCTTCAGTCATGTTAAAGGTTAATCACGGTGAAAGCCCGAGGAAAGCTGCTAATGATTGGATTCGCGAAAATCGTCAGCAGGTTGATTCGTGGACTAAGGGGATTAAACACGTTCATGGCCAATCCATCAAGTTAACTTACGTTGCCTGGGATTCAGAAATTGCGTCGACCAACGTTGTTGCTAACGCGCTTCGATCACTGGGATATAAAGTAACCATCCAGGCGATGGAGCTTCAGCCAATGTGGACGTCAATTGCCACCAAGGCAGCTGACGGAACGGTTAGTGCCTGGCTGCCAAACACGCAGGGACTTTACTATAATGACTTTAAGGGCCGCTTCGATGATCTGGGAACCAATTTGAATGGTGCCAAGGTTGGCCTGGCAGTTCCAACGTATATGAAAAATGTTAATTCAATCGAAGATTTGAAGTAGTAACAGAAAGGGCCATTTCGTTGACAGCGCGTCGACGGAGTGGCTTTTTGTGATTTGAACCCATTGTCAAAAACGGTTTTACTAGAAATGGTTAGAATATGCCGATTTTCTCACCATATGAAGGAGAAATCGCCCGGATGTAACGACCACTGATATTTCCAAGCTTGATGAACAAACAATGAAACTTCAGAATCCGCCGCGGCTGGGATCAAGCATTTCTTGAAGGTTGAAATTTGCGGACCTGCTAAAGACACCATCACGCCGTATCAGTCATTCAACGATCCATGGGCCTGCTCTTCGCGATCTCAGGCGCCATTCTTTGGTCATCAAGGTAAGTAAGGAAAACTTTTTCTCATTTTTTTGAGAATCCGCTTTATTTCCCAAAGTATCGGGGTTTTAATAACGTGAATTTGAGTTCTCATTCGAAAGGTAGTTTGATATTCAAACTATTTTAGTATATGATGTGTCTTGTTCAATTAATGGACGACGTGGTGGCCATTTTTTGACAGTTTTTTTAAATAAATAGTTTGATAATCAAACTATTATTTGTTTCATCAGTTTGTTGCTGAAAGGAAGAAACCAATGAGTGTATTAGATGCTTCGGAAATTATGGATTTGATTCCCAACCGTTATCCGATCCTGTTTATGGACCGGGTTGATGAACTCAATCCTGGAGAGTCGATTGTTTGTACCAAGAACGTCACGATTAACGAAGAGTTTTTTCAGGGGCATTTCCCTGGGAATCCCGTTATGCCAGGGGTCTTAATTATCGAATCGTTAGCCCAGGCGGCGTCAATTCTGATTTTAAAGACCGAAAAGTACCTCGGTAAGACTGCCTATCTTGGTTCAATTGATAATGCTAAGTTTAGAAAAGTTGTTCGTCCTGGCGACGTTTTGAAATTGCACGTTGATATGGAAAAACAGCGTGACAACATGGGCAAGGTAAAGTGTGAAGCCAAGGTTGACGATAAAGTTGCCTGCTCGGCGACACTGAGTTTCATTGTGCCGGATCCCAAAAAGAAAATTTAAGTCGTCTCAGAAACTAGGAGAAAACCAATGAATGCTACGAGTGATGAAATTAAAGCTGACTACAACTTTATCAGCGATGCGCTAATCGACATTTATGATCAGATTATGCGAATTGAAGAAAGCGAGATTCGAAAGAGTCGTTTTAAGGACATCACTGCAAAAGAGTTGCATTTGGTTCATACGATCGGCCTACACGACCGGAAAACGACGTCGGAAGTCGCCCGGATTCTCCGCTTGAGTAAGGGAACCCTTACGGCAAATTTAAATAATTTGGAACGGAAGGGCTACATCACCAGGATTACCAACCTTCAGGATCGGCGAATCATCAACCTTGCGCTAACAAGTAAGGGGCGGCTGCTGTACCGGGCCCACTACGCGTTTCACCGAAAACTTGTTGAGCAGTGTCTCAAGGGATTCGGGGGTGCCGATATTAAAAAAATGAAACAGGTATTGTTAAATGTCGAAGATTTTATTGGCGAGGTCTCATCAAAATGAAGTTTGAAGATTTCAAAATTATGGCAACGGCCGCCGCGGTTCCCGACCACGTTGTTGACAATGATCAATTGTCAACGATGATGGCCACATCCGATGAGTGGATCACCCAGAGAACCGGCATTAAACGGCGGCACATTGCAACTCATGAAACCACCAGCTCGCTGGGGACAGCCGTTGCCAATCAGCTGCTGAAAAAGAGCGGCTTAACGGCTCAAGACATTGACCTGATTGTGGTCGCGACAATGTCACCAGATTATCTGACTCCGGCTACGGCCGCAATCGTGCAAGGAAACCTGGGGGCGGATAACGCGGTTGCAATGGATCTTGACGCTGCTTGTTCGGGGTTCGTCTATGGCCTCAAAGTGGTTCGCCAGATGTTGATGGGTGATCAACGCAAACACGCGATTTTAATCGGTGGGGAAACGCTCAGTAAATTGATTGATTGGCATGACCGGTCGACCGCCGTCCTGTTTGGCGACGGTGCTGGCGGCGTTCTAATTGAAAATGCCGAGAAGTCCACCGGATCGTTTCGGGCCGAAGACTTGAAGACCCTTGGAAAGATGGGACAGTACCTGACGGCTGGCCAAACCGGTCAGCCGACACCGTTCACCAAGGATCAGACCGCTACCAACCCGTTCTTCAAAATGAATGGGCGGCGGGTTTATCGGTTCGCGGTTAACGAAGTCCCCCAATCCATTAACCGGGCGTTGGCCCAAGCTTCTCTAAGCGTTGCCGACATCGATCATTTTGTGCTTCATCAGGCCAATAGTCGAATTGTTGAGCGGATTGCGGCGACACTGAATGTGGCACCGGAGAAATTTCCCGTCAACATCGATGAGTATGGCAATACCGCCGCGGCCAGCGAGCCAATTTTGCTCAACCAGCTGGTCAAAGACGGGATTATCAAGCGCGGTGATGTCATTGCGCTGTCGGGATTTGGCGGCGGCTTAACGGTCGGCACCATGATCTTGACGTATTAACTTGTGTTTCACGCACTACTTAAAAGGGTTCAAAAAACTAAAAACTAACATTAAATTCGGAGGAATTACAAAATGACTAAAGAAGAAGTATTCAACCAAGTAAAGAACATCGTGGTAGACCAATTGGACGTTGACGCAGACAAAATTAAGGAAGATACCAACTTCAAGAATGATTTGGATCTTGACAGCTTGGACATCTTTGAAGTTGTTGACAAAATTGAAGATACTTACGACATCGAAATCGAAACCGATGATGGCATGGAAACGGTTGACGATTTGGTAAACTACGTTTTGAAGCAAAAAGCTGAATAGTGGGTTGATATTTTGAAACTAAGTTATTTATTTAGCGGCCAAGGCAAGCAGTTTGCCGGGATGGGCCAGGATATTTATCAGCAAGAATCGATCTACCGTGACACCATTGAAGAGGCGTCTGATATTTTGCACTTGGACCTTCGCAATCCAGACGTGATGAGCGATCCTAAGAATACGCAGGTCGCAATTGTGACGATGAGCACCGGGATTTACCGCATCCTTGAAAAAGATGTTGGGGCCCCCATCGGTGCTGCCGGCCTGAGCTTAGGCGAATATAGTGCGCTGATTGCTGCCCGCGGAATTCAATTTGAAGATGCATTGCCATTGGTTCACGATCGCAGTCAATATATGGACCGGGCTGGACAAAACCATCCCGGGAAAATGGCCGCCGTGTTAAAGGCCAATCCCGATATTGTCCGGGAAGCTTGTCGCGTGGGTTCACAGGCCGGCGAGATTTATCCGGCCAACTACAACACAACTTCTCAAATTGTGATTGGCGGCTCGGAAGCTGGCCTTGCTGCCGCAACTGATTTTCTGCATGAACACGGGATTAAACGGGTGGTACCGCTCAAGATGACGGTTGCCTCCCACACCCCGTTTATGAAGGAAGCCAGCGATCTGTTGGCTGACCGGGTTGTCAATGTCGCGTTTCATGATTTCAAATTCCCGGTCATCAGTAACACGACTAAGCAGCCGTTCGAACTGGCACACGTGAAGCAGACGTTGGTTGATCAACTGGTCAACCCAACGTATTTCGTCGACTGTCTGCAAGCCCTTCACAACCTTGATAGTCAGGCAATGATCGAGATCGGCCCTGGCGATACGTTGATGAAGTTCGCGTTGAAATCAATTCCCAACGTCCAGGCCTACCACGTGGATAGCGTGGCAACCCTAAACGAAGTAAGAACAAACATGAAGTTGGTGAAATAATGAGTGAGAAACAAGTAGCGTTAGTTACCGGTGCTGCCAAAGGAATCGGGTTGGCAATCGCCAGTCGATTGCTTCACGATGGCTTTTCGGTGATCATCAATAGTCATCATCCGTTAAGTGATGAGGTGAAGCAACAGTTGGCTGAGTTTTCCGATCAGTACGTTAACGTGGTCGGTGACGTTGTCGAAGAAGATGACGCTAAATCAATGATTGACACGGCCGTTGAAACCTATGGCCAACTTGACGTGCTGGTGAATAATGCCGGCATCACCAAAGATAAATTGTTGAGTCGCTTAAGCCTTGAAGATTTCAAAGCGGTTCTAGATACCAACTTAGTTGGCGCGTTTAACATGACTAAGTTTGCCATGAAGGTGATGCAAAAGGCGCGATCCGGCGCAATTGTGAACATTTCAAGTATTTCAGGGCTTCACGGAAACTTAGGTCAGGCCAACTACTCGGCCAGCAAAGCCGGCCTTGTGGGCTTAACCAAAACGGCTGCTCGTGAAGGCGCACTGCGAAACATTCGCGCAAATGCGGTTGCTCCCGGCATGATCCGCACGGCCATGACTGAAAAGATGAGTGATCGCCGGCAGAAAGAATTTGCCGACCAGATTCCGTTGAAACGTTTTGGTGAGGCTGATGAAATTGCTGATACGGTCGCATTCTTGATTCACAATCAATACATCACCGGGCAGGTTGTTACCGTTGATGGCGGTCTGACGATCTAGGAGTAAAGGAGACATTTCATGAACAGAGTAGTTGTTACCGGAATGGGAGCCGTTACCCCCATCGGAAATGATGTTGAGACATTTTTAACCAACCTCTTCAATTCAAAGGTTGGGATTAATAAGATTACAAAGTTTGATTCTGAACCGACCGGAATTACGGTTGCTGGTGAAGTCAAAGACTTTGAACCAACCAAACGGGTGGATAAGAAATTTGCCAAACGGAACGATCTTTTCTGTACTTACGCGCTGTATTCAGCCAAGGAAGCAATGGAAGATGCTGGCTTGGACGAAACCAACGTTGCCCCCGAGGACTTGGGGGTCATCTATGGCTCCGGAATTGGTGGCCTGACAACCATCGAGCAGCAGGTCATCAAGATGCATGATAAGGGACCTAAGCGGGTGTCACCCCTCTTTGTGCCGGATTCAATCATTAATATGGCCGCCGGAAACATTTCAATTGCCTTTAACGCCCAAAATACCAGTCAGGCAATCGTGACTGCCTGTTCTTCAGGAACCAATGCGATCGGCAATGCTTTTGAGCAGATTAAGCTCGGTAAGGCTAAAGTCATGATTACCGGTGGTACCGAGGCCTCAGTCAATGAAATTGGGATCTCTGGATTTGCTTCACTGACCGCTTTATCAAAGGCCGAGGACCCAACAAAGGCTTCGATTCCGTTTGATAAGGATCGAAACGGCTTTGTAATGGGTGAAGGTTCAGGCACCTTAATTCTTGAAGACTACGATCATGCAAAACAGCGTGGTGCCAAAATTTTGGCTGAAATTGTCGGTTACGGAACTACCAGTGACGCTTACCACATGACTGCCCCTGATCCAGAAGGTAAGGGTGCCAAGCGGGCCATGCAGATGGCCATTGACGAAGCTGGCGTTGCCGCAGAAGACGTTGATTATATCAATGCCCACGGGACTAGTACCCATGCAAACGACAGTGCTGAGTCAAAAGCCATTAGTGAGGTCTTCTCAACTAACGATCACGTGAAGGTCAGCAGCACCAAAGGCATGACCGGTCACGCACTGGGCGCAGCCGGCGCGATTGAAGCCGTTGCCACGATCGGGGCCATTCAACGTAACCAGATGCCGGTTAACGTTGGGGTGCAGCACCAAGATGAAGAATGCACCGTCAACCTGGTTAATGATGACAATAAAAAGGCACCCGTTAACGTCGCAATCAGTAATTCATTTGGTTTTGGAGGCCATAATGCGGTGATTGCATTTAAGGGATGTGACTAATAATGGACGAGAAAGAGATTGAACGTTTATTAGAGAAGTTTGATAAATCAACACTTAAAGATTTTAAGCTGAGTCAGGACGACTTTCAGCTGGCGTTCAGCAAGCGAGAAGCTGCTGAACCGGATCAAACACCGCAGCCAACTGAAGTTGTTACCAGTAATGGGACACGGCCTGTACAAAACGGTCAGGAGCAACAATCCCAGACCGCTAACAGTAGCCAACCAGTCGACGACAACGTTGCCGAAATCACGGCACCGCTAGTGGGCGTGATCTACTTTGCGCCAAGTCCGGATAAACCGGTTTTCAAAAAACAGGGAGATCAGGTGAAAAAGGGCGACGTCGTCTGTGTGATTGAAGCGATGAAGATGATTAATGAGGTTAAGAGCGACGTCACCGGAACGATTTCAAACGTGTTGGTCAAGGATGGCAGCATGGTTGAATATGGCCAGCCGCTATTTCAAGTAACGAAGGGGTAATCAGATGAAACCAGAAGTAAATGACATGATTCCACAGCGCTATCCCTTCCAAATGATTGACCGGTTCTTGGATGTTGAACCTGGAAAATCCGCCGAGGCGGTTAAGTTAATTTCAATTAACGAATGGTTCTTTGAGAATCAAAAACCCGGTCAACTAGTGGTGCCCAGGCCAATCATGATTGAAGCGATGGCCCAAACCGGGGTTGCCGCAATTTTGAGCCTGTCTGAGTATCACGGCAAAAATGTGTTCTTTGGCGGCATCAAGAATGCCACCTTCAGCGACGATTTTCGGCCGGGTGACAAGTTGGTCTTTGATGTGGAAATGAAGAAGCTCCGGATGAACATCGGCCTTGGTCACGGTAAAATTACGCGTGACGGTCAGGTGATTACTGAAGCTGACCTCATCTTTGCCGTTGAATAGCAGCGGGGCGGTTTTGCCGCCCAGATTTGATTGAACAGTAATTTGTAACTCGTTACGAGAGGTGAGCGTATGTTTAAAAAAGTATTAGTGGCAAATCGTGGCGAAATTGCGGTTCAGATTATTCGGGCCCTTCATGATCTGAATATTGAAGCGGTTGCGGTTTATTCAAGTGCTGACAAGGATAGTTTGTTTGTTCATTTAGCAGATGAAGCGATCTGCATTGGCGGTCCCCAGCCCGGGGATTCCTATCTGAACATGACGCAGATTATCAGTGCGGCGACGTTAACCGGCTGTCAAGCCATTCATCCCGGATATGGATTTTTGTCCGAAAATGCCGAGTTCGCGCAACTATGCGAAACTTGCCATATCAAATTTATTGGCCCCAGTCACCAGTTAATTTCATTAATGGGTGATAAGGCCAATGCCAGAGAAGCAATGAAATCTGCCGGCGTGCCCGTTATTCCTGGCAGTGAAGGGGACGTGACGTCGATTGCCCAGGCTGAGAAAGTCGCTGAGCGCATTGGATTTCCAGTGCTATTGAAGTCAGCTGCCGGTGGCGGTGGCAAGGGAATTCGCGAGGTTGATCGCCCTGATCAGCTGCGCGACGCTTTTGCTCAGGCGCAACGGGAAGCTCGCGCGTCATTTGACGACGATAGTATGTACGTGGAAAAGCTGATTCGACACGCCAAACACGTTGAAATGCAGGTGATCGCCGATGAATTTGGTCACGTGGTTTACCTCCCAGAGCGGGATTGTTCACTACAACGAAATCATCAAAAGGTGATTGAGGAGAGTCCCTGCGTCTTAATTTCACCCGCCGAACGCCAAAAGCTCGGTGAAATTGTCGCCAATGCCACCCTGAAGTTGGGATATACCAACACGGGCACCTACGAATTTCTCATGGATGATGACCATCACTTTTACTTTATGGAAATGAACACGCGTCTTCAGGTTGAACATACGATTACCGAAGAGGTGACCGGCATTGAACTGGTTAAGGGTCAATTGGAAGTTGCCAGTGGTGAAGCGCTGTCCTTTACCCAAGAAGACGCAGCCGTTAAGGGACATGCATTGGAATGCCGCTTAAATGCCGAGGATCCGGACCATAACTTTGCCCCACAACCGGGAAAGATTACCCATTTATTCTTTCCAGATGGGTCGCTGGGCGTCCGGATTGACTCTGGCGTGACTAACGGCAGCTTCATTTCACCATTTTACGATTCAATGATTGCCAAGCTGATTGTTCATTTGAACGATCGTGACGCCGTCATTTCCAAAATGAAACGGGTATTAGGTGAGCTCGAAATTACTGGGGTAACGACGAATCAGTCGTTCCTGTATGATTTGATTGCCACCGAACAATTTAACCAAGGAACCTACTCAACCAGCTTCATTGAAAACGACGTCCTTAATAACAGGAGGGGATTAGATGCTGCAAAGTCGGTTTAAGATGCCGAGCCGGGAAGAATTGAAGAAGCGGATGGACAACATCCCCGACAACATTATGAAGGAATGTCCGGTTTGTCATTCAACGTTCTTCTCGATGCGCGCCGGCAAGCAGCGAACCTGTCCGAACTGTGGCTTTGGATTTCGAATTACTGCCAAACGCCGGGCCAAAATTACCTTTGACTCCTTTGAGGAATTGGATAGTGATGTCACCGTTCCCAAGCAGTATACCGATGAAAAGTATATGGCCAAGGTTGCCAAGGCAAAGAAGGTCACCGGCATTAAGGAAAGCGTGCTGACTGGAATCGGGACGCTTGCTAAGATGAAGGTTGCTGTCGGGATTATGGACCCGTTCTTTGTAATGGGAAGCCTGGGCAGCGCAACTGGTGAGAAGATTGTCCGCTTATTTGAACGGGCAACTCGTGATCAATTGCCGGTGGTGATGTTTACCGCTTCAGGCGGGGCCCGGATGCAGGAAGGAATTAATTCCTTGATGCAGATGGCTAAAGTTTCTCAGGCCGTCGAAGCCCACAGTAAAGCCGGGCTATTTTACCTGGTTGTTCTGTGCGATCCAACAACCGGTGGGGTGACGGCCAGCTTCGCGATGCAGGGCGACATTATTTTGGCAGAGTCCCACGCGTTGGTTGGGTTTGCCGGTCGGCGCGTGATTGAGCAGACGATTATGAAACAGCCGCCAAAGGACTTTCAGCGGGCTGAAACCGTGATTCAACACGGCTTCATCGACGCCATTGTTCCCAGAAGCGACATGAAAAAGACGTTAACCAACCTGTTATCCTTACATACAAAGGAGAACGCGAATGGCGAATAAAACAGCTTATGAACGGGTCACCGCTGCTCGGAGTCCGAAAAAAATGACCACTGATGAACTAATATCAGGATTAATTTCCAACTTTTTCGAACTTCATGGCGACCGGTCTGATGGGGATGATCAGGCCGTCATTGGCGGCGTTGGCCGGTTAAATGATCAGCCGATTACGGTTGTGGGCATTCGAAAGGGTACCGACACGGAGGAAAATATCAAGCGCCACTTTGGCAGTCCGGAACCAGAAGGCTACCGGAAGGCGTTGCGTTTGATGAAGCAAGCAGAAAAGTTTCACCGGCCAATTTTGGCACTGGTGAACACGCCGGGGGCCTGGCCGGATGTTGATGCTGAATATCACGGCATTGGCTCGGCAATTGCCCAGTGTTTACAAGTCGGCATGCAGCTACGGGTGCCATACATTAGTATCATTGTTGGTGAAGGCGGCAGTGGCGGCGCAATTGCTCTGGCGTGTGGCGATCGGGTCTTCATGTTTGAAGACAGCATTTATTCCGTGCTATCTCCGGAAGGTTACGCAAGCATTATGTGGAAGGATTCGTCAAAGGTTAAAGAGGCCGCCGAAGCGCTGAAATTGACCCCGGAATGGTTATTGAAAACTGGTATTATTGATCAAATTATTCACGAATACCATTCTGGCGACGATTTGAAGCCGTTACGGGACTTTTTAGCTAATCAATTTAATGAATTAAAGAATCTGCCCGTTGATGAATTAATGCGTCAACGCCATAACCGTTATCGTAAGTTCTAGTGAAAATTAATTTGGAGGCCGAAATGATGAGTGGCTTTTTAGATGGAAAAACAATTGTAATTATGGGTGTTGCCAACAAGCGCAGCATCGCATGGGGATGTACCCAAGCGATTTTGGACCAGGGTGCCAACGTGATTCTGACGTATCAAAATGATCGAATTAAGAAGAGCCTTGAGCGCTTCGTACCCGAAGATTCCGAACTGGTTGAATGTGACGTTTCAGATGACAAGAACATTGAAAAGGCGTTTGCAGAAATCGGGGAAAAGCACGGGAAAATTGATGGCGTGATTCACGCGATTGCCTATGCGGATAAGGACACGTTGACGTCGGGCTTAGTGAATACGACCCGTGACGGGTACGATTTGGCTCAAAACATTAGTGCTTACTCACTGATTGCGGTGAGTCGCTATGCCAAACCATTCTTGACCAATCCTGGAAGTATCTTGACGTTGACCTACTTTGGGTCAACCCGGGCAATTCCGAACTACAACATGATGGGCGTTGCCAAGGCTGCCCTCGAATCAAGCGTCCGCTATTTAGCATCTGATCTAGGGGATGCCGGTGTTCGTGTTAACGCCATTTCTGCTGGCGCGGTTAAGACACTGGCTGTTACCGGAATCAAGCACCACGGGGAACTCCTGAAGGAATCTCAATCACGAACCGTTGATCAGAAGAGTGTGACCACCGCAGAAATCGGCAATGTTGCCGCCTTCTTGATGAGTGATTTGGCAACTGGGATGACTGGCGATATTGTGTATGTTGATAAGGGTGTTCACTTAATTTAAAATTTATGGGAAAAGTTGCCGATCGAGAAGAAGAGGGAATGCTGAAGTGTCAGACTATCAATCACAAATTCTACATGAGCTTCTCAGATGCGATCGGCGATACGTTTCCGGTAATGATCTCGCAAAAAAGCTCAATATCAGTCGGCCAGCTGTCTACCATAATATCCTTAAATTGGAACGTCAGGGCCACACCATTATCACCAAGAAGGGGTTAGGGTACGCTTACAAATTCTCGAGTACCTTTGACCCCCAGGTGATTGTCCACCACCGGCTAACCACATTTCCGGTGGATGTGAAGTGCTTTAAAACCCTGACCTCGACGAATGACTATGCAAAGGCGTATAGTTCGACCTATCCGCTGGCCAAGCCGGTGGTGTTTGTGACTGATACGCAAACCCGCGGCCACGGCCGTTTAGGCAGGCATTTTTATTCACCTCCTCAGACCGGGATCTATATGAGCGTTCTGATCCCCCTGCAGGACCGGCGAGAAATTCACTCCGGCTTAATTACCACTGGGACGGCGGTCTGCGTGATCCAGACGCTGCAGCATTTTTTTCCGGAAGTTGATTTTCGGGTGAAATGGGTGAATGACATTCTGGTGCATCATCGAAAATGTGGCGGCATTTTAACCGAAGCCATTTCCAGTTTGGAAGATGGGGTTCACGAAAACGTGATCGTCGGCATCGGTCTCAACGTTAGTTCCAGTGACTTTCCCTGTGATATTCGGGACAAGGCTGGCGCGGTCGTCCGGCAAAGTAACGTGGATCGTAATCGGATTGTGGCTGGAATCATTGATAACTTTTTCTATATGTATCAGACATATCATACCGGCCAGTTCTTGCCGGAATATGCTAAATTATCCGAAACTCTGGGTCAAAAAGTTGAGATTATCATGGGCAATCAAACCATCGTCGGCACGGCGATTCGGTTTAACGATCAGGGAGCTTTAGTGGTTCAGCAAGAAAATGGCCAACAGGTCACCGTTAGCAGTGGTGAGGTTAAAAAAGTTTTCATGCCAAACAGTCACTATCATGGCTAATCAATTGCACTTGATTGTGATTCAGTTTGTTAGTGATGGGAGCTGAGACAAAAGTATCGATGGCCTTAATGGCGTTATCACACCATGGAAGCGAACCATTTTTTATCTCACTCGCAATTTTATTGGAGGTTTACGTGAAAATTCATGACATGACTCAAGTTGCCCTGATGACGGCAGTGATCATCATTCTCGGGTTGATTCCGCCGATCCCACTGGCTTTTGTCCCGGTACCAATTGTCTTGCAGAACCTCGGGATTATGATTGCCGGCATCGTCTTGGGACCAAAACGGGGAACCATCGCCGTCGGATTATTTCTGTTACTCGCCCTGCTTGGGTTTCCAATTCTAAGCGGCGGCCAAGCGGGACCGGCCGTCTTTGTGGGTCCCACGGCTGGCTATTTAATTGGTTGGCTGCTGACGCCGGCATTTATCGCCAGTGTCAACGCGAGTGCGTTCATGCATCATCCCGGTCGTCAGGCAGTGGGGACCTGGATTGGGGCCGTTCTTCTGGTTGACATTCTCGGCTCCCTTTGGCTGATAATCGGCTCAGGGATGTCCTGGCTGCCAGCAGTAATGGCCAATCTGGCCTTTATCCCCGGCGATACGCTCAAAGTAGCTGTTGCCGTTATCGTGGGGCAGCGGGTGCGAATTCCAAGAATTAATCGGGTATAACGACTTAAAATAAATCAATAAAAGTAAGCGATCCACCAGTCAAACCATTGTTGGTTACTGGTGGATCGCTTGTTTTATGAGAATTGGTTAATCACGCTTCGATTTCATTGAGAGGTTATCGTTGGGCCATTACAGCCAGTGCCTGGTTCAAGTTGGCCAGATCCAAGGACGTGATTTGGCCAGAGGGGGTAATCTTCAGGACTGTGGGCAACGATTGCTGTTCAAATCGGGTAGGAATGAGTGACGGATTGGAAGCAATCGCCGGATTTGCCTCATAATAGCCGCTCTCAACTGAATTGGCGGCAATTGCGAATAGAATCTTTGGCATTGCCAAACGGGCCGCCTGAGACGTTTGGCTGCCAATGATCACCAGTGGGGGAATCCCTGATCGAAGAGCGGTTTCAAATTCAGCGTGTGAAAGCCGCGTTACCCACTTCGACTCGGCTAAGGAAGCCCGGTAACGATGGATTTCAAGCTTTTGGACCAGTATTTTGACGATGGGTTTACCCATCAATTGACTGAAAATCAGTCCCAGGGCAATTGGTATTGCGATAACGTAGGCCAACAACCCGCTCAGCAGCTGATTAATGAATCTGATGGGAAGAATGCCCAAACTTCCCGGTATTAATGGAGCAATGAAACTGGATTGGACGGCTGTGTAGAACGTTGCGTCAGCGTTGGCACGGACAGTGGAACTTTGGCTTGGCTGCTCCTGGGTCGGCTGGTCGCGAAACTTTGCGATTTGATTTTTGAGGGTTAGATGGGTTATCGGAAAAATCAGAATACCGTTAATTAGGTTGAGCCAATCAAACCAAGTAAAGTTACCGGCAAGGTGGTCAAGAGATTTGATGTGGGCGATCAGGTAAACACTCAGAAAGCCCATTCCGCTGAGGAAGATGGTTGAAATAATTTGTCGGAGTCGATGCATCAAAAATCGCTTCTTTCGAAAGCTTTATTGGGCTAGTATAGCAGAATGGGCCTGCGGGAAACAGGCCAACGACTTTAGCCAAAAATGATTCTCAAAAAAGGGATTGACGCGAGTTTTTACTTTGCGTCAATCCCTTAATTTTTTTAATCAATTAAATTCCAGAATAATCAATTACGCTAACCATTTTAATGGAAGAATAGATTCATGACCATGACTAACGCAATCCCGACAACTGATATGATCGATTCAAGGACCGTCCAAGTCTGAAGGGTTTGCTTGATTGTTAAATCAAAATATTCTCTAAACATCCAGAAGCCGGCATCGTTAACGTGAGATGCGGCAAGTGAACCAGCACCGATGGCCAGTACCATTAGGGCCGGGTCAACACCGGAAGCCGCCATCAGTGGGGCAACGATTCCGGCAGCCGTCAATGAGGCAACCGTTGCGGAACCCAGAGCGATCCGCAGAACAACGGCGATCAACCAGCCAAGAAGCAGTGGTGACATTGAAGAACCCAAGAAGATCTTGGCAACTTCTTTACCAACACCACCATCGATTAGAACCTGCTTGAAGGCGCCACCACCACCAATAACCAAAAGCAGCATGGCAATTGACTTAACGGCATTTTCAAGCGATTCCATAATTTGAGCAGTCGTTCGTTTCCGAGCCCAACCCATTGACCACATTGCGAAGAATAATGAAATTAACATGGCAATACTTGGTGAGCCAATGAATTCAATGATTGAGTCCAGAAGTGACGGGTTCTTTGGTGTTGCACCACCGTTAACGGCCATTTTATAGATCGTCGCGATTGCCAGCAATAGAACTGGGAATAGGGCGGTTAAGACTGAAAGCCCAAACGATGGGGATTCCTCAGGAGTGAATTGCTTCACTTCACCAATTGATGATAAGTTTCCCCGCCGGTTAAAGGCTTCTGGTGCGTATTTACGCGCTAATTTGGAGAAAAGCGGTCCGGCAATGTAGGCAGCGATGATGGCGATGATAAATCCGAATAGCAATACTCGGCCATCATTGGCGCCCAATACTTGCGCAATGGCAACTGGTGCTGGGTGGGGTGGCAAAAATCCGTGGGTAACTGACAAAGCAGCTGCCATTGGAATTCCTAGATAAAGAATTGGCACACCGGCTTCAACGGCAATCGCGAAGACGATTGGAACCAGTAAGACCATCCCGACTTCGAAGAACAACGCAATCCCAAGGATGAACGAAGCAATCATAACAGCGATTTGAAGGCGGGCCTTACCAAATCGTTTGATCAGCGTGTTGGCGATCATGTAGGCACCACCTGAATCAGAAACCAGGCGGCCAAGCATGGCCCCAAACCCGAAGACCATTGACAATTCACCTAACTGGCTGCCAATTCCGTTGGTGATTGAATCAGCAATTTTTCCCAGCGGCATCCCAAGCATGATTGCCGTTACGGCAGCGGTTAATACCAACGAAACGAAGGTATTAATTTTGAATTTGATGATTAAAACCAGTAAGAATATGATACCGATTAATAGCGCAAGAAGTTGCATTTCATCAATCTCCTTTCGAATTTAAACCCTTTTGTATTCTTTTGTACTTATTTTCCCGATAAGTCGTCTTTGTGTTCATGACGTCGTTGATAGTCAGCGATATTCTTGTATTCCGGCTGCAGCGAACGACTCAGCCGAATGTAGATTGGGATTAATTCCCGGTAGGCTGGGAAGTTCTTTGGATCCGGATGATGGACAACCGTCGTGCCCACAAAGTTTGAAACGTCTGAAAGATTGTCAATAAGGCCAAGGCTGTACATCCCCAGTGTGGCAGCTCCAAGTGCGGTACTTTCAAAACTTTCAGGAATGGCAACGTCCTGTTCAAAAATATCCGTGAGCATTTGCCGCCAAAGCGGGGAACGGGCGAAGCCACCATTTGCCTGGATACTGGTTGGGCGCCCAACCACTTCTTCAAGCGCAAGCATCACGGTGTATAGATTGTAAACAATTCCTTCGAGGACGGCACGAATCATGTGCGCTCTGGTATGGGTTCGATTGAGGCCGAAGAAGGATCCCCGGGCGTTTGCATCCCAGATTGGCGCTCTTTCGCCACCCAAGAATGGGAAGAACAGCAGGCCGTCAGAGCCGGCTGGAATTCGGCCGGCAATTTGGGTTAACAAGTCGTAAGGATCAATGCCCATCTGTTCAGCAGTGACCTTTTCAGGGGCGCATAATTGATCGCGGACCCAGCGGAAGACCACGCCGCCGTTGTTAACGGGGCCGCCGATGACCCACATGTTCTTGGCAAGGTAGTAACAGAAAACCCGGGCCTTTGGATCGGTATGGGGTTTGTCTGTAACCACCCGAACGGCGCCGGAAGTGCCAATGGTAACGGCGACGACTCCCGGTTTGATCGCGTTAACCCCAAGGTTTGCCAGCGGACCATCGGAAGCACCGATAATAAATGGCGTATTGGCATCGATTCCCAAGACCTTGGCATACTGGTCGTGCATTCCCTTGAGCTGGTAAGTGGTGTCAACCAGCTCTGGTAACTGATCGCGGGTAACCCCAGCCAGCTTCAAGGCCTGCTCATCCCAATCCATGTTATAGATGTTAAACATCCCAGTCGCGTTGGCGATCGAATAATCTTCCTTTAAAACCCCAAATAGGCGGTAGAGAATGTATTCTTTGATGCCAACGAACCAGCGCGCTTTTTTGAATAATTTCGGATGATCGTTTCTCAACCAGATCAGCTTGGTTAACGGCGTCATTGGGTGAATCGGGGTGCCGGTATGCTGATAAATTTCCATGCCTTCGGGACTGGCCTTCAAGTCGTCGGCATACTGAACTGCTCGGTTATCCCCCCAAGTAATGGCTCGGGTGAGCGGCTTGTAATCCGAATCAAGAAGGATCAGACTGTGCATCGCGCATGAAAGTGCAACCCCTTTCAATTCTCCAGACTTTAAATTGGCCTTACGAATCAGTTCGGTGATGCCATCCTGCATCGCAGAAAAAATTTCTTCTGGATCCTCTTCAGCCATGTCCGGCGTATCCTGATAGAGGGGATAACCGTTGTTGGAGTACCCATGGACCTTGCCTTTGGTGTCATAGAGCACTGTCTTAACACTTGTTGTCCCAATATCGACACCCAGTGTATAATCCATCAATATAACTTCCTTTCTGTCTTAAACTGATAATTTTCGGTTGGCGAACATGAAAAATGACGGTAAAATGATTAAGATAATGGCCAAGAAATGGATTTGTTCATACGTGTTTTCAAATCCATAACCAAGTAAATAAAATTCGCAACCGCCCTCAACTAAATTTACCATGTTGGTTAAATTGCATCAAATATAAGCATCTTAAAGTTCACCTCATGTAAGCGACTTCAATATTATATGAAAATCAATTTCACAATGCAAGCATTTTGTTGTAAAATATTTACAATAGCTATCCGTTACTTCTACTATAATCTGTCAGTAACTAATTCAAGAAAAGAAGGGTGATTAAATGAGCTCGCCAGTTCAAATGCTCAAACAGTCGTTTGACAATTTAAGTCGAACAAATAAGAAAATTGCCAAGTACGTCATCGAAAATCCCCAAGCGGCCTCAGAGGCCAATATTGAAGATTTGGCCGCGGTGACTGAAACGTCAACGGCATCAGTTTCACGACTCGTCAAGACGTTGGGATTTGCCAACTTCCGGGAATTTACCCTCTCGCTTGCCTACACGCAGTTGCGGCCCCAAAACCTCCCAATTTTTAAGGATATCGATGCTAACGATACGTTGGCAACAATTGCCGATAAGATTTTTACCAGTTCGCAAAGAGCCATTCAAGACACGCGGGAAGGCATTGACGAATCTGAATTTGCCCGGGCGGTTCTGCGAATCATTCACTGCCGCCGACTGGGATTCTTCGGCCTTGGCGGGTCGTCGGTTGTCGCGTTGGACGGTTATCACAAGTTTTTGCGGACTTCGATTGATTCGTTTTATTATCCTGACTTTGACGTCCAGCTCATGGAAGCGGTAAAATTGACAGAGGACGATTGCGCAATTGTGATATCCCATTCTGGAAAGAATCGGCAGACAATTAAAATCGCCGAAACCCTGAAGCGCCGGAAGGTTCCGGTTATTGGGGTGACCAGTTATCAGGACTCCCCGTTAGCCACTCACTGTGATATGGCTTTTATTTCATCAAGTGACGAGTCAAACTATCGCTCAGAAGGGATGTATTCACTGCTTGCCCAAATGACTATCGTGGACACCCTGTTCATGATGGCGTCGGTTCGAATGGGACCAGCCACTGAAGATACAATCCGCAACGTCCAAAATATAATTGAAAGTACCAGGGGCTAAGATAAGCGGCAGGTCTTCGTTTGAATGGATCACGCTGCCCAGCACCAACCCGGTCATGATAATAAACCCGTGGCCGGCCCCTGTAACTGAGATGACGATATTAAATGAGACGTAAAGACGTTCAACCAATTTATGCTGAAACTTACCGACGGCGTGTCCGAACTCGGCGGGTTGTTTTCGGCATTTTTTTGGTGATTTTGGCCCTTGTGGCGGCCTTTTCAATTTGGCGTTGGCACGCCCAACAAGAATTGAAGAAGTATCCAATTAAGGGCGTCATGATTGATCAGAGCAACGGCTACATTGATTTTGAAAGTTTAAAGAGCGATGGGGTGAAGTTTGTTTATTTAAAGGCAACTCAGGGAGCTGCCTTTACCGACGACAATTTTCAAAGTAACTTTCAGCGCAGCCAGGGTTCTCAGCTGCCAATCGGGGTTTACCACTACTTTAGCTTCACCAGCTCCGCGACCGCCCAGTTCAAGAACTTTGTTCGCCAGGTGACGACCAATACCGGGGGACTGCCAATTTGCGTTGCCGTTCAGTACTATGGCACCTTTGACGCGAGTTCGCTTCACTGGCCCCTGGTTCGAAAACGCCTGCGGCAGCTAATGGAAGAATTACACCGCTACTATCAGCGGCCGGTCGTGATTTCTGCCTCGCGGGATATTATTTCCCGCCTTAAAATTGCCGCGACCCATAAGCACCAGTTCTGGGTGACCGATGGCCAACTCGGCAAACCGAATGCCGATGATACGTTTATTCAGGTAACCGATAAGCAGAGTTTTAAAGTTGACCGACAAATCCTCTTTTTACCGATGACCGTGTTCAACGGTAACGAGAAGCAGTGGGCCCGGTACTTAGACGAAAACTAACCAAACACAAGTTGTGGCTTGGATATTATGGGCCGCAAACCAAAAAATCAGCAACCATCCATAATTGGATAATCGCTGATTTTGATTTTTCCGGGCCTAGTTAAGCCTCGCTGAATCGGGTCGCAAGTCGAAGGTCATGTTTTCTGATTCATCATAAAATTTTACTGGCCGCGTTTCATTAGCCCGAATTTCCAATTTATAACCATAGCGGTCAATATACGAAACTTCGTACTTTTGAATCTCTGAGACCTTAGCTGACAAATTTTCCCCATCAATTGTCAGCTGTAAATCCGGGCCAATCTCAATTCGATGTTCTCGTTTCCGCCGATCCGTAAAATACCAGGTACCGGCAAAGAAGAGCGGATCAATCTGGTCGGTAGACTTGGCCGGCCGTTTCGGGGTGTGAAAAAACCCCACTAAAAATGACACTAAAAAAATAGCAAATTTACTTTTGCGCAACAAAAACATCCCCTACAATCAATAATTGCAACCCAGTAGCATTATAGACGTTATTATATATGCATAGAAGGCATTTTAGATGTTAATCACGTTAAAACCTTGTTACAATTTAATCAGGAAAGGCGGTTATCTAAATGATTAAATTAGGCATTATCGGTACCAACTGGATTACCCAGCAATTTGTTGAGGCGGCTCAAGCAACCAAGCAGTACCAATTGACGACGGTTTATTCCCGGCATCAGGACACAGCAACCCAATTTGCTGAAAAGAATGGCGCCACGGCAACCTTTGATGACTTGAACGCGTTCTTTTCTTCGGATCAATTTAATACGGTTTACATCGCGTCGCCCAATAGCCTGCACTTTGAACAGGCAAAGCAGGCGATTGCCCATCATAAGAACCTGATTGTTGAGAAACCGGCATTCATGAATCAGAAACAAATGGCTGAAATTCAACGACTGTTAGATCAGAACCCTGACGTTTTGTATTTTGAAGCTGCTCGAAATATTCACACCCCAAACTTTCACGCGATTGCCAAGCAATTAGGTGAGTTGAAGACCGTTTCCGGTGCGGAATTTACCTATTCCAAGTACTCTTCGCGCTACGATAAGGTCCTCGCCGGGGAGGTTCCCAACGTCTTCTCACCGAAGTTTGGCGGTGGCGCACTGCAGGATCTCGGCGTTTACACGGTTTATGATGCGGTGACACTCTTTGGCATGCCCGAAGAAGTTGCCTACTTCCCGCAGTTAATTCGGACCGGCGTTGATGGCAAGGGCACCGCCGTGTTCAGCTATCCTGAATACACGGTCACGTTAAACTTCTCCAAGATCTCCAATTCTCACATGACATCTGAAATTTATGGGTTAAAGGACCTCATTGAAATTGACGATGGTGGTGAAATTCAGCACGTCAACTATGTGGATGCGGACGGTCAACGCCACGTCCTTGGTGAGGATGATGGCACTAATCCGATGATTCCCGAGGCTCAGGATTTTGCCCGGGTGATCAACGACCCCGAAAATCCTCAGAATCAAAAGGACTACGCATACTGGCGTCAATTAAGTGTTTACGTGAATAAAATTCTGTTTAACCTTCGTCAAGATGCCCACATTTTCTTTGTTGGCGAGGGCGAGAAGGTGATTGGAGATCAACGTGATTAGTGAATTTCAAACGCATGCCGAAAAGTTAGGTTACCAATCATGGACCGCAATTCAAAAAGCGGTTTATGAACCGTTACTTGCCGGGCAGAATGTCGTCGGGATTGCCCCGACCGGCTCCGGGAAGACGGTGGCCTTTACCTTGCCGTTGTTATCAAGGATCAAACCCGAGGACGACACCGCCCTGATTGTGGTGGAACCTTCGGCAGAACTTGCTATGCAAACTGAGAAGACAATTCAAGAGTGGGGCCGACTGATCAATTTAACCACTCAGGGAATTGTCGGTGGCGCGAATATGAAGCGCCAGATTGAGCGATTAAAAGATCATCCCAACATCATTGTTGGCACGACTGGGCGGCTGATGGATCTGATTAATTTAGGCAAGCTGAAGTTAACAAACGTGCAGACGATTGTGATTGACGAGGCCGATAACTTACTGAGTGAGGACACGCTACCCGCGATTCGTGAATTAGTCGATAAAGCGCCTGAAGCCACTCAGTTAGGCTTTTTCTCAGCAACCGAAAATGACATTCTTAAAAATGTCAATCGGTGGTTTGTTCAGGATATGAAAACCCTCGACGTGAGTGCCATCGATGACACCCAAGGAAACGTTAAGCATGGTCAGCTGCAGGTATCCAGCCATAAAAAGGCGCAGATGTTACTGCGGTTTCTGCATATGAAAGATTTTAAAGCGTTGGTTTTCTTTGATCAGCTCAATACGTTACAGAAGGTTTCCGGGTTTCTCATTCACCACCACGTCCGTGAGGCTGCCAAATTAACCAGCGAACAGAGTCAAACCAGCCGCCAGAATGCCCTTCGCGATTTTCGTAAGGGCAAGGTGCGCCTGCTTTTGACGACCGACGTTGCCGCTCGGGGAATTGATATTCCTAAATTGCCGGCGGTGATTAACTTTGATCTGCCCAGGGATGCCAAGACCTATACCCATCGGGTTGGGCGCACCGGGCGGATGCACGAAGATGGCCTGGTCATTAATATGGGTGACGATCATGATTTGCGTCGTTTAAAGCAGATGGTGCGTGATCACTTTGACCTTCAAAACATCTACTTTGATGGGAACCAACTTTCCGATACCAAGCCCGAGATGACCGAAAAGTTATCCACAGAAGATGAATCTGGAACCTCGCAACCCGAAACACCGCCAGCTACCAAATCACCGACCCACAAGAAAGCTGACAAACCTCGGGGGCATCAACTGAAGCCTAGACCTCATCATAAGAAGAATAAGCATTCAAAGCGCAAGGGCATGCACCATAAGCGCACTGAAAAATAATTCGCTTTACATGCCTGCTAATAAATGAGAAAATTGTTGTGGTTGTTTTTGGCCCCATAGCACAACTGGATAGGGCACCCGCCTCCTAAGCGGTTGATCCCGGTTCGAGTCCGGGTGGGGTCATAAAATGGTCACACTAAAAGAATAGAGAATGCCGGAAACGTTGATGTTCCGGCATTCTCTATTTTAATTTCCATCAAAAAATGGTCGCTCCCCCAAAACAATTACTGGCTTTTTTGCCGCTGACAATTGTTTCTATGATTGGGGAAAAACAGATTCCAGCCCTGGCGCCACCATGAGCATGGCCTCGCCAACCGGCATTTATCCCGTTAAGCGCGGACCTTGTAAATCGCAAGTGGAAACAATTGAAATCCCTGGTTTCCTATCGTAAACTCTAGCTAGTTTCTTATCAAAGATGATTGTTAGTTAGAGGAGGCCGATAAAAATGCCAAAAAAATTAACTACTGAAGCAGGTCAACCCTGGGCCAATAATAACCATTCCCAAACCGCTGGCGAGCGTGGCCCGGTTTTAATGCAGGACTACGCATTGCTTGAAAAATTAGCCCGTTTCAACCGGGAAAGGATTCCTGAACGGGTTGTCCATGCAAAGGGTGCAGGCGCTAAAGGGTATTTTAAACTCACTCACGATATGTCAGCTTATACCAAGGCGGATTTATTTAACGGTGAAGGTAAGAAAACACCTGTACGAGTGAGATTCTCACAGGTTGCCGGAGAATCCGGTTATCCAGATACCATTCGGGATGTTCGTGGGTTTGCCATTAAGTTTTATACCACCGAAGGCAACTATGACATTGTCGGCAATAATACGCCGATCTTCTTTATAAATGACCCGCTCAAGTTTCCGGATTTTATTCACTCGCAAAAAAGAGATCCGCAAACCCATCTGCGGGATAATGAGATGCAGTGGGACTTCTGGGCTCACTCACCTGAAAGTACTCACCAGGTCACCTATTTGATGGGAGATAGAGGCAATCCAGAAAGTTATCGAACCATGAATGGTTATGGGAGTCATACCTTCAAGTGGGTCAACGCTGATGGAAAGGCGTATTGGGTGAAGTACCACTTTATTAGTGAACAAGGGGTTCATAACATGAGTGCCAAAACTGCGGCAAAGGCTGCCAGCCAGGACACGGATTACCTGCTGCATGATTTATACGAGGCGATCGATCAAAAAAATTATCCTAAATGGGATGTTGATGTTCAGATCATTCCGTATGATGAAGGATTCGATTATAAATCTGACATTTTTGACGTGACCAAGGTTGTTTCTCACAAAGATTACCCATTAATTAAAATTGGGGAATTCATTCTCAATGAAAATCCACTCAATTATTTTGACGAGGTTGAAGAATTGGCCTTTTCACCAGCCAACTTTGTTCCGGGAATTGAAGCGTCTCCAGATAAATTACTTCAGGGCCGATTGTTTGGCTATAAGGACGCGGCTCGGTATCGCTTGGGATCAAACTATGAGAGCCTTCCGGTTAATCGGCCCCTTAACGAAGTTGCCAATTATGAGCGGGACGGGTTTATGTCTTCCGGTCAAGACAACAGCGTGAATTATGAGCCGAATAGTAAGGGCGGGCCCCAGGAAGACAATGAGGCTGAAATTCACGGCGACAAGGTTGAGGGGGTTACTGGGCATTTCAAGGCTTATGACCAGGACTTTTACTCCCAAGCCGGTGATCTGTATCGACTGATGACCGCGGATGAAAAGGATCGCTTGATTCAGACAATTGCTGACTTGTTTGGGACGTTTAATAATGATGAAATCAAAACCCTGGCGATTCAGAATTTTTATAATGCCGATCAGGAATATGGTGAACGAATTGCCAAGGCAGCTGGCATTCCGATTGACAAAATAAATACCAAATGATCATTGGCGAGAATTGACGACGTTCTTAAGTGAGATTTTGGCAAATATAAAGGATCCGGCGGCGAGCTTTTACAGCTCAGCGGCGGATCCTTTGCGTTTATGATGATAAGTTACATTAACGCTTTAGCGGCGAATACCAGAATCGCAATAATAATTGCGGCCATTCCCAACAGCTTGAAGCCGTCGGCAGTGGTGTAAAACCCTTCCGGAAATTCTTCCCGGCGTTTACGTAATGTTTGTCGGTTAATGTGACGGGGCATGCCAAGGCCTCCTTAATTAAAAGCTTCGGTAAAATTATTAGTGACTCATTTTTTTCTTATCCCGGAAGACGGCCCATTTAGACCAGAAGTAGTTTAAAATCACCACGATAACGTTGTCAATGATTTTGACAATGAAGGGACCGCCATGCATCAGGGTGATTCCAACGAACAGGATTCCTTGTTCAAGCACCAAAACGGCCAGGCGTCCGCCAAAGAACGACGTAATCTCGCGGAGATAGGCACTCAGGCCGGTGGTGGTCGAATGGAAGACGTATGCCCGGTTGGACAGGTACGCAACCAACACGCTAATGAACCAGGCGATCGTGTTATTAATCATGTAGTTCCAATTGGTGAAGACTTGGAAAATCTGGAACACCGCCAAATTGACGACGGTGGTGACGACTCCCCAAAAGAGATATGAAATGACTTCCTGGTATTGATGGTAAAGGGTTATGATTTTTTTCATGGCCTATTTTCTTTCTGCAATAATGAACTTTGGTCGATGCTTGGTTTCCAGATAGATCTTACCAATATACTTGCCAACAATTCCGAGACAGAATAACTGGACCCCGCTCAAGAAAAGGATGATTGATACCAGTGAAGCCCAACCGTTAACCGATCCGCCAAAGAAGATTGCCCGAACGACAACGAACAACAAGCCAATGACTGACAGAAAACTAATGATTCCGCCAATTAAAGTGGCCATTTTCAGCGGAACGTCTGAAAAGTCAACGACGGCCTCCAAGGAGTATTCAAACAACTGGAAAATCGACCAGGAACTGGTGCCGGCTGCCCGGGGAACCCCTTCGTACTTCAGGTACTTTGTGTTAAATCCAACCCATGAAAACATGCCCTTACTGAACCGATTATATTCAGGCAGTTCCAGTAACGCGTCAACGTACTTGCGGGTCATTAAGCGGTAATCGCGGACGTTTTGTTTGATTTGAACCCGGGACATTTTATTGATGACCTTGTAGAAACTGGCGGACAAAAATCCCCGAATGGGGTTTTGTTTCCGCGATGTTTGAACGCAGCCGACAACTTCGTAGTCCTGGTTTGGGTCTTCCAAAATCGCCACCATTTTAAGCAGCAGCTCCGGGGGATCCTGTAAATCCACATCCATGACGGCAACGTAATCACCGTGAGCGTTGCTGAGCCCGGCTGCTAATGCTGACTCCTTACCGAAGTTCCGGGAGAACGAGAGGTAGTGAACCGTTTCCGGATGGGCCTGATGCAGTTTGCGCATGACGGTGAGGGTTTTGTCAGCCGATCCGTCATTTACAAACAAGTAATCGGGTTGATACTGTTCCTCGCGAGTGTCATTCAGCTTTTGAAATACCTTTTCTGTTGTATTAAAGAATAACTCAACAGTCGGTTCCTCGTTATAACAGGGAACAATTAGACTGATTGTCTTCAAAATAGAGCCTCCAATATTTTCGATCTACGAACGTGATTGTAACGAGATGCTTGATTTACCAGGGATAACGACCTGAGTAAAATTCGGATGGGAATGATTATCCAGCGCCAATCCCACCCTTTGGAAAAAATGATCCCTATGTACAACAAATGATTATACCATATACATAAATTCGAAAAGTTTACGGAGTGGTTAATTTTTGATAAATAAGCGCCTGGCTGATTGATTTAGACGGTCGGAAACTGATTGTTCAAGGGCCCCATTTGTCAAAATTTCAGTTAGGGTTGCCATCGATATCGATTTTATTAGTGACTGGTCTTTTTCAACTGCTAATTTTTGCTATAATGAAATCACATGTCAAAAGGAGCGCTATATATTGAAACCAATTAAAGTCATGACAATCTTTGGAACCCGCCCGGAAGCCATTAAAATGGCTCCGATTATTTTACTGATGAAACAGCAGGACGCCTTTGCGCCAATTACCGTTGTTTCCGCCCAGCACCGGGAAATGCTCGACCAAGTGTTAGATATTTTTCACATTCAGCCGGACTATGATTTAAACATCATGAAAAAAAATCAGACTCTGAGTGACATTACCACCCGGGTTTTGACTTTACTAGACCCAATCGTGGCCGAAGCTAAACCGGATATCATTCTGGTTCATGGTGACACGACCACCACCTTCGCGGCAAGTGTCAGCGCGTTTTATCATCAGGTTGAAATTGGCCATGTTGAAGCTGGTCTGCGGACGTGGAACAAGCTGTCACCGTACCCCGAAGAAATGAACCGGCAACTCACCGACGTGCTTTCTGATCTATACTTTGCGCCAACCCAGGTCAGCCGGAATAATTTGTTGAAAGAAAATCATCCCGACGACAAAATCTTTGTGACGGGTAATACCGCAATCGATGCGTTGAAGCAAACCGTCTCGGCCGACTATCAACACTCGGTCCTTGATGAGCTGAAAACCAATTCGAAGATGATTCTCCTGACGATGCACCGGCGCGAAAATCAGGGAGAGCCAATGATTCGGACGTTCAAGGCAATTGCTGACGTCTTAAAGAAACATCCGGATGCCGAAGTTGTTTACCCGGTTCATTTAAGCCCGGTTGTGCAGAAAGCCGCCCATCAGGTGTTTGACGGCAATCCGCAAGTTCATTTGATTGAACCACTGGACGTGTTAGACTTTCACAACATGGCCGCCCGAAGCTACTTCATCATGACGGATTCCGGTGGCGTGCAGGAAGAGGCGCCCTCGTTGAAGAAGCCGGTCCTGGTTCTTCGCGACACCACTGAACGGCCGGAAGGGATTAAAGCAGGGACGCTTCGGCTAGTGGGGACCGATCCCCAAGTGATCCGGACGAACATGGAAAGCCTTCTGGATGATCCCCAGGAATATCGCCAAATGGCTGAGGCGCAAAACCCGTATGGAGATGGGAAGGCGTCCATGCGCATTTTGGCGGCCATCAAAAATCAATTTACCAAATCAGATAGTTGAACCAGGTAATCAATGATGAAATCATTTTTTCTGAAAACCAAACAATTTATTCAATTGTTAATCAGCCATTATTCTCAGGGAGACGTGTCGGATTCCGCGGCAGTTCTCGCATTTTATTCGCTGTTGTCAATTTTTCCAATTCTTTTCATTGCCGGTAGTATTTTGAATTTGTTTCATTTTCATACCGCCGACATTATGCTGTATCTGGAGCCCATTTTCCCGGACCGCATTTACGCCATTCTAAAGCCGGTGATCGATTCAACCCTTACCAGTGGTGGCACCAGCCAATTATCAATCGGGCTGATTGTGACGATTTGGTCTGCCAGCCGGGCAATTGCGGCCTTTCAGCGCAGTATTAATAAGACTTATGGGGTGGCGGTCAATCAAAATGCCATCTCTAATCGAGTGATTTCATTTCTATGGATGCTGGTCCTGATTGTGATTGTTGTGGCCGTCATGCTGGTATTCGCATTTAGTCAGTTGGTCTTTAACTGGCTGTCACCAATTTTACAGATTCCAACCTGGATCATTAGTTTTATTTCAACTGCCAAGTGGCCGACAACCTTTCTCATTGTGTGGCTGCTATTAAGTGTGTTGCTTTACGTTGTGCCAACCGCGAAGGTGAAATTTCGTTACGTCTGGGTCGGCGCGTTGCTGGCAACGCTGGGGTTAATGTTGCTGGCCCAGGCGTTCACAATTTACCTGGGATTTTTTGCGCACCGAATTGATACCTACAAAACAATCGGGACCTTCATTGTGCTCATGTTCTGGTTGGACTTTTCTGGCGTGATTATGTTGTTTGGCGGCGTTGTTAACGCAACGATTCAGGAACTGCGTCTGGGTAAAATTCCTGAACAGCAGGATGCGTTGGAAACCGTCATTCGCCGGGCCAACTCTGCGCGAAAGCACCATCATAAGCATCGCTAATTAGAAGTGGCGGGACTTGCTGGCCACCATTCAGTGAGAACCTAATTGGACACAAAAGGAGGTTGCCGCAAAACGAACCGTTTTGTGGCAGCCTCCTTGGAGTTGACTCATTGAAATTACTGATTCTTCTTGGCTGCTTCAATCAATTTGTCGGTGAACGCATCCAGCTTCTTGATGTCGTCTTCGTCGGGTTCCAAATTAATTTTGACCGAATCGGCCCCCTTGGTAGCACCGGTTTTTTCGAACGTTTCTTCGAACTTATCGACCGAAACATTGTAGTATTCTTCATAGAATGTGTCGCCAGAACCGGCAACCCCGTAAACCTTACCAGCAAGGTCTTCATCGGCTAAATCTTCATAGAAGTCCAGCCCTTCTTCTGGCAGGGCGCCTTCATCGTAAGTGTAGGGACAAACGACGCAGATGTCGACGTCTTCAAATGCTGAGGGGTCTGTTTGGGAGATTTCGGTTTCTTCAACCTTGACGCCGCCGTCTTCGAGATGCTCGGTGACAATGTCGGCGATATCTTCATTGTTCCCGGTAATGGTTGCAAAAACAACGTGTGCAGTTATCATATTTTATGCCTCGATTTTTTTAGTTTAGCTCATTCAAATTATTTTCAGTATAGCAAATTCATCCCTTAAAGTGAACGGAATCTGAAAGATGACATAGAAAGGACCGACATGATGCCTAAGTCAATTACCAAAATTGAAGCTCAAAAACGCAAGGGGCGCTTTAACGTGTACGTAGATGGCCACTATGCGTTTCCGGTGAGTGAGGAAGTGCTGATCAAATTTCGATTGTTCAAGGGAATGGAAGTTGACGATCCACTGATTGAAAAGCTCAAGGCCGCTGATAACGTATCTAAGCTTCATAATCGGGCCCTAAACTACCTCGCTCACCAATTACGAACCGAAAACGAGGTCCGTACCAAATTAGCCGAAATTACAGAGGATCAGGACGCAATCGATGCGGTGATCGCTAAATTAAAGGACCAGCAGCTGGTTAACGACCAAAAGTATGCCGGCAGCTATGTTAGAACGGTGGTCCGGGAGGGGAAAAATGGCCCCAATTGGATTCGCCAGCGGCTCGGCCGGAAAAAAGTTGCCAAGCCAACGATTGAAGCGGCTCTCGCTGATTTTTATCCGGTTGATCAAGTGATTGAAGTCGGCGTCGCGGTTGCTCAAAATTTAATCGCTCATCACAAGCAAGATTCCGAAAAGATGGCCGTCAATAAAACCAAGGAAACGTTGGTTCGCCGGGGGTTCGGATTTGACGTCATCGGTGAGATTATGACCCAAGTGGACACGAGTGAATTGGCGGGGCAGGATCAAGAACTCATTGGTAAAGTTGCTGAAAAATATTGGCAGAAGTATGCCAAGCTTGAAAAATATCAGCAGCTGCAAAAAACTAAACAAGCACTTTTCCGCAAGGGATTTGCGATGGATGACATTTCTCAAGTCTTGGAATCCCTTAGCGCCGATTAAATTCATTCGGCAATTATGCATTACTCTGATATAATTACCAATGGATTAGTCACAACTCGTAACTAATCGGTTAATCAGAAAGTGGGTCCCACAATGCCACGTGAACAAAAATCACCGAAGGAAGGCGACTTCATTGCGATTCAGAGCTACAAACACGATGGTAGCCTGCATCGGGTCTGGCGAGACACGATGGTGTTGAAGAACGGCGAGAATTCGCTCATTGGTTGTAATAATCATACGTTGGTTACCGAAGATGACGGCCGTCATTGGGTAACCCGGGAACCCGCCTTGGTTTATTTTCATAAACATTACTGGTTCAACGTTGTCGCGATGATTCGTGAGGACGGAATTGCCTACTACTGTAATTTGGCGTCTCCGTACGTATTGGACAAGGAAGCATTGAAATACATCGATTATGATCTGGATGTTAAAGTTTTCCCGGATGGCCGGCGGAAATTGTTGGATGCTGATGAGTATCTCGCGTTCAGCAAGCGCTGGAATTACGGACCGGAGATTGATCGGATTCTCAAGCGCAACGTTCGAATTCTTGTGGACTGGATTGACAACGAAAAGGGCCCGTTTTCCAAGGCCTTTATCGCAATCTGGTACGAGCGCTATTTGGCACTTTCTCGTCAACAATAATGAAGCCCCAAGAAGTGACCGGACAGTTAATTGTCGCGGTCATTTTTTATTGTTGTCAGCGCGGCTGGCTGAAATTCAAGGCAATGGCATTTTTGGGGGCCATTGTTGGTACTAAAATTATGCTACAATAACGATATTAACTTATTTTGAGATAGGAGAGGTCGCTGAATGTTTGATAGATTAAAAAATTCTCCCCTCATGTTTTGGTCCCTGGAAATCTTGTTGGTCGTCGGGATCATCTGGGGATGTACGCAAATCAGCTTCATTTTCTCGCCAATCGGGGTCTTTTTCTCGACCATCTTTGTCCCGATCCTTCTGGCAGGTATTTTGTTTTACATGTTAAATCCAGTTGTTAATCTGATGATCAAGGTGCCGCTGGGCAAGCGGCATATTTCACGAACGTGGGCTGTTACCCTGGTATTTCTGCTGCTCATTGGCGTGATTGTGCTGCTGGCGACCGTCTTTATTCCCAAGCTGCTGAATCAGATTGTTAATTTAGCCAATACCGTTCCCGGAGCGGTAAATGATGGTCAACAAATTCTGGATAAGATTTTAAAGGAAATGAACTCTCAGCAGATGCTCAAATCCATTGACCTTTCTCAGCTGACCAAGAAGTTTACCACCAACATTACCGATTATGCCAACAGCTTCTTTAACGGCTTAACCAGTGGGATTGGGGGAATCATTTCTGCGGCGGCCAATGCGGTGATAATTGCGGTGACCGTTCCGGTGGTTCTGTTTTACATGTTAAAGGACGGCAATCGCCTGGCTCCAAATATTAAGCGAATTCTCCCAGCCCGTCACCGGGAGCAAACGATGGAGCTGCTGGCTGCCATGAACAGAACCATTTCAAAATATATTTCCGGTCAGATGATCGAATGTTTATTTGTCGGCACGTTTACCGCCATTGGCTATCTGATTATTGGGCTGCCGTACGCGCTGCTGCTGGGAGTCATTGCCGGTATCTGCAACATTATTCCTTACTTGGGACCTTACATCGGCATCGCGCCGGCTTTAATGGTGTCATTTTCCCACGGTGGGTGGATGAGCCTCGTTTACAACGTCATTATCGTCTTAATTGTTCAGCAGATTGATGGGAACCTGGTTTACCCGAACGTTATTGGAAAATCCTTAGAGATTCATCCGTTAACAATTATCATTATCCTGCTTGCAGCTGGTAACATTGCCGGACTGATGGGCATGATTTTAGCCATTCCCCTTTACGCAATTGTAAAGGTCATTTTAGTTCATCTCTATAACATTTATCAACTGGACTAAGTTTAATTATTATTAATAATGGTTAATTCATATTGACGTTGAACCTGGTTATGCTACTATTTAAGTTGTGTTTATTTTAATTTTACGAAACAGATAAGTAGGAGATTTTATGAAAAAAGTAATTACGTACGGGACGTTTGACCTGCTTCACAAGGGGCATGTCAGACTATTGAAGCGTGCCAAAGCGCTTGGTGATCATCTGACAGTGTGCCTGTCTTCCGATGAATTCAACGCTGAGAAGGGCAAAAAAGCCTATACATCATATGAAGATCGCAAGTACATTTTGGAAGCCATCAAATACGTTGATGAAGTGATTCCCGAAACCAATTGGGATCAAAAGATTCACGACGTCCAGGACCGCAATATCGATGTCTTTGTGATGGGTGACGACTGGGAAGGCAAATTCGACTTTTTAAAGGACTATTGCGAAGTCGTTTATTTGCCACGAACGGAAGGCATTTCAACCACTAAAATAAAGGAAGATTTGGGCCTGACAGATACCAAGGATTGGCAAGCTTAGATTGACGAAACCGAAAAGAGGCTGTTCGCAAAACAAGGTGTTTTGCACCAGCCCCCTTTTAGTATGAGGAGGATAATAATGAAACGGGCAATTTTCTTGGTGACCACCATTCAGGGGATCAGAAAGCCAACTTTTTTAAAGCAATTATTGAGTTTGATTAATGACAAGTTTGAAATTGCAATTTTGTTTGCAATGATTAACTTCGATGAAGTATGGCAGGCCCAGCGGGAATTCACTGACATTCAAACGCGGGAACATTTAACCGGGATTCGAATGATCACACTGGCAGACGTCTATGCAAACCACACCGGCATTCCGTTGAAGGAAACTGAGGTGCTCAAGCCGGATTTAGCCAAGCTGACCCCGTATGAAACGCATTCTGGTAAGAATAAGGTGACCCGATACGTCAACACCGATGGTAATATCGTTGCCGAAGCCCTCTTTGATGAACAGGGCAGTCGGTTACATACCATTTTCTTTGATGATAACAGTCGCATTCGCCAAATTAATAATTATAATTCACAGGACCAGCTGACCGGCATTGAAAAATGTCAGGATGATGAATTAGTTGAAAGCTTGCTGCTGAATGCCAAGTCTGAACTGGTTTTTCGCTTCACCAACTATGTGATCCCTCAAAAAGTCAATTACGGGGTGGCTGATACCTCACTGATCCCGGTTCCGGCGGGACTCTCCGAAATTGAAAAAAATAGCAAGGAGGATCCGTTAACCCATTACGAAGCAAAGGGCCAGCTAACGGTGACTAAGGCGACATCATATAGTGACTATCACCGCTATGACGACATCAATGCTTTCTATCATCAAGTGTTGGCGAATTTAAATACGGATGATGCCAGAATTTATCTGGATATTAATAATATGATCGATGCATCCAAGTATCTGCCTGGAAAACAAATCTTTAACTATTAAGGGGACGTAAAAATTGCGAGCGATATTGTCGGGAGTCCATCAAAAAAGGGGCACCCAAGTTTTAGAATTTGAGTTACTGGACGTCACCAGCTCTTTAGAACACGCATACATGCTGTTTGTTGAAAAGAATAGTTTGGCTTCGGTAATGAAGCCGATTACGAAGTTGCTCAACCACAACATTATCCGGGTTAAAATCAACGCCCAGGATTTTCACTTTGAAGCCGCTGATCAGACGGAGTTTGAATGGCAGATCTTCTTAGTGGATAACGCGACCGATCAAAAAAATGTGATTCAGGTTGAAAGTGAATATTTAAGTGATCGCCACCAGCTTGAATTAACGAGTTACTACCAGTTCAACAGTGATGCGGCGGGGATGGCGTTGTTTAACATTCGCACCCACCAGTCTGATCAGGACTTCATGATTAACTCGGTTAACTTGACCGATACCGATTTGGAAATTACGGGTTATAACAAGATTAACGGAACCCCGATTAAAGACCAGCGGATTATTCTGAAGAATCGGGTTAACGATGGCAAGTTGGATTATCCGGTTTCTCAAACTATGTTTGCGGGGATGTTCAAAGTTGCGATCCCGCTAACCGATATTCCGAAGGATTCTGTCGGCGAACTCTTTGTGGAGTACACATTAAATGATCGGCAGATTCTCCAACGGATGATCATTTCCAAATCACTGGCTGGCCAGTCGGTTGAAGCCGACTTACCGAATAACCGGGTGATCACCATTGAGAAGCGGTTTGACAATGGCATTCTCGTTAAGGAGTTCCAGGGCGCATCGCTGCTGCAAAAAGTTGCCGCTGCCGGTGGAAAAGCCCACGGTGTCCTGGATGTCTGCCGAATGGTTCAGGATAAGCTGAACTTAGCCAGAATGCGGTTCCTCTTCAAATCTGGGCATTCACCCTATGAGAATACCACCATTATTTTTGAAAGCTTTGGCGGTCGGCAGGTCAGTGACAGCCCCTACGCCATTTACCAGTTATTTAAAACGCTCTATCCGGGAATCCGGATGGTTTGGTCAATCGATCGTTCGCAGAAAGCCTTTTGTAAACAGAATCAGATTAGCTACGTGATTCGGCGGACCAATAAATGGGTACGGGTTCTGGAAAAATCCCAGTTTTGGATCAGTAACGCCCGCTTCCCGTCATGGGTTAAGAAGCCCAGTTATGTAACCTATATTCAGACCTGGCACGGAACGCCGCTGAAGAAGCTGGGCCTGGACATTGAAAACGTTTCAATGCCAGGAACAACAACGGCTAAGTATCATCGTAACTTCGTTAAGGAAGCCAACCGATGGGACGCGTTGGTATCGCCTAACGATTATTCCACCCAAATTTTCCGGTCGGCATTCGGGTTTAACAATCAGATCCTGAAGATTGGTTATCCACGAAATGACGAGCTTATCAATACGGCTCCCGATGATATTACGGCAATCAAGAACCAGCTTGGAATTCCGTTGGACAAGAAAGTGGTCATGTACGCGCCAACCTACCGGGATAATCAGTTTGCCGAGAAGGGAAAGTACACATTCGAGTTGCCGTTTAGTCTCGATGATTTTCGCAAGTCGTTTGGTGAGGACACCGTCTTAATTCTACGAATGCACTATCTGATTTCCAACGCCTTGGATATTTCGGACTATTCGGACTTTGTTTATGACTTTTCAAACTATCCAAATATTAGTGACCTGTACCTGGTGTCAGACCTTTTGATCACCGATTACTCGTCAGTCTTCTTCGACTATGCGTATTTGAAGCGGCCAATTCTGTTCTATCCTTACGATTACCATCTGTATAAGGAAGAATTACGGGGCTTTTACCTTAATTACGAACGAGATTTACCGGGCAAAATCGCCCATAACTCCGAAGAGTTGCTGGCAGAAATTCACCACGCCCTGGGGCATTCCGATATGAGCGCCAACCAGCGGTTTATGAACTTCTATAACCGGTTCTGCGCGATCAACGATGGGTTGAGTTCGCTAAAGGTTGTTAATTATGTCATGCATCAAATTGAAAGTGGCGTTTAATCAACTTTCTGAAAGGCCACCAATCGGGTGATTGGTGGCTTTTTCGAACTGAACTGTGTTAAACTTAATGAGTTATTTTATGCTTGAAAGGAAGGCAACATGAGTAATCAAACATTACAAACCAGGGACAACACGCGGCGGACCTTTGCGATCATCTCCCATCCGGATGCCGGAAAGACGACGATTACCGAGCAGCTGCTGTTGTTTGGCGGGGTGGTTCGTCAGGCCGGAACCGTTAAGGCCAGAAAGACCGGTAACTTTGCCAAGTCAGACTGGATGGAAATTGAACAGAAGCGGGGCATCTCAGTTACCAGCTCTGTGATGCAGTTCGACTACGGCGGTAAACGGATTAACATCCTGGATACCCCTGGACATGCGGATTTTTCAGAAGATACTTATCGAACGTTGATGGCCGTTGATTCAGCTGTCATGGTAATCGATTCCGCAAAGGGAATTGAGCCGCAAACAAAAAAATTATTTCAAATTTGTAAGATGCGGGGGATCCCGATCTTTACCTTTATGAATAAACTGGATCGGGATGGCCGTGACCCAATGGATCTCATTGACGAATTGGAAACGGTTTTGGGGGTCCAAGCTTACCCCATGAACTGGCCAATTGGAATGGGCAAGACACTTGAGGGAATCTTTGATCGGTATAATCACCGCGTTGAACTTTATACCCATGAGCAGAAAAGCAAAATGGTTGCCCTGGATGATGACAATAATCCGGTAGATAATCCGGAATTAGCCGAAGATGACCAGTTCAAGGAAACCAAGGATAGCGTTGATTTATTAGATATGGCGGGCAATAAATTTGATGAAGCAAAGATCGCGACTGGGGATTTAACCCCAGTGTTCTTTGGCTCAGCCCTAGTTAACTTTGGGGTGAAGACTTTCTTCGATGCCTATCTTAAATATGCGCCAGCGCCAAGCGCCCACAGAACTCAGGAGGGCAACGTGATTGCTCCCGATGCTCAGCAATTTTCTGGATTTGTGTTCAAAATTCAGGCGAATATGAACCCCAACCATCGGGATCGGATTGCGTTCGTGCGAATCTGTTCCGGTGAGTTTGAGAAGGGAATGGACGTTAACCTGTTTCGGACCGGCAAAAAATTACGTTTATCCAATGTGACTGAATTTATGGCCAATACCCGGGAAAATGTCAATACCGCCGTTGCCGGCGATATTATTGGGCTGTACGATACTGGGAACTTTCAGATCGGCGATACGATTTATACCGGGAAATCTCCGGTTGAATTTGAGAAGCTCCCGCAATTTACTCCCGAGCTTTTTGTGCGGGTTTCAGCGAAGAACGTGATGAAGCAAAAGTCGTTTCATAAGGGAATTAACCAGTTGGTCCAAGAAGGAGCGGTTCAGCTGTACAAGTCAACGACCACGAATGATTACGTGCTTGGGGCCGTTGGCCAACTGCAGTTTGAAGTGTTCCAATTCCGGATGAAAAACGAATATAATTCCGACGTTAACATGGAACCATTGGGGCACAAAATTGCCCGCTGGGTTAATCCCGATCAGTTGGATCCAAGAATGGCCTCATCGAGAAACCTGCTGGTCAAAGATCGGGCGGGTCAGCCACTCTTCTTATTTGAAAATCAATTTGCAATGCGTTGGTTCAAAGATAAGTATCCCGACGTTGAATTAACGGCTAAACTATAATTTTTGAAAGAAGCGATTCTTAATGGCATCAAAGCATTTATCAGCTTGTACAACGGTATTGGTAGGAAAGAAAGCATCGATTGACGGATCGACCATGATCGCCAGAAATGACGACACATTTCTCCCGTTAACCCCGCAGCGCTTCTATGTGAACCCAGCGGTTTCTGACCGGCACGAAACTTGGAAATCCAATCAAAATGGGTTCACGGCGCCATTGCCGACAAGCGGCTACCGCTATTCACTGACCCCCAACGTTGAAGTTGACAAGGAGGGCGTATACGCTGAAAGTGGCTTTAACGAGAAAAACGTTGCCATGAGTGCGACCGAGAGTGTCTACGGGAATGAACGGGCGCTGGCATTTGATCCGCTGGTTGTTGACGGGCTTGCCGAAGACTCATTACAATCGATGGTTCTGCCGTACATTGACTCCGCGCGTGATGGCGTTCAGTACCTCGGTAAATTAATTAAGCAATATGGTTCTCCTGAGGGTAATGGGGTGCTCTTTAGTGACAAGGATGAAGTTTGGTACATGGAAATTGTGACTGGACATCACTGGGTTGCCCAGCGAATTCCTGACGATGCTTACGCAATTGCTGCCAATCAAGTTGCGATTCAACAGGTTGACTTTGATGATCCGGATAACTTTATGTATTCTGACGGTATCCAGGCATTCGTTGAAAAATATCATCTTAACACCAATCACAAAGGATTTAATTTCCGGCGGATATTTGGAACCGATAACGAAAAGGATCGCCATTACAACACGCCACGCGTTTGGTTTGGGCAACGTTATCTCAATCCGGAAATTGCCCAGTCACCGACATCGTCCGACCTGCCCTTCATTTGCCGAACTGACAAAAAGATCAGCGTTGAAGATGTTGAGTATATTTTAAGTTCTCACTACAATGAGACCGAATACGATCCGTTGAGTCGGGGAAATGAAGAAACTAAGACTCTCTTTCGCCCAATCTCGATGAACCGAACTCAAAATTCCCACGTTTTGCAGATCAGAAACGACGTGGATACGGATTGCAGTGCGATTATGTGGTTGAACTTCGGCGTTCCCGCATTTTCACCATACGTCCCATTCTTTGCTAATTCTGACCGGACCGATGAGAGTTACGAAAACACTCCCGTTCACTGTGATGACAAGAGTGCGTACTGGATGTATCGGAAATTATCTGTCTTGGTTGAGGCCCACTATTCGGAGCTGATTCAAGACGACGTTGATTTCTTGACCGATTCCAAGGAAAAGCTGCGCCGACATGTTCAAGAAACCATCGATGAGGCTGCTGGCCTTTCAGGGACTGAATTATCCAACTATTTGACTGAGCAAAATCATCAAATGGTTAAAATGATGCGGATTGCCACTGAGCACATGATTCACACCCTTTTTGAAAAGTCACTCAATCTCTCAAAGTTAACGTTTAACATGGATAAAAATCTATAAAAAACCAACGATAAAATGAAGTGCCCACCAATGATTAGACTGACTTGTCTAATCATTGGTGGGCACTTTTAAGTTTCTGCCAGTTTATTGAGGGCTTTAGAAGATAATATGTGGACGGTTTGCCATCCGATGAGACCCGCCAGCTAATAACAATGCTGGCGGGTGGCCACGGGGATCATAGGTGTTTGAAATCGATTTTCCATTTATTGATCAATTTTCAGATATCGCTGGGGAACAACGCGATGATCCGCAAGCTCGTACCAAATTAAGTCCTGATCGTCCACAATTGTCGCCGAAATTGACACGCGACTGCCGTCCGCTAGGGAACCGACTTGATTGCCATATGGCTGATCGAAGAGGGCAATCGATTTTCCGGGCACGAATGAAATGGTGCCCGCCAGCCGGACGGGGTTTCGTGATGTTTTGGTGATGTCGGCAACCAGCGCGTAACTCGGTAAATCACTGGGTTCCAAGTTGGCATTTAAAATCCATTCAGAACCGCCAATATTCAACCAGCTAACATCATCAGTTGTGTCAATGCGGGCAAAAATTTTAATAATCACGTTTGCCGGAAGGCCTGTGCGCAGTGCTTGACCGCCCGGATCGCCAAAGACTTGGTGATTGGCGGTTAACTTAACGTAGTAGGTCACTGGTTGGACAACCCGCCAGTTGGATTTTCGATAGTAAAAAACAATACCGTGTGTTTGATCGTCGAAGTTGCCATACGTTTGACCAGCACTGCTGGTTAAACGATAGCCGTCAATTTCTGGAGCCGTTACCGAATAGTGTTTTCCAAGTTTTCCCGACAGCAGTTGCACCGACTGTAAAATGGTGCGGGTATCGGTGTCCACGGCGTAAACCATCACGGGTAAGCCCTCTTTTCGGGCAAAGTGAAGGGTGATTTCCTGATCCTGAGAGTCAAAGGTCGCCGTAAAGTTGTCAATTGCGGTTAGGTAGTAGTCGGAAAAATCCGGAATTTTGAAATGAATTGGCTCACCGGCAACCCCGTTTAAAATATCGGATTGACCAATTGGGGCATCGTCTTCGTCTAGGTAGCTGAAGATGACCCGTGAATTGGCTGCGGGGCCGCTGGTGGCCTGTTTCGCTGCCGCAGTGGGCTTCTCACCATTGAGCTCATCGTTTTGGTTTTGGGTATCGGGCTGAGGCTTAGTGGGCGCCTCAGGCTTTGAAGCCGAATTTGGCTCGGTGAATTTTACCCGTTTTTTGCGATGATAATCCATATGGCGAGCGTGGCGCCGGTGTTCGGCTGGATGGATACTCGGCGTAATGATGTTTAGTTGTTTTTTTATCCAACTCAATAGTGTCATGTCAATTTGCCCCCAGGAAACGTCCTACAGAAAATTATATCATAGCCCGCCCACCGGAAAAGCCTCGGAGACGTTTTTGATAATTTTTTTTAAAAAATGAGCTGAGCGATTGTATGTATTAAAAAAGGCGAACCGTAGTCCGTCTTTTTTTGATAATTTTACTTACTTTTTAGTGTCTGAAGCCGTTGAGGGAGCGGTTTGACTCTGACTGTCAGTGGTAATAAAGATATTTCCATCTTTATTGACGTCAGCAGTTAAGCGAGCCGAACCTTCATGATCGAGATAGAAGTCAGCGACCTTATCTTCAATTTGTTCCTGAATGACCCGCCGAAGGGGACGAGCCCCCATTGCAGGATTGTAACCAAGATCAACTAATTTAGCCTTTGCCTTGTCAGTCACGTTGATGAACAGTCCTTGTTGTTTGAGCATGTCGTTAACTTCATCAATCATCAGAGAAACAATCTTTTGCAGGTTGTCCTTGGTGAGTGGGTTGAATTCAACGATATCATCAAATCGGTTGAGCAATTCTGGTTTGAAGTAGTTGGTTAACTTGTCCATGATGGAATGGGTCTTGCCGGAAGCGGCTGCCCCAAAACCAACGTTGGCTTCCGAATCACCCTGACCGGCATTACTGGTCATGATGATAATCGTGTCTTTGAACGAAACCGTTCGTCCCTGACTATCGGTTAAGCGACCGTCATCAAGAATTTGCAGGAACATATGAAGCACATCCGGATGGGCCTTCTCAACTTCGTCCAGTAAAATCAAGCTGTATGGGTGGCGACGAACCTGTTCAGTTAATTGACCAGCTTCTTCGTAGCCAACGTAGCCGGGCGGTGAACCGATCAACTTAGCGACTGAATGTGGCTCCATGTACTCGGACATGTCAAAGCGAATCATGGAATCCTTCGAGCCAAACAGCTCATAAGCTAATTGCTTAGCTAACTCGGTCTTACCAACACCGGTAGGACCAATGAAGAGGAATGAACCAATCGGCCGGCCGGTACCGTTGAAGCCAACCCGGTTACGACGAATTGCTCGGGCAACCTTTTCAACCGCTTCATTTTGACCAATCACGTGTTTCTCAAGGTTTGGTCCAAGATTTCGAAGCTGTTGCTGTTCTTTAGCCTGCAGTTCGCCGACTGGAATTTCAGTCTTCTCTTCAACGATCTTTTCCATATCTTCAGCGGTTACTTCTGGCGTATCGGCTGAATCAATGTTGTCAGATTTAGCGTTCTTTTCAAGTTTGTTAACCTGATCACGGTAGTAGGCGGCCTTTTCATAGTCTTCACTCTTGAGAGCAGCCTGCTTCTGTTTTTCCGCGCTTTGAATCTTTTCTTCAACCGTGTGCGGATCAACCGCATTGATGGTGAGATTCTTGCGCGAACCAGCTTCATCCAATAAATCAATGGCTTTATCTGGCAGGAAACGATCCTGAATGTAACGATCAGAGAGTTTAACCGCTGCTTCGATGGCGTCATCGGTGTATTTAACGTGGTGGTAATCTTCGTAGCGCTTCTGAATCCCCTTAAGGATCTTGACGGATTCCTCAGGTGAGGGTTCGTCAACCGTGACTGGCTGAAGCCGGCGGGCTAAAGCTGAATCTTTTTCAATGTCCCGGTATTCCTTGAGGGTGGTAGCACCAATTAACTGGAACTCACCCCGCGCCAAAGCCGGCTTCAAAACGTTACCAGCGTCCATGCCGCCTTCAGCATTTCCGGCCCCGACAATTTCGTGAATTTCATCGATAAAGAGGATGATGTCCGGATTATCCTGAACTTCTTTAATCAGTTGTTGCATTCGTTGTTCGAACTGACCACGAATTCCGGTTCCCTGAACCAGTGAAACGACGTCAAGTCTGATAATTTGCTTGTTTTGAAGTTTTGAAGGAACGTTGCCGGAAACAATTTCCTGAGCAAGACCTTCAACAACGGCCGTTTTACCAACGCCGGCCTCACCAATCAGGACGGGATTGTTCTTCGTCCGCCGGTTTAAGATTTCGATAACCCGCTGGATTTCGTTGTCACGACCAATGACCGGATCAATTTTACCGTCCTTGGCCATTTGCGTCATGTTAATCCCATATTGACCGAGTAGGGTGTTGCCGCCTGAGCGACCCCCATTACCACGGCCATTATTGGGCCCCATTGGTTGGGTAGGCGGGGTTTGTGGCTGCTGGTTTGGATCAACGTTTCCGCCTTGCATTGCACGGAAAATGTCATCCAGGCCACCAAAGCCGAATGGATCTTGTGCCATATCTTGAGCACCTCCTGTATTCCGTTGTTTATTAGAGAGGAGTTGATAGCAATTTTGGCAAAGATTAATCGTTTGCCGTTGGCCATTCACGTTCGTGTAGAGGTGGATGGTTGCTGGATTCTTATGGCAATTTTGGCATAGCATTAATTGCTTTCCTCCTTTAGTATAGAAAGTAAAAGGACAAATAAGTGGCTGATGAATCACTGACCAACTTTGACCTTTGACTGTAATTATACAACATCATCAATCGGAATCAAGTAATTGAACCTCCCTTCGATATTTGATTAGTTTCCTAGTTTTAAATTGGCACCCCGGCGGGCAATCCCATATAATAGAGGATAAGGAAGTGATCAATTAATGGCAGAAGAAACCGACTATCCCAAATTACTAGAACAGTTGGCTAACGGCGATATCGACAAGTTTACCGTTCATCCAGAGGATTTCATGGCGTTTCAGGTGGCCTTTATGAACTTTGACAAACGAAAGCGGGTCATCGGCACTGCTGATCAGGGCGGGGTGGTTACTTACGTTTTTGAGAGTAATCCCCAGAAGAAAAAATCCTAAAAACCCTGTAAGCGGTTAATGTAAAGCTTGTATTTTCGCTGATATATTGCTATTCTTAGATGAGTAAGGAATAATTTTTAGAAGGTCAATTCGAACATCCGTGCTTTGCTGGGGTACCAGCTGGCACGGTCACTGTTTTTTGAATGTTCCTTCTTATTATAGACCAGAGGAGAATGATTGAAATGGAAAAACGTCAGTACAACATCACTGCAGAAACCGGGATCCACGCCCGTCCAGCAACTTTATTAGTTCAGACTGCCAGCAAATTTAACTCAGATATTACCCTTGAATATCAAGAAAAGTCAGTAAATCTGAAGTCAATTATGGGTGTTATGTCACTGGGTGTTGGTCAAAGTGCGTCCGTTACGATCACTGCAGACGGTGAAGACGAAAAGGAAGCTCTTGATGCAATTAGCGAAACGATGAAGAGCGAAGGATTGACTGATTAAGTTCATGACAATGTTTAAAGGGATCGCCGCAAGCGACGGAATTGCAATTGCATCTGCATTTCGGTTGACTGATCCTAATTTGAGTTTCGACAAAAAAACCGTCGATGATTCTGACCATGAAATGAGTCGGTTGCATCGGGCAATCGATATTTCTAAGCAGGAGCTTCGAACAATTCAACAACGCACTTTAAAAGACCTCGGCATTCATGAATCTGAGGTCTTTAAAGCACACATTGCGATTTTGTCGGATCCTGAGTTTCTTAAGCGGATCGAAAATACAATTTCGTCGCAACGCGTTAACGCAGAATATGCCTTAAAAACCGTGTCTGACGGCTACGTTAAAATTTTTAATTCAATGACTGATAATGATTACATTAAACAGCGGTCGACCGATATTAACGACGTGACTAAGCGTGTGCTTTCTCACTTGTTAGGAGTCAAATTAACCGACCCGGCCTTAATTGATCATCAAGTGGTCGTGATTGCCCATGACCTGACGCCCAGCGACACCGCTCAGTTTGTGCCGAATTATGTTAAGGGCATTGTGTCAGATATGGGCGGGCGAACATCACATTCAGCGATTATGTCACGCAGTATGGAAATTCCGGCAGTGGTTGGCTTTCAGGGTGACCTCGCAGATATCCACAATGGTGATGAGGTCATCGTTGACGGGTTAACCGGCAACGTGATTGTCAGACCAACGCCAGAAGAAAAACACCGTTACCAAGCGAAAATTCGTGATTTTCAGGCCCGAACAAGTCAGCTGGCTGCCTTTAAGGATGAAGCAACGACTTCTTCGGACGGCAAGCATCCCATTTTAGCAGCTAATATCGGTACTTTGGATGATTTGCAGGCCGCCATTGAAAATGGGGCCGAAGGGATCGGCTTGTTTCGGACTGAGTTTATTTATATGGATTCCGAGAGCCTGCCGACGGAAGAATCTCAATTCAACATTTATAAAACAGTTGTCCAAAAAATGGCTGGCAAACCGGTTATTTTTAGAACGGCCGATATTGGCGGTGACAAGGATCTGCCGTATTTGCATACGCCTCACGAAGCCAACCCATTTTTGGGCTACCGGGCGATTCGCATGAGTTTGGATCAACCGGATATTTTCCGGACGCAGCTGCGCGCTTTGCTGCGGGCTTCGGCGTATGGAAATTTGTCAATTATGTTTCCAATGATTGCAACAACCATCGAATTTCAGCATGCAAAACGCATCTTTGAAGATGAGCGACAAAAGTTGCTTGAAAAGGGTGTTGCGGTTGGCGATATTAAATTGGGCATCATGGTTGAAGTCCCGGCAGCTGCCATTTTGGCCGATCAATTCACCAACCTGGTCGATTTTATTAGTATTGGCACCAATGATTTGATCCAGTACGTGATGGCGGCCGATCGGGGGAATCGCCGAGTGTCATATCTGTATCAGCCATACAATCCGGCAATTTTGCGGTTGATTAAGCATGTGATTGATGCCTGTCATGAGAATCAGACTCCCGCTTACATGTGTGGGGAAATGGCTGGCGATCAAAAGGCAATTCCCATTCTCGTTGGCATGGGACTCAACGAGTTTTCAATGAGTGCCACGTCAATTCTGAAATCTCGGGCCCTAATTAAAGAATTGGACTCCAGGGAAATGGTGACCTTGGCAAATAAAACGGTCAGCATGGCCAGCACGAGTCAGGAAGTTCTGAAATACGTCCATCAGGCGCTTGATGAATCCTAGATACTTATAAATAACTGAAACTTGAAAGCTAATAATCACGCCAAAGGCGTGTGGTTATTGGCTTTTTTG
>ENA-OXUB01000008-OXUB01000008.1-human-gut-metagenome-genome-assembly--contig:-NODE-8-length-183824-cov-13.768982_pt1 | contig 183824 bp, 130 predicted proteins | sample MGYA00249345_ERZ652652 | MGnify/ENA primary metagenome ERZ652652 (study PRJEB26925, sample SAMN05826496) | human gut metagenome | biome: ENVO:2100002; feature: ENVO:00000062; material: ENVO:00002003... | reverse complement strand
AGATCAGCCTCGGTCTCGTGGGCTCGGAGATGTGTATAAGAGACAGTCCTTACGCCCCGCCCCTCCAATAAACGCGTTATCATCTTGACCCATGAACATACGTTAGGAGCAATCATGCCAAACGAGAACAGCTACGAAGTCGCGCTGCAAAAGAGCAACGCCATTCGCGAGGGCCTGGCCAAAACGCCCGAGAAGTTCACCATGCTCACCGGTGACCGCCCCACCGGCCGTCTGCACCTGGGCCACTACTTTGGCACCCTCAAGGGCCGCGTTGAGCTGCAGAACATGGGCGCCAAGACCAACGTGCTCATCGCCGACTACCAGGTCATCACCGACCGCGACACCACCGAGCATATCCAGGACAACGTGTACAACATGGTCATGGACTACCTTGCCTGCGGTATCGACCCCGACAAGACCATGATCTACGCGCACTCCGCCGTGCCCGCAGCCAACCAGCTCATGCTGCCGTTCCTGTCACTGGTCTCCGAGGCCGAGCTGGCGCGCAACCCCACGGTCAAGGCCGAGATGGAGGCCTCGGGCCACGAGCTCACCGGCCTTCTGCTCACCTACCCGGTGCACCAGGCCTGCGACATCCTGTTCTGCAAGGGCAACGTGGTGCCCGTCGGTCGCGACCAGCTGCCGCATATCGAGCTCACCCGCACCATCGCCCGTCGCTTTAACAACCGCTACGGCAAGGTATTTCCCGAGGTCGACGCGCTGCTGTCCGAGACCCCGCTGCTGCCCGGCCTTGACGGTCGCAAGATGAGCAAGAGCTACGGCAACGCCATCAATATTTCGATGACTGCCGAGGAGACGGCCAAACGCATCAAGAAGAGCCAGACCGACTCCGAGCGCATGATCACGTTCGATCCCGAGAACCGCCCCGGCGTGTCTGGCCTGCTTTCGACAGCCGCCATCTGCACCGGTCGCTCCGAGGTCGAGATTGCCGAGGAGATCGGCATGGGCGGCTCCGGCCAGCTCAAGAAGTACGTGACCGAGGCCGTCAACGAGTACTTCGCACCGATCCGCGAGCGTCGCCAGCGCTACGAGAACGATCTGGACTATGTGAAGGACGTCCTGCACGAGGGCAACCGTCGCGCCAACGAGATCGCCGATCAGACCCTGGCAGAGGTTCAGGACGCCATGGGCATGGTGTACTAGTCGAGAGCAATAAACAACACTCAAACTAAACCGCCACGATTGGCACAATCCTCGTTGCGGCGGTTTTGTTTTCTTCAGAGGTCGGTCGCCGAGATATTCAGCCGCTTGGCAGAACCCCTAAGTCGCAAGCACCTTGAGGCTATATCCTGTTAAGCAATGACACCCTATTGTTTAACATGCGGCAGCTTTTACGGCAGACCCGACCGACCGGAAGGAGTCCCATGAGCTCAGTTGCGTTTTGTACCTGCAACGACCGGAAATGCCCATTTAACCCTGTCAACCACGAGAAGGGCTGCACACCGTGTATCGCTAAGAATCTGCACGAGCACGAGATTCCAACGTGCCTGTTCAACGCGATTTCTCCCGATCGGCTTGAGGCCGATAAAGACGAGTGGTCGTGGCAAGCGTTCGCGCGGCATGTAGAAACATATCTGGGAAGCGACAGCCCAAGAATCCCCGCAGGCGAAGAAGCGCCGCAGGGATTTACCAAGATCGGTTGCTGTAAGCGGGACTAACAATCAAAGTTAGTGCCCCCCTAAAACTAAACGTCAGTACCTCATTATGGGATAACAGACCTGATGGGTTTGCCCCATGCTTACAGGAAAGCGCCCGCCGGCCATGGCAGCCGACGGGCGCTTTCCTGAAGTACACCGTTGAATCGCACAGAGGGGAGGAATGCGAATCAAACTCAACAGGGCAGGCTTTTTCATCGCCTATTGCCTGCTCCGTTGCTGAAACCAATATAGTTCACCGTGGTTTACTTTGCAGCATCAATATCCGCCGCCATAGCTTCTCCATAAGTTAGCCCAAGTAAACTAAACCACCACAAAGGGGGCAGGCACCTTTGTGGTGGTTTTGGCCACGGCAGAGCGCTAGAGCCCTGCTGGCCAGCGACAGGTGGGCAAGTCGACGTGCATGTCGTCCTTAAACGCCACACCCTCCCCTAGCAAAAGCTCACGTTGAGCATCGGGACCGCCAAAAGCGAAGCCCTCGCATATGTGCCCGTCGGCAAACACCACGCGGTGACAGGGAATCTCGCCGGGACGCGGATTACTATGCAGGGCATACCCCACGTACCGCGCACTTCGTGGACGACCGGCAAGCAGCGCCACCTGACCATACGTGGCGACCATCCCCTCGGGGATCTGCTCGACCACCTCGTACACCCGTTCAAAAAAGCCCTCAGACGCCATTGCTCGCTCCCTTCCACCCGGAAAAGCATAAACCACCACAAAGGTGCCTGTCCCCTTTGTGGTGGTTTATGGCAGATCGGTTAGTTGGCGGGCTGGAAGAAGGCTACGGCGACGGCGCCGGGGCCTACGTGGGTGCCGATGGTGGCGCCGATGGTGTGAACGGGCAACTCGCCCTCGGTGTGGCCAGCCCAAAGTGCCGCGCTGTCCTCGATATACTTCTTGAGCACCGCATCCGAAAGGCCCGTATAGCCGAGCGCCAGCGGCATGGAAAAGTCGATGCCGCCCGCTTTTTCGACCTTCTGATTGAGCAGATTGCGGCCGTTCTTGGAACCGCGCGCCTTACCCAGCTGCACGATCAGACCGTCCTCGACAGCCACCACGGGCTTTACGTTGAGCAGCGTACCCACAGCGCCGGCCGCAGCAGACAGACGACCGCCGCGCACCAAGTACTCCAGCGTCTCGAGCAGGCCGATAACCACCACGCGGTCGCGCACAGCCTCGACCGCCGCCGCGATCTGGGCCGCACTACGGCCCTCGTCCACCAAGCGCAGCGCATACTCGACCAGGACGCGCTCACCCAGGGTGACGTTGTTGCTGTCTACCACGAACACGTCGCCGCCCGGCGCCTCGGCAAGTGCGGTACGGGCACTCTGATTGGTGCCCGAAAGCTTAGCGCCCACGGTAATAATCACAGCCTCATCGCCGGCCTCACGCGCCTCGGCGATGGCCTGCGAAAACGCGTACGGGTTGACCTGGCCGGTCTTGGGCAGCTCATCGCGCTCCACGAGCATCTCGTAAAAGCGCTGGTGATCGATGTCGACGCCATCCATGTACACATCGGTGCCAAAGGTGACGGACAGCGGCAGTACACGCAGAGCGGGGTGCTCAGCCGGCGACATATCGCTCGCGGAATCGGTAATAATACGAATGGACATAGCGAATCCTTTCTTGCGCAGGTCCCGCGCAGGGAATTTTGACAGCAATGCCCCGGCACGGCATACGCGCTCAAACGGGACTATGCAGTTGTTAATTGGAAGCAAATGCCTTGGCGGCCTTAGATCTCGCGCAGGGTGTTGAGAATCGTGCGTAGCGACGCATACATCTGCTCGCGCTGCTCCACACCCATAGCCTTACCGGTGGTATCGAGCACCTCGCGAATGATGCGGTCCGCCTCGCTCATGCTCTCGCCGCCCAGAGCGGTCAGGCGCACCGGAGCACGATACTTAACGGCGGCATCGCCCGAATCATCGACCTCGACGTAGCCGCCCTCCTCCAGATGCGCGAGCGTACGCGAGACGGCGGCGCGGGTCACGCCTGCCATGCGAGCGAGGTCGGCGCCAGTCAGGCCGTCCTTGCTGCGCTCAAGATAGTAAAGGCACATAACGTCGGAGCCCTTGAGGCCCAGCCTTGCGCCCTCGGATGTCTTAATGCGCTGGATCTCCTTGTAGAGCCCGCTGATCAGTCCGACAAAGTCCTCGAAACGTGTCTCGTCGTTCTGCTGCATGGGAGACGACCGCCTTTCGCTTGCATAATGCTAACGGGTAAACATCTTAACCGTACCCAGCGGCCGCCAGCCCTGCACGCCTCATTTGTTAACTCATCAACATAAAAACCACCACAAAGGGGACAGGCACCATTGTGGTGGTTTAGACCGTCGAGTTTGATCCGCAGACTTCGCTACAGCTCCACGCAAGGATTGTCGCGGGTCACAAGCGTCTTAACGACAACCGTCGCTCCCAGATAGCGCTCGAGCAGCTCGGCTAAGCGATCGATCGCAGCCTGGCAATCCCCCATCCGCTCGGACTCCACGCACTCAATCGCCAGGAACGCATCGGCCGAATTATCGGACAGCGCCGTGCGAACGCCGTCGCGCCAGTTCCAGCAGCGGCACACAGCGCCCGCATCGTCGATGTAGGCGAGCTCGCCGGGCAGCGTCGGATCGTCCGCCTCCTCGCCAAGCGGCAAGAACGCATCGCCACCGTCGGTCACCTTCAAGCGAAGGTCTCCCTCGATCGCATGCAGGTCCTCGCCTCCCACGGGCAGCGCGTAGGTCAGCGACACCGTGTTGTAAATATCCACCGCGGGCGTAATGTGGCCCACCGGCTTGCCTTTGAGCACGCGTTTGAGCAAGTTCTCGATCGAGCAGCGCGCGCCTTTCTTGGTCTTGAACAAACGATAGGCCTCGCGCCATGCCTTGACCGGTGCGTTCTCGCTGATAGTGTCGCTGGTCAGATGACGCTCCGCATCGATATTGGCGCGGTCGAGAAACGCCGCAATCGCATCCACGTCCTCTTGAGGAATCTGAGCCGTGGGCTTCATGCCCTCCACGACCACAACACCGACCGCTGCCTGCGGAAACAGCTCCCAGAATGAATCCTCGGCAATAAAGCTCTTCATACGCTCTCCCTTCATTGTGCGCGCCCGAGTGAGGGCGCCTAAACAAAAAGCGCCCTCACAGCGGCCACCTTCAAAGTCCTACGGTGCCGCCACAAGAGCGCTTACGCTGTCCCCATCCGGAGAAGGGAACGATATGTCAGGCGTATTGTAACCCGAGTCATCCACGCGAGCAAAGCCACCATAAAGGTGCCTGTCCCCTTTGTGGTGGATATGGACTCACGGCGAAGCTAGTGGCGAAGTCCCAGCAGCCCGCGGCCGCGATGACGGGCGTCGGCGTGTACTTGAGCGTGCGGGCCGGCGGCTTTGACGGACTCGGGCAGGTGCGAGTACTTCTTCTCGAAGTTCTCCTCGAACATCACGGCCAGGTTGTGCGCAGCCTCGTCGTAGCGAGCGGTGCTCTGCCAGTATTGGCGCGGCACCAGGATGCCATCGGGCACGCCGTGGCACGTCGTGGGAATGTCGACGTTAAAGATGTCGTCGTGCACGAACTCGCTGTCCTCGATGGTGCCGTCGAGGGCGCGTGCGACCAGCGAGCGCGTGTAGGCAAGCTCGATGCGATGGCCCACGCCGTAGCCGCCGCCAATCCAGCCGGTGTTGACCAAGTACACACGCGTGCGGCCGTCTGCAATACGCTCGCCGAGCATCTTGGCGTAAACCATGGGGTCGAGTGGCATAAACGGCTCGCCGAACAGCGAGGAGAACGTGGGCGTGGGCTCGGTGACGCCGACCTCGGTGCCGGGAATCTTAGCTGTAAAGCCCGTCACAAAGTGGTACATGGCGGCATCGGCCGTCAGGCGCGAGATGGGCGGCAGCACGCCAAAAGCGTCGCAAGTCAGGAACAGCACGACACTCGGAGTGGTGCCCATGCCCTTAGTCCACGCGTTAGGAATGTGCTCCACGGGATAGGCCACGCGCGTGTTGTGCGTGATCGAGATGTCGTCGTAGTTGGGCTTGCGGTTCTCGTCAAGCACCACGTTTTCGCAGATCGCGCCAAAGCGGACAGCGTTGAAAATCTCGGGCTCGTGGAAGGCGTCCAGACCCTCGCATTTGGCGTAGCAGCCGCCCTCGATGTTGAAGATGCCCATGTCGGACCAGCCGTGCTCGTCGTCGCCGATCAGCAGGCGCGTGGGGTTGGCCGAAAGCGTGGTCTTGCCGGTGCCGGACAGGCCAAAGAACACGGCGGTCTCGTGCGTGACGGGATCCATGCTGGCCGAGCAGTGCATGGGCAGCACGTCGTCCTCGACGGGCAGCAGATAGTTCATGACGCTAAAGATCGACTTTTTAATCTCGCCGGAGTAGCCGGTGCCGGCGACCAGAATCACGCGTTCCTGGAAGTTGATGACCACGGCGGCGCTGGAGTTGAGGCCCTTGATAGCAGGATCGCACTGGTAACCGGGGGCAGCGAGCACGCAAAAGTCCGGCTCGCCGGTGCGCGCGATTTCACGGGCGAGCGGGCGGGCGAGCATCTGCTTAATAAAGAGTGCCTGGCTGGCACGCTCGCAGGCAACGAGCAGTCGACGCGTATGGTTGCGGTCGGCACCTGCCATGCCGCGGGTGACGAACACGTCGCGCTCGTTGAGATAGTCGACGATGCCGGCCTTGATGGCCTCATAGCTCTCGACGGACAGCGGGCGGTTGACGGCGCCCCAGGCAATCTTGTCGTGAACATCGGGGGTGTCAACGATAAAGCGATCGTTGGGAGAACGGCCAGTGCGCTCCCCCGTCTCGATCACCAGCGCGCCGTTGGATGCCATGCGGCCTTCTTCGCGGCGGATGGCGTGCTCGACGAGCTCCGCGGCGGGTAGATCGACCAGCAGGCGGGGCTGATTCTCGGCGGGATCTTCGACCAGCGTAATACCAAAGTTGGACAAAACTTCTGCAGGGGTAACACCAGGCATGGGGCCTCCTTTAAAAACGCGACACGTGGACGCGGCGCGCACTTTACTCACGTAAAGCCCGTTGTACCCGATATGCAAAAACGTTTTTGCGGCAAGGGCGGCAAGCCCGCCCAACGGTCAAAAATCGCAGGCAAGCGGCCCAGTCATTGGGTGTTCCTATAGTTTTGTCAACCGTCGGGGCTACTCCCGGTAGGGCACCCGGTCGCGCATCACGGCGTATATCGCCCTGAGCCGCTTCCTCGCGACGGCCTTGAGCGCCCGCCCGTGCCCCATGCCCCGCGCCCTGCAGGCCCGGTAGTACTCGCCGTAGCGCCCCGAGGACCTCACCAGGCTGTTGCACGAGAAGATCAGCAGGGACTTGAGCCTCGCGTCGCCGCGCCTGGACGCCCTGACCGACCTCACCGACGTGCCGGCGCTCCTCACCCTCGGGGCTATGCCGCAGTACGAGGCCAGGTGGTCGTGGTCCGGGAACCTCCCGATGTCGACCGACACCGCGAGCTGCGCCGCGGTCCTCGGGCCGATGCCGGGCACGGTGAGCAGACACGCGTAGGTCTCGTCGCCCTCGAGCAGCGCCGCCGTCTCGGCCTCGAGGGCCCCGGCCTCGTCGAGGGCCTCCGATATCCGGGCGGCCAGGAACCTGACCTGCTTGTTCTCGGCCTCGACGAGCGCCGGCGGGGGCGCGGTGGAGGCGGCCGCGGCCTCCCCGGCGGCCTCGGCCCGCGGGCCCTCGGCCCCGGAGCGGGCGATCCCCCACGCCCCGCCGAACCCGGCGAGCAGCTCCAGCCACCGCCGGTCCGACAGGTCGACCGCGGCCTCGAGGGCCGGGCAGGACTCGAGCAGCACCGCGCGCAGGCGGTTCTTGTCCCTGGTCGCGCAGGCGACGACGTGGTCGCGCTGCGACGAGAGGGCGCGGGCGGCCTCGAGGGCCTCGCCGCGGCCCGGGACCCCCGACAGGGAGTCCGGCACGCCCAGGGCGGTCCGCGCGATCACCGCGGCGTCGCGCTCATCGGTCTTGGCCTCGCCGGCGAACAGGCCCGCGGCGCGGCCGGCGGCGAGCCCGGGCAGGTGGGCGACCCCGAGCCCTGCGGCGCGGGCCCGCCTCACGGCGAGGGACCCTATGTTGCGGAACTGGTCGACGACGAGCGTGCCGGCGGGCGCGGAGGCGAACAGCGCGTCGAGCTCGGCCTCCCTGTTGCGGACGGGGGCGCTGGCCAGCACCTCCCCGTCGCGGTCGATCAGGCAGGCCCAGTGCGATGACTTGCCGACGTCCAGGCCGAGCACGGCCGCGGGTCTGGTGGATGGCGCTTTCACGGTGGTATTCTTCCGGTAGTCGTTCGACCGGATGGCCTCCCCCTCGGCACTCACATTACCAGCCGCGGCGCCTGCCCGGCACTTTCCTATCAGCCGTCGGGGGCGGCGCGTCCCGCGCCGGCAGCACCCAACAGGCCCTCTCGGGGGCAGGGACGTTCGGCCGTGCGCGGGCGCCCGGTCGGCGGCCCGTTCTGGGCGCGCCTCAATCGTAGCCCGAGACGGTCCCGGGCTGACAATTTCGACTGTAATGGACGTTCTTAAACGACTAGTCGTTGGGGACACTCTTGAACAGGCAACATTCAAGGAGCGTCCCCGGATGCCGGCACTTAGGGACGTTTCCAATGTGCCGGCACATAAGGAACGTCCCTAAGTGCCGACTACCGAACGGCGCCGCCGAAATTATTGAACAACCTGTTCAAAAACACGAGCGAACACCGCGGTGTCTATACTAGAGCGCAGCAATAGAAAGGACCCCGCTTTGAGCATCACGCCCCTCGATAGCATTCGCCGCGCCATCGCCCGCCGCAACGGCATCTCCAACCCCGCTGCATCGAAAGACGGCGCCGCGAAGGCCCAGGGCGGCCGCATCGAGAACGGCCTCTTCCCTGCCTCCCACACGGCCGAAGAGCTCGCACGCATCCAGGAGCTGAGTCAGCGCAACGCCGGCGGACCCGACAGCGGCCAGGCCACACGCCGTCGCCGCGAGCGCAATCGCGAGCCCGGCCCCATCCACCGCATGGTCAATGCCTGGTGGAACCGCCTTCTCGGAGCCGTCTACGGTGGCGGCTTCTCCACGCAAAAAGCCGAGTACGAAGATCACGCCACCCGTCGCGACTATCTTTGGAATACCCTGGGCACCGCCGTATGGGGCATAGCGTTTCCCCTGCTCACCATCGTGTCCACGCAGCTCGTAGGCGCCGAGGAGGCCGGCAAGTTCTCCATCGCCTTTGTCACCGGCACGCTCATCATGATCGCGTGCAACTACGGCGTGCGCAACTTTCAGGTCTCGGACATCGATGAAAAAACCTCCTTCGCCTCCTACCAGCTCAACCGCTGGCTCTGCGGAGCGCTCGCGCTGGCATGCGGCCTGGTATACAGCAGCGCCCGCGGCTACGATGCGCAGATGGCCACGATCGGCCTGGGCGTCTACCTCTATAAGGTGATCGACGGCGTGGCGGACGTGTACGAGGGCCGCCTGCAGCAGGCCGACAAACTCTATTTGGCCGGTATGAGCCAAACGCTGCGTTCCGCCGGTGTCATCGCGGTCTTTAGCGTGGCACTGTTCCTTACGCGCAGCATGCCCATCGCGGCCATGGCCATGGGTGTCACCGCCATCGCCTCGCTCGTGCTGGTCACCGCCCCGCTCGCCCTGCTCGAAACCGAAAAATCACGCCGCATGAGTCTGCGCGAGGCTGGCCACCTGTTTATCCAGTGCGCCCCGCTCTTTGGCGCGCTGTTCCTGTTCAACCTAATCGAGAGCATGCCCAAGTTCGTGATGGAGGGCACGCTGGCCTACAAGTATCAGCTGTACTTTAATGCACTGTTCTTTCCGGCGCAGGCCATTTTGCTGAGCATCGGATTTATCTATAAACCGCAGCTCCTGCGTCTGTCGAGCATTTGGGCGAATCCGCGTAAGCGTCGCCGCTTTGACCTGATTATTGTTGCCGTTATGGCACTGATCGTAGTCATTACCGGAGCATGCGCCGCATTTATGGCAGGCCCCGGCATCCCCATCATGAGCTTTATGTATGGCCTTAACTTTGAGCGCTACCGCACGCTGGCGCTACTGATGGTTGTCGCCGGCGGCGTCACCGCGGCAATCGACTTTATCTACGCCATCATCACGGTGCTGCGCCACGCCGGCGACGTCACCAAGATATACCTGGTCTGCTTCGCCGTAAGCGTGGTGCTACCAGTGATCCTGATTAAGCTGCTGGGTATGATGGGCGCTGTGGTGAGCTACCTAGCCATCATGGCCCTGCTCCTGGTGCTACTGATCATCGAGTACGCCCACATCCGCCAACGCATCGAACGCGACCGCAACCCATACGGTGCCTAATTAGCTGCCCCCCCGGTCACCGGAATTTGCGATGGAATCACCCCGGCTGGGGTCTCGTTGCGGACAATATGCATCACGCAAAACTAAGTGAGTAGACTTTTACCGAATCCCCGACCACACCGACAAAGCACAAGTCTGTGACCTGCGGCTTTATTGAGGCAAATATGATGGGTGCTCGGCATTTCCAAAAAAGTCTACTCACTTAGCCAGCGGGCAGCCAAAAAAGAACCGCCGCGACGTCGTTTGACTCCGTTGCGACGGTTTTTCGAGCATTTTCGCGCTGCCGAGGACGCAGACGCTCCTCATTTCTTGCGCTTACCGAGCAAGAAGGCGCTACTCTCCGAAAGTAGTCAAAAAAGCCCCGTCCGTAATTAGTTACCCTTTGCACCGATTATTCGCCCGGGTTGATGTTCGCGTAGAACTCGGCCCCGTCGTCTAGGCGAAGGATGCCCACGCGGCCGAACTCGGAGCCCGTTGCGGCGGCGCAGTCGATGTCGATGCGATCGGGAACGCCGGCGGTATCCTCGCCGCCCAGGCGCACAATCTGCCCGCGGCCCGACTCCTCATCGAGCCCCGCCAGGCCGCCTACCTCGCAATAACGCCCGAGCGACACCGTTGGCGTGTGGCCGCTCACCACGACCGGACCCTTGCCCTCGGCAGAAAGCAGCCCGGTCGGCACATCCCAATAGCCGTGACGAATCCAGAGCAAGTCATCGGACGACTGCACCGCGAGCATCTGCTGCAGCAGCTCGCGATCGGCACCCACCGCTCCAACGCCATCGGCACAATCGACGCCATGCTCAAGCAAAAACGCCTGCGCCGCCTCGGTCTCAATACCGGCATGTACCAGCAGATACGGGCGCTCCTCGGTCTCGACCACCGCGCAGAGCGGCAGCGCGGCCATCCATCGCACGAGCTCCTCGTATGCCTCAAATTCCATGTCGTTGAGCTGCTCACGCGTCGTCCAGCCACCGTTGATATCCCAGGTCTCGGCATCGAGCGGATCTTGGCCAATGATGGCATCGAGCATAATCTGCTCGTGATTGCCCTTGAGCACGCGAGCGTTGGGCAGCGAGCGCACCAGTTTAATAACGCCAACCGGATCGGGCCCGCGATCGATCATGTCGCCCAGCACGTACAGCGTATCGTCGGACGCCAGCGAAATCTTGGACAGGGCCTCGTCAAGCGCACGCACGTGCCCGTGAGCATCGGATGTCACATAGATCGCCATGGAACGCCTCTCTTTACATTGCTGCCGAAGCCCGGAGCCGCAACTAAAACTTCAAGTTGAACTTAAACGTTACCCATTGTACTCCGTTGCAATAAAGCTGGAAAGGGTTTCCGAGCAGAGGCAAAGACGGCAGCCGTCTATGACGATATCGCGCACGCCCGCAATCCAACCCCATAAACCCACCATCTTTGGGTACAAATAACCGCAGACAACTGACCGTGCCACGCCAACCACCCAGGAGCGGACACTATCCATGAACCAGATCCTTCTCTTTATCGGCCTCGTCATCATTTTGTGCCTGACCATCAAACCCGTCGGCAAAAAACTCCCCTTCCCCACCCTGCTCATCTTTATCGCACTCGGCATGCTGCTGGGCGTCAACGGCCCGGCACACATCGACTTTAGCGACTACGCGCTCACCGAAACCGTCTGCAGCACGGCGCTGCTATTCATCATGTTCTACGGCGGCTTTAACACCAATATCGACCGCGCCAAGCCCGTCGCCGCGCCGGCGGTGCTGCTGAGCACGCTCGGCGTCGTCATCACCGCAGGCATCACCGGCGTGTTCGCCCACTTTGTGCTGGGCTTCGACTGGATCGGCGGCCTGCTGTTGGGATCGGTCGTGGCGTCCACCGACGCGGCCAGCGTCTTTAGCGTTCTGCGCGAGCACAGCCTGTCGCTGAGGGGCGGCACCGACTCGCTGCTCGAGGTCGAATCGGGCTCCAACGATCCCGTCGCCTATATGCTCACCGCCGTGCTCGCCACACTCGCGGCCGGCGGCGACATCAACATTCCCGCACTGCTGGCCAAGCAGATTATCTTGGGCGTGGGCCTGGGCCTCGCCATCGGCTGGGCGGCGGGCCGCCTGATTGAACGCGCGCACGCAACGGCCGAGGGCGCGCAGACCATCTTTTTGTTCGCCGTGGCCATCGTCGCCTACGCGCTGCCGAGCTACCTGGGCGGCAACGGATTTTTGGCCGTGTACCTGGCCGGCATTGTGCTGGGTGCGAGCGACATCACCGGCAAGGTCGAGATGGCGCACTTCTTCGATACCCTCACCGAGATGGCCGAGATGACGATCTTCTTCTTGCTCGGCCTGCTCGTAACGCCCGCACGCCTGCCGCAGATGCTGCTGCCGGGCCTGGCGCTCATGGCGTTTATGCTCTTTGTGAGCCGCCCCATCGCCGTCGGCGTGCTCCTAGCGCCCTTTAAGACGAACCCTCGCCAGGTTGCGCTCGTAAGCTGGGCGGGTCTGCGCGGCGCGGCTTCGGTCGTGTTTAGCCTCTTTACCGTGGTGGCCGGTGTTCCTGGCGGTCACGACCTGTTTGACCTGGTATTTGTGATTGCCGTGTCGAGCATTGTGGTGCAGGGCTCGCTGCTACCGGCGGTGGCGAAAAAGCTCAATATGATCGACGCGGAAGGCGACGTGCGCCGTACGTTTAACGATTACCGCGACGAGGACGGCATGTCGTTTGTCAAGTTCAAGGTGGGCGCGGGCCATCCGTTTTCCGGACGCTCGCTCGCCGATATTGGCAGCGCCACGGACATGCTCGTCGTCCTGGTGCTGCGCAATGGCGCTCACCCGGTGCTGCCCAATGGCGATACCGTGATTGAGGAAGGCGACCTATTGGTGATGGCTGCCCCGACGTTTGAAGAGCGTGCCGAGGTTACGCTGCGCGAGGTCACCGTGACGCCCCACAGTCGCCTGGCCGGCCAGCGCCTGCGCGACGTGCCGCAAGGCAAGCATCCGTTTATTGTGGTGATGCTCAAGCGCGACGGCCAAACGATCATTCCCGATGGCAACACCCTAATATACGCCGGCGACGAAGCCGTCATCGCCACGCTAGCGTCGTAGCCATCCCCACCCATAAGTTGCGGTGAAATAGGGACTGAATAGGCCTCTGAACAGCCATTTCAGTCCCTATTTCACCGCAACTTATTGAGGGGATGGGGTTGAAGCTCAATCGCGGCTACCAGTCCTCGTCCGTGTCATAGCCGTCGCCCTCATCGTCGACGGCAAAGTCGCTGAGGTCGAGACCTTCGCGTTCGGCTCGGGCTAGGAGCTCTTGGGGCGACTCGTCCTCGATATCCACTACGTCGAGCATGGCAGCGGGAAAGCCCACGCCAGCTGCACTCCCCGCGCGGTCGAGCAAGCCCTCGCGCAGCTGGTCTACATCAATTTCGATCTTCATGGTGAATCCTCCCGCCAAGCCAAGCCCTTACTCGTCAGTGCCGAGCTCATCCACGGCAGCAACAAAAGCAGCCACCTGCTTGTCGTCCATCTGCGTGGCCAGGCGCCCCACGGGCTCATCGTAGGCGAACTGAACCTTATCGATAAAGCAATCCCAGGCACGCTCGTCCACACGTACGGCGGCCTCGCAATACTGGCTGAGCTTTTTGAGTCCATACCAAAACGCATTCACATGGCGCGCGGGATCCTCATCCAGCACACCATCGTAGCGACGCCCGTTAAACTCACGCATGCGTGTCACGGCAACCTCGAGCGAGTCGCCGCCATCAGTCGAAGCCTCATCCACAAGCTCGGGAATCGGAACCTTACGCCGAACATCGTGCCTGGTAGCGCCGTCGTACTCGCCCACCAGCACGTCTTCGTCAAGCCGAGAATCATAGTCGAAATAGCTCGAGCCCCTGCAAATCCCATGCGGGGAGCCAGAGCCAAACGCGCAGAATAACCCGCCGTCGGCAACAACTCGACGGTAGGTCTCAAACGACTTCTTACCCCGAGCGAGCAACTCGGAAAGCTCCCCGGCATCGCACGCCGTCTCGCACGCAACGCACGCAGACTCAGGCAACGATACCGTCTCCACCATGCTCCCCGCAACGTGGGCGGCGCGCTCGGCCCGATACGCCTGCGCCGCCAAGCGCGCTCGCTGCGCAGCGCCGCGCACGTTGGTAAGTTCACGCTCCAACGCCACGTCACCAGCAACATCGCCAGCAGCATCGCTCGCAGACCCGCCGGCGCCCTGCGACCCCGTCGCACGCAGCTCGGACTCAAACGTCGCTGTGATCATACCCGCGAGGTCCGTCGCGTCGGCGGCACAGCGCATCTGCTCCAGCTGCGTACACAGCAGATCAGCATCCAGAGGCACGGCCTCGGCAACGCGCACGCCACTCAAACGCGCCGCGTCCTGCAACACCAAAGCCCCCGCGGCATCATACGCCGCGCGAACCCTGGCCGCAGTATTGGCCTGCAGCTTTACCTCGATAAACGCAAGTGTCTGCTCCAGACGCGTCAGCAACTCGGCCTTGTCCTCCAAGCGCAAAAAGGCAGCATAGCGGCGCTCCATCCGTAGCGGTCCAACAATGCCCGCCTGCTTGCGAGCGCGTGCAAGCGCGGCGCCCTCAACACAGCGAACATACCCGTCAACAGCCCGCACGGCAGACTCGCGCGCAGCGTGCTCGGAAGCCTCGACGCCCCTAAGCACACCCAACAGCTCGCGGGAGCGCGCCTTGCGCACCAGCTCCCCGCGATCGTACTGCTCAAGCGCCGTCTGACGCTTACCTACCGACTCAAAGCCAAACAGCTCGTCGAGCAGCTCACCAACAGAACGCTCGTCTGCCACGGCAGGCCTCCTCACGCACTACGCACCAACATGTACGCGGGGCACCCGAACACCGGACGCCCCGTACGCCCGCACTCCTACAGATCCAGAGCCTTCTTCGCGGCGTCGACGGGATCGCCATCCATGTAGAACACCGGGCTCAGGCCCGAGATAATCTCGGACGAAACACTCTGCAGGCCCGCGATGGCACTCAGCGGCAAAATCACGCGCTTGGCGCCGGCGTTTTTGGCCACGCGCATAATGTCCTCGAGCCCGCGGATCTCGTCCATAGAGCCCGACATGCGCAAGATTCCCGGAATCGCAAGCGCGGGCATCACCGGGCGGTTGCACGCCGCGGAGCAAAGTCCCACAAACTCAGCGAGCGAGACTTCTTCGGACAGACCCTTGCTCTGAAGGTCGTTGTAAAACAGCAGGTAATCCTTGGAGCCAATGTGCATGCCCGGCGCCACGCGATTCGCCAGGTTTACAAAGTTGTCGAACGCCGCCTCCAACGTATCGCGCACCGGCTTGTTAAATGCCACGCCCTCGTGCTTAAACTTGCACTCGCCGGCAACGGCCTTGTTCTCCAGCTTGTACACGGCAACCTCGCCGCCCTGCGACCTGCCCACGCCAAACACATGGCCGGACAGCAGCGGTCCGTCGGGAATCAGCGTGTCCTCGGTCTGCTCGGGCACGCGCACCACGTGCACGTCCTGCGGGTTGTCGGCATCCATATAGCCCAGGTTGACGTCGATAAACTCGACGCCCGCCATAATCTTGAGCTGCTCCTTTACGCGACGACGGCCTTCGATGGCATAGTCCAGCAGCCAGCGCACGTCGTCCTTGTCCATGGCCTCGTCGGGGAACAGTAGCTTGGCCAGACCGCTAAAGGTCTTGCGCACGGCGATCTCGTCGCGCTTGTTAAAGTCGCTGTTAAAGCGGAAATACCGGTCGATATGGTGCGTAAAGTCCTTGCGGCGCATCTCCTTGCAAAACTCCGACAGACAATCGGTAATCAGGCCGTAATGCCCGGTCAGTAGGCTCGAGCGCATCTTGGGAATCTCCCAGCCCGGCAGGTAATAATGGATGCGGTCAAAGAAAGCCGAATCGTTGTTAAACTCCGGCGGGAACGGATCAAACAGGTGCGTGGTCTTAAGGACGTTTTGCACGGTGTCGTTGATGTTGCCCTCAAAGACCATAGAGGCATCGGCGTTGATCTGGTCGCGGCCGCGCGCGTAACTGCCACTCGCCATGTAGTCCTTCATGATCTGCACGGCGTTGGTGTCCTTAAACCGCATGCCGGCGACCTCGTCGAACGTCACGCAATCCCAGTGTCCCACCAGGCCCACGCGGTCGGCTCGCATGGAGTTCATACGGCCGAACAGGTTGGCCGTGGTGGTCTGGCCGCCCGAAAGCAAAATGGCGTAGGGCGAGACCTCTTTGTAGATGTGGCTCTTACCGGTACCGCGGGGACCCAGCTCGCACAGGTTGTAGTTGCGCTCGATGAGCGGCACCATACGCTCGATAAAGTGCAGGCGCTCTTTCTCGGAAAGCTCACTGGGCTCATAACCAGCGGAGCGTAGCAGCATGTTGAGCCACTCGTCGCGCGAGAAATACTGGCGCTCTTCGACCATAGCATCCAGGTCCAGGTTGGGCATCTGGATGGGCGTGAGCGACGCCACGCTAAACGGAGAGTCCTCGGGCCCACGCTTCTTACGCTTGGCCTTGGCGCGGCGCGGCGCATCATCGCCAAAGACCTCCATGCCAAACTCGTCTTCCTCATCCAAGGGGTGACGATACTCGATGCTCATGATGCACCAAATACCACCCTGCAGAATCTTGGAATAGTCGCGCACGTACTCGGCCGGCATCACAAACGGCTCAATGGTCAGGTTGGCAAACGAGGCCACGTAGATGTCTTTGTACTCGTCGAGCTTGGCCGTGACCTTGTCGATGATGGTAAAACGGCCCAGCTCACGGATCTTGGACTTAATGCGCTCGGACTCGTCGGGACGCACGTAGTTATCGGTGAGAATCCTGCGGATGCGATCCAAGCCCTCTGCCACGGCATCCTCGTCGTCGGTCGAGCAGTACATGCCCAGCAGATACTCCAGTACAAAGGTGGGCACGTTAGCGCCGCGCTTCATAAGGGCCGTCAGGTCTTTGCGCACGATCTTGCCAGCAAAGTGCTCGAGCAGCTTGCCGTCCAGCCCATCCATGTCGTAGCCGTCGTCCTCGGGGGCCTCGTCCACGGCCTGGTCATAGCCATCGGTCGAGGATTCGTCCTCGGCGGGCGCCACAACCTCATCGGGTACCGCGGCCACCGTCGGCTCCGGGGCAGGCGCGGCAGCCACGGCCTCTGCGGCAGTCTCAGCCTCCGGGGCGGGCACGGCCTCCTCTGCAGACACCGCAGCCTGCGCCGGCGCATTCACATCAATCGAGGGAACTTCCCACAGATTGTCGTCATGGCCATCAAACATAGGGCACACTCCTAAAAACCAAAGTCAGCAACAGGGGCAAACGAAACAGCGATGGTGTACGTCTCGCGCCAAACGATCTTGCCCGTTTCGCGCTCGCGGCAGACCAGATAGTACGGACCCTTGGCCGAGAATCCATCCGCTGCACGCAGCGCAAACTTGGCATGCACCACGCGCTCCTGCGAGTTAGCAGAAGTCTTGTTGGCATGCGCCTTGACTGTATCGCTCACCTCGTTGCCGCTTGCGTCGGTAAACACCAGCTCATACTCGCACGGCAAGACCTTGCCTTGGGCGGGTTCTTCCTGGATCAAGTTGACCGAGAACAGCGAGTTGGTCACTCGGCGTCCCTCGCTTAGCACGCGCAGCGTCGCCACGCGCGTATCGACAAAGTCCTTGGAACCCGAGCGCGCACGCCAAAATCCGATAACGGGCACGCAGAGCTCCTGCAGGCTCATGCCGCCGTGGACGTAGTTGTTAGTGCCGCCGGGACGCTTGAAGTGCACGTTCTCGCGCGGGGCAAATCCCTCAAAACCGGCACCTAAACGTCCCATGCCAACATTAACAAACACCCCGCATGCCTCTTCCGAAAGCTTAGCCAGGGCCTCGTTGGGCACCACCAGATGACGCTTGCCGTGCATGACAGGAGCGTCAAGGAAGGGAAGGTCTGGCTTGCCGAGCATCTGGCACTCGTTGAGCTCACGACGCGTGTAGATGAAGCCGTGATCCGCCGTCATAACAACACGCGCGCCCGGGGCGTCGGTGCACACGCGGCGCGCCAACGCGGCAAGTTCCTCCACGGTGTCCGCGCAGGCATCGAAAACGTCATCCTGCGTAGCTGCCTTCTCGCCCGTGGCATCGATCTTGTTGTGGTAGAGATAAACGAGCCTGGAGTCTTTGAGCAGCGCTTTGCGCTCGGTTCCCGCCATGTTGAGGTATGCGCTCGAGCGCAAAGCGCGGGCCGTGGGCTCAACGTGGGTAAGTACGGCCTCGCGCTGCGGAGTCGTCGCAGTGGGCATGCCGTCAGCCAACACAAACGAGCCATCCGTTGCAAGTTCAAGCGTTTGGTGCGGCAGCAGCGCGGGCATGCCCACCTCGGTGATGGAGGGGAAGACCGCCTGCATGCTAGAGACCTTGACGTTACCGCCGCGCTCGCGCTCGAGAAGCGCTGCAACGTCACGAGCCACCTCATAGCGCAGCGCGTCGCTTACGATAACGACCGTCGTTTTGGCAGACCCCACAAAGGTGGGCAGCACATGCCAGTAGAATTCATCCTGCTGTGCAGGGCCATCGATGTAGCCGCAATCGGCCCACTCCCCTTGCGCAGCGGATGTCCAGCAGGCATTGGCATCGGCCAAAAACCAGTTGCTGTAGAGATTCTCCGCCCAGTCCACCACGGCTCGGGCAGGCTCCTCGAGCACATCGCACCCGACGGAGCGCGCCCGCAAATACGCGGTGCACATATGACGATAGGCAGCATCCATGGAATACCAATCGGACGTATAGGCATCCCACACCTGCTGGGGTTGCGCCAGATGGAACCCGCCCGCATGTGCCTGCCTAAATGCACACATATCGGCCACAGCGGCAAGCAAGCCAAAGTAGCTCTCGACACGGCGGTACCAGCTTAGGTCGCAGCGACGCGCCACAAAGGCGCGTGCGTCCTCAACACGGTCCGCGCCCTGGGCAAACGAGCAGAACAGCTGCGAGAGCACAGCCTCATTGACGCATGGGAACACATCAAGCGAGGCCAGCGCATCGATCGGCAGAGCCTCAAACCGCACAAAGAGCCCGCGGACATCCTCCACCAAACGACAGATCTCAAATAGGTCCTCGCTCGACGCCTGGGTATCGGCGGCCTGGTCCCACGTGCGCACCGCCTCAAGGCAATAGGGGCCGTAGGCGGGAGCCACATAGCTTTCGAGTCCCTTGAGCGCCCCCTCGGGAAGCGCGGTAGACGCTGCCGTAAGGAGCACATAGGATGAAAGCATAAGCAATGAGTCGCGCTCATACAGCGGTCCTTCAAACCCATAGCAGCGAAGCATAAAGGCAGAGAGCACATCGCGCACGCAGTACTTGTCCATCAACTCGGCCAGCGCCTCGGGACCCTCGTGCAGCAGCATGGTCATACAGCCACGCAGCACAAACGCGGGGCGCGCGTCACCAAGCTCTTTACCGCCAAAAATCACCGTAAGGATGCCGAGTTCGATATCGGATGCGCCCGAGGCATTCGGAACACACGCGGCAAACTTAGCGCAGCGGGTCTTGGCATCAAAGAACGCCTTGTGGTCGCGCAGACTCTCGCGCACGGCATCGATGTTCTCGATACCAAGCTGATCGGCCAAAAGCGAAAGATAGTCAGCCTGGAACCGATCGGCATACAGCTCGACATCGGCAAGCCAATCGCCCTCAAGCCTGCCGCGCGGGCAACGGCGATACAGCAAGATATCGCTCGCAAGGTCATCGCGGTTGACAAGCTTCTTAACGGCAAACATGCGGCCCTCGCAGGCCTCAACAAACCGCACCGGGCGCTCAAAGTCACCGTGAGCGGGCATAACGCCAGCATCGGCCCCCGCGCCGTCGAAACCCTCGGCGGCCAATCGCTCAAACTCAGGGGCAAACTCGCCGTCCGCATCGTGCCAAACCACCACACGGCGGGGCATACATGCGGGCAACGGTTGCAAAAACCGCAGTTTGAGCTGTTCTTCTACATCGATCTTGGGCATGAATATCCTTACCGTATCTGCAGTTACTTGATCTTTGCCAGCACATCCTGAAACTTGGCGTAGTTGACCTTGACGCCGTCATCCAGGTCGATCTTAATCATCTGGTCTGCCAAGTGATGCAGCTTCTCCTCGTAGCCAATGGTCTCTTTGAGCTGGTCGTTGAGCTTTTTGACGCGCTTATCCAAGCGCACGCGCTCGCCGCGCTCGGCACTGGCAAGGGCATCGTTGGCATAGCCGATCTGCGAGCGATAGCGCTCCTGCTGCTCATGCACATAGTCGATGCGGATGCGAGCCAACAGGTCGGGCTGATAGCGATGCATGTAAACAAGGCACTTGAAGCCGTTCTTTTTTCCACTGTCGAACAGCCAGTAGATGGGACGCTTCTTATAGGTCTGGCAGTGGTCCTTAAAGAAGTCCTTCAAAAAGTAGGTGCGGATTACCTCACGCGAGGTGCCCTTGCCGCCGAGCGCCTCGGCAATAAAGGCCAGGTTCTGCTCGAGCGTCTCCTCGCCGTACACGGTACGCACAAAGTCGATAAAGTAGCGCACGATGTCGTCGTCAAAGTACTCATCGTCGGTGATGGGCAGCACGTTATCGCTATCGGGCATAAAGGTAACGTGCGCGGGATCAGACATCTTTGACAGATAGTCGTCGACCGTGGCGCCCTGATCGGCCAGGACCAGTCCGTCCACATCCAGCGAATAGCGACCAAACATGCACCCCACGGCATAGCTTATGAGCGAGGTGATCTCGTCGCGCTTGGTACGCACGTATTTGTTGCCTTTATAGCTCTCGGGAATCTCATCTGCGGTATCGAAGATGCGCGCCACCGAAACGAACTTATCCTCGACCTCGATGGGCACCTCACCCTCCATGTTGTAGATCTTGGCAAAGATTCGGTTGAGCTCTTCCTCGTTAGTGCGAAGCTGCTCGAAGCGAGCATTGACCTCGGCCTTACGAGCCTCGTATTTATCTTGAAGTAAAGTGGCCATGACAGACCGCCCTTTCTTTGTTGAAAAGTGCGGCTATGCAAATTTAAAATTTGCACTAGCCAGCTAAACAATTAACAGATTTAAATTCTTTACGGATTAAAGCGCGTCGTTTATTAATTCCCTAGTGTTTGTTGCTCTTTCTATGAATGAGCTTTTCAAATTCGCCTCTGCCAGCGTCCTTAAAATAAAAACGAGCGTCAATATCAATCGCCTTTATCCAGTCGGTAAACGCCTTTTGAGGCAGAAGCATCATGGCAGTCGTTTTTCCACTTGAACCACCAGCTTTATCCTCGAGAAGCATCATTCCATTAGGGAAGTAATACGTACACCCATGTGCAAGTGAATTGCGGATATGAGTTAGTAAAGTCATTCCTTTACCTGAGTCTTTAGGTTCGGGACCCTTGCGACCAGAGATTGTATAAGGTTGAATACAGAGGACCCTCGGACTAACGATATCAATCGGAGCTTCAATCTCTTGTTTAACTCCATCAGCCGACTTTTGATTTACAGTTGTTTTAAATCCATATTCCTCAATCACATCTCCAAGATTATCAGCCATAAGTAATTCACGCTTCCCGGAAGGCACCCCTTCATACTCAAGAAGAGTATCGAATGGCAATTGTTTCAATCCATAATCAGAGGCGGTTCTTCTTTGAGAAGCAGAGTTAGCTACAGATTTAGTCACAAAGAAATCCCAAATAGAAGAAATCTCATCCGGAGTCCAATAGCTAGATTCATGCAGAGACATATGAAATGAAGATATACAGGCTTTGTCCATAACCAGCACCTACACCAAAGGGCTATGTTTGAAATCCCAAGAGGTTTCAAACGAATCCCAATCGGTTTTTGATAGTTCGCGGCACGAGTCGACCATGTCGTTGACCAACGGCTCCTGTTCCTCGTTCTGAATGATCGGGTAGGTTGCGATTTGGCCTACCTCGAAATTAAGCGTCGGCGAGAGCATGCTTGCGACACGCATGATCACGGAGCTGTTACAAGCTCCCTGGAGATACTTGAGTGACTCCTCGTCGCTAAAAACGCTCGTGCCCGCCACATCAAAGATATGCCCAGCAGGCTTAAAACGAAACGCAATGGACCCGCTTGAAATCTTCGACCAGGTAATCGATGGGCTAAAGAAGCAGTTTGTATTCTGTGGCCTGGAAAGCAATCTACCATTCTGGTCTTTGTAATTACGGATCTCCTGTCCGTCATTCTCCCAGTTAACAACTGAGCTATTATTTCCGTACCATTTGCGGAAATCGCCGCCCTTGTTGTAGGGGAACCACTTGCAAGCGCTTTCAATCGACTCTTGAATAGATCCACAGGAATAGACGCTCTTGCAATCATCGACTTCCCACCACTCGCGAACGAAACGAGCGTTCTCGCCAGTAGCAAGCCCTTGGCGCGGCTTGCCATACTCACTGAGCTGTTTTGCGTTTCCAAACGCATCCAGAAGAGCGTCACTGGCCCAGTAGGCTATGGGGGTGCCGGGGATTTGCTTGAAGGTGTCGGCGTCGCGGCGATAGAACCAGCCGCAGTCGGGGTTTCGGATCGCCTCGAGCAACTTGAGACGCTTCGCCTCGCTGCCGTTGATGTCGACGAGGCGAACATAGGCACCCTCGCATGCCGCGCGGCCGTTGTAGATGACATCGGCAGTCACATTGACGACCTCACCACCGATGGCATCGAACGCACGAGGTCCCAGATGGGCCATGGAAACGATTGTCTTGTTGTCGATAACCTTGGCGCGCATCTTCTCAAAGCTGCCCAGGAACATCCAACTCTGCATGGTAACCATTGCGGCGTAGCCCTTATCCTCGACAAGGTTAAAACCGCGCTCGATAAAGCACGTGCAGAGGTCGCTCTTCACGTCGGGGTAGTTCTTCTTGACCCACTTGCTCATGAATGGATTAAAGCTGCTGCTGCCCATATACGGAGGATTCGCAACGGTGCAGGTAAAACGACGGGACAGCTTCTCGCAGATGGCGGCAGCGCTTTCGAGCTTAGTTTTGGCCGTAGCGGCAAAAAGGTCATCGGAACAACTCGCGGCGGCAGCCTTGAGCTCGTCGATCTCGTCCTCTGAGGGATTGAGCAGCGAACCGATCTCGCCCAAATGACTCAGCTCCTCGGCGAGCTTCTTGTTACCCGGCAGCTCGTCCTCCCCTAGCGGGATGCTCGAGAGCACGGTAACGTCGGCGCGAACGCCACGCCTAAAGAAGCGACGGTCGTGCTCGCGGGCGCACATGGCAAGCGCCAGCTCCGCGATCTGTGCCGCGCGGGAATCGATTTCCATACCTGCAAGGTTTTTAGTAAGAATGAGCTCGGGAATCTCGCGCTCACGATAGCCGCGCTCCTCGTACATATGGAAGAGCAGCTCAAACGCATAGACCAAGATATGGCCCGAGCCGCATGCGGGGTCGCAGAGGGTTATCTCCTCGGGACTCGAAATGCGAATGAAGTCCTCGTGCTCAGCATCGGGCTCGATGTAATACTCCATGCGCTCGCGTAGCGAACTCCCCGGATTGTTGAGCATCCACAGACGGCCGAGTGAGTTCTCGACCATATAGCGCACAATCCACTCGGGGGTGAAGAGCTGCGTGGCGGGCGCGATGTCCGCCGCCGCTGCCTTGCGCTTGGACTTGAAGAACTCGTCTTTAACGTCGGCATTGTAGTACTGATACATCCAGCCCAGAACGGTCACGCCCTCGCGCCAGTCCTCGTCAGTGAGGACGGCATTGAGTTTGCCCACCACACTGTCAGCCATCATGAGACCCTGGGGCAACAGCAGCTCCATGGCTCCGCCCACGCGTTCAAAGACGCCCGGCAGGCAATCGGCAAGCTCCTCGCACTGAGCAACAAACAGGTAGCGCCACAACGGTTCATCCAAGCCCGCCATCTTGAGCTCGGCTATGCGATCGGTATCGGCCGTCGTTATTTCCACGTCCAGTGCGTTCTCCACGGCCTCGCTGCCATGGCTGCCGTCCGCACGACTTAGCATGCGCATACGGCTGGGAAGCCATCCGCATGCATCCATGAAGCGAATGGCCACGATGCGGTTGAACCAGGTGTAGGCCGCACGGTCGCGCAGCGCCTCGTGACCCACCTCTGCCTGCATGCGCAGCAGTTCGTCGCGTTGCTCAATCTCATCCGGACTTAGGGGCAGGCCGTTGACGGTCTCGGATCCAACGGGCGCGGGTGCAGGTTCGGTAATGCCGTAGCGCACCATCTGCGCCTCCACGCCTTTGATGAGCTCCGTACGGGCCCAGGTGCAGAAGCTCTTAAGAGCAGAATCGTTCATGGTTGATGAGCCTTTCTAAACGCCATAAGCCACCGGTGCGCGCTTTGGCACCGGTGGCTCCGCGGGTTAGTTGATACGGATCTCGTCGTTTGCAGCGAGCGCCTGCATAAGGCGGGAGCGCAGGTCGTCCACGTAGCGCTCCACGTCCTCTGCGGACAAGAGACGGCTCGGCTTGGCCAGATCGGCGCGGCGCACAGTCTTGATCTTGCGCTGGGGCTTGGGCGCGGGCACGGGAGCAGGCGATGCGGCGCCCTTGTTGGAGACCTTCTTGACCACCTCGCCCGTACTCATGACCTCGGTGGTGCGGCGCTCGTTGTCCATACGCACGCGGGCCTCATCCACAGCGTCGTACATCTCGTTGGCCGCCGCACTGAGCCAGTCGCCCCAGTTAGTTGCAACAACGCTCAGTTCGTTGAGGCTTTGAGCGCTGTGGGCACGGTTTTTGAACGACTCGTATTTAGTGCCGGCGTCTGCTATGGCATCCTTGGCCTGATTGACAAAGCCCTTTTGACTCTCGGCCTGCGCCCGCAGGTCTTGCAGATCGCTCTCGATGCGACACAAAAACTCATTGCGGCGGATGCTCAACAGCTTTTTCATGTCATCCTCGACGGGATCCATAAGCGGCTGCAGGTCTTTAATACGGCCGTAGGGCTTGGGATCTTTGAGGATCTCACGAACCGTTGCCACGTTCTCCACCGCACCGGGAATGTCATCGGAGGCATACTCGATACCCTCGGTGCGGTTCAAGAAATCCCTGGCGTGGTCAAACGCTGTTCGTTGATTGGACTCGAAGAACTCAACCACCTTGTCAAAGTCTTCCTTGGCATCGAGCAAACGCTCCTCGTGCTTGGTGAACGTGGTCAAGAACGCCTCGGCCTCGTTCTGGTCCTTAAGGACGTCGGCCACCTCCGAGCGCATCTTCTCGCACTCGTCCTCACCGGGATACGGGTAGGCCGGCTTGATGCCCGTGTAGTAGTCGCGTACCATGGCGAGGCACGCCTCACGCAAGCCCTCAAGGCGCTCTTTGAGCTCGGCCACGAGCTTATCCTCGTTGGAGGGCACGGTCTTGAGATCAAACAGGTCACACATGAGTTCGCCCGTGGCGCGTAGCAACCGGTCGCTCATGCGCATGCGCAAGCGCACCTGGGCCTTATCGGCATCCTTGCGCAGGAGCGCCACCATGCGGCTGTCGTTAGTTTGAACCGTCTGACCGCCAAACAGCACCTGCGCGCGCTGCTCCACCACAAGCTGCGCCACCACATTTGCGATGTCGACCTCGCGCCAGCCAAAGGGCCTTTGCTGGTACTGGCGCTGGATATCGCCCATAGCGGTATCCAGGTGGCGCTGGTGCTGCACTTTGAGGTAGTCCTCGACCTCTTTGAGCGCACGCGTGTTACCTGCATCCATGCCAGCGAGCCCCACTTGAACGTTGCCCACCAGAGTAGAGCGAATATCGGAATCGCTCGTGACCGGCGCGCCGATATAGTCGGCCTTTTCAAAGACCACATCGCACAGCTGCGCCAGCACCTGCTCAAAGACCTGAGCGGGTTTGGCAGCACGGATCTCAATCATGCGGCCGTTGACGGCGCATCGTGCATGGAGCACCGCCTCAGCCAAAAGGGCGTCAGCCTCTTTCTCGTTAAAGTCCTTCTCGCGCATTTTGGCCTCGACAATCTGGCGGGTACTCGGCGGTAGCTCCTGCAGATTGCGCGTCTGGGCGTACATGCGAATCTTAGCGGCGTTGACGAGTGGGGCCCAATAATCCACCTCGTCACTCAAGGCCACGATGGCCTTATCCACGGATTTCAATGCCAGCTCGGCATCGTCCGAACGACCCAGATCGCTGGCCATGGTCACCACGGAAAGTTCCATGCCGCCCATGCTGGTACCGTGGATTGAGCCGTCCACATAGCGGTCAAACGGAAAGTCGTTGGCCCCGCGGTTGAGTTTGCGCTCAGTGTAGATGCTTTCGAACAGGCGCTTCTTGATGTACTCAATCACCTTCGCGTTGTCGATCGGGGTGCGTGCGATCTCCTGCGCTATCTCCTGCTCCTCGTCGGTGAGGAAGCTATAGGTATCGCCCTGGCGTGCCACGTAGCTCTCACGCTCCAAGCGGGCGAGAGATTCCTTGACGCGGTCCTTAAGGGCGCGCTTGTCCACGTCCAGGCTATCGATCATAAGGATGGAGATGTTCTCGACCGTGGCCTTGACGTAGCCGATGTAGCGGATCAAGTACAGGAGCTTAAGCACCCGAACATCGTAGCTCTCAAGACCCTCTGCGTTTTCAGCCGCGCGCTCCGCACAGACGACGACCTGAATGATGCCGTGCTCCAAATCCTTGGAGATTGTGTCGAAGAAGCGCCAGAACGGCACGAGTGCACCAGTCTGGTCATGCTGGATGGCCTGAGCGCTCTCCTGAAACGCGCTCAGCATGGAGCGCTCGCCCGTGGACATGTGCTTGGCCTTAACACCGTGCTTGCGTACCTCGGTCATCACGTCGGGCAGAAGCTTAAACTGGTAGCCCACAAACGGGTAGCTGGCCACAAAATCCTTGGAGTTGGCGAAGCCGGCAAGGTCGGAGCGCGAGCCACCCTCAAAGGTAAAGTTGTTTTTGAGGACGGCGGCGTCTTGCTCGTAGACCTGTGCAAGCATATCGGCCGCCGGCGCGGTCTTCTCGAGCACACGGCGCTGGATAACCTCGTCCACGCTGGAGCTGGAGAGCGAAAGGCGGGTATTGAAGCGGCCTTGGATCTTTGAAAAGTCGTTGCCCACGGGCAGGCTCAGGTTGTCGATGGCCTCCTGGCTCGTGACCATCACCCACACGCGGCCACCGCAGGCGGCACCCAGCTCCTCGACGATGGTCTGGAGACTCAACATAAGGCTTGGATCCCGGTCGTTTGTAATAAACTGACCCACCTCGTCGACCATAAAGAGCAAACGGTAGTTGCCGCCGTGGGCCGCTGCCTGAGCGTCTACGTAGTCCTTGACCTTTTTGGCAAAGACATCGGGGGCCAAAACCTCGTCCTCAGAACCCTCAAGCCAGTTCCATGCGGCCTTTTCGCTCATGCCGAGCACACTCTGCAGCACCTCGACGACGTCGTCCTCAAAGTAGCTGTAGGTGTCGCGGGTCTGGAGCCAGGACTCGCCGTTGACGCGCTCAAAGGCCTCGCGGAACTCCTGGGTCTTACCCAGGGAATCGATGTGTTCCTCGAGCTTTGCAAGCTTTAGGTCCTCGCCGTAGAAGCCGCGCGCCTCGTAGAACATGCGCTCAAAGCCGCGAAGTAGCGCCGTGGGAGCCGTATCGCCCTGCTTCCACTGGCCCGCCTTGCTATCGATGTTAAAGAGGATGGCCTGCGTGGTCACCGAGCAGGCGCGCTCCATGGCAGCCTCGACCATGGGGTCGACGATCTTGCCGTCAAAGTAGCGGATGGCGCTCTTGCCGCCGATCTGGCGATTCTCGAGCAGGTAGCTCAGCATCTTGAGGAAGTGCGATTTACCGGAACCGAAGAAACCACTGATCCACACGCCGATCTTGTCGGTGGGCACAATGATGGCATCGCCGTAGGTCTTGAAGAACGTGGCAAAGTGCCTCTGCAACTCGCGCGTCACCACGTACTCGTCAAGCTCCTGGCGGATGGACCCATCTTTTGAATCCTGGACCTTGACCACGCCGTTGATGGAGCGGTTGATGTCTTTAGCAAAGAGGTCGCGAATGATCGTGTTGTCCATGGGTGCTCCTTTGGGTTTGGGAACGTTATGGCAAAGGGTTGTTACCGGCGGCAGGGACTTGCCTGCGGGGAGCCGTGCTTACGAGATATCGATGGCGCGGTAGTAGTTGTCGGCCGGCAGACGGTTAAAGAGCTGGAAAGAAGAGCCGTTGAAACTGCCCGGATAGGCGGCGACCACAGGCACCTCATCAAAATCCGCAAGCATGCAGTGAAGAAGCGTGTGTATGCGAAAGAACGGGAAAACCTCGCCCGCGCCGGTGAGGAGAACGACGTCTCCAGGCGCGTGCGGCTCGGTCTGCTCAAGGATGTACGCGGCGACTTTCTCGGGCGAGGCGAACTTGGCCACGTCCTCGAGCACGCGCTGGGTACCGCGGCGCTCCTCTTGGTGCGGGATAGCCTTGAGGACACGGCGCTTTTCGAGAATTGCCAGCACGGCGTCGTAAAGGTTCACGACCTTGAGCGTGCACGGAAGCTTGTCGGCCTCGGCATCGCGTGAAAGGGTGTCAAATAATGCACGCGCCTCAAACTCCAGCGCGGGGTCATAGCAAAAAGTGTGGAAGCCGATCTCATTGCCTATGCCCTTGTTGGCCAAAAAGTCCTCGCTGCACAGGCACTCGCGCAGAAGCTGCGCACGGCGCTCAAATTCCAGACAGGCGCGCTCGGAGCGGGCATGCGCCGCCACGACGCTCTTACGGGAATGGATGCCGATATTGGTGGTGAGATCGGTCGCCGGGGTGATAGCAGGGTCGACGGCGCTTTTGACGGGAGCCACGCTACATCACCGCCCTGCCGGTAAGGGCCGCGATAAGCGACTGCTCGCCCAGCCGAACCAAGGCTCGCTCGACATCGGAATCGAGGAAGAGTGGTGACAGGCGCTCGGACTCCGGGCCCTGGCCCTCGCCGATAAGGCCGGCATGGCGGAGCGTCTGGCGGAGCGAGCCCTTAATGCGCTTGACCGTGGCCTCAGTCCAGCGGGCCGCGTCCGGATACTCCGTGGTAAAGCGTGTCATAAAGGCGTTGAGGTCAACCGCCGTAAAGGCATAATCGAAGTTTTGTAGGCGCTCCCCTACCTCGACGAGCACGAGCTCGCGCACGATATCGTAGCGGCAGATCATGCTGTAGAAGATGGCCTGGTCCGCCTGCGTGGGAGTGCCGGATGCCATGAGCCTGGTTAGGGATGACGCAGCCTCGACGGCGGTTTTGGGGTCGATGCCGCGCGCGGCGCATACGGCGTCCGTGGGCACCATGGCGTCAAGGCGGCGAAGGCACACGGTTGCGCGGTTGGCGACCATGCGCTCCGTGGGATATTGAAAGAGGTTCTCGCTCTTTACGCGTACAATGACCTGCTCGTCGCATGCGCCCTGCATGCGAAGGGCAGCGACGATGCGCATCTCATGCGGGAGGAATTGCTCGCGGGTGAGCACCCCCCCCCGAACGCTTTTTGTGGTTACATCCACAGTACACGCTCCAAGGGTGTCAAAGGCTGTCACAAGTACGCCGCAACCCGGCAGGCAGGCGCGGCGCACATGACAATAATCATACCTGTTGGTAAAAAAGTTACCACGCCCAGAGTTTCAAATGTTGAGCAACAAAATTTAATCCGGTTAACGGTCATTTTCGCAGCTTAGAAACTTTAACGAGGTCGCCCCAAATCACACTTGCCAGACAACCGCGCTTACGAATGCAGGCACGTACACGCCCAACGCCACCCTCCGCTACACTCAACATAGAGTTCTACATATGATTCTATGTAAGGAGTTTCATATGCCTGTCGTAAAGCCTATTTCTGATCAGACGCGCGCTAACTACCATTCAGGAACGCGAAGATCACATTCAACGTACCATCGCTCATGGTTATGACGACCTCACCAACGGTCGTGTGCGCCCCTGGAAACAAGCAAAGGCCGAGGCGGATCGGATGCGAGCCAGCAGATAAGGTCACCCCTCCCCCATGTAACCATCCTGTAAATCATAGCGGCGCACTCGGGTTTTGCTGTGATGCGGTCGCGCCTGGCGCTCCACTGTGCTAAAGTATCCCGAACGTTCAAACGACTACGAGGGAGACTAGAAGATGGCACGTGTGCACAACTTCTCAGCTGGCCCGGCCGCACTGCCTACAAGCGTGCTCGCCGAGATCGCCGACGAGATGATGGACTACCGCGGTTGCGGCATGTCCGTGCTCGAGATGAGCCATCGATCTAGCATGTACCAGCAGATCATCGACGACGCCGAGGCAACCCTGCGTCGCCTGCTAAGCATCCCCGACAACTACCGCGTCTTGTTTTTGCAGGGCGGCGCCACGCTGCAGTTTGCGGGCATCCCCATGAACCTCATGCGCCGCGGCCGCGCCGGCTACATCGTGACCGGCAACTTTGCCAACAAGGCATACAAGGAGGCCGCCAAGTACGGCGAGGCCGTGCTGCTCGCGAGCTCCGAGAACACCAATTTCGACCGCATACCCACCATGGCCGACATCAACGCGCGCATTGCCACCGAGGCCGCAGGCGACGGGCTCGACTACGTCTACATCTGCCAGAACAACACCATCTTTGGCACCATGTACCACGAACTGCCCGATTGCGGCGACGTGCCGCTGGTCGCCGATGTCTCGAGCTGTTTTCTGTCGCAGCCGCTCGACGTCGAGCGCTACGGCCTCATCTACGCCGGCGCGCAGAAAAACGCCGGCGCCGCGGGCGTGACCGTGGTCATCGTGCGCGACGACCTCATCGCAGATGGCCCCGCCTTTGCGCAGACGCCGCAGTACATGGACCTCAAGACCCAGGCCGCCAAGGGCTCCATGCTCAACACGCCCAACACCTTTGGTATCTACGTATGCGGCAAGGTGTTCCGTTGGGTTGAGAAAACCGGCGGACTTGCCGCCATGGCCGAGCGCAACTGGGCCAAGGCCAATCTGCTCTATGACCTGCTCGAGCACAGCGAGCTGTTCCATAGCACTACGCAGGCCGACAGCCGCTCCATCGCCAACGTCACCTTCCGCACCGGCGACGCCGAACTCGACGCGGCCTTTGTCGCAGGCGCGGCCGGGCACCAGATTCAAAACGTCAAGGGCCATCGCCTGGTGGGCGGTATGCGCGCCAGCGTCTACAACGCCGTAACCATGGAAGACGTGCAGGCACTGGCCTCGTACATGAAAGACTTCGAAGCGCAGCATAGTTTGAGCCCGCGATCTAACTAGCCCGCAGCACGCGGGCCGACCAGCCATCTCAAACCACCCTGTTTAGATCAAAACCTGCTAAGGAGTTTTTCCATGCGTAAGATTAAGACCATCGACGATATCACCAAGGACGGCAAAGTCGAGTTTGGCGAGGGCTACGAATTTGTGAGCACCGCCGAAGAGGCCGACGCGATCCTGATGCGCTCGACCGACCTGCACGGCTACGAGCTGCCCGAGGGCATCCGCGCCATCGCCCGCTGCGGTGCCGGCGTCAACAACATCCCCGTCGAGGAGTACGCCAAGAAGGGCGTCGTCGTCTTTAACTCCCCCGGCGCCAACAGCAACGCCGTCAAGGAGCTCGTCCTAGGCATGCTGGTGCTCTCGAGCCGCGGCGTGGTGCAATCGATGAACTGGGTGCGCGACAACGCCGACGACCCCGAGATCCAGGTCGATGCCGAGAAAGCCAAGAAGGCCTTTGTGGGCCGCGAGCTCAAGGGCAAGCGCATCGGCGTCATCGGCCTGGGCAACGTGGGCTCCAAGGTCGCCAACGCCTGCGTCGACCTGGGCATGGACGTTTACGGCTACGACCCGTTCATTTCCGTCGAGCACGCGTGGGTGCTGAGCCGCGAGGTGCAGCGCGTGGGCACGCTCGAGGATCTCTGCCGCGGCTGCGACTACCTCACCGTACACGTGCCCAGCAAGGCCGACACCATCGGCATGATCAGCACCGAGCAGATCAACCTGCTGGCCCCGGACGCCGTGCTCATCAACTACGCACGCGAGACCATCATTGACGAGGACGCCGTTGACGCCGCCCTGCGCGAGGGCAAGCTCAGCTGGTTTAGCTGCGACTTTGCCACGCCCAAGACCGTCAAGATGCCCAATACGTTTATCACCACGCACTCGGGCGCCGGCACCGGCGAGGCCGAGGCCAACTGCGCCGACATGGCCATCAGCGAGCTCAAGGATTACCTGGAGAACGGCAACATCGCACATAGCGTCAACTACCCCGCCTGCAGCATGGGCAAGGCGCGCGCCGCAAGCCGCATCGCCTGCCTGCACGCCAACGTGCCCAACATGATCGGCCAGATCACGGCCATCCTGGCCAAAGACAACGCCAACGTGCAGCGTATGACCAACGAGTCCGCCGGCGAGAACGCCTACACCATGTTCGACACCGACGAGCACCTTGACACCAGTACCATCGAAGCACTCAAGCAGATTCCCTCGATGTATCGCGTGCGCGTGATCAAATAGCGCCGGCTGATCTGACGGGCAGTTCCCCATGTGGCCTGCCCGTCACTGACATTGAATGCCCGCGGGGGCGCCTTTCGCACGAGAGGCGCCCCCGTTTTTGTGAGCACTCCATTAAATGCACCGAGCCGCTTCTTGGCATACAATCTGTATGTTGACCTAACTATCTGTGAGGTGACTATGGTTGATACAGATTTTGCTTGGCGACTTACGCAAGGGCTCGTGCGGATCGACAGTTCCGACCCAGGTGCGTACGAGGGCGAGATTGAACGCTATATCAAAGCGTTGATTGAGGAACGGTTGGCGCAGCTGAGCCATCCGGTACTCGATGCCGTGCAGATTGCAGAGCTCGAAGTACTCCCCGGGCGCCGCGATCTTATGGTCACCGTGCCGGGACTGAGCGACGAGCCACGGCTCGTCTATATCTGCCATATGGATACCGTTACGCTGGGCGATGGCTGGGACGCGGACACGCCGCCGCTCGGGGCGGTTGTGCGCGACGGCAAGCTCTATGGCCGCGGTGCCTGCGATATGAAGGGTGGCCTGGCCTGCGCCATTGCCGCACTGGTCCATACGCTCGAGCGCGTGGCGACGGATGGCGCGCTGCCCCGCCGCGGCTTTTCGCTCATCTGCTCGGTCGACGAGGAAGATATTATGCGCGGCTCAGAGGCCGCGATCGATGTTGGCTGGGTCGGCTCGCGCGAATGGGTGCTGGACACCGAGCCCACCGACGGACAGATCCAGGTGGCGCACAAGGGGCGTACGTGGTTCGAGATTGAAATGGCTGGCGTGACGGCGCATGCGAGCCAGCCCTGGAAGGGCGCGGATGCCGTCGCCGCCATGGCCGAGACCGTGTGCTCGCTTCGCCGCGCGTTTGCGGCACTGCCCGTGCATGATGAGCTGGGGCCATCGACCATCACGTTTGGACAGATCGAGGGTGGCTATCGTCCCTATGTCGTGCCCGACCACGCCAAGGTCTGGGTCGATATGCGTCTGACCCCGCCGACCGATACGGCCGCCGCAACGCGCATGGTAGAGCAGGCCATCGCCGTCGCCGAAGCCGCCGTTCCCGGTTGCCATGGCAGCTACACCGTGACGGGCGACCGCCCCGCCATCGAGCGCGACCCGAACTCTCCCCTTCTAGCAGCGCTCAAGCGTGCCGCCGATGACGTGACGGACGCGGACACGACCGTCGGCTTCTTTACCGGCTACACCGACACCGCCGTCATTGCCGGCAAGACGGGTAACCGCAATTGCATGAGCTACGGTCCCGGGTCGCTCGCGCTCGCGCACAAGCCCAACGAATATGTGCCCCACGCCGATATCGTTCGTTGTCAGCAGGTGCTAATCGCGCTCGCCGATAACGTGCTCTGGGACGCGAGCGGCCAAGTTGGGGCATAATAAGCCGCGAACAAACCGACTCGCGCGTTAGGACCGTCCATGAAAGCTCTTCCGTTTCCCTGCATCCGCCCGGCTCAGGACCGCGTGCTCGAAGCGCTGCCTGCAATGGGCAGCATCCTGAGCGGCAACGATGCTCTGCGCGGAGCCATTGCCGATGGCCTGATGCTTAAGGATCCGGGTGCGGCATACTACGTGTACGAATGCTCGGGGGAGCCGGGGCGCGTAACAGGTGTCGTGGCGATCTGCCCGACGAGTGTACTTGCGGGCGGCAAGGGCGATGCCAGCGCCGACGTGGCCGCCGCCGCGCGCGCGATCGCCGAGCTCAAGGTGCAGCCGCGCCCCGTGTCGCTCGCCTACGAGGCCTCGCCCGTCATGGATATCATCCTGGGCGCCGCCAAAGAGGGCGCGTCGCTCTACGCCGTCACCGACCCCGCGGGCATTACGCACCGCGTGTGGGAGGTCAAGCGCGAGGACGCCGTCGGGGCCATCCGCGCTATGCTCGACCAAGCACCGGAGCCGGCACTGGCCGACGACCCCGCCTACGCCGCCGCTCTGACCGGGGCGTCGCAGCTGCTGGCCGATGAGGCCCGTGCCGCTGGAACGTACACCGGCAAGGAGCCGTTCAACTTTACCGTTGCCGTGCTCTTCCCCGCCGCGCAGGTCAGCGGCGCCGCACCGCAGGTTCCGGCGGGTCTGCTCACCCACCAAATCGCACGGTTCTAACAGGGCGTAAACGCCCAGTACAAAGACTCGGCAGCTCAACAAACAGGGGGCGAAGATGCAGCAGGTACATGCATCTCCGCCCCTTTTGCGTCGAGAAGCTATGCCGGCGACCCGTGCCGCCACGCTCACGTTATCCCCGCTGCGGACCTGCAGTAGCCACAAGCGGTTCAAGCCCCAGCTCGCGTGCGTAATCCTCCTGCGTAAAAATCTCAATCAGCTCAAACGTACCGGCATCGTCGTCAAACGCAAAGTGCAGCACCGCGCAGTTGCCCGGCACGCGATCGCGCTCGTCGGCCGCCGCACCCCTCACGTGGTCCATGAACTCCTTGATGGCCGAGCCATGGCTTACCGCGAGCACGCACGTATGGTCCGGACGCTGCATAAGCTCGGTCAGCGTCGCCACCATGCGCTCGCGCACCTGCATCTGGCCCTCGCCGCCAAACTGGCGATAGAAGTCGCGCCACGGGCGCTCGGGCATGAGCATCACGCGCTCGGCCTCAAAGTCACCAAAGAACCACTCACGCAGGCCGTCCAGGCGCTCGTACGCCAAGCCCGGCCACAAGTTGGCGATAGTCTGCTCGGTGCGATGAAGCGTGGAGGTGTAGGCATGATCGGGCTCAATGCCGCGCGCACGTAAAAACATGCCGGCGCGCGCCGCCTGGTCGCAGCCCAACTGCGTAAGCGGCGAGTCACTCCACCCCTGAATGATACGCTTGAGGTTGAATATCGTCTGTCCATGACGGACCAGATACAGATCTTTATTCATAGGGGTCCTTTCGTTCGTCACCAATCAAGGAGCGAAAACGCCCCGTCGCAATAGCCAAAATGAAGCACGGCACCGTTGTCGGGTAGCTCCCCCTCGCCAGTCACATACTCAAGAAACTCCTGGCAGGCTGAGCCGTGGGAAACCGCCAGCACGCAGTCGTGCTGCGGCCTGGCCATGATGCGGGACAGCGCCGCGACCATGCGCGACTGAAGCTCACTTTCCGACTCGCCACCAAAGGCAACCGGATAATCACCCCAGGGCTGCGGCGGCATCTCGCGATTTGATGTGCCCTCCAGCGAGCCAAAATGCCACTCACGCAGGTCATCGACCAGCTCTATGGAACGGCCCTCGCCAACGATAAGCTCGGCCGTATGCCGCGCCCGGCCCAACGGCGAGGAATACACATGATCAAAGGCCACGCCACGCGCCGCAAACGCCGTACGCGCCGTCAGCGCCTGCTCGCGCCCGCGCGCCGTAAGCGACGAATCGTGCCAGCCCTGCAAAATGCTCTGCACATTGAGCTCAGTCTGCCCATGCCGAACCAAATACAGATCTGCCACACACCCTCCCCTCGTACCACCACAAAGGGGACAGGCACCTTTGTGGTGGTTTACCGCCGGATCACACCGCGGTGACACTCAACTACACCAGCACGTCGGCGAGCGAACGCTTGGGTACGTGGTGCACCTGCGCCTCGTCGCGCCAATAATTGATGGAGCCGTCGGGGTTGGAATCGATCGCATCGATCACCTGTGTCTCGGCCGGAACGCCAAACGCCATGATCAGCTTGAGCTCATATTTGTCGTTATCGAGCCCCATGGCATCGATCGCGCGGGGCGTAAAGGCCTTGAACATACAGGCTGCCACCTCGGGCGTGGCGCTACGGGCGGCAAGCATCATCGTCTGCGCGGCAATGCCCGTGTCGACCTCGGTAATGGGAGCGGCAGGCTTGCCCGGAACGGCGCGCTCGGCCAAAATCGCGATGTAGCCGGTCGGGCGCTCGCCCTCGGCAGGACCCGGCCAATCCTTAAGCGCGCCGGCCCATGCAGGCTCATCAAATACGCGCGCGCAATCCACGGCACCGCTCACCACATGAAAACGCAGACGCTGAGCATTGGCACCACAGGGAGTCAGGTGAGCCAGCTCTGCCAGCTCGAGCAAAAACTCACGCGGCACGCGCATGGACTCGTCAAAGCGACGGCACGTGCGGGCGCGGCGAACCAACGCATCAAACGCGTTCAAGCCGAGCTTTTCGCAACCTTGCTTTGCCATCGATTCGACACTCGACGGTGCCTCGGGAACTGCTTCGTTCATAGGGACCCCCAATTTCGGGCAATTGTTCTTAGGAGAATCTAACCTAAAACCTAGGCAATTACATACAGCGGCGTAATGTTCTACAATTGTTGATTAATCCTCACTGGGGCGGGAACAAAAGTAACAATTCGGGAATGTGGGGCGGCAATTCGTCCTTCCCGCCCCATGCATCGGCGCCCTTGGGCGATACTTGTTGCAGCACTTTTGGCGTACGCCGCACGGAGAGCAATGAACGCGACGTGCACCACACGGAAAGGAGACATTATGGGCATCTTTAAGAACGATGACCAAAAATCGAGCCAGTTTGGATTTGACGAGAAAAGCATGGCGGGCAAAGCCGTCAAGGCCGTACGCTGGATCTACGCCATCACGGGCGTCTTAGCGCTCATTGCTGGTATCGCGCTGCTGTTTGCGCCCGCCAAGTCCCTCGTCTTCCTAACGACCGTCTTGGGCTTCTACTTTGTAATCACCGCTGCCATCAGGCTGTTCACTGCCATTTTTGAGCCGCTGCTGCCCACCGGCTGGCGCGTGACGAGCATCATCTCCAACCTACTCATTATCCTGGGCGGCGTCATAATCCTGCGCAACCAGGCCTTCTCGACCGCGACGCTCACCACGATGGTGGTTATCGTGGCCGGCTTTGGCTGGATTGTCGAAGGTGTCATGTCCATTCTGGAGTCCGAGCTTTCGTCCAACCGTGCCCTCGCCATCCTGAGCGGCGCACTCTCCATCATCGCCGGCATGTTCGTGTTTATTTATCCGCTGTGGTCGGCCAAGATGCTCGTCATCTTTAGCGGCGCCGCGCTGCTGGTGTTTGGCGTAACGCTGATTGTTCGCGCTATTCAATTTGGCAAACTGGTGCACTAGATGCCGCGAACGCTCTTTATTGATGCCGACGCCTGCCCGGTCACGCGCGAGTCGATTGACTGCGCGCGGCGGGCGGGCGTCGCCGTTGTTATCGCCGGCAACAGCACGCAAAACTTGGAACGGCACATTCGCCGCGACGACCCGCGCGATGCCGAGCATGCGCGACGCGGCTTTTGGGTCACGACGCTCGATGTGAGCGTGGGCGCCGACAGCGCCGACTTTGCCATTGTCGAACGCCTGCAGGCGGGCGACGTAGTCGTGACGCAGGACATTGGCTTGGCGAGCATGGTGCTCGGCCGCGATGCCGCCGCAATCGGTGTGCGCGGGCGCGTCTACGACAAGGCGACCATCGACATGCAACTGTTTATTCGCCACGAGGAAAAGAAGGTGCGCCGCGCCGGCGGACGCACTCGCGGACCGGCGGCATTTACCAGCGAAGACCGCGCTCGCTTTAAGCGCAACCTCACCGAACTGCTGCGCTAACCAAGGTAGATTTTTGGGACATGTCCGGAAATCTGCTTTTTTGCTTTGGCGATTGACACGCATCCAACGCCCAGGTCATGGCGGTAGATTTTACGGCATGCCCCAGTTTTTACGGCATGCCCCAAGCATCTACTTAGAGGCCAAAGGCAGAAAGGATAAGACCCCAGCCCGCACCGATGACGTACATCATGATCAGGAACAGGACGTTTTCGCGGGCGCTGCGGTTGGTGCGGAACAGCACCAGGTAGCCCACACCTGCAGAGATGAGCGTGCCGGCGAGCATCGGGGCCAGCTGCAGCGCGCCTTCCAGGTACAGTTGCGTGATGACGACGCTGGCCGAGCAGTTGGGAATCAGGCCGACGAGTGCCGAGCCCAGGACCGCAAGCGTCTCGTTGCCGCGCAGGAACTGCTCGATTGCGGACTCGCCGAACGACTCGAGCACGGCGACCAGAATCAGCGTCACCAGAAAAATGAATACCGAGACCTGCACGGTGTGCGAAATCGCGCTGCATATGATCGACAGGACAGGCGTCCCTTCGTGGGAGTGGGAGTGACCGTGGCCATCATGGTGTTCATGCTCGCCCTCATGACCGTGATCGTGGCCATGTCCGTGGTCGTGCTCGTCCTCGTCTTCATCACAACCGCAATGGTCGCGCTCGCACAGCTCGTGGATGTGGTCGGCGCTCACGCCCGCCTCGGCCACCTCGTCGATGATGTCACCGCCAGTGTGGTCGTCGTGCGCGCAGTTCACGTGGGCCGGGTTGGCCGCGGTTCCCAGCACGGTGCGGCGAATCGCCGCATGCGCGCGAGCGTTACGACGCAGGCCGCGAATGGCGGCGTCCACGATAAAGCCCGTGACCAGCGCGATCAGTGCCTTCGAAGCCAAAAGCATCGCCATGGTCTGCACGGGCACCTGCTCGGCGAGCAACAGCGGCAGCATCTCATCGGAGGTCGAAAGGAACACCGCCACCAACGTACCCAAGGTCACGACACGACCGGCATACAGCGTGGCCGCCATTGCCGAAAAGCCGCACTGCGGCACCATGCCCAGCAACGAGCCAACCACGGGGCCCGCGGCTCCGGCACGCTTGATGGCGCCGTTAACGCGGTTGCCCGCAACATGTTCGAGCGTCTCGAGGGCCAGATACGTCACCAACAAAAACGGCACCAGCGAGAGCGTGTCCTTGCCGGCGTCGAGCAGAATATCAATCAACAAACCCATGACGGATGGAACCTTTCGTGTCTTTCGGCAGCATTGTAAAAGTCCTAGCGGTCAACTAGGGTATTGTAGTTATCCTAGGCGCGATGCCAATAGTTGCCCATGGTAAACTATCATCTCGCCACATCTTAATGACTCAAAGCCGCACGACGCGGCCCATCCAAGGAGCAGTTATATGAACGTTTCACAAGCACTCGAATACGAGCGCCAGCCGTTTATTCCCATGTTTATCTATGGCGATCATGGCGCCATGGAGTCCGAGCGCCAGAAGGGCGAAGAGGCCCTTAAGGTGCTCGAAACCGAGTACTTTACCGCCGAGGGCGACCCCAGCTTCGACTTTGCCACCGTGCGCGACCTGGCTGACCGCAACCGCGACCTGTGCGACCAGATTGGCGAGGCGCGCCTGCGCAACGTGACGCCCGCGACGCTTTCGCGCGGTCTGTCCGACGCCGACACCTGCGCCGCCATCGGCAAGATGCAAAAGCGCACCGCCGCGTCCGTCATGCGCGAGATCCGCGGCGACCGCGACGCGCTCGGCGTGGCGTACGCCCGCAAGCCTATCCAAGGCACAGTGCTCGGCATCGACATCGAGACCACCGGCCGTGCACCCGAGCGCGGCTACATCATCAACGTGGGCTGGGAGATCATGGAGCTCACCAGCGACGCCGTCCCGCACGACGCCGAGGCACACTACTGCGGCCTGCCCGATATCTACCGCGGCGAGGATGTGCCGCTGTCGAATATCCACCACATCACCTGGGACGACATCGACGGCAAAACGCCCTTCCGCGAGAACAAAGAGCTGCAAAAGCAGCTGCTCAAGCTTATGAAGAAGTACCCGTACATGGCACACAACGCCGCCTTTGAGGACAGCTGGTTCAAGATCCACCTGGACGGCTACGCCGAGGCACGCCGCGCCGGCAAGATCATCGTCATCGATTCGCGCCAGATCTGCCGCAGCTTGGACGCCGACGTGCGCTCGCTCCCCCGCGAGTCCGCGCCCGCCGCGCTCGAGAACTGGGCGCGCCGCCGTGGCACCCTCGCCGCCGACGCCAACGAGCAGCACCTGGGCCTCGACGACACCGACCTCATGCTCCGCACCGTCCAAGCCGAGTTCAACCTCAAGAACCTGTTTGACAAGTAGAAACGTCTACGACAAACTCCGGCGTAGATCACGGGCGGCCTCGCAGCGGGAAACCCCGCAGCGGGGCCGCCCTACGTTCCACAAATAAACCTGCCATCACAAATTCTGAACACTCATTGCGAACGATTTCGGCCAATTCCCGACACGTAATTCGTTGTCGGATGGTGATGCATCACTATCAAATGTGCAGCAATTGAGTATTTCTATGCTATAGCCGAGCTGCGAAAACGTTTATTTAGGGCATACCAACTCATAATTGCGTCAAGCTTTTGGACAGCATTTGGTTAGACCTCTAAAACGGCTTTTCCACTCAGCGCCGTCAACACGGCATTAGCTGACACGATATATACCATGAGTATCGTATTGTCACATACCACTGCAAAAGCGGTCTACCAGGCCGCGCATTCGGTGTCTGCGAAAGGCATCGAGTCCTGTAACCCTACCGCGATTTACGAATCATGTCCCACCGTAACGCTCCTTGACGCAGCCGCAGAATGGCTCACCAAACATGATGTTTCCCTCGATGCAAATGATTGCCTCGAGGTGATGGTGTTTCATCGCAGGAATGCGCGCTATGCAATGAACTGTCAATGCCACGTGTCTTCAAAACGATTCTCGAACTCACGCTTTATAGAGCTCAAAGATGTCATCTTCATTGTTAGCGTTGAGCTTTGCGCACTTCAGGCCGCCACCTATCTCCCTTTTCGCGAACTGGTGGAGTACTACTTTGAATTGTGCAGCGCTTACTCCCTTGGAACCGACTCTTCCACCTCCTATACCGAGCGTTTCGCGCTCACCTCGACCGAGAGGTTAAAGCAGTTCTTTAATTCCATTACCAGATGCGACGGTCTGGCCCTTGCCCGAAAGGCGATCCAATGTGTGCGCGACGGATGCCGGTCTCCCATGGAAACGGCATTTGTCATGATGCTAACGCTGCCCAAAAGCGAAGGAGGGCTTGGTATTAAGGGAATTGAGACCGATTACGAGGTGCAGGTCACCACTGCCGCAAAGAATCTCACGAGACGCAAAAAGTTCTTTATGGATGCGTATCTAAAGAAATCTCGCACAGACATTGAATACAACGGTTTTTATCATGACGCGGAAGAAGACCGCGCCATCGATGAGGAGCGCAAGAATGCACTTGCGTCCATGGGGTACGGAATCATCACCGTCAGCCGTTATTCCTTTATGCATGCCAGCTCTTTTGTTAGGGTCATGGAAGCAATCCAGCGGAAAGAGGGCGTACGCCCCTCGCGTCTGCCAAAAGACTTTCAAATCATGCAAGAGGACCTGAGACAGTTTGTGCTCAGAAGGTTTATAGAAGAGAAAAAGCGAATTCAGAAGCGGCTTCGCCAGGATTCCGAAGAGCGTCAACGAATCGACCTTGAAAAAGCAACGCTCGAAGGCATCACGCTGGATGACCCGACAATTAATGAAGTTCCGGCAATCGATGACATGCAGACTGTCGAATCCGACAGCCCATCATTTGCCCAAACAAGCAGCCTCGCGCCCGAGGGCAGGGTCTTCGGGGCCGGAGACTAGGCCGGCTAACAAGGTGGGTACCCTAGCGACGTGCAAAATTGCGAGTATTCAGCAGGGTCGGGTGTCTATCACCCTCGAGTGGATCCAAATGTGAAGCGAAACGCTCTTGCGTGAGAGCGTTAGGCAACATTTGAGGAAGAACTCATCGGATTAACACCCTAAGATAACTCTTGAACTGCATTATATGACCTGCAATAAATTAGCTGACCCCCTATAGTTGCAGAATACTCCATTTTTTGCACGGCACGAGGGTGCCCACCTTGGCATCGACTATCAAAAAACGCTCAGTCCGGGATCTCGTCCACTATTCCCCATCATTTTGTACAACGAATTACCTGAACGTCATTGACATATGAACATGCACTCATATAATCGAAAGTAAATTATATGAGCGCATGTTCATATGAAAGGATATTGCAATGAGCATCCGCGTTGATGAAACGAAACTCGACATCGAGGCCACCGAACCCGCGATCCCGACCACCTGCTCGCCCGAGGACCTTCCCGACGAGGAGCTTCTCTACGACCTCGCCGACCTGTTCAAGGTCTTCAGCGACACCACGCGCATCAAGATCCTCTATGCCCTCATGGGCCGCGAGCTCTGCGTGGCAGACATCGCCGAAGCGACCGAAACCTCGCAGTCCGCGGTGTCGCACCAGCTGCGCACACTCAAGCAGTCGCACCTGGTTAAATTCCGGCGCGACGGGCGCAATATCCTCTACTCGCTCGCCGACGACCACGTCTACACCATGCTCAACCAAGGCATGAGCCACATCTGCGAATAGCGACCAACCACGGTACCAGCGCGGCCTGAACCCAAGCCGCAAATACAGAGAAAGGAACCCACCATGAAAAAGCAGTTTAAACTCGACGAGATCGACTGCGCCAACTGCGCGCGTGAGCTTCAGGACGAGCTGGCCAAGCTCGAGGGCGTCAAATCCGTGTCCGTCAACTTTATGACCCAGAAGCTGACGCTTGAGGCTGATGATGCTGAGTTCGACGAGGTGCTCAACCGCGTTGTAGAGTTTACGGCCGACGCCGAGCCGGACTGCGAGATCATTCTCTAGCCCAGGTTTACGCCAACCTGCAAGGCCGCGATTGCCGCGGCCTTTGCTCGCGAAATTATATGAGCGAGTGTTCATACATTCAAATGGGAGGATACGAGTCATGGCCACCGCCGACCCCAAGAAGAAAAAGAAGAAGCGCAAGAAGAAAGAGTCACTCGAGCATAAGCGCAACCGCATCCTGGTAGCGCTGGGCATTTTTGCCGTGGTGTACGCCCTCGATGAGTTCGGCACCCTCACCGCCGCATTCGGTACCCCGGGCGACATCTACGCCAGCTTTATGCTGTTCCTCATACCGTTTTTGATTGCCGGCTACGACGTGCTGCAAAAGGCATTCAATAACATCCGCCGCGGCAAGGCCTTCGACGAGAGTTTCCTTATGGCAGTCGCGACCATCGGCGCGTTTGCCATGGTGCTCTTCCCCGATACCGACCCGCACATGGTCGAAGGCGCCGCCGTCATGCTGTTCTACCAGGTCGGCGAGCTGTTCCAGGCGTACGCCGTGGGCAAGAGCCGCAAGTCGATCAGTGCCATGATGGACATCGCGCCCGACTACGCTAACGTCGAGCAGCCCGACGGCACACTCGAGCAGGTCTTCCCCGATGACATCGCCGTCGGCACCGTGATCATGGTCAAGCCCGGTGAGCGCGTGCCCATCGACGGCGTCATCGTCGAGGGCGAGACGCAACTCGACACCGCCGCGCTCACGGGCGAGTCAGTCCCCCGCCCCGCCAAGTCCGGCGACGATATCATCAGCGGCTGCATCAACATGACGGGGCTCATCCACGTGCGCATCACCAAGCCATTTGGCGAGTCCACTGTCGCGCGCGTCCTGGAGCTCGTAGAAAACGCCAGCGAAAAGAAGGCGCGTACCGAGAACTTCATCACGCGCTTTGCCCGCGTCTACACGCCCGCCGTCACCGGCGCGGCCGTGGTGCTCGCGCTCGGCGGCGGCCTAATCACCGGCGCCTGGTCCGACTGGATCCTGCGCGGCCTGACTTTCCTGGTCGTCAGCTGCCCGTGCGCGTTGGTGATCAGCGTCCCGCTCAGCTTCTTTGGCGGCATCGGCGGCGCGTCCAAGCTGGGCGTTCTCATCAAGGGTTCTAACTACCTCGAGACGCTCGCCGACGTGGACACCGTCGTCTTTGACAAGACGGGCACCCTCACCAACGGCACGTTCTCGGTGGTCGCGGTACACCCCGAGGCCGGCTATACCGAGCAGTCGTTGCTCGAAGTCGCAGCCCTTGCTGAGTCGTTCTCCGATCACCCCATCGCGCAGTCCGTACGTGTCGCCTACCAGGGCGAGGTCGACCCCAAGCGCGTAAGCGACTCCACCAACGACGCGGGCCATGGCGTGACGGCAACCATCGACGGCAAGCACGTCGTCGTTGGCAACGCAAAGATGCTCGCCGCGGCCGGAGTCGAAGCGCCCGATTGCGAGGTCGTCGGAACGATTCTGCATGTGCTCGTTGACGGCGTGTACGCCGGCCACATCGTGATTGCAGACACCGTCAAGGCCGATGCTGAGCAAACGATTCGCGACCTGCACGCCGCCGGTGTCAAGCGCACCGTCATGCTCACGGGCGACCGCGAGGAGGTTGCGGCGTCTGTGGCCAAGCAACTCAGTCTCGACGAGTTCCACGCGCAGCTGCTGCCGGGCGATAAGGTCGAGCGCGTCGAGGCGCTGCTTGCAACCGAGAGTGGCAAGGGCAAGCTCGCCTTTGTGGGCGACGGCATCAACGATGCGCCTGTGCTTACGCGCGCCGATGTGGGCATTGCCATGGGCGCTATGGGTTCTGACGCTGCGATCGAGGCCGCCGATGTCGTGCTCATGGACGACAAGCCGTCCAACATTTCCCGCGCGATCCGCGTGGCACGCAAGACCATGTCGATTGTTTGGCAGAACATCATCTTTGCGCTGGGTATTAAGCTGCTGATCCTGGTGCTGGCAGCGCTCGGCATCGCCAATATGTGGCTTGCCGTCTTTGGCGACGTGGGCGTGGCGATCATCGCCATCCTGAACGCCATGCGCGCGATGGGTGTTAAGAACCTGTAGCATACGTGGCCGTCCGGTCGGGGCCGGGCTTGGTTTTGAAAACGTCCTCGCGCATGAGGCCCGTCTTTCCTGCTCCGGCGGAGCAACGGAAAGACGGGCCTCGCGCTGCGGAGTGTTTTCAAAACCAAGCCCGGCCCCGACCTGCGTTGACACAGCTGGCGGTTCTTGGGCATCGCTTGCTGGTGGGGTTCCTTGTCTGAGTTGGACTTAGTTGGTGGGACCACTCGTCTCGGTCGCTGTCCCGCGCCGTTCCGGCGCGGGAGGCGCGCCACTGCGGGAGTGCTAGTCGGTCATTGTTGGCGCCGAAACACCGTCCCGCCCCAGCATCGCCCTCAGCTTCTCAAAGCTCTCCTCGCTCAGGCAGTGCTCCATGTGGCAGCCCTCTTGCGACGCGACCTCAGCCGAAACACCCGCATCCTCCAGCAGCCCCACGAAAAAGCAGTGACGCTCCCACATTTGACGAGCGACCTCCAGACCACGCTCCGTCAGATGAACGTCGCGCTTGCCCATTTCGACATAGCCGTTGCTTTCCAGCGTCGCCATGGCCTTGGAAACGCTCGCCTTGGTTACGCCGAGGTACTCCGCAACGTCGATCGAGCGCACGATGCCCTGACGTTCCGACAGAACGTAGATCGATTCGAGATAGTCTTCTCCGGATTCACGTAGGGCCATGGGCCGCCTTTCGCGATGATTGCTAGTTAGCCTTTGGATACTTTCCACCGCTTACTTTACTGCAAAAGTTGCCCATGTCTTACTACTTTGCCTAAAAGTTAGCCGTGTTTCACAAAACGTGCGGGATGAAAACAAAATGGGGACGCCCCGCAAGGAGTGTCCCCAAGTGCCGGGTCGTAGCTACACGAGGCCAAAGTGCTTGGCGGCGTTGTAAATTCCGTCGTCGTCCACGGTGGTCGTTACGTAGGTCGCCGCGGCCTTCACGGTATCCTGCGCGTTGCCCATGGCCACACTTGTGCCCACGGCCGAGAACATCGACAGGTCGTTCTCGCCGTCGCCAAAGGCAATCGCCTCGCTCGCGTCGATGCCCAGGCGCTCCAGCGTCGCCGCCACACCCAGGTCCTTGCCGCCGTTAGCGGGAATAATGTCGCAGAACAGGTCGCACCAGCGCGTGGTGAGCGAATGCGACACGGCATCGGTCACGATATGTTCGTCGGCCGGGTCCACAAAGGCGCAGAACTGGTAGACCGGTGCGTCAAAGGCGTGCTCAAACGGCTCCTCGTGGTAGACGATTCCCGCGTTGCTGCCAGCCGTCACCACGCGCTCGGACAGGCGGTTCACAAACGAGTTCTCGCCCTGCATGCACAGCGAGTCGTAGCGCCCCTGCGCCACCTGGTCCACAATCACCGCGACGTCGTCCGGATCGATCGGGCAGCTGCGGTAAACCCCCTCGGCATCAAAGCAGTGCTGGCCCGAGAGCGTAATGTACGCATCCCAACCCAGGTCGAACAGCCAGTCCGGCATCTGGTAGGTCGGACGGCCCGTGGCGATCACGCACGCGATCCCCTGCTCGTGAAAGCTGTCGAGCACCTGCTGCGCCGACGCCGGAATCCGGTGGGTCTTAAAGCTCAGCAGCGTGCCGTCGATATCGAAAAACGCGGCTTTGATCATTCTCGCCTACTCCTCGCCCTCGAGCTTTTCGCTCGCCTCGAGCCACGCCATCTCCAGCTCGTCCATGGCAGCGTGAGCCTCGTCGATCTTTGCCTGCTGCTCGCCGAGCGCCGTGTAGTTGGTGGGATCGACCTGGGCCATGGCTGCCTCGGCCTTCTCAACGCGGACACGCTGCGTCTCCATCTTGCGCTCGAGCGAGCTCACCTCACGGCGAAGCTTCTGGCGCTCGGCGTTGGACAGGCCGTTGGGCTGACCGCTCGACTTGGGCTTGTCGGCAGCAGCCGCCGCCGCACCGGTGTCGAACGTGCCGGTCTTAGCGCTCGGCGCGCCCACGGGCTCGCCCTCGGCGGTAGCGTTGCACAGGCGCAGGTACTGGTCCACGCCGCCGGGCATATGCGTCAGGTGGCCGTCGAGCAGCGCCCACTGCTGGTCGGTCACGCGCTCCATCAAAAAGCGGTCGTGCGTCACCAGAATCAACGTGCCGGGCCAGCCGTCGAGCAGGTCCTCGACAATCGCGAGCATGTCGGTATCCAGGTCGTTGCCGGGCTCGTCCAGAATGAGCACGTTGGGTTCGTCCAGGATCGTCAGCAACAGCGACAGGCGACGGCGCTGACCGCCCGAAAGATCGCCGATGCGGCTCCAGAGCTGCTGCGTCGTAAATCCCAGGCGCTCGCAGAGCTTCTCGGGCGAAGTCTCCTTGCCGTCGATGACGTAGTACTTCTTATAGTTGCTGAGCACCTCGCGGATCGTGTCGCCCATGTAGGGCTCGAGCTCCTCGAGCTGCTGCGACAGCACGCCAAAGCGCACCGTCTGGCCAATCTTCACGCGGCCGCGCGTGGGCGCAATTTTACCCTGGATCACATCGAGCAGCGTCGACTTGCCAGCGCCATTCTCGCCCAAAAGACCATAGCGGTCGCCCGCACCAATGAGCCAGGTCACATCGGAGAGCACCTGCTTGGGCGCGCCGCCGGCATCCGCATAGCCGGCATCCACGTCGATGACATCGATAACCTGCTTGCCCAGGCGGCTCACCGCCAGACGTTTGAGCTCCAGCTCGTCACGCACGGGTGGCACGTCGGCGATCAGCTCGCGAGCAGCCTCAACGCGAAACTTGGGCTTGGTGGAACGAGCCTGGGCACCGCGGCTCAGCCACGCGAGCTCCTTGCGTGCCATGTTACGACGGCGCTCCTCGGTAACCGCGGCCATGCGGTCGCGCTCCACGCGCTGCAGGATATATGCGGAGTAACCGCCCTCGAAGGGATCGACCTGGCCGTCGTGGACCTCCCACATACTGGTACAGACCTCGTCCAAGAACCAGCGGTCGTGCGTGACCACGAGCATGGCGCCCTGACCGCGCTGCCAGCGGGCCTTTAAGTGACGCGCGAGCCAGTTGATGGTGCGCATGTCCAGGTGGTTGGTAGGCTCGTCGAGCATGAGCACGTCATAGTCGCCGATCAGCAGGCGCGCGAGGTCCACGCGACGGCGCTGACCGCCCGAAAGCTCGCCCACCGTGCCCTCCCAGGGCACATCGCTAATAAGGCCAGCCAGAATCTGACGCGTACGCGGACTCGACGCCCACTCGTATTCGGGCGTGTCACCGACGACGGCATGATGCACGGTGTCAGTATCGACCAGGTTATCCTTTTGGCCGAGCAATCCAATCGTCGTGTCGCGGCGGTGCGTCACGCGGCCGTCGTCGGGCTCCAACGTGCCGGCGAGCACGCTCAGCAGCGTCGACTTACCGTCGCCGTTTTTACCGACAATACCAATACGGTCGCCCTCGCCCACGCCGAGCGTAACGCTATCGAAAATATGCTTGGTGGGAAACTCTAGGCTGACGGAATCGCATCCCAAAAGAATCGCCATATGCCCTGCTCCTTCGTAGAAATTCAACGTTGTCCATGATAGCAGCGAGCCCCACCCCAAACCACCACGAAGGCGCCTGTCCCCTTTGTGGCGGTCGTTTCGGTCGCAGAGCAAAAAGGCGGGCCATCTCCCACAAGAGATGACCCGCCTCTCCAATCAGTCCCGCGGCAACCGTGGCCGCCGCGGGCCTCAAGCATGTCCCGGACTAGGAGAACATGCCGGTGAGGTAATCATTCAGCCGCTTATCCTTGGGCCGTTGGAAAATCTCGTCGGTCTCGTCGTACTCGACCATATCGCCCATGTAGAAGAACGCCGTGCGGTTGGACACACGCGACGCCTGCTCCATGTTGTGCGTCACGATGACGATGGCACGGTCGGCAACGATAGATGACATCAGGTCCTCGATCGCGAGCGTCGAGATGGGGTCGAGCGCCGAGCAGGGCTCGTCGAACAAAATCACGTCGGGGTTGAGCGCCAGCGTACGCGCGATGCACAGACGCTGCTGCTGGCCGCCCGAAAGCGCATAGGCGCTCTTGTCGAGCTTGTCCTTGACCTCGTCCCACAGCGCCGCGCCGCGCAGGCTCTCCTCGACCATGCGATCGAGCTCGTCGCGGTCGATAATGCCGTGTCGCTTGGGCGCAAACGTGATGTTGTCGCGAATAGACTTGCGAAAAGGGTTGGGCTGCTGGAACACCATGCCGATGGAGCGACGCAGCTCGTAGGTGTTCTCGGCCTTGGTGTTCACGTTGCGCCCGCGGTAGTTGATCTCGCCCTCCACGCGGCAGCCGCGAATCTCGCGATTCATAAGGTTGAGGCTGCGCAAAAAGGTCGACTTACCGCAGCCCGAAGGCCCGATGAGCGCCGTGATCTCGCCCTTATGAAAGTCGAGCGACGTGTCGTGCAGCGCGTGGTGGTCGCCATAGTACACGTTGACGTCCTTGGTGGAGAGCACGACCTCGTCGCTCACGGCCTTGCCGCTCACACGAACGCGCTTCTCGCTCTCCCCCACGCTCGACAGAAAGTCCTGGGTCTCGGACGTGGCCGCTTCGGTTGCGGGCGTTGCTTTCATCTCGCTCATTCGGCCGTCATCTTCCTTGCCAGTTGCTTGCCCACGATACGGGCGACTACATTAAACAGCAGCACGCAGATCATCAGCAGCGCCGCGGTGCCCCAGACGATCTGCTGAGCCTCGGGGCTGCCCTCGCCGTAAATCTTGTAGATGTGCACAGCGAGCGACTCACCGGGGCGGAACACGTTCCAGGCGCAGGTGGGGCTCGACAGGTTAAAGCTCAAGAAGTTCAGGCGAACCGGCGAGCTCATGCCCGAGGTAAAGAGCAGTGCCGCGGCCTCGCCAAACACACGGCCGGCCGAAAGCACGATGCCGGTCACGATGGCGGGCATGGCCTCGGGGATTAGGATATGCAGCGTGGCCTCCCAACGGGTGAGGCCCATGGCCAGGCACGCATCGCGCTGGGCCTGCGGCACGTCCTCGAGCGCCTGCTGAATCACGCGCACCAGGATGGGGATGTTGAACATGGTGAGCGCGACGGCGCCGGAGATGATGGAGTACTTCCAGCCCAGCTGCACCGAGAACACCAGAAAGCCGAACATGCCGACGACGATCGAAGGCAGCGAGGACAGTGTCTCGATGGCGGTGGAAGCGATGTCGCGGATAGGGCCGTTCGGCGCGTACTCAACCAGGAAGACCGCTCCGCCCAGGCTGATGGGTACCGAGATGACCAGAGTGATCAGCAACAGGTAGAACGAGTCGAACAGCTGGTAGAGGACGCCGCCCTGGGTTCCGTTGGCGCGCGCGGGCTGCGTGAGAAATCCCGGCTGGAACAGCGTCGAGATGCCCTCAAACAGGATATAGGCCACCATGGAGACGACGACGAGCATGACGGTGGCGACGATCGCCGTCAGCACGCCCGTGGCGATGCGGTCCTGCTTTTGGACGCGCCCGAGTCTCGCCTCGTCGATATGGATGCGCGTGCTAGCCACGAGCCTTCGCCCCCTTGCGGCCGATAAGATGGATGATCAGGATGAAGATGAGGCTCATGCCCATCAGCAGCAGACCGAGCGCCCACAGAACGTCGTCCTGGGCCGAACCCTCGGCATAGACCGCCATGGACGTGGTGAGCGTGGTGGTGATGGTGGACGCCGGCGATAGCAGCGACGTCGGCATGGCCTCGATACCGCCGATGACCATGCGCACGGCGAGCGTCTCGCCAAAGGCGCGGGTCATGCCAAGGATGACCGCGGTCATGAGCGACGGCATGGCGGACTTGAGCACCACGTGCCAGATGGTCTGCCAGCGGGTGTAGCCCAGCGCGAGCGAGCCCTGACGGTAGCTCTCGGGCACGGCGCGCAGGCCATCGACCGAAAGCGTGGTCATGGTCGGCAGAATCATGACCGCCAGCACGATGGCGCCGGGCAAGATACCCAGACCCGTGCTCACGTGGAAAACGCTCTTCATAAGACCGACGACCACGTGAAAGCCGATCAGGCCAAAGACGACCGAGGGAATGCCGGTCAAAAGCTCAATAAGCGGCTGAAAGACCTTGGAACCAAACTTAGGGCTAATCTCGACCGCAAAGATAGCAGAGCCGATGGCGATGGGCAGCGCGATGAGCGTGGAGAGCACCATGACCGCAAACGAGGTGACGATCAGGGGCAGGGCGCCGGTATAGGGCAGGCCGTTTACGGCTGTGTTGGCCAGGTCCCACTTGGTGCCGGTAAAAAACTCGACAACCGAAACGCCGTCCTTGAAAAAAGCCGAGAGGCCCTTTTGGGCGACCATAAAGATGAGCGCGGCAACGGCAAGCGTCACGAGCGCTACGCACGCGCCAGTGACGCCCAGGCCCACGTTCTCAAGGTCGCGCTTTGGCAGCTGTTTTGCCATTGCAAACCTTTCCGAGGCGATTACTTATTTAGCGGAGACCTTGCCGCTGGCGTCCTTGACGACCTTCATGGCAGAGACGGGGATGAAGCCCTGCTCCTCGACGAGCTTGCCCTGCACGTCGTCGGAAAGCATGAACTCCAGGAAGGCCTTGGTGGCGTCGTCGGCGTCCTTTGCGCAGTACATGTGCTCGGTAGCCCAGATCTTAAAGGAGTCGTCGGTGACGTTTGCACTCTTGGGCTCCACGCCCTCGACCTTAATGGCGTTGAACTTGGAGTCATCGAAGTGCGAGAAATCGAGGTAGGAGATGGCGTTGTCAGTGCTGCCCATCTGAGTCTGGACGTCGCCGGACTTGTCGAGCTCGGCGTCGCCCTTAAAGTCGACGGTCTCGTCGCCAAAGACGGCGGCCTCGAAGGTGGCGCGGGTACCGGAGCCGGCCTTGCGGTTGAGGACGACGATCTTGGCGTCGTCGCCGCCGACCTCCTTCCAGTTGGTGATCTGGCCGGAGAAGATGCCCTTGAGCTGCTCGAGAGACAGGTCGTCGACCTTCACATTCTTGGAGACGACGGGGCCCATGCCCACGACGGCGACCTCGTGGTCGACGAGGTTCTTGACCTGGTCGGCCTCGAGCTTGGTCTCGGCGAAGACGTCGGAGTTGCCGATGGTGACGGTGCCGGCGGCGACAGCGGTCAGGCCCTTGCCCGAACCGTTGCCCGAGCCGGAGACGGAGACGTCGGGGTTGGCATCCATGAACTTCTCGGCAGCGGCCTCGACGAGAGCCTGGAACGAAGAGGCACCGTCGTAGGTCACCTCGCCGGAGACGGACTCGGCAGCAGCGGCGCTGCCCTTGTCGGCGGCGTTGGAAGCGCCTGCGCCGCCGCAACCAACGAGACCGAGACCGACGATGCTGGCGAGACCACCAGCGAGGCCGAGGAACTGACGACGAGAATAAGCCTGATCGAGCATGATCTTCCTTTCATACATGCGACTCGCGGGCACCCTGCCCGCTTTGCTGTTCGGAAAGATACGACCCCGATCGGGCAGCGCCCGCGCCAACTGCGGTTTCTTACGGGCATTTGATAGACCCTTACCGCAAGCGCAGCACGGCCTTTACAAACGAATAACAAACCCGCCGCCAAACATGGCCAGCCTTTTACACCAGAGCAAAGTAGTCATTGGGGACGTTCTTGTTTGACTAGTCATTTAAGAACGTCCCCAATGACTACCCCAGCAACGCCGATGTTTTGGCGACGACAGCGAAAGCCCGCCAGAGCGAGCAAGGTGCCTTGAAACAAGGTGGCATTGATCTTTTGATCATGCCACCGAAGTTGAAAGGCAGATTGCCGCTCTGGCGGGCTTGTAGCGTCGACTGGTTACGCGGTTTGGTAAAACCGCGTAACTATAGTTCGAGTTCGTTGAGGCGCAGGATGGCCACGATGTAAATCTTGAGCGCCTGCTTGAGCTGCTCCTCGTTAGCGCACTCGTTGGGGCCGTGCATCTGGCCGCCCCACGCGGGCAGCTCCAGGCCGGTCTCTTCGGGGCCAAACGAGACGGCGCGGGCAAAGTTGCGCGCGTACGTGCCGCCGCCCATGGCAAAGGGCTTGGCCTGCTTGCCCGTAAACTCGTTATAGGTATCAATAAGCGCCTTCACGGCCGGATCGTCGGCAGAGACCGAGAACGGCACCTTCGCACGACCCACACGGCACGTCACGCCAAAACGGCCCACGAGCGGATCGAGCTGCTCGCGGATGGTATCGGCACTCGTGCTGTCGGGGAAGCGCACGTCGATGACCTGCTCAATATGGCCATCCGCCACGCGGATGACGCCAGCGTTGCAGGTAAGCGGGCCAAACGCCGGACTCGTCGCATCGATACCCAGGCCGCGGCCATAGGCGTCCGCATGCACAAAGGCCAGGAACTTGACGAACTCGTGCTCGACAGGCGTCAGCAGGCGCTCGTCGCGTGCACCAAACGCGTCCTCGGCCTCGCGCAGATACGACACGATCAGGCCGACGGCGTTGATGGTGCCCTCAGGCATCGAAGCGTGACCGCCAATACCGCGGGCGAAAATCTGCGCATGCCCGTTATCAAGCGCCGTGATCTCCAGGCGGTCGACGTTCTCAACGGGCGCCGGCAGCTCATCGGCGGCAATCGCGAGCTCGCAGATGGACTGCGACGGAATGGCGTTGCTCGCCTCGGCACCGCTCCAGGACACAATGCGCCCGCCGTCGATCTTGGGGCTCACAAACGTCGCCCCAAACTGGCCCTTCTCGGCATTGCAGACCGGGAACTCGGCATCGGGCGTAAACAAAAAGTCGGGGTCTGCGTGGTTCTCCAGATAATGGTGAACGTCGGACATGCCCACTTCCTCATCGCAGCCCAGCAGCGCGCGGAAGGTATAGCGCGGCACAATGCCGTGCTTGAGCAGATAGGCACCGGCGTAGAGCGACAACACCGCCGGACCCTTGTCATCGATCACGCCACGGCCGAGCAGCCAGCCCTCGCGACGCTCCATCGCAAACGGGTCGGTGTTCCAGCCGGGGCCGGCGGGCACCACGTCCACGTGGCAGATAGTCGCAAGCTGCTTATCGCCGCGACCCGGGATATCGGCAATGCCCACATAGCCCTCGTCGTCGCTCGTCTGGTAGCCGAGCTTTTGCGCAATGCCGAGCGCGCAATCGAGCGCATCACGGACCGGGCGGCCAAACGGCGAACCGGGCTCTGCATTGGCAGCAACGGCCACGGACGGATAGCTCACCAGTTGTTCGATATCGGCGACGACATCTTCCCAGACCTCGTCGACATACTCGGTAACGCTCTGCTCCACCTGATTCATGGACGACCTCCTTACCAATGAGCGACGGGTACGCCCGCCCCTCACATTGCGTCTATTAGATAGCGAAAAGTTTAGCAAGCTCGGCCACCGAGTGCACCACTGCATCGGCACCCGCCGCCTCGTGCTCGCCCGGCGCCGCCGCGCCCGAATAGATACCAATGCACGGTACGCCCATTGCGTGCGCGCCCTTCACATCGTTAAAGCGATCGCCGATCATCACGGCCTCGTCCGCCGTCGCGCCGAGCTCTGCCAGGGCATCGCGGACCGAATCGGCCTTGGTCTCGCGCCCCTGCGGCGGATTCATGCCAACCACCGCCTCAAACTGAGAAAGACCCAGCTCACGCACCATGTCGATGCACTTCGCCTCCATGCGCGACGTCGCCACGGCCATACGCTTGCCCTGAGCGGCCAACCCATCCAGCAGCGCGGGGATTCCGTCGAACACGGGATACTCCTCCGGACCCAGCTCATCAAAAAAGGCACGGTACTCGTCAGCCACCACAAGCGACTCCTCGCGGGAGAAGCCATAAAAGTCGTGAAAGCTCTTCCACAGGGGCGGCCCGATCATGCGGCGCAGGTCACCCATCTGCGCCTCCGAAAACCCGCGCGCGGCAAGCGTCTTGCGCGTCGAGGTCATCACCGCCCGACCCGTATCTGCCACCGTGCCGTCAAAATCAAACAGCACAACCGGCCGCTTGCATATCTCCAGCGCTGCCATCGGCATCCCTCTTCCCCAGTTGATGATTTCCACACCGTCACTTCAAACTGTTGACTATTCAACAATTGAACCTAGCAATGTAGAGCAACTCCACTATACTTGTCGCACTTTGCTCTAAGAAGGCGGCGCGCAAGCGCCCCAACGAAAGGTGCAATTATGTCTTTTGCCATCATAACCGACTCCACGTCGGACATCTCCCCCGCCCGTGCTCAAGAGCTCGGCATTTACGTGATTCCGCTGCATGTGATTATCGAGGGCGAGGACCTGCTCGACCAGGTACAGATTACCGCCCAGGAGTACGTCGCGCGCATGGCCGGCTCCGAGCAACTGCCACACACCTCGCAGCCGAGTGCCGGCGAGTTCAAGGCACTCTTTGACCGCGTGCGTGCTGACGGCCACGACAGCGCGATCTTTATCTCGCTGTGCAGCGAATGGTCCGCCTGCTATTCCAACGCATGCCTGGTCGCCGAGACCCACGAGCTCGACGTGCGCTGCATCGATTCGCGCACTGGCTCGGGTGCCGAGGGCCTGCTGGTGGAGTACGCGCGGGCCATGCGCGAAGATGGCCGCAGCCTGGACGAGACCGAGGCGCAGATCCGCGCGACGCTGCCCGACGCCCATCTGCTGCTGATTCCGCGCACACTCGAGAACCTGGTCAAGAACGGCCGCGCGCCCAAGCTCGCCGGCCAGCTGACGCAGATGCTCAACATTCGCCTGGCCGTTTCGCCGGAGTGGAAATCGGGCGAGATCAAGGCCATCAAGAAGGGCCGCGGCGCCAAGCGCATCGTTGCCAACACCATGGCCGATTGCCTCGCATTTTTGGCCGAGCATCCGGGCTCCAGCGTGCGCGTGCTCACGACCGGTGCTGCCGAGGAGCAGGAGCTCGTCAGCCAAGCACTCGCAGGCCAAGACTATGTAGACGCCGGCACCGGCCCCATCGGCTGCACCATCGCCACCCATGTAGGCGTCGATGCCATCGCCATCAGCTACTGCCCCCGCTACCAGTCCATCCACTAGGGGCACCTTTACCACTTGCGGTGAAATAGGGACTGTTTTGGCTTATTAGCCGCAAATCAATCCCTATTCCACCGCAACTTAGAAGCAGTTCATTTGGGACGAGGCTAAAAAGACTGGTATCAAACGTCTCGGACCAGTCTTTTTAGCCCCGTCCCATTTTGCCCACCTTACATCAGCCCGCTCAGGGCGATGTCGACGGCCTCGTTGAGGTCGTCGGTGATGTGGACGAGCTCGGGATCGAGCGGGCTGATCATACCGGCATCCATCACCGGGCCGTTGAGCCAGTCGAACAGGCCCTGCCAGTACTCGGTACCCACCAGCACAAGCGGCATGCGCTTGACCTTGTGCGTCTGCACCAGCGTGAGCACCTCGAACATCTCGTCGAGCGTGCCAAAACCGCCGGGAAACACGATAGCACCCGAGCTGTATTTGACGAACATGGTCTTGCGCACAAAGAAGTAACGGAAGTCCATGCCGAGGTTCACGTATTTATTGAGCCCATGCTCGTGCGGCAACTCAATGCCCAGGCCAACTGACTTGCCGTTGACGCTCGCCGCTCCCCTGTTGGCCGCCTCCATGATGCCGGGGCCGCCACCGGTTATGACCGCCACGCCGCGCTGGGCGATCTTGCGGCCGACCGTGCGCGCCGCCTTGTAGAGCGGATCGGTCTTAGGCGTGCGGGCACTGCCGAAGATGGTCACTGCGGGGCCAAGCTCGGCAAGCGCGCCAAAGCCATCGACAAACTCGGCCTGGATGCGCAGTACGCGCCACGGATCGGCATGCAGCCAGTCGGTCGACTCCTCGGGCGCCAGCAGGTTGGCGTAGGTGTTGTCCTTAGGAATCATGGGGCCGCGCATGACCACGGGACCGCGGCGGTACGTCTCGTCGTAGGCAGGCTCGCCCTCGACGTTCTCGTTCTTAATCATGGGTCCTCCTATCGAGAAAAAGAAAAACGGGCGGGGTCGACGCCATGCGCCAAACACCCGCCCGAACATCAACTATTCGGTATGGTACCCACGATGCATCAAGTGCTTGCAAGGCATCGGTCAGCGGTCGCGGCTCTTAGTAATCCACCGCCGCAGGGCTGTTCATCCAGTCGTTCACGAACGCGCCGTAACGGCCCTCGATAATGGCCTGACGGGCACGCTGCATAAGGTTGAGCAGGTAGTAGATGTTGTGCATCGACAGCAGAATACCGCCGAGCATCTCCTTCTGCGTGACCATGTGGCGGATAAGCGCGCGACTGTAGCCGCCCGTGCACACCGGGCAGGTGCAGGTGGGGTCGATGGGGCCGTCGTCGTGCGCAAAGCGCGCGTTGCGGAAGTTAAGGCGACCCTCACTGGAGAACGCCGTACCCATGCGGCCGGTGCGCGTCGGCAGCACGCAGTCGAACATGTCGATGCCCACGCCAACGCCGCGCACGAGCGTGGTAGGGTTGCCGACGCCCATGAGGTAGCGCGGCTTGTGCTTAGGCATGTACTCGGAAACCAGCGGCGCCAGCGTCTCGAACATGGTCTCGTGGTCCTCGCCCACCGAGTAGCCGCCGATGCCGTAACCGGGGAAGTCGCCGCACTCCTCCAGATGGCGCAGCGAGCGCAGGCGCAGATCCAGATGCATGCCACCCTGGACGATGCCAAAGAGCGCCTGGTCATCACGGGTGTGGGCCTTATAGCAGCGCTCGGCCCACATGCTCGACAGCTCAACGGCGCGCTCGACGTAGGCACGCGTGGCGGGATAACCCGGGCACTGGTCGAGCTGCATGCAGATGTCGGAACCGAGCTTCATGGCGATTTCCATGTTGTCCTCGGGCGTCCAGAACACGTGGCGACCGTCGTAATCGTTGACGATAAAGCGCACGCCCTCGTCGGTGAGCTTGACGGCGTCGTTGTGGCTGAACACCTGGAAGCCGCCCGAGTCGGTGAGGATGGGGCCGTGCCAGTTCATAAACTTGTGCAGTCCGCCCAGCTCGGCGATGGTGTCCTCGCCGGGACGCATGGACAGGTGGTAGGTGTTGGCGAGCACGATCTGCGCACCGAGCTGCTTAACGGTCTCGGTGGGGATGCCCTTGACGTTTGCCTTGGTGCCCACGGGCATAAAGATCGGCGTCTCGATATCACCGTGCGGGGTGTGCAGCACGCCGGCGCGCGCGTGCGTCGTCGGATCCTCGGCGATCAGGTCGAATTTAAAAAGGCTCTGGTCCATAAACTGGAACTCCTTGGTTGCGGTTCATACGCAAACCATTATACGGGCAACCCGCAAGAAGCACCGACTCGACAGAAACTAGTGCATTAGGATCAGGTTCCCAAGCCGGTCGTTGGGGACAGTCTTCAGCGCCATCTTGCAAAGGAGCGTCCCAATCTGCCGGCACTCAGGGACTGTCCCCAAGTGCCGGCAAGAGTGTCCCCCTCGACTAGTCATTTAAGAACGTCCCCAACGACTACATCAACAAAGGCAACGCCGATGCTCTGGCAACGTCAGCGAGCGGTCGCCAGAGCGAACAAGTTGGCATGAAAAGAGGGCGGCATAGACCTTCTGGTCATGCCGCCCTCTTTGAATGACAAATTGTCGCTCTGGTGACCGCGCAGCGTCGGCCCGTTACGGCGTTTGGTAAAACGCCGTAACTCCTACGGCCGCTGGCCCATGCCACCCTCGAGGGTGACGGTCTCGCCGTTCATGTACTTAAAGTCGGGGCCGCAGAGCTGAACGACCACGCGACCGATCTCCTTCTCGACATCGCCGTAATGGCCCGCCGGCGGCATGTGAACGTTGGCCTTGAACGCCTCGGGGTAAGCATCCTGGAAGTTCTCGAGCGCAGCGGTCCAGGCAAGCGGGCACACGATGTTGACGTTGATGCCGTCCTTGCCCCACTCGTTGGCGGCGACGCGGGTCAGACCGCGGATGCCCTCCTTGGCGGCAGCATAGCTGCACTGGCCATAGTTGCCAAACAGGCCGGCGCCCGAGGCAAAGTTGACCACGGAGCCCTTGGTCTCCTTCAGGTGCGGATAGGCCTTCTGCATGTACAGGTAGGTGGCATACAGGCCAGAGTAAATGGCCAGGTTAAACTGGTCCATAGTGTGATCTGCAATGGTCACGCCCGAGGCGCTGGCCTGAGCGTTGTTGACGACGGCGTCGATGCGACCGAACTCCTCAATCGCCTTGTCGATAACGTTCTGCACGACGGCCTCGTTGTCCTGGCCGGCGGAGACATCGGCCTGAACAGGCAGAACCTTGACGCCGTACTCAGCCTCAAGAGACTCCTTGGCAGCCTCGAGCTTGGCGACGTTGCGGCCGGTGATGACGAGGTTCGCGCCCTCCTTGGCAAATGCGATATCGATGCCGTAGCCGATGGAGCCAGCGGAACCGTCCTTAAGCGTGGCCTTGCCGCCGCCGGTGACGATCACGGTCTTACCAGTGAAAAGTCCCATACAAAGTCCTTTCAAATCGCGACGGGCACGCCCGCCGACTGCGCGTATCCAACTTCACGCGCCAAAAGCTGAAATGCAACTTTAGCTTCTTCAAGTGAAAAATAAAGACCGCAGCAGGCGAACGGCACAACGTCATTCGGCGAAGGGAATGTCAAGCACGAACTGGATAAAGAGGCCGAATTTTTGTCAGCCAAACGAGCCATCGAACACGTTTTGAAACTTTGCTGCGGCGCGCGGGATGTCGGCGCGAGACTTTATCATAGGGTGACAAACAACGATGAGGAGCACATGCCTATGACAGACGAGCTGGACCCCCAGACTCAACAGCATATTGATGATCCCGCAGACGTCACCGCAGATACTGACGCTGTGACCTGCGATGGTATCGACATCGACGACCCCATCTTGGACGAAAGCGCCACGGCGGAAACCCCCGAAACAGAAAACGCCGATGAGCAAAACGACGATGCGCCCGCTCAGGACGACGCCCCTGTACAGGACGACGCCCCGCAAGCAGCGGGCCCCATCGAGGTGTCTTCGGAAGAAGAGCTCGATGCCGTCATGGACTCCATGATGGATGCTGTCAAAGCGATGAAAGACGCCGTCGCCGATGCCGATATTGATGCCGAGGAAGAGGAGGCCGCCGAGGCGGCCTCGACCTTTGTGCCCGGCGAGACTCCGGTTGCCGACCAGGGCAGCACCATGCCCTCGTTTCTGCAGCTCGAGCACCCCACGATTGGCGCCGATGCGGTCGATCCGCACGCAGCAGGCTTTTCTGTGGTCGAGGGCGGTACCGGCAATATCGCCGCGCCGCAGGCTGCCGATGCGGACGCCGCCGACGCCGCTCGCCCGACCGCCCCGCACTCCCCCGCCGCGAGCCGCGATCTGGGGACCGCTGTCTCGAACACAGCGAACGCCGTGGGCGCCTTTATCGCCCAGGGTGCCTCGGCCATGCGCGAGATGAATGCCGCGAAAAAGGCACTTGCCGATGCCCGCGCCCACCTGGCCGAACTTGAGCAGCGCATTGCCGATCAGGCCGAGGAACTCGAGACGCGCCAGGATATCGCAGGCCGCTACGACCAGATCGTCGCCGACCAGCGCCAGGCGATTGCCACGGCCCAAAAGACTGCAGCGGCCGCCGAGATTGACCGTGATGCCCACGCCGCCAAAGCGACAGAGCTCAAGGGTCAGTTCGAACAAATGAAGACAGAGGATGACGCGACTGAGCTCCGCCTGAAGGCCGCGCTCGATGCCGTGGAGGCCCGCGAGGCGAGCTCGCGCGAGACCGGCAACCGCCTCATTCGACGTCTTGAGGATTCCAAGCGCATCCGCGACAAGGTGAAGGCCGAGCGAGACGCCGGCATTGCCGCCGCACAACAAACCGTCGACGCCACGCGCGCCCAGCTCGAGACACTGCGTCATGAGTATGCCGAGCTGCAACGCAATCCCTCGGCAAATCCCGCCAACTATACGGTGCGCACTAGCGAGCTCTCGATGCAGATCTCCGACACGGCAGATGCCCTGCGTAAAGCCGAAGAAGATGTCCCGCGTATCACCGCCGACCTTGAACACTCGCTTGCCGCAGCCGAGCAGGCCGTCGAACAGGCGCAGGCCCCCATTGCCGAAGCCAAACGCGCGCACCAAGCCGTGACGGCAGAGGCCGATGCCGCGCGCGACGAGCTGCAGACCGCAAAAACCGCCGCTGCAACGCGCCAGCGCGAACTGCGCGAGAAGATCGCCGCCGAGGACAAGGCACGCCGCGACCAAGAGCAGAGCATCGCCAACGCCCAAGCAGATGCCGCACATGCGCAGTCGATCATCGAACAGGCGAACGAAGTACACGACCACTCAGAGATTACTGAGTCGCTTGCAGGGTCCTTGGCCCGAGACAAAGCCGAACACGCCGAGACCGAGCGCGAAGTCGCCCAGCTCGAGGCCACCGAGGACGCGGTGCGCGAGCGTACCCGCGACTCACGCATCAAATTCACCGGCGCCATCGTCTGCATCGTCGCCGCAATCCTGGTGATCATCCTAGTCTGGCTGTTCGCGAGCAAGTAAACCAGCTGCCAAAAAACGCTCAACGCAGTTGCGGTGAGATAGTTCCTGTTTAGCCCTCAAAAAGCCAATTTAAGAACTATCTCACCGCAACTTATTAGATTGATGCAAGGCAATCTATCCCTCTTGCACCAATCTCTTGACATAAGGAGTGTCCCCAGGTGCCGGCACAAAAGGAACGTCCCCAAGTGCCAACAACGGCGGCGCCGATGTTTTGGCGAAGTCAGCGAAAACCCGCCAGAGCGAGCAAGGTGCCTTGAAACAAGGCGGCATTGACCTTCTGGTCATGCCGCCGAAGTTGAAAGGCAGATTGCCGCTCTGGCGGGTTTGCAGCGTCGACCGGTTACGGCGTTTGTAAAACGCCGTAACCTACTGAATGAGCATCGCGTCGCCAAAGCTGAAGAAGCGGTAGCGCTCTTCGATGGCGGCGGCGTAGGCATCCATGATCTGGTCGCGGGTGGCAAGCGCGCTCACAAGCATCATGAGTGTAGAGCGCGGCACGTGGAAGTTCGTGATCAAAGCGTCGACCACGTGATAGGTCGAGCCGGGCATAAGGTAGAGCTGCGTTGTCGCGTTCTCGCGCACCACGATGTCGCCGCGGCCGAGCGTGTCGGCCCCGTCCTCGCGGCCCTCAAAATAGCGCGCCGTCACAGCCGGATCGGACACCGGCGCGTCCGCGTCAAACGCGCTCTCGAGCGAGCGCACCGCGGTGGTGCCGACGGCGATCACACGATGACCCTCGGCCTTGGCCTTGTGCACGGCATCGACAACCTCCTGCGACACGTGGTAGCGCTCGGTGTGCATCACGTGCTGCGTGGGGTCGTCCTCCTCCACCAGACGGAAGGTATCGATACCCACCTCGAGCTCGACGGCGGCAAACTTCGCACCCTTGGCCTCGATAGCGGCCATGAGCTCGGGCGTGAAGTGCAGACCCGCCGTAGGAGCGGCAGCCGAGTGCTCCTCCTTCATGGCGTAGACGGTCTGGTACTTCTCGGGATCGCCCTCGTAATCGGTAATGTAGGGCGGCAGCGGCACGTGGCCGGCAGCGTGGATGGCCTCGTCGAGCGTGCGCGGGTCGCCGGCGGCATTGCAACCGGCCGGCTCAAAACGCACCAGACGGCCGCCGCGGCTATCGGTGACAAAGTCGACGACCTCGGCCGTCAGCACCACGGGAGCCCCCTCGGGCGCATGGGCGCCACCGGCGCGATACTCAATATGAGCACCGGGCTTCAGGCGCTTGCCCGGCTTGACCAAGCACTCCCAAACATGGCCCAGCGGATCCACGTCCTCGCGGCGCTTGAGCAGCAGAGTCTCGACCACGCCGCCCGAGCCGGCTTTGCGACCGATCAGGCGAGCCGGCATCACGCGCGTCTGGTTGATGACGAGCACGTCGCCCGGCTCGATATAGTCGATGATGTCGCGGAAGATGCGGTGCTCAACGGTACCGCCGTGCTCCAGCGGCGTTCCCGCCTGGGAGCCCTTGCGATCCACCACCAGAAGGCGGCAGGAGTCGCGCGGCTCGGCAGGAGCTTGGGCAATCAGTTCCTCGGGAAGGTTGTAGTCAAAATCATCGGTACGCATAGACACGTCGGATACTCCTTATATAGCTAAAGTCCGCTCTACATCCTAGCAGGCTGACGTCCCAAATGAACTACTTTTTGGCGGCTTTGCGCTCGTCGCGGATGCGGGCGCGGTCCATGGCCGCCTCGACGGCCGAGAATCGGCAGCCGCAGTAATTCTGCCGATACATACCCAGCTCGCGCGAACGACGTGTCGCCTCGGGGTAATACGGACGAAAATCGCGAATCACCGGAGTGAGACCGCGGGCGGCAGCCAGACGCTCCAACACATCATTGCAGGTTTCGAACAACTGATACGGCGAGACGGCGAGCGTCGTGCCCACAGACTCAAACCCGCGTTCCTGGGCCACACGACATGCCTCGGCCAAGCGCAGGGCATAGCACGCGCGACAGCGACGGGGTCGATCGGCGCCCAGCGGGGCCACGCCGGCCTCCCAGCGCTCCCGGTCCTCCCCCGCCTCGATAAGCTCGATGTCGCCATCGGCACACCACCGGCGCAGCTCGTCCAAACGCCGCTGCCATTCATCGTGCGGCTGAATATTGGGGTTGGTCCAGCAGATTGTGGGCTCAAACCCTTCCTCGCGCAGCAGGCGGACCGGCTCAAGAGAGCACGGCGCACAGCAGGCGTGCAACAACAACGGCTTCATCGACATCTCCTCACCCGAAAAAGCGCACGCCGAAGGACGTGTCCTCGCAGGCGACAATGCGGCGGTCGCGCAAAATGGTCCGCACGTAATACCAATCGCCCACGCAACCCGATAAATGCAAGCCGGTCGCCAGGTAGCACAGCAGCGGATAGCCCGAAAACGCAAACCCCAGGGCAAACGCCGACGTCACAACAACCGTCGGCGCCAGGCAAACCACCATGTACCGCCGGCGCGAATACACAACGCCCTCGGCGCAGGCATAGATCATCGCCGTCTCGCGATTCGCCCCAAAGGTCACCTGCGCGCCCGCAGGCGCCAGCAGCTTAAAAAACACACCGTGCACCAGCTCGTGCACGGCGAACGACGCCATTGAGATCGCAGCCAAGCCGACTATCCATCCCAAGACGGCCATCCAGCCGCCCGCGTCAGCCGCATCCAAGTCCGCAGGCCCGCCCAGCAGCATAAACACCGGCACCAGACACACGGCAAATGCGCCAAGCACGGCCATCCCCCACACAAAGCAGGCGTGCAGAAAATCCTCGTCTTCAAACGCATGTATGTTGGAAATCTCATTCATAGCATCTTAGGATAGCGCCCCTGCCACGTACCCGTCCGCATGTGCGATAATGTCGAACGATATGCACGAATTGACCACCGCGCCGCCGAGCCCCACGCCCGACTGCGCTCTCACCATATGCGAAGGAGTCCCATGGCATCCAAATACTCCATGAACGACCGTCCCAGCTGGCCTCGCCGCGCCATCGTTACCGCCGGCGAGCCCTATGGCAACAAGGGCCTTCACTTTGGCCACGTTGGCGGCGTCTTTGTCCCTGCCGACTTCTTCGCCCGCTTCCTGCGCGACCGTCTGGGCCGCGAGAACGTCATCTTCACCTCGGGCACCGACTGCTACGGCTCGCCCATCATGGAGAGCTACCGCAAGCTCAAGGAGAACGAGGGCTACGACAAGTCCATCGGCGAGTATGTCGAGTCCAATCACTCCCGCCAGGCCGCGACCCTCAACAACTACAACATCAGCTGCGATATCTACGGCGGCTCGGGACTTGAGCCGGCTGCGCAGATTCACAACGAGGTAACCGCCGAGATTATCGAGCGCCTGCACGAGCAGGGCACCATCTCCAAGCGCTCCACGCTGCAGTTCTACGATGTCAAGGCCGGCACGTTCCTCAACGGCCGCCAGGTGATCGGCCGCTGCCCCATCCAGGGCTGCAAGTCCGAGAAAGCCTATGCCGACGAGTGCGACCTGGGTCACCAGTTTGAGCCCGAGGAGCTCATCGCGCCCAAGAGCCAGCTCACCGGCGAGGTGCCCGAGCTGCGCCCGGTCGACAACCTCTACTTCGACCTGCCGGCCTACCTCGACTTTATGAAGACCTATACCGCCAAGCTCGCCCAGAACCCGCAGGTTCGCTCCGTGGTCTCCAAGACCATGGAGGAGTGGCTGCTGCCGGCTCAGCTCTACATCCAGAACAAGTTCCGCGAGGCCTTTGATGCCGTCGAGGATCAGCTTCCCGAGCACACCGTGCTGGAGCCCGAGGGCAACAAGAGCAGCTTTACCGTCACCTTCCCCAGCTGGAAGGAGCGCGACGACGCCCACGCAGTGCTCGCCAACGGTGGTGTGCGCTTCCGCAGCGGCAAGGCGCTCGTGCCCTTCCGCATCACCGGCAACATCGACTGGGGCGTTCCGGTGCCCGAGGTCGATGGCGTCTCCGACGTCACCTGCTGGTGCTGGCCCGAGAGCCTGTGGGCGCCCATCAGCTATACGCGTACCGTGCTCGCGCGCGATGCCAAAGCCGCCGGCGTGACCGAGGGCGTCGCCGCCCAGGATGCCGTCCTCATGGGCGAGCCCGCTGCCGACTCCACGCAGGTCCCCGCGCCCACCTACCAGCACAGCTCGCTCGACTGGCGCGACTGGTGGTGCTCTGACGACGCTCAGATTTACCAGTTTATCGGTCAGGACAACATCTACTTCTACTGCATCGCGCAGACCGCCATATGGGAGGCCCTGGGCTGGAACCTCACGCAGAGCACCGTCAGCGCCTGCTACCACCTGCTCTACATGGGCAAAAAGGCCAGCTCGTCCTCGCAGACGCCTCCCCCGCCGGCAGACGACCTGCTCAACCACTACACCTGCGAGCAGATGCGCGCGCATTGGCTGTCGCTCGGCCTGTCCGAGAAGCCGGTGAGCTTTAGCCCCAAGGCATACGACACGCGCGTGACCGGCAAGGACAAGGACGGCAACGAGGTGCGTGCCTGCGACGACAAGCGCGTTATCGACCCGGCCCTTAAGGAGAGCGCGCTGCTAACCGGCGTCTTCAACCGCCTGGCCCGCAGCTGCTTCTACGGCGTCGCCATCAAGGAGGGCGACGAGAGCCCCTATCGCAACGGTTGCATCCCCGCCGGTGCCGCTTCTGACACCGTGGTCGAAGCCGCCCAGCAGGCAGCCCTCGCCTTTGAGCAGGCCATGTACAAGTTCGAGACGCACCGAGCGCTCGCTGTGTGCGACGACTACCTGCGCGCCGCCAACAAGCGCTGGAGCGATGCCTCCAAGGCCGCCAACAAGCTCGAGGGCGAGCCGGCCAACGCCGCCATGACGCAGGCCCTCGTCGACGCCTTTACCGAGCTGCGCGTAGCGACCGTGCTGATGCACGGCATCGTCCCGGCCGGCTGTGAGCTCATCTGCGAGTACTTCGACGTCGATCCGGTCGCCTTCTTTAGCTGGGATAACATCTTTGCCTCCACGGACGAGTTTGTGGAGAGCCTGGGCGAGAAGCCCGGCGAGCACTGCGTGAAGCCGCTGCCCCCGCGCTTCGACTTCTTCAGCAAGCACGAGAGCCAGTACTAAAGCACGCCTGCAGCAACGCGCCCGGGAATGATTATTCTGGGACGGGGATTAAAAAATCATTCCCGGGCGCCACAGTACAGTCTTTTGTGACGGGGGTCATGGAATGATTTTTTAATCCCCGTCCCAGAATAATCATTTAGGTGGAAGGAAAGACGGATGTCCAAGCCGCGTCGTCGTAAGCAGAAAAAGCAGGTCAAGCCCGAGCTCAAGCTTAGGCAGTTTGCTGCCACCGAGCTTTCCGACCAGCTTGCCGCCCTTCCCTGCGCCGCCGACCTGCCGCGCTTTATGGTCGACACGGTCGCCGGCGCCTATGCGCCCGCCGATGCCGAGCTCATGATCGAGGGCTTTGGCGCCGCAGCCGCACGCCCGGTCACGCTGCGCGCCAACACGCTCAAGGCAACCGCCGAGGACATCGCTGCGGCGCTCGATGCCGCTGGCATCGCCCACAACCCCGTCGCCTGGTACCCGGACGCCTTTATCCTGCCCGAGGCCCAGGTTTCCGATCTGTGGGATCTCGACATCTACCGCGACGGCAAGATCTATCTGCAGAGCCTGTCGTCCATGATGCCGCCGTTGGTCCTGGGCGCCCAGGCAGGCGAGGACATCCTGGACATGTGCGCAGCCCCTGGCGGCAAGACGACGCAGATCGCCGCCCTCACCCAGGGCCAGGCACACCTCACGGCCTGCGAGATGAGCATTCCCCGCGCCGAAAAGCTTGAGTCCAACCTCCACCGCCAAGGTGCCAAAAACGTGCCCGTCATGCGCATCGACGCACGCGAGCTCGACGAGTTCTTCCGCTTTGACCGCATCCTGCTCGACGCTCCCTGCACCGGCACGGGCACCGTCATCAGTGGCAACGAGAAAAGCCTGCGCGGCCTCACCGAGCAGTTGCTGAGCAAGTGCGCCCGCTCGCAGCGAGCACTTCTGGACCGCGCCATGGGTGCCCTCAAACCGGGCGGCACGCTCGTCTATTCGACCTGTTCGATTTTGCCGCAGGAAAACGAGGACGCCCTGCAAGAGGCCCTCGACAAGCACATGGACTGCGAGCTTATCCCCCTCGACGGCACGCCGAGCGAAAGCGAAGCACGACGCACCCAGGAAGCTGGTGAGGAGCCGCGCATCGAGTCCAACGCTCTGACCGAAGCCATTGCCGCCGGTCAGGTATCGGCCATCGCCAACGGCCTGCCCGGCACGCTCACCATTCCGCCTAGCCGCGACTTTGAGGGCTTCTACATTGCCCTGATCCGAAAACGCAGCTAGCGCACGGATCCAAAACTCAACAAGTTATCTCCGTGCGCGTTTGCCCTGCTGGTCGCGATGCTGTTTAAGCATCGTGCGCTCCTTGCGTTCGGCCCTTTTGCCCTTAATGGCCGTGACCACAAAGTAGATGACCGCGGCGGCAACGATTGCGCCCACACACAGGCCAATCGAGCCCAACATTGCCGAAAATTCCATACCGCGTCACCTCTCTTGTAAACGGGACTTTCAAGATAGCACCTCGATCCCCGCCACCACAGCTCCTTCACGTTCACCGGCCCTTCGGTCTAACGGATGGCGCGGCGGGGAAAAATCAACTCGTCAAACGATTTAGCATTCGCAATTCCGGCTGCATAGCGCCGGCCGTTATCACATAGAATCGAGCCTCCATGGATACCCTCAACGATCTAAATGAGCGCGTCGACGCCTTCGTCGGCACCAGCTCCTTCGACACGCCTGCGGCGGCAAACGACCAAGCTCCCATCGATGTGCCCGCCGAGGTGCACAAGGACATCGTCGCCTCGGTCGATTTTTCCGAGGTCGAGCTTGCAGACGAGTTCACCGAGCCCCAAGTAGCCGTCACGCCCAACGGCCTGCTCCCTATGGAGCCCCTGCCCATCGACGGACGCCTGCGCAAGGCTGCCCTTCGCATGCCCGACGAGATCGAGGAGGCCAGCGGCTTCACGCTCTTTGGCCGACGCATCAAGTCGCTCATTTACACCACCGATGTCGCGGTTATCCGCAACTCCAACGCCGACGCCGTCTTTGCGGTCTACCCTTTCACGCCGCAGCCCGCCATTACGCAAGCGCTGCTGACCGTCGCCGAGTGCCCGGTCTTTGTAGGCGTGGGTGGCGGAACTACGACCGGTAAGCGCTCCGTGCAGATGGCAGCCGTCTCCGAGATGCAGGGCGCGGCGGGCTGCGTGGTCAACTCCCCCGCTACTGCCGAGATGGTCGAGCACATCACCAACATCGCCGACATCCCCGTCATCGCCACGGTCGTTCGCTGCGACGACGATGCCCACGCCAAGGTGCGCGCTGGAGCCAAGATTCTCAACATCGCCGCCGGCAAGAACACGCCCCAGGTCCTACGCGAGCTGCGCGAGCACTATCCCAACCTGCCGCTTATCGCGCCGGGCGGCAAGACGCCCGAGAGCATTCGCGAGACCATCGCCGCCGGCGCCAACGCCATCATCTGGACACCGCCTTCGGCCCAGCAGCTACAGACCGACATGATGCAGCGTTATCGCAAGATGAAGGAAGACGCCACACCTGTCATCTCGCGCGACGACGTGCCCATTATCGACCAGGTCGCCGCCGCCGAGGTCAGCCAAGTCGAGAACATGAATCCCGATGTGCCGATTCCCGACGAAGTCATCGAGCGCGTCGCTTCGATCCACGAGCGCGTCGAGGAGCATCGCGCCAACCGCGGCCTCAAGCCGTCACTGCACGGCTTTTTCTTCCGCGGAAAGAAACGCTAGCAAAACATCTTGGCCCGCCCCACAAACGTGAGGCGGGCCGTTTTCGTTTGAGCAATCATGCAGCGACGTGATGGGGCAAATTAATCCACGCGCTTGTCGCCCATAAAGAAGAGCGCCACCGTACCAGGTCCGGTATGCGAGCCAATCAGAGTACCGATGTCATTGATCTCAATCTTGCCTTTAAGCTGCGGAACCTGTTCCTCAATCAGCGCCGCGACCGCCTCGGCATCCTCGCGGCACGCCGACTGCGACATGATGCACTTACCCGAATAATCTGCACCGTCCTGTACGTGTGCCATCATGGTCTTAGCCATCTCGGAAATCGCTCGCTTCTTAGTGCGAATCTTCTCACGTGGCGACAGCTTACCTTCGCAATCGACCGTCATAAGCGGGCAAATCTTGAGCGCCGTGCCGATGATCGCGCTCGCGGCCGAAATGCGACCGCCGCGCAGGTAGCTCGACAGATCGGTCGAGAAGAACCAGTGGTGCAGGTTGAGTTTATGCTCCTCGATCCAAGCGGCCGTCTCGTCGAGTGAAGCCCCGCTATCGCGCACGTCGGCGGCATATTCCAGCAACAGACCAAAGCCCGAAGACGCCCCCAGCGAATCGATGACGCGTACCTTGCCGCCCTGGGGATAGCGATCCGCAAGCATCTGCGCCGCGACGCAGGCCGATCCATACGTGCCCGAAATACCCGACGACAACGTCAGGTGCAGCACGTCTTTACCCTCGGCAACAAACGGCTCCCAAAACTCCTCGTACTCGCCCACGCCCACCTGAGACGTCTTGGGCATGGCGCCCGCGGCAATCTGGGCAAAAAACTCGTCCGGCGTAATCGACTGATACAGATCGTCCGTATAGACAACATCGTCGATCTCGTAATGAAAATACGCGACGGGAATATTGCGCGATTCAAAGAACTCACGGGTTCGGTCGGCGGCGGATTCACAGGTCAGGACAAAATCACTCATATGAGGCTCCTTACTCATTGCTGCGCAAATTATCGCACAGTGAGCCTACATGCGGTACATATGTCCACTATTTACCAAATCGAACCAAAAATAGTGAACATCTTTACCACCATCGTCTCCACCGGCCCCACGCAAAAATATCTGAGAAAACACCCTCTGTCGTCTCCACTCAACCGCCATATCTACCTCAACTAAATCGATTTACCAAACCGTTCATCCGACAATTCAGCCGCTGGCGCAAAATCGAAACAAAAGCGGCGCATACTGGTAAACGTTTGACGCTGTTTATCAGTTTTACCAGCCCCATCGGAAGGTGTTTCATGGTCGCATTCGATCGCAACCCGCAAGACTTCAAGTATCTGCGCCTGCTTTCGAGACAGTTCCCCACCGAACAATCCGCGTTTACCGAGATCATCAATCTCTCGGCCATCCTCAACCTGCCCAAAGGCACCGAGCATTTTATGAGCGACGTGCATGGCGAGTACGAAGCCTTTATGCACATCCTCAACAACTGCTCGGGCGTCGTGCGCGAGCATGTCGACGAGATTTTTGGCGACACGCTCACCTTTGACGAAAAGGGCGAGCTGTGCACGCTCATCTACTACCCGCACGAGAAGATCGAGCTGGTCCGCAGCCAGCGCGAGGACTCGCCCACCTGGTACAAGACGATGCTTGACCAGCTCATCATGGTCGCTCGTTCGCTTTCAAGCCGCTACACGCGCTCCAAGGTGCGTAAGGCCATACCGCGCGATTACGCCTATATCATCGACGAGTTGTTGCACACGCACCCGGACGAGAACAACTATCGCGTGCGCTATCACGAGCGCATCGTGGAGTCCATCCTGGAGACCGCCAGCGCCGACGACTTTATCGAGTCACTCGCCTCGCTCATCAAGCGCTTGGCCGTCGACCACCTGCACCTGGTGGGCGATATCTTCGACCGCGGCGGCGGCGCTGCCAAGATTATGGACCGCCTGCTCACCTACCATTCGCTCGACATCCAGTGGGGCAACCACGACCTGCTATGGATGGGCGCTGCGGCCGGTGAGCCCGCCTGCATCGCCACGGTGCTGCGCAACAACCTGCGTTACGACAATTACGAGATCCTCGAGAACGACTACGGCATCTCGCTGCGTGAGCTTGTCGCCTTTGCCGATGCCACCTACACCGCCGGTGAGTCCATCACCCCGCTGATCAAGGCCATCAATGTGCTGCTCTTTAAGCTCGAGGGCCAGATTATCCAGCGCCACCCCGAGTTCGATATGACCGACCGTCTGTTACTCGACAAGATCGAGCACGACACCGGCACGGTCACGCTCGCCGACGGCAGCGTATGGCCGCTCACGACCAACGACTTCCCCACCGTCGATCCGGCGGACCCCTATACGCTCACGTCTCAGGAGCAGCACATCATCGACAAGCTCGTGTCCGAGTTTGTCACCGCCGATCACCTGCATCGCCATATCGATTTCCTCTATTCCCACGGCTCGATGTACAAGGTCGCCAACGGCAACCTGCTCTTCCACGGCTGCGTTCCGCTCAACGAAGACGGCACCTTTAGCAGCATGAACTGCCTGGGCACCTGGCACGCCGGCCGCGATTATCTCGATTTTTGCGACCACATCGCCCGCCGCGCGTGGCGCGTGGGCGACCGCGATGCCCTCGACTGGATGTGGTACCTGTGGATTGGCTTCAATTCACCCGCCAGCGGACGCCTGGTGCGTACCTTTGAGCGCGCCTATATCGCCGATAAGAGCACCTGGGTCGAGCCGATGGACCCGTACTTTACGCTTACCAAGTCGCCCTCGGTCTGCGACGACATCATGCGCGAGTTTGGCGTCGCGCCCATGGCATGTTCGCCGACCGGCCACATCATCAACGGCCACACGCCCGTTAAAACCACCAAGGGCGAGCAGCCCATCCGCGCCAACGGCAAGCTGCTGGTCATCGATGGCGGCTTCTGCCGCGCTTACCATCCCAAGACGGGTATCGCCGGCTATACGCTCATCTCGAGCTCGCGCGGCTGCCGCCTCAAGTCGCACCGGGCCTTTACGACGGTTGCCGAGGCACTCACGCGCAACGTGGACATCGAGAGCGAGACCAACCGTTTTGACCAAGCGGACCGTCGCCGCATGGTGAGCGACACCGATACTGGCGCCAAAATTCGCAGCCAGATCCAGGACCTGCGCCAGCTGCTCGATGCATATAGAAACGGTGCTATCGAAGAGCGCGTCTAGCCCCACCCGCGGGGATTGGCTAAACTTGCTGAGTTTGTCATCCCCATGGCGTCCCCGCGCCACCCTAAGGCAGGTACCATGCAAAAGCTCCTTGCGCAGATCATGAAATTTGGCGTCGTCGGTGTCATTGCCACGGTTATCGACTTTGGCATTATGAATCTGCTCCACTACGGTCTGGGCCTCAACATCCTAATCGCCAACACCAGCGGCTTTATCATCTCACTCATCTTTAACTACCTCGCAAGCATGAAGTACGTGTTTGCGCACAAGGAAGGCATGAGCCGCCGCCGCGAGTTCATCATCTTTGTCGTGCTGTCCGTGATCGGTTTGGTGCTCAACGACGGCATCGTGCTGGCGCTCAACGCCGGCCTGGGACTCGAGGCCAATATCGCCAAGATCTGCGCCACCGCGCTTGTCATGGTCTACAACTTTGTGACCCGAAAAATCTTCCTGGAGGGCGACGAGACAAAATAGCTCGAAACCCCTGCAGCATTACGGCGCCCACGGACGACGCGCACTCAGCGCAGTATCGTCCGTGGGTGTCGCTCGTTTACGGGCAAATTTTCAACGTTTGCGGATTAGCTCTTGAAAATTTGGCGAGTTCATATAGTTCTTGGCAAAGACCTTACGTTTCCCTTGTAAAAGCTCTAAAGTATCCTCTGCTCGATTCATCAACGCATTGGATGTGATTACGTGCGCAAGGCGCTGGCACAACCTCATACCAAGCAGTTCCTCAAGTTTGCTGTCGTGGGTCTTATCTCCTTTGGCATCGACTGGGGCATGCTCATTGCGCTCGTCGAGCTGTTCCACCTCGACTTTTTGATGAGCACCACGGTTTCGTTTATCACGTCCGTCGTGGTCAACTACTGGCTCAGCATGAAGTACGTGTTCGACCACCGCGAAGGCATGAGCCGCAAGCGCGAGTTCACGATCTTCACCATCCTGTCGGTGATCGGCCTGGGCCTCAACGACCTGTACATGTTTGTGGGCGTCACGTTTTTGAGCATCGGCTACCAGGCCATGAAGGCCATCGCCACGTTCCTCGTCACCTGGTACAACTACTTCAGCCGCCGCTTCTTCCTCGAGGGCGCACGGTCGTAGTCGATTCACTATTTGCTTGAATGTATAACCGGTTGGAATTCCCGTTCCAACCGGTTTTTTGTTTGCAGAGCCTGCCGAGGAAGGCGCACAAGGCGGGCCGCAGCGTCGGAATGGGTAGTAGTTTCCCCATGGTCGCCCCGCGGAAAGCGCGTCCCAGATTGCAGCCTCAGAACGGGACACAGCTTCCGCAACGTGGCTCTAGCGGAAAGCGCATCCCAAAATCGATGCCCAATACGGTCCGCAGCTTCCCAATGGGCGCTGCTTCGGAAAGTCTATCCCGGAATGAGCCCTCAGAGCGGAACACGCTTTCCGAAACCCGCCCCAACGGGAAACTGCGTCCCGGAATTCGCCTACAGGGCGGGATGCAATTTCCGGTTGAGCCTCGATTGGGAAATGACGTCCCATTCGCATAAAAACGGGCGTCTCGGATGTTTGTCCGAACCGCCCGTTTGATGCGATATGTCGAGGCCCCTAGCCTGTCACGTAATACCAGACCACGTTGTCGCCGTTTGAGAGAACGTAGTTGCTGCAGGCTGTCATGGGCGTTGTGCCGTTGACGGAATAACACCAGCCGCTACCGCTTCCATAGTTTTCATCCTTCTCGGCCAGGCCACCGATGGCGGCAACATAAGTGCCAAACGACGAGCCACGCGCATTTATAGAAATACCCAGCGCGCAGAGAGCGTCGTAGGCAGTTGCTCCCTCATTAAAGGTGTAGGTACCACCAGCGGACACAGGATTGCCCACAGCGCTCGAAGTAACCGAGACAGTCACGGTAACGTAGCTAGACTCCTGAGAGACGCTCTGGTTGCCCGAGGGGGCATTACTGTTATCAGGAACGGCAGAAGGCCCACCGGACGTTGCCGAATTCTGAGAAGCCGACTGACTGTTGTCAGTCTTTTTATTTCCCGCTCCTTTTTCGCCGGACTTCTTGCTATCCGAGTTCTTGTCCGATTCCTTGTCCGAAAACTCGGAATCTTTCTTGGAGTCAGATTTGTCAGAACCCCTAGACCCGTCATTCGTATCATCAGAAGATTTGGAATCCTTGGACCCGGCCTTGCCCGAAGCGACAGTCGAGCCGGACCCATTGCCATCCTTGGCGACGATGCTCTCCCCCGCCACGGTCTGGACGATCCAATCAATGGACCAAGCACCGCTCTCGAAGGGATGAACAAAGCCCAGAGAGACCACGATCAGAACGACGCATGCGGCAGTCAGAACGCCAAGGAGCGCCTTCCGTCGAGGAGCGGACGCCGCCGAAGCGGCGCCCTTTTGCTTTGGATCATCGAGCTGGATAAACGAGGAGTCGGGCTGTTGCCCGTTGGTCTCCTTGGGCTTATCGGGCATTACCGTCACCCTTGCCGCGCTTGGTCAGCACGAAGACGGCGATGAGCGCAAGGCCAATCACGCCGGCGGCGATGCCAACGATGGCGAGCGGGTTGGTGCCCGTCTCCTGCTCGGAAGCACCAGAGGACTTCTTAGCAGTGGTCGTGGAAGCAGCGCCCGTATCGGACTTGGAATCGGACTTCTTGTCGGACTTGCTGTCCTTCTTCTCAGACTTCTTCTCATCCTTCTTGTCGGACTTATCGGAGCCCTTCTTGTCGGACTTGTTTTCCTTGGTCTCGGTCTTGGTCGACACCGTCGTCTTGGTCACCGGCTTCTGACCCGGGGCGATAGCGCCGCCGGCCTGCGGGCCCTTAGAGCCGGAACCAGCGCCGGAACCCGTACCAGTGCCCGTGCCGGTACCAGTACCAGAACCGCTGCCGCCGCTGGAGCCAGAACCGCCATTGTCACCAGAATTGGTGGCATTCTTGGTCCACTTGGCATACAGCGTCAGATCGGCCGTCACCGGCGTACTGAAGTCATACGCTTGCGTGCACGCCTCATCGGTATACCAACCGCCGAAGGTATAGCCCTTGCGACGCGGTTTTACAGCAGGCTCCGTAGCAGTTTTACCAGCCTTAATACGTTGGGAATCGAGCACAATAGAATCTGCACCATTTGCGTCAAACGAGACAGTATAGCGATTGACCTTCTGGCCATTTCCCTTAATCGCGAACAACTTGCCCGAATCGTTAGCGTAGTAGAGTGAACCATCAGAACCGACCGAAATCGACGACATGCAGTACTGCTGGTTCTCGGCCGACGGTCTATAGAGCAGCTCAGCCTCTTCGTCACCTATGCGATAGCGATAAATGCCGCCAGGATTATTGTTGGACGTAAAGTATACATAGGTATGACCATCTTGAATGGAAACCACAGGCTGTGACTTAACATCGCCGCTGCCCGTAAAACCACTTGCAGAAGAATCCTCGCGGATGAAGTTACCGTCTGCCTTATAAATTGAATAATCGACCGTAAGCGTATCGGCGTCGATAATTGCAAGCTGACCATAGTGGCTCGTAAGACTGTTTTGGGGACCGCCCATAAAGGACTCAATCGACGTGCCGCCAACTACAATCTTACCGTTGACAAACACGGGTGTAGAGGTCGAGCTGCTGCCAAACGTAACTTTACCCAGTTCTGAAAGGGCCCCATCATTAGCGATAGCAATTTTATGGAGCGTGCCATCGGCACTCACAACGTAAGCAGTAGCCCCATCAACAAGCACGTTCGCGCGAACGCGATCGGCGATCTTAAGCTTTGCTACGGTCTTTCCAGTCGAAGGATCAACCGTGCTGACAGTGCCTGAATCATCCGCGATAACGCCATAGTCGCCCGAGAACGCCATGCCAGCCCAGTAATAGCCCTTGCTGTTTTCATTCTTGTGCTGCCACATGACTTTACCGTCAGAAATACGAACACAAAGCAGGTAGCCGTCACTCGAGTCAATCCAATCGGCCGAAGCGGTACCAAAATAGGCATAGCCATCGCGAACCGAAACAGAAGCAAGCGACTGCTGCGCGCCATCGGGACCGGCCGGCAACCCATCGGTAACCCAAACCGTCGCAAGCACATCAACCGTTAAGGCCTGAAGACGACCGCCTGAAAGCGGAACAAGCACAACACCATTGGTATATACCATGCGTGAGGTGGAATCAATTGCAGCAGCCAAAGGTGACTCTAGAACGGTCTTGCCCGTCTCGACATCCTTTTTGAGCAATTTAGAACCAACTGCCACATAGAGATAGTCACCGATCAGCAACGCATCGGAAACACCCTTATTGCCGTCCGCACGCGTCTTAAGCTCGCTTACCCATTTCTCATCTGCATCCTTAGTGGGCACAGGTGCGTCGGTAACCTTGTCGGCACTTGTAAAGCCCGACCAGTCGCTATCCCAGTTAGGGCGTGCAGCGCTCGGATTAAGAACAACGTTGTCGACACCGGGCAAAGTATCCCCAGGGGCGTAAGCCCAAACGACCTTATCGCCCGACTTAAGCACGTAGTCGTTATCGAGTTGAGTTCCAGGAACGCCGTTGACAAAGAACGACCAAGCGCCGGACAGCTCGGTACCATCAAGCGGAGAAACGAGGCTATGGACACCCCAATAGCCGAATTGGTCGTACATCTTGGACTCGATGCCAAGGGCGTCGAAATAGGTAGCGGAGGCATCCTTGATCGACGTGCCCTTAACAAACACCTGGGTCGACGGGCTCGTCCAACGCTGAGCCATCCCGGCCTTTTTGCCAATAATCTCCATCGTGACGGAAACCTGCTCGGGCGCGGGGTCGCCGTACTTCGAGTAGCACCAGACGACGGAGTCGCCGTCCTTGAGCGTGTAGCCGCCCGCGCCGACCTCGGAGGCGCTGCCGTTGACGAACAGCTGCCAGTACGCGCCGGTCGCCGAGTCGTAGCCGAGCTTGCGGTCCTTATCGAAGGGCGACGTGATCGTGTTGAGCGCCCAGCCCCAGGTGCCGTTGGGATCGTAGTCGGTGGTCAGGCCGGCCTGCTTGAAGAGCTGCTCGGAGAGGTCGGCCGCGGTCGAGCCCTCCTTCAGCGTGATCCGCTGCGCGGCGGCCCAGGTCTGCTGGGCGCCCTTGGCGTCGGTGCCGACGACGGAGCACGTGGCAGAGACCTCCTGGCTCTCTGCCTTGGCAGGCTGAGCCTTGGCCTCTCCAGCGGCAGAGACAACGGCGGTGTCCTGCTTCGAGGCATCGGACGTCGATGCAGCCGGTGCCTCATTGCCGGCAGCGCTATCGTCCTCAGTCTTGTCGGTAGGGCCCGAAGCTGTCGCAGTGGCATCTTGCTCGGCAGTGCCCCCATTCGCCACCATGCCGCTCGCATTGAGGTCGGCAGCAGGGCTTGTCGCGGACTCACCAGAGCCGTTCTCGGCAAGCGGTGCCGCCTGAGCCACAGCCTCGGCAATGCCCTCGGCGCCCTCGGCCCACAGCTGAGCCGGTGTGGTGCCAAAGGCCATCGCGAAGGCCAGGAATGCCACCAGGCCGCGCTTGGCTACGCCGCGTGCAATTGCGCCACGGCGATGCGAGACGCGCTGGCGCTCGTCCTCAAACATATCCATTTGTCTCCTACTGTCTGTACTTGGAGCGTTGCCTTGAGACTGCCCCACGTCATCGCGCATGTTGCGCTCGAGTTCCCCCATCGGGACCCCCTTCCCTCCAGAGCCCTATGCACACCGGCGGCAAAAGCCGCAGCCGCATGCAAGACGGGAGGCGATCCGACTTAACCTTAACGGCTCAGGCACGTCGTCCGATCTGCGACGCGAGCATCCCGAGCCAAGAGGAATTACGGTTACTGGTACAGCCGGGGACTTGCACCCCGATTCTCCCAAACGCGCAGGAAAACCGCGCATTCGTGCGTCTCCGCACCACCATCTAGGCCATCGATTATTACCGTCAAAATGGTATCACGCAAAAGGGCCTCGCACGCAGGCGAAGCCCATGGTAAAAGCTATTGTTTGCGATAGGAAAATGCGGTGACGGTCGCAGACTCTAGTGCTTGCCGCCGTGGCTGTTGAGCCAGATATTGCGGCCCAGCATAAGTGCCAGCACCAGCGCGCTCACGTAGCCCATAAAGCCAATGACTGGGATACCAAACACAACCGGCTCGATGCGCGCGTAGTACACCACCGACGAACCGATAAACAGGCCGGCAATCACAATTGCCATCGACATGCGGTCGATAATTCCGCCCAGCTGTCGCAGCGCCTTATCGCTGCTCATGATCTGCGTGTTCACCTTAAGCTGGCCGCGCGTAAGCATGCGCGAAGCCAGCCCCAGGTACTCAGCCGCCTCGAGTGAGCCCTTCGCCGCGCGATAGCTGCTCGCGGCAAGATCGCGCCCCATGTCGCGCACGCGCGCATAGGTGCTTTTCTCGTTTTTAATGTGGGTTTGGATGATCTGGATCATGTTGACGTTGGGCATGTACTCGGTCAGCAAACCCTCGAGCGTCACCATGCCGCGCGCGAACATCGTCACCACGCTCGGCAGCTCAACGTCATTCTTACGCGCGAGGTTTAACAGCGAGGTCAAAAACTCGCCGATATCCAAATCCTTCAGGTCAAGGCCCGCAAAGTCAGCCACGATAAAGTCAAGATCGGACAAAAACGCTGAATGATCGAGCTCGGCCGAATCGCCACGCGTCACGGCAAAGCGCATGAGCGAATCCTTGAGCTTTGGCACGTCGCCCTCGGCCACGGCGAAAATCATGTCCTTTACGATACCGCGATCGTGGCTCGACATGCGTCCGACCATGCCCAAGTCGATAAAGTAAACGATGCCGTCCTTGAGGATGATGTTTCCCGCATGCGGGTCGGCATGGAAAAAGCCGTCATCGAGCACCTGCGCCGAGTAGTCCTCGACAATCGCGGCACCGATCTTTTCCAAGTCATAGCCCTCGGCCACCAAGCGTTCAGGATCGGCGATCGAAATGCCGTCGACGTAATCCATAACCACCACGTGCTCGGTGCACAGGTCCAGATAGGATTTAGGGCACGTCACGCCATGAACGCTCTTGTGGAACTCGTAGAAGTCGTTGAGGTTTTTGGCCTCGGCCAAAAAGTTGGTCTCCTCGCGAAACGAGGTCCACAACTCCTCGACTACACCGTGCAGGTCAACGAATTGATCGGTGTTGACGAACTTGGAAACGATACGCACCACCGAGCGGATGATATCGATGTCCTGCGCCATAACCTGCTGCGCACCGGGGCGCTGCACCTTGACGGCCACGTCCTCGCCCGTCACCAGACGAGCGCGGTGCACCTGCGCAAGCGATGCGCTACCAAGCGGATTGGGGTCGATCGCATCGAACATCTCCCCCAGGCGCAGGCCGTATTCTTCTTCCAGACAACTGAGTACGACCTCGTACGGCACCGGCTCCACGTCGGAGCGCAGACGACGCAGCTCGTCGCAAAAGCGTTGCGGCAGAATCTCGGACCGGTTGGCCAGAATCTGCCCCATCTTGACGAACATGGGGCCGAGTTCCTCGAGCAGGCGGCGCAAACGAACCGGCGTGAGGTTATCCCACACGCGGTACTTTTTGACCAGGCGAACAATCTGCCCGATGCGTTCGCGACGACCCGCCGGCGTGAGCTGGTATTCCTCGTCCGGCGCCATCGCGTCGGGCTCCTCGGGGACCATATCGACAGCGCGCGGCTTTTTGCGAGCGCCCGAGACGGCGGCATCGACCTCGTCGACAACCGCCGCCTCGTCACCCAAGGGATCTAGATTGTTGTAATCGGTGGTGGAATCTGCCATCTGCGCTGCTACTCGGCCTCTTCGGTATCCTTCGCATCGTCGGGCTCAACGGACTCGACGGGCACCGAGGTCACGTTGTCCTCGACCGAATCGACGATGTCGCGCACGTGGGCCAGGAAGGCCGTGCGCTCGGACGCGGTCATAACGCGGACGCGAGCAAGGATGAGCTCATCGAGCACGCGCTGGGCCGCGGTCTCGCCCTGCATGCCCAGACGCTCGGTCAGATCGGAGATGGTACCGCCGGCCTGCTCGAACATGTCGGACACACTGCGGGCGATATCGGGAGCGCCGGCGTCCTTGCGAACCTGCTCGCCCTTGGTATTAAGGTCGTCGAGAACCTTCTTGCCGCCTTCGACAGCAACGGCGGCAGCGCCAAAGCCCACGTTAATGGCGCCGTTAACAAGCTGATCGAGTTTCATAACCATGGTTGTCTCCAATCACAAACAATTGCATTGGCGTTCTTGTACCCAAGATTGAGCGAAAGCGACAAAGCGTTTTAGCGCTATTCAATCGACGGGAAATCCCTACCTCACGTTGTCGTTCATCGCGAAAGAGTTCTTCATGGCGCAGCTCGTGGTGTAGAGCACCTTGCCCAGTAGAGCATCGGTCTCCACGCGAACACGCTCGGCAAAGGCCTCATTGGCGCGTGCAAGCTCGGCAGGTACCTCGGCCTCGGGCAGAGCGGCTACGGCAGCATCGACGTCATGGATCTGCTTGTGGCCCATGCCACCGACCTTCTCCTGATAGTCCTCCACAGCGCGGCCGCACTCATGGAAACGGACGTCGGCCAGGGCGCCGATCAGGCGGTTAGCCCAGTAGAAGTTTTCGGACGTCACGCGAGCCTGCGTGTCGGCATAGTACTCGGGCATGGTCTCGACGTTGGCGTACAGCGGAACCAGCGCGTTAAACGAGTTGGAACCAAAGGCCATCCACTGCACGGCGCGATACGCCGGCTGCGCATAGGGGCGCAGCTGCAGCACGGCGAGCTGGCTGTTGCGGTTGATGCCGATGGGGCGATAGGCGCCACGCGTAGCGAGCGTGCCCTTGCTGCCGTAGCAATCGTACTCCGTGCCCTGGTAGTGGCTCGAGAGTACGTACTTGATGTCCTCGATGGTCACCTTGCGCTCGGGCACGCGGCTCCAGGGGATATCGTCGCTCTCGGGCGTGTAGTCGGCCTCGGGACCATCCCACACGTCGCTGGGGTTGAGGCAGCGCTGCATGTACCAGGCGCGCGGCGTGTTGTAGACATGGTCGCTGTCGCTGTGCGAGCCAAAGGCCTCGCGCGGGTTAAAGACCGCGGCAGGACCGTCGCCCTCGACGCCCAGCGTCAGGTCCAGATGCCACTCGGCCATCCAGGCGCGCAGGTCGGCGGAGCACATGTGGTCGGCCTGGGCGCCCTCGGCGTCATCCAGGTCAAAGCTGTCGATACCCAGCTGGTTGGGCATGGTCACATAGGCGTCGTCAGGCACGCGCTTGGCAATCCAGTGGTGACCACCGATGGTCTCGAGCCACCAGATCTCGTCCACATCACTAAAGGCGATGCCGTTGTTCTCGTAGGTGCCGTAGCGCTCGAGCAGGTCGCCCAGGATACGAACGCCGTCGCGGGCGGACTTAGCGTACGGCAGGACCAGGGTCACCATGTCCTCCTCGCCCAGGCCACCAGGCTGCGCCGGCACATAGCCGTCCTCGCCCTCGTTGCCCTTGGCGGGCACGTAGTCCACGAGCGGGTCGGCGCCGCGAACGCGCTCATTGGTGGTGAGCGTCTCGGTTGCGGACATGCCCACATTGAGCTCGTTGAAACCGGCCTCGGCCCAGATGCCGTGGCCCGGGACAACATCGGGGACACTCGTGTAGCGCATGGGGTTATCGGGCAGCTCAACGGTCAGGTGGCTCAGGACGCTCGTGTAGACACGCGGCTGCTCGTCGGGATGCACTACGCGCATACGCTTGGGCTCAAACACCCCGTTGGACGAGTCCTCGTTACGCGCGACAAGCGTCGACCCGTCGTAGCTCGCGTTCTTACCGACCAGAATCGTTGTGCACGGCATGCGCATCCTCCTTGAGCGAAGAAATCAAACGGCAACAGTGTATCGCTTCGACGCAAAAAGGGCGAAACCGCCGCCCCGGCAGTCCCTGTGGTCAAAAAATGCCAAATATGAGTACTGTCACCAATTTAGTAGCAGCAAATTTCCTTGTAATGAGTGCCAGAAATCCCCAATTGTCCAAAAGCAAGACAACGTTATTCCCCATAGGTTCAATAAAATGGGCTCCCCAACGAGAATGAATATCGTTAGGGAGCCCAAAGGACAAAAAACATATGTGACTATCTTGGCAACAGTACTCATATTTGGCGTTTTTTGACCACGTGGTATATGGCTAACCCCTCAAACAGCCCAAAACGCCTATTTCGATGCGCGCTCGGCCGCTTCGATCACGTGTTTGGCGAGAATCGCCGTTGTCACGGCGCCCACGCCGCCCGGCACGGGGGTGATGGCACCAACAACCGGCTCCGCGGCAACAAAATCGACGTCACCCACCAGCTTGCCAGCGTCCTCATCCCAGTTAATGCCCACATCAATGATCGTCTGGTCCTCGCGAACGGCATCCACGCCAATCGTGCGCGCGCGTCCAACGGCGGCAACCACAATGTCAGCAGCACAGCACTCGGCGGCAAGATCGCGCGTATGCGTATGGCACGTCGTCACGGTCGCATTGCGCGCCGTAAGCATGGCGGCAACAGGACGCCCGATCACCAGCGAGCGCCCGACCACAGCAACCTTAGCTCCATCCAGCTCAACGCTGTAATGATCCAGCAAAGCAAGCACGGCTTCGGCTGTACAGGGGGCAAAACCCTCGCCGCGCCCCGAAAGCGTGGTGAGCAGCGAAGCCGGCGTCATGGAGTCAACGTCCTTGGCGGGATCGAGCGCTGCGGCGACGGCGTTCTCGTCAAGGCCGGCGGGCAGCGGGCGGAACATCAGACAGCCATGGACGGCCGAATCGGCATTGATGTCCTCAATAGCCGTCAACAGCTCGTCCTGCGAAACATCGGCGGAAAGCAAAACGCGACGAGCCTCAATCCCCACTTTTTCGCAGCGCTTGAGCGCACCGCGCTCGTAGGATAGGTCGTCCTCGCGTTCACCTACACGCACGATAGCCAACGTCGGAGCAACGCCCCGCTCGCGCAGGGCCGCGCAGCGAGCAGCAAGTTCCTCAGTCAATGCGCGGGCGACGGGAGCACCCTTCAACAGTTCGGCCATGGCTATCCTCTCTTCCTTGCAGCGTCGGAGGCGCGGCGCGCCAGCGCATCGGCGCGCGGCAACCATGTGTCGAGCAGCTCATCACACGCCGTCTCGAGCTCCTCGGCACGAACGCGATCTTTCATAGACGTGGTGTTCGCAAAGAGCGTCAAGCTCGCGCCCTGCATAGCGGCACGGCAGAACACGGCGCCGCACGCCACATCGGACAGCAGCTGACGCGAACCCTTGTCGGCCATGTCCTCGAGCAGCGCCAGCGCACGCCCGCAGGCATCCATAATGCGATACGGCGGCATAGCGGCCACATGCAGCGCATCCTGAATCGCGGTCGCTCGAGCCGGATCGTCACGCGGAATACCGTACGCCGCGGACACCCGCCTGTAGGCACGAACGTCCTCGGAAACCAACTCGACAAGCTCCTGGGCCAGCTCATCAGCCTGGGCAAACGCGCGCGTCAGGTCATCCGCACGATCAGCAAGCGCGGGATTAGTCGCACCGTAGCGGGCAACCATTCCGCACAGCGAGGCGCCCAGCGCGCCCACAAAGGCGCTCGCACTGCCACCGCCGGGAACCGGCTCGCGCGCGGCAAGCGCCTCGGCAAACCCGCGGCAGGTCTTGTCCATCATCTCTTGGCTCATACGCATGCACCTTCAAGTCATATACATCGGTCGGGTGGAAACCGCCGACCGACCGCATCGATCACATAATGGTGCTAAGTCTAGCCCATAAGTACATAAGCGTCAGCGCACCTGGCCATCGCGGATTTCTATGACGAACGATAGGCGTCGGCACCGCAAACATGGGACACATGGCCCACCTTTCGAGACTTCCGGGCAGCGGCAACTGGGGCATACATATAGGTAAGGAGCCCTATGTTGGGGCAAGCTCATCACGGCACCGGACGACGAATGGAAGAATAACCGCACAGTAAACAAAGACATCATGCGCATGCGTAACCGCCGCCCCAGCGATCCGCGGCACACGATGTCCCTGGCAGACAAGGAGGACGCCACCATGATGAAAAAGACCCTATCGATCCTTTCCCTTTGCATCGCCCTCTTTGCCGCGTTTGCCCTTGTCGGCTGCGGCGGGAACGCATCGGGCGGGGGCGGCAGCACATCCAAGAGCGATAGTAAGGAAAAGGCCCCCGCAGCCGCAAAGACCGACTTTATCTGGTTTAAGGTCGAGTTGCCCGAGAGCGTTGGCGTAAGCGACTCCGCTGGCAAGAATGCCGACAGGGTCCAGCTCACCTTCCCCGAAGACGAGAACGGTTCGGCCGATCGCTTTATCCCCGTTTGGAAAAAAGCGCTGACGGCAGAGGAATCCCACGCCGACCAGGCAGAAAAGAAAGGCGATACGTTCCAGTGGAAGGATGGCGGGTCCGTCGAGTATAACGGCAGGACGTGGCTCGTCGGAACGTACGAGGACAACAGTGGTGTCTCAACCCTCCTCTTTACCGACGTTGAGCCGGGAAGCGTCTACGTCCTCATCTCGAACTTCGACCTGCATAAGAAAGAAGCCGAGGCGCTCCTCAACTCCATCGAGTTCCCCGATGACATGGCGAAGGCAGTTGCCGAGGCACGCGAAGTCGAGATTTCGAGCATCGAGATCAAGTAGCAATGGTTCGCGCACGCCCGCACGAACGCCCCATTAAATGAACGGGCACCCAACCCCGGGGAGGGCCGACAGCATCGGCCCTCCCCTCTTTTGCGCCCGGACATATTGCCACTTGTCGGCGCAAATCCGGTCCTCAGAATGGGACACATGGCCCACCCGAACGAGCCGCTCGCGCGTACAGTAAAGGCAGGTAATCCATGGGCGGTTACAGATCGAGGAGGACACGACCATGAAAAAGAAGGCCTTTGCGATTCTCACCCTCTGCATCAGTCTCTTTGCCGCAGTTGCCCTGGTGGGCTGCGGTGGCAGCGGCGGCGCTACCGGCAGCGGCGGTGGCGGTGGAGCGGAAAAGCCAGCCGTGGATATGAGGACTGACTTCATTTGGTTTAAAGTCGAGGTCCCCGAGGGCGTCGAGATCACCGACGTTGCCGGCGACACCGCCGACAGGGCCCAGTTTAAGTTCACCGAGAGCGAGCATGCCAGCGACCGCTTCATCCCCGTCTTCGACTCTGACAAGAACGCCGATGAGCTGTTCGACTACGAGGCAAAGTGGAAGGCCAACTCTGGATGGACTGAGAGCGATCCCGTTAAGTACAACGGCAAGACCTGGCGCAGCGCCTACTTTACGCACTCGGGCGGCGTGACGACCGAGTACTTCACCGACGTTGACGGCGGCGGCGTGTACGTGCGCATCGACAACGTCGAGGAACACAAGGACGCCGTCGAGACCATGATGAAGTCCCTGGAATTTGCCGATGATATCGCCAAGGCAAAGACCGAGGCTATGGATGTTAAGCTCGACGATATCGAGATTAAGCGCTAAGCGACTGGCGAGCGCAACGGGAAACACGAGCGCAGCGAAGCAAGCGACAGTAACCCAGCGCTTCGTACCAAGGGAGGGTCGGCTCACCGGCCCTCCCTTTCTTATGCCGGTAGCTGGCGAACGCGAGGATGCCGGACTCCAAAACTATCCCAAGCGCGCCAGTAGCACCAATAGACAAGCGCCTCAGCACGTCCGCCCGCCGATTAATAGCGCCATGCAGACAATTTAAGCCGACGCCTTTAAACATCTGGGCAGTATAGTATCCAAAACGAGCGCATAACCGCACCCTGCGAACGGAGGAGTTATGACCGAACACCACGCCATCAGCCGTCGAGCATTCACGTTGGGCCTAGGACTCGCAGCATTGTCGCCTTTTGTAAGCCTGCCCGAAACCGCGGGATTGGGCCTTCCCGTGCGCGCGGCATTTGCAGACGACGCTGCCACAGCGTCGGACAGCCTCCACAATTTCGTCATTCGCCTTCGCCCCGCGGGCTATTTTCGCACCGCGAGCGTCAACCAAGACGGCAACGTTCGCGGCAACGTCTGCCACCTGTTTAACGACGGCACGTCCAGCAAGCTCATCCTTGAGAACGTAACGACCAAGAAGGACGATACAAACTGGTACGCCATCCGCACCTTGCTCAATTTCGAAGAGCATAAAAAGACAGGCTACAGCATTTGGTCGGTCGACGACGACTCGGACAAAGATGGAAAGGTCATCCACGTATGGGGCGGCGAGTATGACAACAAGCCCAGCCGCGCTTTTGCGTTCGAGCGTCAATCAAACGGAACCTACATCATCCGAGACCGCACGGTCGAGAAAGAAACCGAGAAAAAAGACATTAAGTACCTGGCAATAGAATCGAACGGCAAAGACCAGGACAACAATAAGATCTGCCATAAGAGTAAGAGCATTCCGTGGGAGCTCGAACTTATCGGTTACGACATGAAAAAGAACGATGCCACGGTTAGCAGCCTCGACTGGATCACGTACAGCAGCTACGTCGACGGACCATGTTGGATGAAATACGTCGACGACGACAAGTTCCTCGACGAGCTGAGCATCCCGGGTACGCACGATTCGGGCACCTGCAGCGTGGACAACGACACTGAGCCCCAATCCTCGCAAGTAAAATGCCAGCAGGATTACATTCCCACGCAGTTGCTCGAAGGCATTCGCTATTTTGATATCCGGCTCGGAAAGGGCGATGACCCCGGCATCGACCACGGGATTTTCTACCTACTCAAAAAAGACGGGAACTATCTGCATCTCTCCGATGTCATCGGGTACTTCAAAACGTTTTTGAACGAAAACCCGTCAGAAGCGCTCATCATGCTCGCATCGCGCGGCAACGATGAGGCTACCGACGAAAGCATAACGACGGCCTTCGCCAAGGTTATGGCCGATAACCCCAACCTGTTCTACACGTCGAGCCACGTCCCCACGCTGGGCGAGGTGCGCGGAAAGATCGTCCTGCTGCGTCGATTTGGGCTCGCCGGCAACAGCGTAAGCGGCCACACGTGGGGCCTCGACCTCACCCAATGGGATGACAAGATCAAGGCGCATTCCGGGCAGTCGATGTGTCTCGTCCAAGACGCGCGGGGATTTGAAGCCATAGGGGAAACGGGCAATGAAGAGCCCTATTGCACCAAGGTATATGCCCAGGACAAGTACAAACTCACGGGAACCGACAAGCTCAGTTGGGTCGATAATGCGCTGAAGGAAACGACCGGGCGCACGCGCAACAAGGTGGACGTCGTGGACGATGCCGGGGCCACGGTGCAAGTCCAGGAGCGTTGCTGGTCTATCAACTACACCAGCTGCACGGGCTTGTCGCATGGAGGCAATCCTTTTACCTCGGCACGAGTAGTCAATGAGCATCTGTATAAGAGCCCGTACATCAACCCCAGCGGCAACGAGAAAACAAAGTCAGATTACCTCAAGCACATTGGCATCATCGCATCCGACTTTGTTGATGCGGCGCTGGCCCGGAGCATCTACCAGCGCAATTACGATACGCAGCACAAGCAGACAGCTTCGTGCTACCTCCCAGCCCGCATGCGCATGACATATGGCAACTCGCTGAGCGACGCCTCGCTCCAGGACGGCAAGACCGTTGGCGAGGGTCATTTCCGCCTTGTCGACAGCAGCAACGTACTCAACGTGGCGGCTTCGGGCCATGCGTTTGCCATCGAATATGTGGATGTCGACGCCCTGGGCAACGAGACCGTTACGGGGCTGCAGGGCTCTGTGCCCATCGATATCGATCCACGCGCGCTGACGCCCCATTTTAAGGGACTCGAAGGCCTTAAGGCCGGCGAAGACGTGCGCGCCAAGATTGCGGCATCACTCGAGGGCAAGCTCGAAACCGATGCCTGCACGGCCCAGCTCGAGTTTGTGCACGACGCGAACGGCGCTCCGGGAACGGCGATGGCCGAGGGCGAAACATTTGCCGCAGGGACGTACTGGGTGCGCGTGAACGGTCTCTTGGGCAACGCGGCGCAGAACTACACGCTCGCCAGCGACGGAGCCGCAAGCTTTACCGTAGCGGCCTCGGGCAGTGCGGGCGGCACCGGCAGCGGCACCGACGGTGGCACGGGTTCCAACGCAAGCAGCGCTGATAAGAACGGTAAGGGCAACAAGGGCAAGAGCTCGGGCGGAAAACTCGCCGGCACGGGCGATGGCTCCGGCATTGCCGCCGGGCTCGCCGCTGCCGCCGTGGCGACAACGGTCGCCGGCGCAGCGATGCTTGCAAATGACCGCGAAAACAACGGGGACGTTGACGAATAGGCCAGCCGACCTTTTTGGACACATCGATTTGATGAGGGGCGCAGAATACCATTCTGCGCCTCCGATTTTTACCGTGACCCGAACGCCGCCATAGGCTACATCACCATGTTCAGCGCGTTAACAAACTCCTGGGCCTTCGCACGGCTGCTCAGGCTAAAGACGCAAGCAGTCAACAGCCTGTTACGCAGAAAAACATCGCGGCCTTTGATTCTATTGACGCCCGTAATGTCCTTAAGATAGACAATCTCGGTGTGCTTGCCGCCAAACGTGCCCTTCTTGAGCACCTCAATACGGTTAGGGTAGATCTTGACGTCTTTAAACCTACCCGAACCCTTGTCCTGAAACAGCAAGGTGTTGTTGTCCATGCGTGCCACTCCCATGGGGTTCGTTAAAACTGTCTCTATTGCCACATTTTAGCCACCGCAAGGCCCCCATGCGAAGGTGCCAGACAGCACAGCAATTCGTGTCAGCGCGAAGCTTTAAACTAAATGCGATAAAGATGCATTCCACAAGAGGAAAGTGGGGCGACAGTGATGGGCGAACTGGTAAACCGTGGAGAATCGGCAATCGTGCCAGAAGTTTTTTACAAGCAGGTTTCCTCGATTCTCAACGCCGCTCGCAACAAGGCCTATACCGCCGTTAACTTTGCGATGGTTGAGGCATATTGGGAGATCGGCAAAAGTATTGTTGATGAGCAGGGCGGAGAGGGGCGCGCAGCATATGGAGAGGCATTGATTGCAGGCCTCTCCAGAAGGCTTGCCGCGGATTTCGGAAGAGGCTTTGGCATCGCAAACCTTCGCAATATGCGTCAGTTCTTTCTTGCGTTTCCAATTCGCGACGCACTGCGTAGCGAATTGAGCTGGACTCATTACCGCAGGTTGATGCGCATTCCCGACCCTGATGCTCGCGCCTGGTACATGAACGAATGCGCCGATTCTCGTTGGAGCACGCGTCAGCTCGAGCGCCAGATCAACACCATGTTCCGCGAGCGCCTGCTTGCCAGCAAGGACAAGGAGGCCGTCACCCAGGAAATCCAAAAGAGCGCCCCGGCTCGTCGCCCCGAGGATATCATCCGCGACCCATATGTGCTGGAGTTTTTAGGTTTCTCGGACGATGCTACGTTTCGCGAGAGCGATCTAGAGCAGGCGCTCATCACGCATCTTCAGAAGTTCCTGCTGGAGCTTGGTCGTGGCTTCGCTTTCGAGGCGCGCCAAAAGCGCATCACCTTTGATGGACGCCATTTCTATATTGACCTTGTTTTTTACAACTATCTGATGCGCTGCTTCGTGCTCATCGACCTTAAGACCGATGACCTTACGCATCAGGACCTGGGCCAGATGCAAATGTATGTGAACTACTACACGCGCGAGCTGAGTGCCGAGTACCGCGCCATCAACGAAGCGACTAATGGCAAAGCGCAAGGGTAGCAGCACGTTGCGACCGAAACGCCCGCACGCGTGCGAGCCGTCCCGTGCTGCGCTTCCCTACTTCCCAAAGATCGCAGCGAACAAGCCCTTGCGCTTGGGCTTCTCCTCTCGGTAGGAACCCTCTGCCACCGCTGCAACCTGGCGCGGTTGCTCGCCGCCTCCACGGCGCACGATCTGGTATAGGAACGGAGATTTAACATATTTGACCTCGACGGGCGTGGCATGTACGGTGCTCTCACCGGACAGATGCAGGCTCGGGCTGAGCGGCGCCACGATATGCGTTTCGCGCTTGTCGCTAAACACCACCGCGGCCGCACGACCCGTCTGGCCGTTTACGGCAATGCGCACCTGCTCGCCATCGCGGCCATCCGTCGCCGGACGATCGACAAAGTAGACCGGCACCATCACCAGGCCATCCTTATGCTTGCGGGCCTTGCGCGCCCAGGTTCGGATGCTCTTTTTATTGAGCCCCAGTACGGCCTCGGCATCGTTGCCCGCAACGTCGAGCGCCAACTTATCAATGACCACCTGGTCCTTGGTAGATGCATCGACGGAGACGACGCGGAAGTCGCCTTCCTGCATGGCGGGATCGAACGGACCGACCTTGGCAAAGTCCCACGGCTCCAAAATGCCCATGAGGCGAACGTCCAGGTAGTTTGCTCTGGGGTATGCCCAGTCGAGCACCTCGTAGTACACCAGGGTTTCCTTGCTCAGGCCCTTGCCCGGGAAGCTCGCCATCATGCGCAGGTCCGCCAGCGCCATGGGGAAATAGAAGAGCATCATGTCGTTTTGGATCGCATCTTCCACGTCGTGCCCGGCAAAGGCATCCGGATACTGGCGCACCAGCTGCAGCGCGTTGGCACGTGCCTGCTGCGGCGAGATTTCGCAGGGAATACCCTGATCCGGCACATACTCCGCACCCACGCCCATGGTCAGACGCTTGCTAAACGTCCCCGGCTTGAGCAGGTCGGCAATGCCGATCTTGTTGCCGCAGGACGGGCACTCAAACACGCGCTGGGTCGACTCGCCCTCAAAGGACGCACCACAGAAGGGGCACGGAATGCTCACGTGCGTAGCCTCTTGGAACTCCTGTGCCGTGCCGCGATCCTCCCACAGCAGATGTTCCAGAACCGACTGATTGCGCCAGTATGAATTGAAGAAATACCAGTCCGGGTCCACCGGGTGCTCGAGCTGCGACACATGGGTGAGCTTAAGCAGCCCATCGACAACCGTCAGCGGCGTATGGCGAATGCCCAGGGCGCTCTTGGGCTCCCCCGCATCAGCCTGCCACGGAACGACCGTGCCGCAATAGGCGCACTCAAAGCTGCGCTTAGCCTGGTGCGAGTACATAGGGCCGCCGCAGTTTTGACATTTAATGGCAAACATCTCGTCCATGGAAACGTCCTCCTTTGCACAGGGGTTGTCGACATTAAGTATGTCGAGCAAGCAGGCACATGCCCATACCCATGTGGCCCAAAATGGACCACCCAGGCAGACGAGAAGGCTCGCTCGTTAGCACCGGCAGACTATTGCTGCATTTTCTGAGCATCGGTGCACGGCGCCCCCGCGCGAGCTACACTATCCCCTTAAACATGATTGTGAGGACGACCGCTATGCTATTTGTAAATCGGCTGGTACATACGCTTGTTCCCGGCAGCGAGAGCGAGCCGGTCGATGCATCTTGCCGCACCAACGCGGGCTTTTCCGCAAGCCTCGTCTGCATTGGCCTCAACATCACCCTGTGCCTAGCCAAGGGCATCGCGGGCCTGCTCGCCGGTTCCGTCTCCCTCATCGCCGACGCTTTCAACAACCTCTCCGATGCCTCGAGCAACATCGTGAGCCTGCTCGGGTTCCGCCTTGCCAGCCGCCCGGCAGACGAAGGCCACCCCTATGGCCACGGCCGCTATGAATACCTAGCCGGCCTATTCGTCGCCGTCCTGGTTTGCGCCGTCGGCATCAACCTGATCCTCGAGTCGGTCGCTAAGATCATCAAGCCCTCGCCCACTGCATATTCGGTGCTCTCCTTAGCCGCCCTCGTCTTGTCCATGCTCGTTAAGCTCTGGATGGCAGCGTTCAACCGCACGCTGGGCGATCGCATCGACTCGGAGACGCTCATCGCCACGGCACAGGACTCCAAAAACGACGTCATCACCTCGGGCTCGGTCTTGGTGGCGGCGCTTATTTCGCAGACGACCGGCTTTGACCTCGATGGCTGGGCAGGCCTGGGTGTGGGCATCTTCATCTGCATCAGCGGCATGGGCCTGGTGCGCGACGCCATCAGCCCGTTGCTGGGGCAAGCGCCCGACCCCAAGCTCGTCCAGGCAATCCGCGACAAGATCATGTCCTATCCACAGGTCTTGGGCACACACGACCTGATGGTGCACGACTACGGCCCCGGTCGTCAGTTTGCCAGCGCCCACGTGGAGATGCCTGGCGAGGGCGACGCATTTGAGCACCACGAGATTCTGGACACCATCGAGCACGACATCAAGCGCCAGATGGGCATCGATATCACGCTGCACTGCGACCCCATCGCGACAACCGGCGACGACCTGCGCGGCTGGGTCAAGCGCGGCGTCATGCAGATCGATCCCGCGCTCTCCATCCACGACCTGCACGAGCACGACGGGTTCGTTTCGTTTGACCTTGTGCGTCCCGACGGCTTTGACATATCCGACGAGGAGCTGCTGGAGCTCGTCACGCGCATCGTGCACGAGCGCCGGCCCGACGTCTCATGCGTCGTCACGTTTGATTCGGGCTTTAGCTCGCCCGACCGTCCAGCAGAGCAGCTGTAGCCCCGCTCCGCTCGTCCGCTAGTTTCCCTGCGCGCCCGAGATGCCGTTTTGCAGGGCGTTCCAGGCATCCGTCGCCATGCCGCCCAAGTTCTGCGCGGTATCGCCCAGGTTTTGTGCCGTGTCGCCCAGCTCTTGCGCCTTGTCTCCCAACTCCTGTGCCTTGTTGCTCAAGTCCTCCAGCGTATTGGAGCTCGAGCTGTCGGTACCGCTTTGGCCGTCGGACGAGTTGCCCGAGCTGTTCTTGTGCGTGAGTTGAATTTCGAGGTTGCCGTTGTCGTTATAGTAGGCAGAAGTAACGACCCAGTTGGCATCGACGACGGGCGTTGAGCCATCATCGGTCAGGACCACGGCATTCGAAAGATCGGCGCCGCGCGACTTGAGGATCTTCTTGGCGTTGGACCAGTACTGCCCCGGGATATCGCTCAGATCGACGGTGCTAGACGAGGCGAACTCGGTTTGCTCGGCAGTGGTATCGGCCGTTGAACTCCCTCGCTTGTTGAGCATGCCCGACACGATGGCAAACACAACCGACAGCGCAAAGAAAATCGCCAGCACGATGAGGATCTTCTTGATCACGCTCGACGAACGCGACGGCCTCTTCTCCTCGTCTTCGCCATATTGCGGAATCGACTTGGGGTACTCGCGATACGGCTCGCGCGACTCGTAGCGAGGCTGCGCCGTGCGAGGCATATACGTCGTCTGCTGAGGCTGCGGAATGGGATTTTGCGGCAGGTCATCATAGGAATTCGGCGTCGAGGCAGCATAAGAATCCTGCGGCGCGCAATCAAACGGATCCGGAGCTGCGTTGCCATAGGGGCCTTGCGAAGATGCAGCGTAAGAATCCTGCGCCGTGTCGCCATAGCCCATAACCCGGGTGGGCTCGGCAGAAGGCTGCGTCGCGGCGGGGTCGGTATAACCGGGGTTGGGAACAACGCGGGTCGCATCGGCGCTATCGCCAGCCTGCGCGGAACCGTAGCCGCCCATCACGGTTGTCTTGTCCTGATCCATGCAACGATTCCTTTCCGTCGCGCGTGAGCCTCAAGTTATCCATGCATTCTACCCGCGCAAAAGCCTATGATGGGCAGAGTCCGTCGGTATCTACAAGACATGCGCGGGCCTAAGGATCAAAAAGCCCCGCCGGGCCTTGTGGGCACGGCGGGGCGGGCTAGCAGCTATGGACAGCAGGCTTAGAACAGGCCGGTGATGTTGGCGTCGTTGTCGACGTCGATGTTCTCGGCCGCGGGGACCTTGGGCAGGCCCGGCATGGTCAGAACGCTGCCAGTCAGTGCGACCACAAAGTGGGCACCGGCGGAAACCTTGAGCTCACGCACCGTGATGCGGAAGTTCTCGGGAGCGCCCAGGGCCTTGGCGTTGTCGCTAAAGCTGTACTGCGTCTTGGCGACGCACACCGGCAGGTTGCCAAAGCCATTCTCGCGCAGCTCGGCGAGCTGGCGCTTGGCGGCCGGCGTAAAGTCAACGCCGTCGGCGCGGTAAACCTTGGTGGCAACAGCCTCGAGGGCGTCGGCCACATCGGCGCCGTCCTCATAGGCAAACTTGAGCTCGCTCGGCTGCTCAATCAGACGCATGACCTCATCGGCCAGCTCGAGCGCGCCCTCGCCGCCCTTGGCCCAGACCTCGGACAGCTTAACGTTGACACCGAGCTTCTGGCACTCGGACTCGATGAGCGCAAGCTCGGCCTCGGTGTCCGTCGGGAAGCGGTTGATAGCGACCATGCAGGGCAGACCGTAGACATTCTGAATGTTGTCGACGTGGCGCAGCAGATTGGGCATGCCGGCCTTGAGGGCCTCGAGGTTCTCCTCGTTGAGGTCGGCCTTGGCGACACCGCCGTTGTACTTAAGCGCGCGGGCAGTGGCGACGACCACGACAGCGCTGGGGCGAACGCCCGTCATGCGGCACTTGATGTCGAGGAACTTCTCGGCACCCAGATCGGCACCGAAGCCGGCCTCGGTAATGGCGACATCGCCAAAGCGCATCGCCATACGCGTGGCCATGATAGAGTTGCAGCCGTGGGCAATGTTGGCGAAGGGACCGCCGTGGACAAACGCGGGCGTGCCCTCGAGCGTTTGCACCAGGTTGGGCTTGAGCGCGTCCTTAAGCAACGCGGCCATGGCACCCTGGGCCTTAAGGTCGCGGGCACGGACGGGCTCGCCGGCAAAGCTGTAGCCGACGACGATCTCACCCAAGCGTTCCTTGAGGTCGCTGATGCTCGTAGACAGGCACAGGATTGCCATGACCTCGGAGGCGACGGTGATATCGAAGCCGTCCTCGCGCGGCACGCCCTGGGCCTTGCCGCCAATGCCGTCGATAACGTGGCGCAGCTGACGGTCGTTCATATCGACAACGCGCTTCCAAGTGATGCGCTTAACGTCAATACCGAGCTGATTGCCCTGCTGGATGTGGTTATCAAGCATGGCGGCCAGCAGGTTGTTGGCAGCACCGATAGCGTGGAAGTCGCCGGTAAAGTGCAGGTTGATATCCTCCATGGGGATCACCTGAGCCCAGCCGCCACCGGCAGCACCGCCCTTAACGCCAAAGACAGGGCCGAGCGAAGGCTCGCGCAGGGCCACGGCACTCTTGACGCCGCGGCGACGCAGGCCATCGGCCAGACCGATGGTCGTGGTGGTCTTGCCCTCGCCCGCAGGCGTTGGGTTGATAGCGGTCACGAGGACGAGCTTGGCCTGGTGATCAGTCGGCTCGTTGAGCAGTGAATAGTCGACCTTAGCCTTGTCGAAGCCGTACGGAATAAGGTGCTTAACGTCGACGCCGGCGTTCTTGGCCACCTCGGTAATAGGCAGCGGCGTGACAGAACGTGCGATTTCGATGTCAGTAGGCATGGGCGGTCCTTTCGTTACCGAATGAGAAAAAGACCAATTCAGCATAGCACGGGCGCGCAATAGTAAAACGCCCATAACCGATGAACGGCGATATGTATACCCGATGCCCAGCGATAGCCCAACAGCCCGCCAAAACAAAACGCCCTAAACGGTAGGTTCAATCCCCAGGTGCTCAAAGGTGCGAAGGGTTGCCTGACGGCCCTGCGGCGTACGAATCATTAATCCGCGCTGCAGCAAATAGGGCTCATAGACATCCTCGAGCGTGCCCGGATCCTCGCCCACCGCGCTGGCAAGGGTCGTAAGTCCCACGGCACGACCGGAGAACGTCTTGGCGAGCGTCTCCAAAATGCGAATATCCATCCAGTCCAGACCGAGCTCGTCGATCTCAAAAAACTCGAGCGCCTGGCGGCAGATATCGAGCTCGATGGGGCCGTTGCCGCGCACCTGTGCGTAATCGCGCACGCGCTTGAGCAGGCGGTTGGCAAGACGCGGCGTGCCGCGCGAACGCGAGCCGATCTCGAGTGCACTGGGATGGTCGATCGTCACACCCAGGATAGTCGCCGAGCGCGTCACAATCTGCGCGAGCTCCTCGACCGTGTAGTAATCCAGGCGATACGAAATGCCAAAGCGGTCGCGCAACGGGCCGGTCAACATGCCTGAGCGGGTCGTTGCCGCTACCAGCGTAAACTTGGGGATATCCAGGCGAATCGAGCGCGCCGCCGGACCCTTGCCAATCACGATATCGAGGGCAAAGTCCTCCATCGCGGGGTACAGGACCTCCTCGACCGAACGGTTGAGGCGGTGGATCTCGTCGATAAACAGCACGTCGCCCGGTTGCAGGTTGGTAAGGATAGCAGCCAGGTCGCCCGTGCGCGCGATGGCAGGGCCACTCGTGGTCTTGATCTGAGCGCCCAGCTCGTTGGCGATAACCGTAGCCAGCGTGGTCTTGCCCAGACCCGGAGGGCCCGAGAAGATCACGTGGTCGAGCGTCTCGCCGCGGCTCTGCGCCGCCTCGATGAGCACGCGCAGGCTCTGTTTGATGTGTTCCTGGCCGCAGTAGTCATCCAGGCGCTGGGGGCGCAGGGTACGGTCGACATCGAGGTCCTCGGGCGTCAGCTCCGAACCCACCATACGCTCGCCATGCGCCATGGATGCCGCCGGCGAGTTGCCGGGCGCCGCCCACAGGTCCTGAGAGTCATCGGCTTCCCACATCACGCATCCATTCCAAGTCGCTTAAGCGCCGCGCCGAGCAGATCCTCGACACGCATATTCTGCCCATCATACCCGCTCAGGGCAACATCGGTCTCCTGAGGGCTAAAGCCCATGGAAAGGAGTGCCGCGCGGGCATCGTCGATCGCCGAGGGAGCGGCGGCGGGAACCGGGATCGCAACCTGGCCGGGAATCACGTCGACCGGCACAAAGCCCTTATCTTTGGCAAAGGTGCTCTTGAGCTCCAGGATCAGACGCTGCGCGGTCTTTTTGCCCACACCGGGTACCTTGGCCATGCCCTTGTCATCCCCGGCCATTACCAAGGAATACAGTTGCCCCACGGTATAGGTGGAGAGCACGGCAAGCGCCAAGCGCGGGCCAACGCCCGAGACGGACACGAGCCGGTCGAACATCGTGCGCTCATCCTTTGAGGAAAAACCGAAAAGTGTCATGGCGTCCTCGCGCACCTGCATTCGGGTATAGAGGCGAACCTCGCCGCCGGGCGTCGGCAGCGTGGCGGCAGTACTGCCCGAGATGCCGAGTTCAAAGCCCACACCCGATACATCGACAATGGCCGAGCTCATCGTGGCCTCGACAAGCGTTCCATGGAGCTGGGAGATCATCAGTATCCGGTTCCTCTCTGTTGATAGAACTCGCCACCGGTGAGGGCGCGGGTGCGGCTGAGGTTTACGTGGCAGATGGCGCAGGCCAGGGCATCGGCGGCATGGTCGGGATGCGGGTCGTGGTCGAGCTGTGTGAGCGTGCGTACCATGTAGGCGACCTGCCGCTTGTCCGCGGCGCCGGTGCCCACCACAGCCTGTTTGATCTGCATGGGCGTGTACTCGCCAATCTCGAGCGCGCATTCCGAAAGCGCGACGAGTGCAGCACCGCGGGCATGCGCCGTGGGGATGGCCGAGCGAACGTTGGCGCCAAAGTAGATGCTCTCGACAGCAGCCGTGTCGGGTCGATAACGCTCGACGACATCCTTAAGGTCATGGGCGATATGCGACAGGCGCACCGCGAGCGGACTTCCGGCACTGGTCTCGATGCAGCCATAGGCACGGCAACGAACCTCGCCACGCCGCTCCTCGATAATCCCCCAACCCGTATGAGCCAAACCGGGGTCAATGCCCAAGATAACCAAGCCGACCTCCCCTCGCCACAAGCACAGCGCAAGGCAAGGCCCCGCGCATCATTCACGAACGTCTGTTCTAGAATAACACAACGGGGCCAAGATGCTTAGTTGAAGTGTCGGGGTTGGAGCGATTCCTACCCCCAGTCTAGTTCTGAGAGAAGAACGGGAACTGCCTCGGGTCCACCGGCGGATGCGGCATCGGGCCACCCTGGGGACTACCTTGCGAGCCGCCCTGACCGCCCATCATCTTATCGATGGCGTCCTGAACCTCGCCCTCGAACTTTTTCATTCCCTCATGTAAACGACGCTGACCGTCTTCAGAGCGCAGCTCCTCCATTTGTTCGGGCGAAATACCCAGTAGCTCGCCCAGCACGCCCATCATCTCGTTTCGCACGCGCTCGCTCGTATCCTCGTCAGCAAAGCGGCGTACCTCGGCGCGCGCCAGCGAATCGACCGTCATGCGCTCCTTGCCGCTGAGTCCCAGATCGGACCACGCAAGCATGTAGGGCCAGGAGCGCTCAACAAACGAACGTGCCGAGACGATCGGAGCCGTCGGCAGCATGCGGCGAGCAGCCTCGCCCTGGCGCACGAGCATCAGCAGCAGCGAGCAGGCCTCAGGCTTGCCAGCGGTCATCGGGATGTCGTCGAAAGATCGATTGCGGTCCACGTGCGCCTCGAGCGCGCCATCGACCTCACCCGGCTCAAGCCCGCCGAGCAGCTGTGCCGCGCGGTCGAGCATATCGACCGGACCGTCGAGCGTCGAGAGCGCTTGCGCCAGCACGCGCTCCATACAATCTTCCACCGCGTTGAGCGTCACGAGCTCTTGGGGTACCACGGCAGACGTGCGGTTGCGCACACGCGCCACAAACTCAAGCGTCGACAGGTACACATCGCCAAAGGGCGCAAAGCCGCCCTGGTAGCCGCCGCAAAGCGCCGGCGCCGCCAGCGCGTACTCGGTTTTGGACAGCGGGCTCAGCGCCATCGCACCCAGCTCGAGCGCCGTGTCCTCCAGCATGAGGCCCAGCGTGCGCGAGCGCAGACGCTCGGCATCGCCCGCCGACACGTCGCGATCGAGCACACGCGCCGCATCCGGTGCATCGCGCTCGACAGTGCGAATGTGCAAACGCTCGGCGATGGCGCGGACGGCGGCGCAGCGGGCAGCCTCGGCCTCTTCCTGCGCCGGCGTAAAGATACGGTTGCGCCCCAGCACCAGGCCAATCACATTGCGCGGGCCCAGAGCGTCGACGGCCAGCGCCGCCAGCAGGGACGACGGCAAGTCGCCCTCGAGCGCCACCACGGCGCGCGACGCACCGCGGGCGCGGGCGTTATCGCGAACGGCAAGCACCAGCGCCTGCCACAGCCATTCCTCGGAGCGAAACTCGGGCAGCTCGTGGTCTTCCAGGGCATCGAGCATCACGCCGCGCTGAATCTCCTGAACCAGCAGGCTCTCCTCAAAACACGGCGCCTGGGCCACCACGCGACCGCAGTCGTCGAGCACAAACGACCCGCCGGTATACACCGACTCGTCATAGGCACCGACCGGCGCCATGCAGGCAAACCACACGCTGCGCTTGGATGCGATCTTGCGGTAGGCGCCGCTGCGAACGGCGGCAATGGCGGCAGTCTTACGGTCGGTCATGTCAAACGCGTTGAATTGGAAATACGCAATGAGGTCAACACCGGTCGGCAACATCTCGAGTTCGCGGTCCAAGTCAAAAATCACGGCGATGCGCACGCCGTCCACGTCGAACACCGGCGGCGCCCAACGCGTATCGTTGTTCTCGCCACGCTGCAGGGCAATGCTCGAACGCGCCGGCACCACATGACCGTCCTTGAGCATCATGTAGTCAAGCAGCGGCTGACCCTCAAACGAAACCGCCGCGGGCACGATGCAGATCATGTCAAGCTCCTGGATACGCTCGGCGACACCAGTCAAGCCGGCAAGCATGTCGTGCTCAAAGTCGGCAGCGCCCACCAGGCCACCGGGCATGGCGCCCATAAAGAGCGGAGCCGGAACGCACAGCACGCGCGCCCCGCGCTCGCGGGCCAGACGAGCCTGGTCCTCGATGCGGCCGCAAATGCCCTCAATATCACCCAGGCGCATATCGATCTGTGCAAGTGCGAGCTTCATGGCTCAGCCCTTTCCGTCGTAAACCATCGAAATCGTAGTAAAAGCGCCGGCCGCATAATGCAGTCGGCGCTTGCATGTGCATATGCTAGCTATGATACCCCGAGCGGGGGCGCGCTCCTAGAATGTCGCGGACCACAGCCCGTGCAGGTTGCAGTAGGCATAGACGGTACCGGTCTTGGAGCCGCCCGCAAAAAACGTCGCGGGTTTCATGCCGGGCTCAAGGTAATGAACCTCTAAGCGGCCCTCGGCCTCAAGCGCGATCCACTCAATGTAGTGCTCGGGCAGGCTGGGGTGCTCGACCGAGCCAACGCGTGCGCGAATCACGTGACCGTCGCGCTCGGTCTCGACAACAGGCACGTGTTTCTCGTGCGCCGCGTCCTCAGTGTTTGCGGTCAGTTCCGTGCAACCGGCAGGGGTCGCAACGCCGTCGTCAAGGGCAGCGATGAGCTTACCGTCGGGGTCCTTAAAGAATTTCGCCATGATGTTCTCCTTTGCTGATGTGCCAATGTTCTTGATGGTTCTTATGCCCAAAGGCAGACAAACCATCCACGGCATTGCGAATGAACACATAACGGACCAGGCAAGCGGTCGGGCCAAAATGCGTCGACCGTCCTGCCCGCTCCAGCAGTCCCACCCCGTGCGCGGCTAGCGACCGTCGCCGCCCAGCAGCGCCAGAACATCCTCGCGCGTGAACAGCGCCGACGAGATGCCGTCGCCGCCGAGCACGCTGTTGACCAGGTCGCGTTTGGACTCCTGCATCTGCATAATGCGTTCCTCAATCGTGTCCTTGGCGATGAGCTTGTACACGGTCACGGTATGTTGCTGACCAATACGGTGTGCACGATCAGTTGCTTGGTCCTGCGCCGCCACGTTCCACCACGGGTCGTAGTGGATGACCACGTCGGCAGCCGTCAGGTTAAGGCCCACGCCGCCCGCCTTGAGCGAAATCAAAAAGGCCGGAACCTCGCCCGCTTGGAACTGCGCGACCATCTTGGCGCGGCTCTCCTTAGACGAAGCGCCCGTGAGCTTAAGGAAGGCGATGTCCTCCTTGGCCAGGCGCTTACCGATAATATCGAGCATACCCGTAAACTGGCTGAACAACAGGATGCGATGCCCGCCGTCGAGTGCGCCGTGCACGAGCTCCATGCACGTATCGAGTTTGGCGCTCCCCGCCTTGTAATCCTCGTAGTGCAGACGCGGGTCGCAGCAGATCTGGCGCAGCTTGGTGAGCTCGGCGAGCACCTTGAGCTTGTCTTTCTTAAACTCGGATGCCTCGCGGTGCTGCACCTGCTGGGCGATGCGGTCCTGGTTTGCCAGGTAAAGCTTGCGCTGCTCGCCGGTGAGCTGAGCCACGACCGTGTCCTCAATCTTTTCGGGCAGATCGGCCACCACGTCCTCCTTGACACGGCGCAGTACAAACGGCGACACGAGTACCTGCAGGCGAGCGGCGCTGTCGCCCTCGGCGTGCTCGACCGGGCTTTCGAAGCGCTTTGCAAACGATTCACGCGTGCCGAGCAGGCCCGGCATCAAAAAGTCGAAGATGCTCCAGAGCTCGGATAGGCGGTTTTCGATGGGCGTGCCCGTCAGGGCAAAGCGTACACCGGCCGGCAGGCGCTTGGCGGCGCGCGCTACCTGCGTGAGCGGATTTTTAATGTACTGGGCCTCGTCGAGCACCACACGGGCAAAGTCCTGCTCGACGTACTCGTCGATATCGCGCCGCATAAGGTCATACGACGTTACAACCACGTTATGCTCGGCCACGCCGGCGATTTGCACGCGACGCCGGGCCTTGGTGCCCACGATGGCGCACACATCGAGCGACGGGGCAAAGCGCTCCAGCTCGGCGGTCCAGTTGTACACAAGCGACGCAGGGCACACCACAAGCGTGGGCTTAGTGTCCCCCGCCTCCACGCGCGCCAGGACATGCGCAATCATCTGGAGTGTTTTGCCCAGGCCCATGTCGTCGGCCAAAATACCGCCAAGGCCCAGGTGTTCGAGCGAGCCGAGCCACTGGTAGCCGTCGACCTGGTAGCCACGCAGCGTGGCCTTGAGCGAGGCAGGTACCGTAAAGTCCATCTTGCCGAGCGTATCCAGGCGCTCGACGGTACGGTGGAACGCAGCGTCGCGATCGGCCTCAAGCGCCGGCGTGCGCGCAAGCATGCTGTCGACGAACAGGGTACTCGACGCGGGAAGCGACACGCCGTCGAGCAGGTCGACAGCATCGACCCCCAGATCCTCGGCAAGGCCAAACGCGGCGCGCGCCCCCTCGTCCAGGCGAATGATGTCGCCGGACGTAAGGCGCGCAAACGTCTGGTGACGCTTGTAGGAGTCGAGGTAGATGGCAAGGTCTGCCGCCGAAAGGCCGCTCGCGCCCAGCTCGACGTCGAGCAGGTTGCTCTTGACGGTCGCACGCACCGAAAGCTTGGGCGCAGGGCGGACCGAGACCTGGCGCAGGCGGTCGCTGAGCATGACCTCACCCAGCTCGGACAGGGCAGACAGGCCCTCGGTCAGCAAGCGGAACAGGCTCTCGTCATCGCGTTCCTCAAACGCCAGGCCGCCCTCGTAAAAGTCGAAATACAGGGCCGCCGTATCCATAACGCGAAACTCTGCTATCTCGTCGCGCGGCGGCACGCCCGGGCGCTGCTCTTCGAAGGGGCTGCCCGGAGCGCCCAGGCTAAAGAGATCTGCCGACCAGTCGCCGTAGGAAACCGTAATCTTGCAGGTCACAAGCCCGTCATCGACACCGATTGCCATGGCAAAGCTCGGCTCGGGCGCCACGGTGTCGAGCACGGCGGGAGCGGTGAGGTCGGTGTATTCGCGCAGCACGGGCAGTGCCATGCGGCAGAATTCGCCCACCTGTTCGGCGGCGATATGGACCGGCGTGCGACAGGGCAGCAGACGCGACAGAAACGGTGCGGCATGCTGGGCAAACGCTGCATCGGTGCGGCGCGCGCGGTGCGTGTCGACCAGATAGGCAACGTCGCCCGAGGCAAAGCAGTACATATCGGCCGGCAGGCGCAGGTCGTAGCTGCCACCGGCCGCCGGCGCGATCTTGGCGGCAAGGAGCGGCGGTTGTTTTGCCGAGGCCTCGTCCTCCCCCACCGGCGACAACTCAACCGCTACCTCGTAGGAACGATGCGTCGTCGTTCCCCGCGACCAGGCGGGCTCAAAGGAAATGGTCCGGCCACGCAGCAAGTCCAGCATGTATACGATGTCATGCTCGGACAGCGGCAACTGGCGCTCGGCGACAAAGCCGCTGCGTGCAAAATCGTACGACGCCGAACGCGAACTCGTGATGTCGCTCAGATACACAACCGTTGCCACAACAAGGTCGAGCAGACGCACCGAAACCTCGTCAAAGGCCTCGGGCGCATGGAGGAATGTGAGCTTTTTGCCGTACGAGAACGTGCCGCCGCGCACGTAGGCGGCGGCCATGCCGTCGATGTCCTTGACCACGTAGGACACCGAGCCGCAGCGGATGCGAAGCTCGAGCGCCCAGCTAAAGCGCTCGGCAAACAGCGGATTGTAGTACGGCACCAGCGAGGGCTCCAACACCGCCTTGGGGGCATCGGGGTCGACAGTGCCGGCGAGCTTGCGGCGCATGCCCGCCAACTCATCCATGCGAGCGTCCGAAAGATCGGAGAGCGCCTTCATGAGGCTCGGGCTCGTGGGAACTGGCGCCGGGAAGGGAAAGTTAGGGTTGACGGCCGGTGCGGCGGACGAGGGACGCGCGGCTTGCTTGGGCGCCGCCGTAAACGTGCGGACCGGCGTGCGCAGCCCCTCGACGGGCTCAATGCCGCTGGCATCCAGGTACGCCAGCGCCGTGGCGATGGCGTGCTTGCACATGCCGGGGTAGCGATAGGCAGCGGGGCAATCGCAGTCGTAGTCGATCACCTCGTGCTCGTCCATGTCGAGCGCCACGTGCGTCTTGTACAGGTCGCCGCGCGAGCCGCGCACTGCACCCTCAACCGTCACGTTTTTGGAGAAGCGCGAGCCGCTGTCCTCGATCGACAGCACGGCGCCGTTGAGCATGAGCGAGCGGCCCTTCATAAAGGTACCGCTCAGCGCCGCCTCTTTCCGGAGCGCCTGCACAAACGTCCCCTGTGCCATCACTTCCTCCAATCCACACAGGGTAGCTAATTTGGGACGGGGCTATTTTAGCTACCCCCCATACGTCGGTTGAGATGTATTCCGACCCCGACTCATTCGCCGTCAGTCAAAGAGTAGCTAAAATAGCCCCGTCCCAAATTAGCTACCCCTCAGCAACGCCGTCCCTAGATAACCGTCACGCGGCCCTGGTTACCCACAATGGCCTTGGCCTCGGCCAGCAGCGGAATCGAGCGCGCGTTGACCTTGGCAGGCACCTCGGCGCGCAGTACGCGCCCGTCCACCTGCTCGATAAAGATCTCCACGCGGTCGCCGCCCGGGTTGGTGGTGAGCACCGTGGCAAGACGCGCCATGTTGCCTTGGCTAAAGCGGCTGTTGGGCACCATGACCTCAAACACCTTGGGCTTGTTGTTCTCCTCGTTGAGCTCCAGCGGCACGATCTCCTGCGCGATGATCTGGTCGCCGCGGTCCGAGCGCTCGAGCTTGCCCTTAATGCGCACAAAGGCGTCGGACAGCTGCGCGCCGGTCTCGGGATCGACCTCGCCGTACAGGTACCCCTCGGCCTCCTTGTAGGTCTTGGGGAACACCACGACCGTGGCCTCGCCTTCCATGTCCTCGAGCTGCACGATGCCCATGGGGTCGCCGTTTTTGGTCACGCGCTTGGACACGCTCGAGACCATGCCGGCCCACCACAGCGCCTTACCCTCGGGAATCTCCTGGTTGATGGTGCCGCCCGTAGGATTCTGAACTTCGTAGCCGGTGTCGATCTGCGAGAACGAGAAGTCGCGCGCTTTGCTGAGTGCACACTCAAACGGGCGCAGCGGGTGGTCCGAGACATAGATGCCCAGAACCTCTTTCTCCTGGCTCAGCTTAAGGTGGCGGTCCCATTCCTGGCCGTCCGGATCGGGCACGCTGACCTCGAAGCCCGAGCCCTCAACGTCGCCAAACATATCGAAGAACGAGGTCTGGCCGCTCGCGCGGTCCTTCTGACGCTTTATCGCGGCGTCGATGATGTTCTCGGGGTTGTTCTTGTCCACAAAGTGCATCATCTGGCGGCGCGGATAGCCCGTGGAGTCGAAGGCGCCTGCCTTGATGAGCGATTCGATCACGCGACGGTTGGCCTGGCTCGAGTCCACGCGCTCGACAAAGTCGTGCAGCGTCTTAAACGGACCGCCCGCCTCGCGCTCGGCGATAATCGCCTGCGCCACGCCGGTACCCACGCCGCGGATGCCGGCCAGACCAAAGCGCACGCCTTCCTTGGTAGCCGTGAACTCGGTGCCGGACTCGTTGACATCTGGCGACAGCACGGGGATGCCGTCGTGACGGCATGCCGAGACGTAGTGCACGATCTTGTCGGTCTTGCCCGTATAGGACGTCAGAACGGCCGCCATGTACTCGTGCGGATAGTGCGCCTTGAGCCATGCCGTCTGCATAACCAGGATGGCGTAGCCGGCGGAGTGCGACTTGTTGAAGGCGTAGGACGCGAACTCGAGAACATCGTCCCAAATCTTCTGGGCGACCTCACGCGTGTAGTTGTTCTTGATAGCGCCGTTCATCCAGTGGTCGTAGGTGGTCTCGTCCGAGCCATCCTCCCAGTGGAGCACCGTCGACGTGAGCAGCTTGATCTTTTTCTTAGCCACGGGCTTACGGATACGCGAGTCCGATTCGCCCTTGGAGAAGCCGCACATCTCGACGGAGATGAGCATAACCTGCTCCTGGTAGACCATGGTGCCGTAGGTTTCGCCCAGGATGTCGTCCAGACGGTCGTCGTAGGAGACGGCCGGCTCCTTGCCGTTCATACGGTTGATGTAGGACGAGACCATGCCGGCGCCCAGCGGGCCCGGGCGGTACAGGGCGATCAATGCCACGACGTGCTTGTACTCGGTGGGCTTCATGTTCTTGATCGTGGCCGTCATGCCGGCGGACTCGACCTGGAAGACGCCGGCGGTGTGGCCGGAGCCCATGAGCTTAAAGATCTCGGGATCGTCAAAGGGAATCTCTTCCTCTTTGATGTCGATGCCGAAGTTCTTTTTGATGTTGGCCTTGGCCTTGGAGATAACCGTCAGCGTGCGCAGGCCCAGGAAGTCCATCTTGAGCAGGCCCATGTCGGCAACGGTATGGCCCTCGTACTGGGTAATCTCGACGCCGCCCTTGGTGTCGAGCTTGGTGGGCACGTGCTCGTTGACGGGGTCGCGGCAGATTAGAACGGCACACGCGTGCACGCCCTCGCCGCGGGTGAGGCCCTCGATCGAGAGCGCCGTGTCGATGATACGGCGGGCGTCGTCGTCCTTTTTATATGCCTCGGCAAAGTCGGGGTTAAACAGATCCTCTTTGCCAGGTTGTTTGTCGAGCACCTGCTTGAGCTTGACCTTGGGGTCGCTCGAGACCATCTTGGACAGGCGCTGGCCCATGTAGACCGGATAGTCCAGGACGCGCGCAGCGTCGTTGATGGCCTGCTTGGCCTTGATGGTCGAGTAGGTGATGACGTGGGTGACCTTCTCGGGGCCGTAGAGCTGGCGAACGTGCTCCACGACCTCGAGGCGCCGCTCATCGTCGAAGTCCATATCGATATCGGGCATCTCGGTACGCTGCGGGGACAGGAACCTCTCGAACATCAGGCCGTTCTCGAGCGGGTCGAACGCGGTGATGTTCATGGCGTAGGCGACGATAGCGCCGGCGGCAGAACCACGGCCGGGGCCGACGCCGATGCCGTTGTCCTTGGCCCATTGCACGTACTCGGCAACGATCAAGAAGTAGGCGGCAAAGCCCTTGTCGCAGATGACCTTGTATTCGTACTCAAAGCGCTCTTTGATGTTGACTCCGCCGATCTCGCGCGTGGCCCAGTCGTCACCGTAGTGCTGGCGCAGGCCCTTCTCGCACTCGCGGCGGAACTGGCTCTCGTGCGTCTCGCCGGGATCGAGCAACGGGAAGCGCGGCAGGATGATGGAGTCCCAGTCGAGCTCCACGTAGCACTTGTCGGCAATCTCGAGCGTGTTGTCGCAGGCCTCGGGGCAATACGGGAACATCGCCCGCATCTCCTCCTCGGTCTTCATGTAAAACTCCGAGCCGGTCATGCGCATGCGGTTGGGGTCATCGACCTTGGCGTTCATGCCGATGCACATGATGACGTCCTGCACGGGCGCGTCCTCGCGGCGCAGGTAGTGGAAGTCGTTGGTCGCGATGACCTTGACGCCCACCTGTTTGGCGATGTCGATGAGCGTGCGGTCCATCTGCTCGTCGGTCAGACCGTTGTCGGTGGTGATGCCGTGTTCCTGGATCTCGATGTAGAAGTCGCCGGGGTCGAAGGTGTCGCGGAAGGTCTCGGCCCACTTGATGGCGCCTTCCATGTCACCGCGGTCGATGTATTTGGGGATGATGCCGGCGATACAGGCGCTGGTGCAGATCATGCCCTTGGCGTGGCGGCGCAGGTTGTCGAGCGTCACACGGGGCTTGTAGTAAAAGCCCTGTACGGCGGCCTCGGAGACCGTCTGCATCAGGTTGACGTAGCCCTCCTGGTCCTTGGCCAGAAGGATCATGTGGTAGAGCTCGGGCTTGTGGTCGCGGGCGAGCGTCTCGTCCGGCGTAAAGTAGACCTCGCAGCCAAAGATGGGTTTGATGACCAGGGGCGGCTTGAGCTCGTCGATGTTGCCCTTCTCGTCCCACATGGCCATGTCCTTCACATACTGGGCATGCTCGCGCGGGTTTTCCTCGGGATCGGGCTCCACCAGCTCGTCGCGGCGGTCCTTTTCCAAGAAGGCCTTGTCGTGGCTCCAGGTTTTGTACTCGGGCGTGTTGTGGTTGACGGCGTCGCAGGCCAGCGCCAGGTCGGGCACGCCGTACATGTAGCCGTGGTCGGTGATGGCCACGGCGGGCATGCCCAGCTCAACGGCACGGTTGACCATATCCTGGATACGGGTTGCGCCGTCGAGCATGGAGAAAACAGTGTGATTGTGCAGATGGACGAATGCCATGTGATGAGCTCCGATGCGGGTTCGTGTTCTGACTGAACGATTTTACCCCACGGCACGGACAGCACCCGAACCTAGCCAAACCCACACGGCTCCTCTTGCAGTTGCGGTGGAATAGTTCCCGCCTGGGCCACCTGGGCCGCAATACAGAACTATTCCACCGCAAGTTATCTGAGGGCTAGAGATTGTAGGTGACTACTTGAGGTTCGGCGGGTTCGACGAAGATGGCTGGATTCGCCTGCTCCACGCGAACGAACTTGACCGTCACCGTCTCAAAGCCCGCCTTGTGCAACACGTCGGCGTAAACGCGCGCCTGCAGGGCGTGCTTCTCGAGCAGTTGGTCCGGCGTCTCGTCCGGTGTGCCGCCCGTCTTGTAGTCGATGACCAGTGCGCGTGACGGATCGGCCGGGTCGGTCGCCAGTGCATCGATGGCGCCTTCGGCATAGGCGCCGTAGCGAGCGATGTCCTCGTCCTCGCAGCCCAACGAAAAGAACGGCACCTCGGCGCGAACGCACGGCCACGCGAGCAGGTCGGCACGAACAGCCGACTTGAGCCAGCGGTCCAGGGCAACATCGAAGCGTTCGCGCTGCTCCGGCGTCAGACACCACAGGCGAGCCAGGGCGTCAGCACGCTCAGCGGGCAGCGCATCGGCACCCATCTCGATGAGCCACTGGCAGGCGGCGTGGAAGGCCGAGCCCAGCGCCATGGGATTGCCGGCGGGCTCGACAGCGGCCACGTCTGCATCCGTCATCTCCGAGCCATCCGACTCTGCATCATCGCCGGACTCGTCCATGGGAACACGAGCCTCGGCGGCACGGTCTTCCGTCTCGGCATGGAGTGCCGCGGCGATTGACGAGTAGCTATACGAGTCACGCATCGGATACGGACAGATGCCCATGCGCACGCCCACTGCCTGGGGATACACAAGCTCAAACGAATCGGGCTTGGGGTCGGCAGGACCGGGGACGATTGTACTGGCCGAATCGTCGGCAGCATCCGTATCGGCATCGCCACGAACAAGCCTGCCCTCGGCATCCAGCGAAGCGTTGGCCTCAAACGCCTGCTCGCCAAAGGTAAAGCCCGCGAGCGAAATGAGCTCGTAGTCGCCCGGCTGGGAGTTGTCGAACACCAGGCGGTCGGCATCGAGCTGCGGCATGTCCAGAGCGTCGGTCGGCAAAATACGGCGCAGCACATCGTAGGTCAGATCGGTCTCGACGTCGAAGGTCGGCGCCGTCACCTTGCCGCGGCTCACGCCGGCATCCATCGCCAAGATCACTAGCTCGCGCGCACGCGTCATGGCAACATAGAGCAAGCGGGCCCGCTCCTCGAGCGAAAGCTGCAGGTCGGCGTTGCGCAGGCGAGCAAATGCCTCGGCGGGAGAACCCGTCGCACAGACGTCCTCCATGAGCTCCGGCGGCAGCCACAGCGACGTGCCCTTGCCCTTAAACGCGTGCTCAAACTGCTTTTTGACGTCGTCGCCCTTCACAAAGGTACCGTCGGCAAGCTTAACGCCGTCGAAGCGTGCCGGCAGTGCCACGACCTGCGCTCCGCCCTCGACGCGACCCATCTGTGCCGCACCCGAGGACTTACGCACGCCAAAGCACTCGGCGACCGCCACGACCGGATATTCCAGACCCTTGGAGGCATGCACCGTCATGATGCGCACCGCGCCGTCGCCTTCCTCGTTGAGGGCACCCGGGGCTTCCTTGCCCGCCAAGAAGCGGTCGAAGGCAAGCGCGATGGAACGCGGCGAGTTGCCGAACTCGGCCTCAGCCTCAGCCACGGCGTCGAGCGCCTTGAGCACGTTGGCGGCAATGGCCTTGCCCTCGGGACCACGCTGTCCCAGACGCACAAACCAGCCGGAGGCGTTGACCACGTCGCGCGCGATGGCGGCGAACGAATCGCGGCCCACGCGACGAAGCGCATACCGCAGCACCTCGCGGGCGCGCGTCACAAGCGGCAAGTCTTGCAAACCCGGCACGTCGAAATCGCTCATGATGCCCATGTCGATATTCCGGCGCGAGGTCTCCCCTGTCTCGCTATCGAGCTTGGTCGCCAGCGCCAGGAACTCCTGGGCACCGAGCGCAAACATCGGCGAGGCGAGCAGTGGCATAAGGCCCTGCGCCGTATCGGCCGGATTGGCGAGCGCGCAGACCAGGGCACGCACCGTCTGCACCTCGGCTGCCTGGGCAAAGACCGAGCCGCCTGCGATCACGCAATCGAGCCCCTGATCGCGGAAGGCCTGGGCGTAGACGTCGGCGTTGGTCATGCGGCCCAGCAGCAGTACCATGCCGCCCTGGGGCTGGCCCGCTTTGACGAGCGCTTGGAACCGCTCCGCAATCGCACGAGCTTTCGCCTGCGTTCGCTCCTGGGTGCTGCCACCGGCAACGAACAGCGCCTGGCGGCGCGAAGCCTTCGCCTTGAGCTTGTCCTCGCGTTTGTCGCTCGGTTCAAGATCCAAGAACCCCTGCATCAAACCACCGGTGTTGCCGTCAAAGACGCGTGCTACGTAGCGCAGCACCTCGTCGTGGCTGCGGAAGTTGCGCACGAGTTTGACGAGCTCGCCAGCGGGGGCATCGGATGCGACAGCCGTCTCGGGCGCAGCAGAGGAGCCCACCTTGCGCTCCTGGCGGCGAAACACCTCGACCTCGGCGCCACGGAAGCGATAGATGGACTGCTGTGCATCGCCCACGGTGCACAGCGCGCGCTCCCCCGCACCCGTCAGGTAGCGTATCAGATCGACCTGCATCTGGTCGGTATCCTGAAACTCATCGATCATGACCATCTTAAAGCGGCCCTCGTACGCAGCACGGATGGCAGGGTAATCGCGCAACGCCTCGTAAGCCATACGCAGCAGGTCGTTATTATCGAGAGCGGACTGGGCAGCCTTCAGCGCGCGATACTCAGCCTCCACGGAACGGGCCAGGCCCACCAGCGCATCGAGCGCCGGGCCACCGCAGGCAAGCACGATATTGATAAACGCATCGGCGGCCTCGGCCTTGAGCAGCTCGACCTGCTCCTTAGGGAATGCCTTGCTCGCGCGCGGCATGGTGCACGACATCATGAGTCGCGCTGCATCGGCCATGGTCTTGCCGCTCGCCTCGAACGCGTCAATGGCGTCGAGTGCCATCTGCGCCTTCTCGGTCGCGGCCTTGCTTGCGCCCAGCGCCGCGCGATAGGCATCGGCGAGTGCCGAGGTATCGGCCTGGCCGCGCGCCACGCACACGTCGTCCATACCGCCCGGCAACTGGCTCGACAGCTCCAGCAGGTCGCGCACCAGGCCCTTGATGGTCGTGCCGGTGCCAAAGGAACCGCCCTCGCCCGCCATGGGATACCAGGCATAGAGGGCCTTGAGCGATGCCGCGAGCTCGGGGGCGGCATCGGGCGCCGTCGCGCGGGCCAGCACATGCTCAACAGCCTGGTCCATAAGCTCGTCGGTATCGGTGAGCACCGTGAACTCGGGGTCGATGCCCAGCTCCAGCGCATGCGCGCGCAGGATACGCGAGCACATGCCGTGAATGGTCGAAATCCACGCGTCGTCGACGGTCAGTGCTTCCTCGTCCATGCCCTCGTCGATAAGCGCACGGCGCACGCGGTCGCGAATCTCGGCCGCGGCATCTTTGGTAAAGGTAATGGCGAGCACCTGGTCCAGATGCTCAACGAACGGACCGGATTCGGGCGAGAGCGCATAGACGATGCGACGCGTGAGGGTAAAGGTCTTGCCCGAACCGGCGCCCGCCGAGACAAACAGCGGACGGTCGAGCGTCTTGACGATCTGCAGCTGTTGCGGCATCAAGGTCGAAAGATCCATGGTCTACACGCCCCTCCTTACAAACGTACCTTCGTGGTTATACGAGCAGCGGCCATGCGCGGCCTTTGTCGACGCCGGGTCGACAGCAGCGACGTTGCCCGCCTCGAGTTCGCGCAAGCGCTCGGCGATGCCGGCCTCCACGCGATCGAGCAGTGCATCGAAGTCCATGTTGCCGCCCTCACCGGGAAAGCCCTTCTTAAGCCCCGGGATGCGGCCGTCACCACGCTCCTCCTCGAGCAGCTCGGCACTCGCGGCGCCTCGCAGCGCCGGTTTGCCACCCTTGGTCGAAAAATAGAGCGCCGCGCGGGTATCCAGATCCAGCGCCCGGCGCATGGCCTGCGCGTAGATGAGCGTTTGGGTATGCGTCGGCAGCCAGCGCGGATCGTCGATGGGAGCCTCGCCCGACTCCTCGTCGCGCACCGTGGGGTCGGCGAGCTTAAACTCCTCGACGCCCGAACGATGCTTGTAGTCGATTACCACGGCGCGATTCTCGGCATCCACATCCACGCGGTCGATACGCCCGCCGAGCGGCCAACCGGCATACTCGACTTTAAGATCGTTAAAGGCAAACTCCAGGTAGCGTGGAGCAAAAGGAGTCAGCGCCTCGGCTTCATAGGCAAGCACACCCTCCAGCTGCGGCAGAATCTCGGCCACCTGGCGCTCCTCTACCGGAGAGAGCGGCACGAGCGGACCCTCGTTGCCACGCTTGGAGGCATGCTCGGCCAATGTCTCGTCAAAGACCTCGCGCAGCAGCTCCTGAGCGCGCGGCAGGTTCTCGGGCGTCACGCGCTCCATGCCTTCCTGGGGCAGACGGGCGTGCAGATGCTCCAGCACGTCGTGGACAAAGTTGCCCTTCTCCATATTGCCAAAGCCGGCGTCGATCGACTGGGGCTTCACGCGGTACGAGACGAACCAGCATAGCGGGCAGGTCGAATAGGCCTCGATCTGCGAGGCAGACGTCAGGCGCGGCACCAGCGGCGCATCCTCGCCCTCGCCATCGCGACGGCGCAGGACCAGATACGGAATGGCTTCATCGCTCAGATGCTGAGGAGCTTCGCAGGTCACGCGCTCGCGCCTAAGACCTTCACCTGCCGCGGGATCAAAGTCGGCGATGATATCGCCCTCGCCCACGCGCGTGGGCTTGGCAGCGCCAGCGGCCTCGGCATGTGCCCGCAGCTCTGTCCATACGGCTGCCGGGTAGCATTCGCGTGCCTGCCGATCGTGCGTCACGCGGGCGAGCGCGACCGGACCGCTCGCCGCCTGCATCGCACGGCCAAAGCGCACGCGCAGCAGGGCGGCGGGCTCCAAAGACACGCCGTCGCGGCGCAGCTCGGCCGTCAACGTGGCAAGCGGGCCCTCTTCGTGCGAAAGCGGATAGCTGTCCAGGTCGACATCGGCAAACAGCACGGCATCGTAGCCGCCAGGACGCAGAACCGACGCATCGGCAAGCGACACGAAGCGCACTTGCGCCCGTGGCGTGCGATCGACCTCGTAGGTCTCGTAATCGTAAGCGGCGCTGCGCTTATCCACCTTGGTGCGAACGCCGTCGAGCACGGGCACGGTCGCTGTCTGCGACACATCGAGCACGCGGGCTTCGTTCATAAGAATGTCGATGGCGTGGCGCAGTAGGGCCGTTTCAGCCTGGCGACGGGCCTGACCGTCGAGACCGCCAAACGCGCGATCGGGCAGCGCCTCGGCGGCGGCAAGCATGGCCTTGAGCGCCGTCACGGGCTTGTCGCGCCACAGCGCCTGGAACACGTCCGAGACCACGCACGGCACGTTCTTAAACCAGTTCTCGTCACTCGCCGCTTTACGCGCGCCCCTGATCTGGCCCTGCACGCTCTGCAGCAAGCTCTTGACGCCCGCGGTAGTCTTGCTGCGCGAGAGACGCATATTCTTGTCGAACGTGCGCGCGCTGGCGGCGTCGGCACCCGAAAGCGGGCTGTAAATCCAGTCGGTAAGCTCCGGAGCGGGCCACCACTCAGTCTTAGAAGCTGCCCCTTCGTCGGCGGCCTTCATACGCTCGATCAGGTTGGCGAGCGCCGTGAACTGCCTGCCCACAATGGATTGAGAAAACGCCGTGAACTCGGTCGTCTCGGCAGCAACGTGGCGCGCCGCCAAACGAGCGGCGAGCTCACCGAACAGCTGGGGTGCCCGGGCAGAAACAACGAGCACGCGCACGGGATCGGCGGGCGCGGAGGCGGCATCGTTGACATTGGACTCCTTGTGCGCTTTCACCATCTTATCGATGACGTCCGCATAGACACGGGCACGAGCATGGGGGCCGGCGACTTCCACAAAGGCAGGACGTACGACGGACTTTGGAGCAGTCGCGGGAGCGCCAGCATCCTCGTCCAGCGGTGCAACCTCAAACAGCACACCGCGGGCATCAAGGGCCGTGGCCAGCTCCTCACGCATCGCCGCTTGCTCGCGGGCGAGCAGCACGACAACCTCTCCCCCGTTGTTTGCCACGGCGGACAGCAGCTCGAGCAGGCTATACGTAAATGACGTGACGCCGCGCACGCAAACGGCGCGGGTGCACGCCGGCAGGCTGTCGGTCAAAGCGCCGGCCATAATGTCAGCTGCCTCGCAGGGCTCGACCATGTCTCGACGGTCCAAGCCGCTCGCGTAGGCGCGCAAAAGCTCGAACACGCGAGCCTCAGCATCGCTTTTTGGCTCAGGCTGGCAATTGTTGCCACCGCATCGCTCGGCACCCGTCCCTGCCACACCCGGAAGCACATCGCGAGCCATGCGCGCGAGCATGCGCACCGTGCCCTGGCCACACGAAAGCGGCTGAAGATCGGCATCATCGCGGCGGGCAATCATATCCGAAAACAGCATCTGGCGCTGCAGGTTGTCGACGAAATCGCGCCCGTCGCCCAAAAGCTCCCAAAGCGAGCGAAGCCACGACGAAGGCGTCTTGTAGTCGATACCCAGTGAAACCCCGGCTTCCGCCGCATCATGACGGCACAGGTCGAGCTCGGCAAACGTTGGTGCCAGCAACACGGCACGCCCGTGACGGGCAATAAGGTCGGCAAGCAGCGCCGACTCGGCATCGCTCAAATCCGTGCCGGTATTGGTGGTATAGATTCGAACAGGCATGGTCCTCCGCTCAAACCGTTCGCAATAATCAATGCATCCATCCTACCCGCCCAAGCGGACACATTGCCACCGCAGTTCCATCTTTTGGTACAAAGCAACCTGAACCCAACGCACCAGCCGATTGCAGGCATATAAAAACCGCCCCCGGAGGGACGGTTCTTCGTAATTCAATGTTGTCGCTGGCCTACTCGCCATCCTCCAACTTAATGAGGATCTTGCGGTAGCCACCGTACTCGCCGTTCAGCGCCTTTGAAACGCGGCTCACCGTGGTGGACGAAGCGCCGGTACGGGCCTGAACCTCAACATAAGGCTCGCCCTCGTCCAAATAGCGCGCAACCTGCAAACGCTGAGAAAGGTCGCAAATCTCGCGCGGCGTGCAGATATCGGTCAAAAACGCTTGGATATCCTTCTCGTCGTCCAAAAGGCTAAATGCGTGGACCAGCTGCTTGACATCAGGCTTGTCAAACATGTTCTCGATATTCATCGATCACCGCCAAACCAGCCAAAAGGCATCGAAGTTGATACTGACATCGGGCATCGTTCGCCCGTTCTATGCAATAGGGCAACGCCTGTGGCTTTTGCCCGTAGCAGTGTAGCACACCACCAAACTAAAGCGACAAGACTCTCTGCCAGCGGCGCGTTTTTCAGGACGAACGCCGTTTAGAAACCATATGCGCACGTAAGCTCCACGAATATTTGAGACAATGGGCGCCCAAACACCGCGGCGCGCCCGCGCAACCATCCAGGTCGCCGCCGTAAGCCGCTTCACGCGACGCCAGCAATCCCGGCGCAAGAAAGGATTCACGCCATGCGCTTTATGCTTAACTGGCTCTTCACCTCGATCGCCATCGCGATCGCCACGTTCCTCGTCCCCGGTATCCAACCCTTCGGCTTTGCCGAGACCTGGGTCTGCTTTGCCTTTGTGGGACTGTTCCTGAACATTGTCGATTCGTTCGTCAAACCGTTCCTTACGGTCATCTCGCTGCCGCTCACGATCATTACGCTGGGCATTTTCCAGCTTGTCGTCAACAGCTTTATGCTTGAGCTCGCGAGCTACCTGTCGGTCAACCTGCTGGGCGTCGGCATCTCCATCGCCAGCTTTGGATCGGCCTTTATGGGCAGCATCCTGGTGTCCATCACGCGCAGCATCCTCGACAGCATCGCCGAGGACTAAAACGGCCATTCCGGCCATGTCCGTCTCAACAGCCCAAAACGAAGGCCGCCCATCGCAAAAATGGGCGGCCTTCTTATTTTTCAAGTCTCAAAGGGCGAGAGAATCTACCATTTCCACCCCGTCCCCAAATGCAGGTGTGGGTTAGATGACGTAGTCGTAGCCATGATTGGGAGCGACAAGTTGATCAAGCGTCACACCGTCGAGGTAGTCGTTGATGAGCTTGTCCAGGTTCTTCCACACGTCGAGCGTGGGGCACTCATCCGAACGCGAGCAGCCCTTGCAGTCGCCATCCAGACAGGCGACCGGCGCCAGACTGCCCTCGGTCAGGCGCAAGATCTCGCCCACCGTGTACTGCTCGGGCGGGCGCGTGAGCACATAGCCGCCGCCCTTGCCACGCATACCCGAAAGCATGTTGGCGCGCACGAGCGTAGCCAAGATGTTCTCGAGATATTTCTCGGAAATCCCCTGTCGCGCCGCGATCTCTTTGAGCGGGATGCGACCGGCCGCCTGGTGCTCGGCCAGATCGACCATAACGCGCAGGGCATATCTGCCCTTAGTAGAAACCAACATGTATAGTGCTGCCTTTCGGTCATTTAGTCCGTAGAAATTCTAGCCGAAAAATTGGTTTTGAAAATACCCATTCCCGTCAAGATGGTTAATCGACTCGTAATAATCTTCTATTTCCTATTGCGTTACTAGGCTTTACTGTCTACTATGCTTGCCAACAGCAAAACGAACAACCCATAAGGTTTGTGGGTTTAGCTGTTATACACACCGTAAAACCACACGGTATCCAGTCATTTGAACACTTTGGAGGTTCACCATGAGCAATGTTTACACGTCCATCGATCAGCTTATCGGCCACACCCCGCTTCTGGAGCTCACTCACTTTGAGGCCGATGAGGACCTCAAGGCCCGCGTGCTCGTCAAGCTGGAATACTTCAACCCCGCCGGGTCCGTTAAAGACCGCGTCGCCAAGAACATGATCGACGAGGCCGAAAAGGCCGGCAAGCTCGTGCGCGGCGGCGACTACACCATCATCGAGCCCACGAGCGGCAACACCGGCGTCGGCATCGCCTCGGTGGCGGCGGCTCGCGGCTACAAGGTGATCATCACCATGCCCGAGACCATGTCCGTCGAGCGCCGCAAACTTATGCAGGCATATGGCGCACAGCTCGTGCTCACCGACGGTTCCAAGGGCATGAAGGGCGCCATCGCCAAGGCCGAGGAGCTGCAGAAGGAGACGCCCAACAGCATTATCGCCGGCCAGTTTGTGAACCCCGCCAACCCCGCCATCCACAAGGCCACGACCGGCCCCGAGATCTGGGATGACACCGACGGCAAGGTCGACATCTTCGTCGCCGGCGTTGGAACCGGCGGCACCGTGACCGGCGTGGGCGAGTTCCTCAAGGAGCAGAACCCCGAGATTAAGGTCGTCGCCGTCGAGCCCGCCACCTCCCCGGTGCTCTCCAAGGGCCAGGCCGGCCCGCACAAGATCCAGGGCATCGGCGCCGGCTTTGTGCCCGACGTCCTCGACACCCAGGTCTATGACGAGATCATCCCCGTCGAGAACGACGACGCCTTTGCCACCGGCCGTGCCGTGGGCCACAAGGAGGGCGTGCTCGTGGGCATTTCGTCCGGTGCCGCCGTGTGGGCCGCACTGCAGCTGGCCAAGCGCCCCGAGAACGAGGGGAAGACCATCGTGGCCCTGCTTGCCGACACCGGCGAGCGTTACCTGTCCACGGCACTGTTCCAGGACTAGAGCTTCTCGTTCTTAGAACGAGTCCAAGGCACGCCGGCCTTCCCTCTCTTCTGGCAGCCTGAGCTCATCCCAACAGGGCGTCCCACATGACACCCGAACTTGCTACAATGTCTGCGGCGCGGAACCAGCCTCCCGCGCCGCTTTTCTTTTTTGGCCACATGCCACCAAGGAGAACCTCCCCATGCACAACAAGCGCGTGCTCGTCGCCATGAGCGGCGGCGTCGATTCCAGCGTGACTGCCTATCTGCTCAAGCGCCAGGGCTACGAATGCGTCGGTGCCACCATGCGCCTCACCTGTCCCGCGCCCGATCCCGTCACGGGCATGAGTAAGGTCGACCGCGACATCGCTGATGCAAAGGCCGTCGCCGAGCGCCTGGGGATACCCCACCATGTGCTCGACCTGCAGCAGACCTTCGACCGCAACGTAATCGAGCGCTTTGTTAACGCCTACCAGGAGGGGCTGACGCCCAATCCGTGCATCATCTGCAACCGCCATATTAAGTTTGGCGCGCTGCTCGATGCGGCACTCGATATGGGCTGCGACTACATCGCCACAGGTCACTACGCCAAAACGAGCCAGGCGTCCGACGGCACCTGGCAGCTGCATCGCGGCGAGGACCCCAAGAAGGACCAGAGCTACTTTTTGTATTCGCTCACGCAGGAGCGGCTGTCGCGCACAATCTTTCCGCTGGCCGGGCTGGACAAAGAGCGCGACGTGCGCCGCATTGCCGCCGAACAGGGCTTTGCCAACGCCAAAAAGGCCGAGAGCGAGGATATCTGCTTTATTCCAGACGGCGACTACGCGGGCTATATCGAGCGCCGCTGCGGACATGCCGCCGAGCCGGGCGATATTGTATGGCGCGACGGCAGCGTGGTCGGGCGCCACAACGGCGCACTGCGCTATACCATCGGCCAGCGCAAGGGTTTGGGCGTAGCGATGGCGCATCCCGTATACGTGACAGGCGTCGACGCCGTCAACAACACCGTGCATCTGGGCGAGGCCGAGGACCTAACGGCCACAGCACTCACGGCCGACGACTGGATCTGGAGCGCCCCTGCCGACCGCATGGAGGCAGAACTCGATGCCGGCGGCATTCGCGTGGGCGCCAAGTACCGTTACCGTCAGAAAGACCAAGCAGCGACCCTTACGCGCGGCGAAGACGGGCAAATGCTGCTGACTTTTGACGAGCCGCAGCGAGCCATCGCCCCCGGCCAAGCCGTTGTAGTCTATCGCGGCGACATCGTCCTCGGCGGCGGTACCGTGACCGGCGCCATCAAGTAGTCCCATCCCCTTCATAAGTTGCGGTGAAATAGGGACTGTTTAAGCGTTTAAAACCGCCAAACAGTCCCTATTTCACCGCAACTTAGAGAGGACGGCCTCGGTCGGTACTGCCGTATCAGCCGAGGCCGCTGCATCGCTAGCGCTGTACGTAGGCGCGGACGAGCTCGAAGGTGTTGCGCACGCCGTCCATGTGGCTACGCTCGTAGTTGTGGCTCGCATACACGCCGGGGCCGATCAGACCATGGCGAATGTCGTAGCCGGCAGAGAGCGTGGCTTCGACGTCCGAACCGTAATGCGGATACACGTCGATAGCGTAATCGAGCTCAAGCTCGCGCGCGATATTGGACAGCGCCGTCACCAGGTCGTAGTTGTACGGACCGCCCGAATCCTTGGCGCAGATCGACACCATGTGCTCGGTGCAGCCTAGGTCGTCGCCCACGCAGCCCATGTCAACGCTGATCATCTCGCGCGTGTCGGCCGGCACGAAGGCGCCGCCGTGGCCCACCTCCTCGTACACGGTAAAGAGCAGCGAAACCTTACGCGAAAGCGTCACCTCGCCAGCGGCGACGGCACGCGCCAAGCCCAACAAAATGGCGGCCGATAGCTTATCATCCAGGAAGCGGCTCTTAATGTAGCCGCTCTCCGTCACCGTCGTGCGAGGATCCATAGCGATGATGTCGCCGGTCTGAATGCCCAGCTCAAGCACATCGTCCTTGCTGTCGACGTTCTCGTCGAGCAAGATCTCCATGTTCTTCTCGATGGTCTTGACCGACTCGTCGGCCACGTGCGCCGAAGGCTCGGTGTTAAGAACCACGCCCGTGTAGACATTGCCGTCGCGCGTGTAGACGGTGCAGTTCTCGCCATCGGCCGTAGACCACTGATGCCCACCGAGCGTCGTGGGGCGCAGGCGGCCATTGTCCTTAATGGAACGCACCATGGCGCCTAGGGTATCGACATGGCTCGCCAGTACGAGCGGCTCGCCCTCGCCGCCAAGCTCAACGAGCACGTTACCCTTATTAGAACGCTCGGGCCCAAAGCCCATATCGCGCAGGGCCTCCATCAGATAATCAGTAGCCGCACGGGTATAGCCCGTAGGCGAGGCGATAGAAGTCAGCGTCTTAAGCTGTCCCGCGATATAGGAGAGCGTCCCCTCTAGAGAAGCATCAACATTAGAAGCCATATGCATCCTTCCAAGTAAAACTAAGACCGAGTCCCGATTTTAACCGTTCTGCACGGTCAATGCCCTAGGAGCCGAGCCGCCTCCCGACGTCCCCGCACCGGTTTTGTGCACGCGCACGGTTTACAACCCGAATCTTGCATAAATCCTATCAGTATCTGCATAAATATGAGACATCTTTTTGCTTCGTCTCAGGGTGCCCCACCTTGGACCGTGCAAAAAACGGAGTATTCAGCACCGTGGGCCCCAACGGCCCCACCACGAACGACAAAACGACGCGGTTACAGCAGTGTTGCAGGTCGTCGCAAAGCAGAAACTCAGTAACAACCCCCTCCACTCATCGATAGCCCGCCCACAATGGCTGTCGATGGGCGCCTGCGGATCACTACCGCCCATTCACAACGTTATGCATTTTTAAGAGCTTGTTGAATACTCCCAAAAATGCACGCAGGGAAGTGCACCACCTATCCGCAGCGGGCAGTACGCCTTGGTTTTGTCCGTCTCAGGGCATCGACGCAGCACAAAAAGCCCCGCCGTGCGTAGCACGGCGGGGCCAGCGGCACGTCAAAAGACCATACACCTACGGGCGAAGGACCACCAAACTGGGCTAGGCAGCCGGGCAGATCTTCTTGAAGAGCTCGATGACGTCGTCGAGCGTCGCCTCGCGCGGGTTGCCCGGGAAGCAAGCGTCGGCCATGGCGTCCTTGGCCAGAACCTCGATCTCGTCGGCCTTCATGGCCTCGCAGACGTGCGGAATGTTCACGTCGGCGGAAAGCTGCTTGACGGCGGCGATAGCGGCGTCGGCAGCCTCGTCGGTGCTCATGCCCGTGGTGTCAACGCCCATGGCAATGGCAACCTTGGCCAGGCGCTCAGCGCAAACCGGCTTGTTGAACTCCATGGCGATCGGCAGCAGCATGGCGCAAGCGACGCCGTGCGGGGTGTCGTAGTGAGCAGACAGGGTGTGAGCCATGGCGTGGTCGATGCCCAGGCCAACGTTGGAGAAGCCCATGCCGGCGACATACTGACCAAGAGCCATGCCCTCGCGGCCGGAGCCGGGCTGACCGGACTTGGCCTCGGCGACGGAGTCACGCAGGTTCTCGCTGATCAGCTTAATAGCCTCAAAGTGGAACATGTCAGAGAGCTCCCAAGCACCCTTGGTAGTGTAGCCCTCGATGGCGTGGGTAAGAGCGTCCATACCAGTGGAAGCGGTCAGGCCGGCGGGCATGGAAGCCATCATGTCGGGATCGACGACGGCGACCTCGGGGGCGTCGTTGGTGTCGACGCACACGAACTTGCGGACCTTCTCGGGGTCGGTGATGACGTAGTTGATGGTCACCTCGGCGGCGGTACCGGCGGTCGTCGGCACAGCGATGGTGAACACGGCGTGGTTCTTAGTGGGAGCAACGCCCTCGAGGCTGCGGACATCGGCGAACTCGGGGTTGTTGATGATGATGCCGATGGCCTTAGCAGTGTCCATGGAGGAGCCACCACCGATGGTCACGATAGCGTCAGCCTCGGCGGCCTTGAAGGCCTCGACGCCGTCCTTGACGTTCTGGATAGTGGGGTTGGGCTTGATCTCGGAGTAGAGGCTCCAAGCGATGCCGGCAGCGTCGAGCTCGTCGGTCACCTTAGCGGTAACGCCAAACTTGACCAGATCGGGGTCGGAGCAGACGAAGATCTTCTTGTAGCCGCGACGCTGGAGCTCGCCGGGGATCTCCTTGATGGCGCCGGAACCATGATAAGAGATGGTATTGAGAACGAAACGATTAGCCATTGATAGCCTCCCATCGTGTGCGGGGCATCCATTACGCCCCACGCTATGAGTCCCATCCTAACGCTTTTGAAACAAAAAACGCGTGAGAACGTCAATAGTGTTAAAGCGTTTCAACAGATGATGAAAAATATTGCGGCAAAGGGACAACCCCTTTGCCGCATTCGGTTACTTTCGGCAGCCCTCTTTCCAAGCCTCGGCCGCAACCTTCCAGCGTAAGCGCAAGTCGCGCTCGCGGTCGATGAACATGATGGCAAACGCGACAAACAGCAGCAAGCTCGCCACGACGATGGCGTGCAGGCCCATGCGCTCAATACACCAGTTGCCCAACACGGCGCCAAACACAAAGGTAAAGATCACGCCAAAGTACAGCAGGCCGTTTTCCAAAAAGCCGCGCCTGTGGGTGATGATGTAATCGTCCACGTTTTGCAGCGCGTTGCGCAAGTTGCCGATGCACATGGTCGTAGCGATGCCGTGACCGTGGATCTTGCGGAAGCTCTCGACCTGCATGCCGCAGGCAAACGAGGTGAGGCAGTTGGCGAGCAGGTTGAAATTGCCGCCCGGGATAAAGCTCACGCCCAGCAAGATGACGGCTTCAAAGAACACCGTTACCTGGCGCCAGTGAATCACGCTGCCAAACCGCTCATGCACCAGGTCGGCAAGCATAATGCCCACGGCAAACGACACCACGGGGAAGAAGTAGCGTCCCGCAAGTGCCCAGTTGCCCTCCGAGATGCTCACGCCCACGAGCAGGATGTTGCCTGTCTGCGCGTTGGCGAAAACATGATCGCGCCCAATGTACGAATAGACGTCCATAAAGCCACCGGCGAGCGCCAAGATGATGCCCAGCTCAATAGACTCCGATATCTGTTTGGCACGCTGCATCGTCGTGCATCCTCCTTGTTGACGACTCTCTCGTGCGTTGGCGGAAACATAGCCGCCGTTCATACTGTAACTCATTGACAACATGGCGTGCGCGCGAGACGGGTTCTCCAACGCGCAGATACACAGTCTGGAAACAAACGATCCCCGCATCGACGCGCCGATCCCCAGCTCATGTACTCCCCCAGTCTTTTTAGCCCCGTCCCAAAAAGACTGGTTACAATTACGTGCAGCATACAAACACCGGGAGGGATCGTGGCAAAAAAGCCTCAGCACGCTCAGAACAACCAGCGCAGTCAGCAGGGCAAACAGGGCCAGCAGCAAAAGCGCGGCGGTAAGGGGCAGGCCACGGTCGCCCGCACCAAGCATTCCCAAGCGACGCCCGCCCGCCCCTGGCGACCGGGCCGCGATAAGTTCCTCCCCGTCAGCCGCGCCGACATGGATGCGCGTGGCTGGGACCAGTGCGACTTTGTCTACATCTGCGGCGACGCCTATGTGGACCATCCCAGCTTTGGCATGGCCATCATCAGTCGCGTCCTCGACGCGCACGGCTACAAGGTGGGCATCATCTGCCAACCCGACTGGACCGACCCCGCCAGCATCACTGTGCTCGGCGAGCCGCGCCTGGGCTTTTTGGTCAGTGCCGGCAACATGGACTCCATGGTCAACCACTATTCGGTGACCAAACACCGCCGCCACACCGACGCCTATACCCCCGGTGGCGAGGAGGGGCGCCGTCCCAACCGAGCCGTCACGGTCTACGGCAACCTCATCCGCCAGACGTTTAAGGACGCCCCCATCATCATCGGCGGCATCGAGGCAAGCCTGCGCCGCCTGGCCCACTACGACTACTGGCAGGATAAGCTCAAGCGCTCGGTGCTGCTCGACTCGGGCGCCGACATCCTCATCTACGGCATGGGCGAGCACGCGATTGTCGAGATTGCCGACGCGCTCGACGCGGGGCTGCCCATCGATCAGATCACCTATATCAACGGCACCGTCTACCGCACAGGCTCGCTCGACGAGGTCTACGACTACGACCTGCTACCCAGCTGGGACGACCTTACCGCCGACAAGCTCAACTACGCACGCAGCTTTAACGTGCAACAGCAGAATATGGACCCCATCACCGGACATCGCCTGGTAGAGCCCTATCCCAACAGCGTCTATGTGGTGCAGAACCCGCCGTCGGCGACGTTGACGACCGATGAGATGGACGAGGTGGCCGAGCTCCCCTACGCACGCGATTGGCATCCCGACTACGATGCCGCGGGCGGCGTGCCGGCCTTTGCCGAGATCAAGTTTTCAATCAGCTCCAACCGCGGGTGCTTTGGTGAATGCTCGTTTTGCGCCCTCACCTTCCACCAAGGTCGCGTGTTGCAGATACGCAGCCACGACTCGATCATGCGCGAGGCAGAGCTGCTCACGCGCGATCCCGAGTTTAAGGGCTACATCAACGACGTAGGCGGACCGACGGCCAACTTTAGCCGTCCCGCCTGCGACAAGCAGCTCAAGCACGGTGTGTGCAAGAACAAGCGCTGTCTGTGGCCGAGCGTATGCAAGAACATGGTGGTCGACGAAAGCGGCTACACGCAGCTGTTGCGCGACCTGCGCCAGCTGCCGGGCGTCAAGAAGGTCTTCGTGCGCAGCGGCATCCGTTTTGACTACACCATGGCCGATGCCTCGGACGAGTTTTTACGCGAGCTGCTGGAACACCATGTCTCGGGCCAGCTGCGCGTAGCGCCCGAGCACGTGAGCGACGCGGTACTGTCCGTGATGGGCAAGCCGAGCCGAGCTGTCTACGACGCATTCTGCCGTAAATTTGAACGCTTGAACCGCGAGTACGGACTCAAGCAGTACGTGGTGCCGTATCTGATCTCGAGCCACCCCGGCTCGACGATGAAGGAAGCCGTGGACCTTGCCGAAGCCGTGCGCGACATGGGCTACATGCCCGAGCAGGTGCAGGACTTCTACCCCACGCCGTCCACCATGTCGACCTGCATGTACTACACTGGCGTGGATCCGCGCACCATGCAGCCGATCTACGTGGCGCGCGACCCACACGAAAAGGCCATGCAGCGTGCGCTTATCCAATACCGCAAGCCCGAGAACTACAAGCTTGTGCGCGAGGCGCTGGAAAAGGCCGGCCGCCGAGATCTGATCGGCTACACCAAGCATTGCCTGATCCGTCCCGTACCGCCGCGCCCGGGCGAGACGTCTGCTGGCGGCGGACATGGGACCGGCAAGAAGGGCGGCAAGGCCCACGGTGGCGCTGGTGGTGCCGGCAAGGGGTCTAAGGGCAGCAAGGGATACGGCGGTATGTCCCGCGCGCAGAACACTGCCGGTCGCAATCGCGCGGCACAGGGGCGCCAGGGCGCCAACGGCGGCGGACGTCGCAACTAGGGCAGTGGTGCACTCGCTGCGTCCATCCCACACGCATGGCGCAGCGAGCGCATTGCCTCAACGAGGATGACGCCGGCGATGCCAACCGTGACCACAACGTCGAACGGCGTGTTCACAAACCAGAGCAACGTCATGAGATACGACCCGGCATTAAAGGCAAAGTGCAGCAAGATCGTGTAGCGGAGCTTTCCGGTCGTCACGAGCACCCAACCAAAAATGAGGGCGGCAGCGCCCGCATAGCAGCCCTGCACCCAGTTCATATGCATAAAGCCAAAGATGGCCGCCTGCAGCACGATTGCCGCGGCGATACCCCACGTGCTTGGGGCCGCCCAGGGCACTATGGCGCCGTCCTGCGCGTTCGCGCGGCGCCGGCGCTTCCAGAGCGAACGGCACTGTGGATTAAACGCGCGCAGCGAAAACTCAAAGATGATGCCGCGCACCAGCAGTTCCTCGCAAAACGGCGCGCCGAGCACCGTGGTCAGGACGGCAAGAAGGCCGGTATCGCCCATGCCCGTTTCCTCGACGAGCTCGCTATAGTCTGCCGCGACCTCGGGCAGCAGCGACAGCACGCCGTCGCATAGGTAGCTAATGACCACCTGCATGGATAGGCCGATCACGACAACGCAGGCGATGCGCTTCCATGCAGCATTTGCTCCCCCGCCGAGTGGGCACTCACCTTGCCGGCGCGCCATGAAAGAGCGGGGCCACAGGTAGCGCCACCACAGCAGCGCCATCAAAAACGACGCCGTCTGAGCGGCGGCTTGAAACCATTGAATATCGAGGTTGTCGATCGGGAAACCCGTCAGCGCCGACACGATGTCCAGCGCGGAGAACAAAACCATGCCCAGGGCAATATCGGCAGCAACAACACCAAAACAGGCAAGCGACCACGCCATCGCATTGAGCATGCCAACCTCCTCAAAACCCGGCACTTGGGGACGTTCCTTAACTGCCGGCAGATAAGGAACGTCCCCAAGTGCCGGCAGTTTGGGACAGTCATTGTTGATGAGAATCGGGCGCAGCGCCAAAAGCCCCGCTCGGCGAGATGTCGAACGGGAAGGTGCCACAGCGATTGAAAGCGGCGATGAACATGCGGATGGCGTTGGACGGCGTGGTGCCCACGAGCTGGGTTGCCGCCGCGAAGGCCGCCTTTTCCTCGGGCAAAACCTTCGCGACAACCGGGGTCATGTGTTCTGCCATGGCGCTTCCTTCTTGAAACGACGGTGGTGCGGATGGATGCGGGCCACGCGGCTGGGCGACGGGCTGTGAAGGCAACCCGATTGGCCCGCATCTGGAGTTTGTTCTACGGCGTTGGTATTACTTGGTATTCCTAAGTATTACCCCGTAGATAGAATACCATACCCGACCCCATGGAGACAGAAGAAAACGAATCATTTTATTGTTGAGTTAGCGCCTGAAATGGCTTTTAGAGCGTGATGATATCCGAGATATCGAGGGCCTGAGCGTCGGCGACATCGTGCGTGGCAAGCAGGAGCATGCGACCTTCGAGCAGGTCGAGTACAGCCTCGGCCGTCGCATCGCGCGCGGAGGCGTCCAGGCCGGTAAAGGGCTCATCCAGAATAACGGCGCAACCGCCACACAGCAGGGCGCGGGCAATCTCGACACGACGGCGCTGCCCGCCCGAGAGCTCGGCTACGCGGGCATGCACATCGACCCCCGGCACCAGCAGGCGCAGCAGGGCTGTGGCACTCGAAGCATCCACGCGCGCGTCGGCACACACCAGTACGTTATCCAGGGCAGAAACGTCCTCGACCAGGCGCACATCCTGAAACACCATGGAGCACGGCGCGCACTCCCCCGCCGCAAGGGCAAGGAGCGTCGACTTGCCCGCACCCGAGGCGCCCATCACGCAGGTACGCCCACCGGCGGGCACGCGAAGTACCAGTCCGTCGAGCGCCGGCGCCCAGGGAGCGCGATCGCCCACGGCGAACGCAAGCTCCGCAGGAGCCCCGCCGCCAGCAGAGCCGCCCGCACGCCCATGCGCCCGCACAGCAGCACGCCATGCTGCGGGCCCCGAAGCCCGCAGCAGCCACACCAGCACGCGCTCGCACGCCCACGATGCCGCCACGACCAACACGGTCCACGCCAGCAGGTCAGCCGTCTCGATGAGCAGCTTCGCCTGATAGATGCGCTCGCCCACGGTGCCCGCCGCCATGCCGATCAGCTCCGCCGCCACGCCGGCCTTCCAGCTCATGCCAATCACGGCGCGGGCGCACGAAAGCGCAAACGGCAGGACTTCGCGCCAGGTGTGGGCACAAAACAGTCGCCAGCCCCGCACGCCATGCAGACGAAACATCTGCTCCAGCGGCTTATCCGCTTGCGTCAAGCCCTCGACCAGTGAGAAATACACGCCCGGCAGTGCCATCAAAAAGACTGCGGCGATACTCACGCGCGCCGACCCCAGCCAAATGAGCAGCAGGACCACCACGCAGGCGACCGGCGTCGCCTTTACAAACGACAGCGCCGGCGCCACCAGGCGGGAGAACGTCCGCGACCGCACCGAGACTCCCGCCAGCACGCCGCCGCACACCGCGGCAAGCGCCAGCCCGCCCAGTATCCGCGCACCCGAGCCCGCCAAAATCGCCCAGGTATCGCCATCGCACACCAGGCGTAGCAGCGCCAAGGCAACAGCACCCGGTCCCGGCAAGATCAACGGCTGCGCCACCAGCGCCGCCGCCAGCGCCCACACGGCAAGCCAAAAGGCGGCGACGGCACCTGCTGCCGCCACCGCCTTCATACGCTCCGTCATTTGTCGAGCAAACGCACGCACGGGCTACTCCATGTAGTAGAAATCGTCAGCCGGAAGTTTACCACCCACGGCGCTCGCGTCCGCGTCGGACAGCACCTGCAGATACCCGCTAAGCGCCGCCTTCATATCCTTGCCCGTCTGGCACACAAGCATGCACCCGGGAATCGCCTTCTCGGCGATCTTGGCGTTGTCCACGATGCCGGCATCGACCACGGCCTGCGCCCAGTCTGCCGGCGCCGCATTGACAGTCTTAACGCTCGCCGCATGGCAGCTCAAGAACTCCGCCACGGCCTCGGGATGTTCCTCGGCAAACGCGCGGCGCACCACGGTCACGCCCGTCAGCAGGCGCGAACCCGTGTCACCTGCCAGCTCATCCCACACATCGGTCAGACTTACCGGAGCCGACAGCTTGCCTTCGCTCTTTGCGATGGCAGCGGTCTTGAACGGCTCCGGCAGCACGCCCACGGCAGACGGATCGGCAAGCAACGCCGATAGCACCTCGGTGGGCTCGCTCTTAAACTCGAGCGTAACCTGGCCGGTCAGGCCCGCGCGCTCCAACAGGTAGTTCATGACGTACTCCGGCGTGGTGCCCTTGCCCGTCATATAGACAGTATGGCCCGCCAGATCGCCAAATGAGGCCACATTCGCGTCGCCCGTCACAACGTTCAGCACGCCCAGCGTGTTGATGTCGATGACCTGCACCGCGCCCTCGGTCTTGTTGTAGAGCACGCTCGCCACGTTGGCGGGCACCAGGGCGATATCGATATCGCCCTGAATGACCTTGGGCACAATCTCGTCGGCGGCAGTGTTGATCGCAAAGTCGAACTTATTGTCCGTCTCGCCATCGGCAGCCTGGTCCATAAACTGCACCAGGCCAATCGAGGTCGGCCCCTTGAGCGAGGCGACGTGCACCTCGACCGGCTCTGCGACAGCACCGGCGCCGTCCGTGGCAGCCGAGCCCGCGGCGGACCACGCCCCCGCAGCTCCGCCGCCACAGCCAGCCAGCGCGAGCGACAACGCGCCCGCGGCAAGCACCGAGGCAAATCCTCGGCGCGTCATCTCGGCATCAAACGCACGCATCGCTAGCACGCCCCCTCGTTGGGCATCGTCCACGCATGATGGTCGGTATGCAGCAACTCCTCGGCCTGCGGCGAAAGCGGCTCACCCAAGAACTCGCGGTAGCACGCCTGGACATCGGGGTTCTCGTGCGAGAAGCGAATGTCCGCAGCGGCGTCCAGGCCCCACAGCACCTGACCGCGCTCGGCTGCCAGCTCGCAGCCGTCGTGGATGGGCTGACCGCCGCCACCGACGCAGCCGCCCGGGCACGCCATGACCTCAACGAAGTCATAGCTCACGCGGCCGTCGCGAATCGCGTCGAGCAGGCGGGCGGCGTTGCCCAGCCCGTGTGCCACGGCGACGCGCACCTTGGTGCCATCGATATCGGCCACGGCCTCCTTCCAGCCGTCAAGTCCGCGCACGTCGGTAAAGAAATCCGCGTCGGGGTTCTTGCCCGTCACCAGGTAATATGCCGAGCGCACGGCGGCCTCCATCACGCCGCCCGTGGCACCAAAGATCACACCCGCGCCCGTGCCAAAGCCCAGCGGCGTGTCGAGCGGCTCCTCAACCAGCGTATCCACGCTCACGTGGCTCGCGCGGACCATGCGCACCATCTCGCGCACCGTCAGTGCAACGTCCACATCGGGCGTGCCGTCCTCGCCCACCATGCTCGGCAGCGCGCACTCGGCCTTCTTGGCCGTGCACGGCATCACGGACACCACAAACAGACGCTCGGGCTCCACGCCCAGCACCTTGGCGTAGTAGGTCTTGGCGATGGCGCCGAACATCTGCTGCGGCGACTTGGACGTGGACAGACTGTCGATAAACTCCGGATAGCGCGCCTTCACAAAGCGCACCCAGCCCGGGCAGCAGCTCGTGAACATGGGCCAGCCGCGGCTGTCGCCCTCGCCCTTGGCGGCGGCACCCAGGCGCTCGAGCAGCTCGGAGCCCTCCTCCATAATGGTGAGGTCGGCCGAAAAGTCGGTGTCGAACACGTACTCAAAGCCAACGCGGCGCAGTGCGCAGGCCAGGCGCTCAACGGTAGCCTCCTCGCGAGATATGCCGAGCTCCTCGCCCCAGGCGCTGCGCACGGCCGGCGCAATCTGCACCAGCACGATCTTGTCGGGATCGGCGATGGCGTCGAACACGGTCTCGGTATCGTCGCGCTCGCGCAGGGCGCCCGTCGGGCAATGCGTGATGCACTGACCGCACGCGACGCAATCGGTCTTGCCGATCGGCGCACGCCCGCGGGTACCCACGGCGGTGTGCGTGGCGCGGTTGGTCAGGTTCCAAATCCCTAAGCCCTGCACGTTCTCGCACACCTTGATGCAACGCATGCATTTAATGCACTTGTCGTTATCGCGGATGATGGGGAAATCGAAGTCCCAGCCCTCGCGTGCCAGGTGCTGCTCGTACGGCAGATAGAAGATGCCCAGGTCGTTGGCGATGGTCTGCAGGTTGCAGTTACCACTGCGCACGCAGCTCGTACAGCGCGAGTCGTGCTGGGACAGCAGCAGCTGCACGTTGGTGCGACGCGCCTCGCGGGCCTTGGGGCTGTTGGTGTGGACCACCATGCCGTCGAGCACGTAGTTGTTGCAGGCGGCAACCAGCTGGTCGCAGCCCGCAACCTCGACCACGCACACGCGGCAGCCGCCGATCTCGTTTAGATCGCGCAGGTAGCACAGGGTGGGAATCTGAATGCCGGCGGACTTGGCCGCATCCAGGATCGTGGTGTGCTCGGGCACCACGACTTCACAGTTATCGATAATGAGCCTGACCATGTTGTGCGCTCCGTTTTCGGTGTTGTCGCCGACAGTGGTTTTGTTGAGCTCTACCATTCCAGGTTCCTCCCTCCGCGGAACGCGCCAAAGCCAAAGTGGTCGCAACGCAGGCAGCGACTCGCCTCTTGGCGTGCCTCTTCCTCGGTAAGGCCCTGTTCGACCAGATTCCAATCGTGAATGCGCTCGCCGGCCTCGCGCTCGCCCAGCTCGCAGCGGCCGCACTCGTGCTTGCCCTTAAACTGAACGGTCGGCAGCTCCACGTCGAGCTTAATCTTGTGGTCAAAGCCCAGGTAGCGGTCGATATTTGCCGAAGCCACGCGGCCGGCGTTGATAGCACGGATAACGGTGGCGGGGCCGGTCTGGCAGTCGCCGCCGCTAAAGAGGCCATCGAAGTTGGGCACGGCGCCGTCCGAATCGGTGACGACGCGACCCCACTTGCAGGCGATGCCCATGTCCTCAAACGGCTTGGAGTCGATATCCTGGCCAATGGCCACGAACACGCGCTCGCAGGGAATGACCTGCTCGGGCGTGGCGGCGGCACGCGGGGCCGGGCGCCCGCGGCGGGGCTCGCCGATAATCTGCGGCTGCACGCGCAGGCCGCTCACGCGTCCGTCCTCGCCCGTCTCGATACCGAGCGGGGCTGTGAGCTCCAGAACCTCGCAGCCCTCGGCCTGGGCGCCGGCAATCTCGGCGTCCTGGGCCGTCATATCGCAGATGCGGCGGCGGTAGACGATGCTCACCTTTTCGGCACCGCAGCGCACGGCAGAGCGAGCCACGTCCATGGCCACGTTGCCGCCGCCGATGACACACACGCGCTGGCCGCTCAGGTCGGGTAGCTCGACGTCACCGATGGCACGCAGCATCTTGACGGCCGACTCCACGCCGGGCGCCTCTTCGCCCGGAAGGCCGAGCTTCTTGTCGCTGTGGGCACCGATGGCCAGGTAGACGGCATCGAACTCGTCGCGCAGGCGAGCGAGCTCCTCGCCGTTCACGGAGTGATCGAGTTCCACATCGATGCCAGCGCTCAAGATCCAGTCGATCTCGGCCTGCAGGCGCTCGCGTGGCAGACGATAGCTGGGGATACCGTAGCGCAGCATGCCGCCCAAGTGGTGGCGCTGCTCAAAGATGGTCACCTTGTGGCCCATCACGGCCAGGTAGTAGGCACAGGAAAGGCCGGCCGGGCCGCCGCCGATCACGGCGACGCGTTTACCGGTGTTGTCCACTACATGCGGTTTGTGGTCGTTGAGGTCGCTGTGCTCAACGGCAAACCGCTTGAGGGCGAGGATGTTCATGGGATCGTCGACCATACCGCGGCGGCAGTGCATCTCGCAGGGATGTTCGCACACCAGGCCGCAAACGAGCGGCAGCGGGTTATTCTTGCGGATGACCTTGACGGCATCGGCATAGCGGCCGGCCTCGACGAGCGAGATGTAACCGGGAATGTCGACGTGCGCCGGGCAGCCCGAGACGCACGGAACGCGGGCCTCGCGGTCAAAGCCACAGGAGTGCTCGCGAATGTGGTGCTCAAAATCGTCGCGGAAACCGCGGATAGCCGTAAGCGCCATGGCGCCTGCCTCGTAGCCGATGGCGCAGTCGCTTGAAAGGTAGATGGTGCGGGCCGTGCGCTCAATCAGGTTGAGCGTGGACTCATCGGCACGCCCTTCGAGTACATCGGCGAGCAGGTCACTCAGCGCGCTCAGGCCAACGCGGCAGGGCGTGCACTTGCCGCAGCTCTGGGTAGAGCACAGGTTGACGAGCGCTGCCGTAAACTCAACGGGACACGGGGCGAGCGAACTCACCGCCAGACGACGTCCGAGCGCATCGTGCAAGTCGTCCATGACGGCCTGAGCGTGGCTGCGTTCCATTACATGCAGTCGAGCCATAAGATCCCCTCTCACATGGCAGCCCGGAGGCGAGACCGGGCGAAATTGCTACACGCACAACACTGACTTATAAAATTGTTTGGCAGCGACACGGTTCGGCAGGCGGTATGAAACGTCGTCCCCAGCGGTGAAAAAGGACATTACCGCAGATAAATGCCATATTTGATAAAACGCGTTACCAAATGACAATGCCCCGCCCACGCAATCACGTGGACGGGGCATTGCTCCAGGTATGCGGTCAGCGACCCTGTTGCTTTTACTTAAGCTCGGGCCAGTAACCCTTGTTGGCCTCGATCATGTCGTCGAGAACCTCCTTGGCGACCTTCATCGACGGCACGGTCTTGTTGAGCGTAAAGGCCTTAAGCGCCTTCTCGTACGAGCCCTCGATCGTAGCCTCGACAATGAGCTTCTCGGAGTTCAGCTGCTGCATCATGAGGCCCTGCTGGAACAGCGGAATGTTGTCGCGGCTGATGACCTCGGGGCCGTTCTTGCCAATGTAGGCAGGCAGCTCGACCATAGCGTCGTAGGGCATGTTGGGGATGGCGCCCTTGTTCTCGCAAATGACCAGGAAACGCTGCTTGGTGTCGTTCTTCAGAGCGATGGCCAGGTCGGCAATCCAGTCGCCGTGGCTACCCGCATAGAACGTGCTCTCGTCGATCTCGCCCGTCTTCTCGTAGTGATCGATACCATCAAAGAGGTTCTTCTCACGCGTCTCCTCAACCTCGTTAGCACGGGTGCGCTCGGGGTTGGAATGCTCGACGAACTCCTTCTGCTGCAGGTAGTAGTTCAGATACGTGTTGGGCAGGTACTCCGGGAAGCACTCCATGATCTCGTACTCGCCCTTCCAGACGTAGTACCAGCTGCCCTTGGTGTGGCGGTTCTGCTCGGGGTGCTCGTCGGTGGCCTCCTCGGGCTTCTTGGCCATCAGCGAGCCCATGCCCTTGAGGTAGGAATCGGGCAGCAGGATCTGGTGCTCCTTGATGTACTCGCGCAGCTGCGGGAGCACCTCCTCGCCCTTGTGGCGGATCGAGGTGAACCAACCAAAGTGGTTGAGGCCAAAGTAATCGTACTCGACATCCTTCTTGTCGATATCGAGCGCGGCGCAAACCACGTCGATGATTGCGATCGGCATGTCGCAGATGTTGATGATGCGAGCGTTGGGACGCAGCACGCGGCAGCCCTCGGAAACGATGGCGGCAGGGTTGGAGTAGTTGAGAATCCAGTAGTCCTTCTTGGCGTACTTCTCAACGTCATCGATCAGCTCGACCATGGGGAAGATGGTGCGCATGCCGTAGGCAAGACCGCCGCAACCGCAAGTCTCCTGACCCACGCAGCCGTGACGCAGCGGAATCTTCTCGTCCTGCTCGCGCATGGCGTAGCCGCCCACGCGCATCTGGGCAAACACGAAGCTCGCGTCGGTAAAAGCCGTCTTCTTGTCGGTGGTCACCGTGAGCTTGATGTCCAAGCCGAGGTCCTCGTGCAAAATCCAGTCCACGAGCACGCCGATCTTGCGCTGGCGCTCCTCGTTGATGTCGTACAGACGAATCTCGTCAACGTCGAGCTCGTCCTTGCGCAGGGCGATGGACTTGACGATGCCGGGGGTAAAGGTGGATCCGCCACCACACAGAGTAATGATCATTGTTTACTGCTCCTTCTCAATTGCGTTTTCGACCTTGTCGCGCATCTCGGCGACCTTCATGCCAAAGATGATCTGGATATTATTGCCGTTGCGGTTGATGCCGCTGTTGGGCACGTGGTTGATGAGGTTCTCATCGATGAGGTCCGGGTTCTTAACGTTCACGCGAAGACGCGTAAAGCAGTTCTCGAGCTCCTCGATGTTTTCCTTGCCACCAAGACCTGCGACCAGGTCGGCAATACCTGCATCGACGCCCTCTGCGGGAGCTGCGGCAACAGCGCCCTGCTTCACCGCGACAGACGCGGCGGCCTCGCCCTCGGCAACGGACTCGGCGAGCTCGGACTCCTCCTCGCGACCAGGCGTGTGGAGGTTGAGCTTCTTAATAAGGAAGGTGAAGAGGAAGAAGTACAGAGCGGCGTTGACGACTCCGAGCACGAGCATAACCGGCCAGTTGGTCTTGTCGACACCGAGGACCAGGTTGGAAACCACGATGTTGATGATGCCGCCTGCAGTCGAAGCGGGCACGGAGAGAACCTTGAGCAGAACCAGGAAGATGCCGGAAAGAACCGAGTGAACGACAAAGAGCACGGGAGCGGCAAAGACAAAGAGGAAGTCCATGGGCTCGGTGACACAGGAGAGCACGGCGGTGATGATCAGCGGGATGATAACGGCCTTGGTCTTATCCTTGTTTCCCTTGTAAGCGGTGACGATAAAGGCGAGACCGATACCGATGTAGGGCCATAGGTTGTTGAAGGTGTAGCTGTTGAAGTAGGTGCTATCGGAGAAGGGCTGGCCCGTCATTGCCATCTCGGCAACACGGATGGGGTAGGCACCGGCGATAACCTGATCGCCCAGCGTCAGGGTGCCACCCACATCGGAGAACTGGAACGGGGTGTAGATGAGGTGGTGCAGACCGGTGGGAACGAGCAGCTTGTTGAGCATGCCGTAGATAAACAGACCGATGTTGCCCGACTCCTTAATGATGCCGGCAACGGAGGAGATGGCACCCTGAACCGGAGGCCAAACGATGCAGAAGCCAGCGCCCATGATCCAGGAAATGATGATCATGATCAGGAACGGGAAGCGAACGCCCGAGAACATCGAAAGGGCAATGGGGAACTGCTTGTTCGAGTACTTGTTGAACACGGCACCGGTGATGCAACCGAGAATAATGCCGCCAAACACGCCGGTATCGAGTACCTGGATGCCCATAACGGTGGCCTGGCCGGTTCCGGTAAGACCGAGCATGCCGCTCGCATCGGCAAGAGAACCGGTGGCGTTGAGCACGATGTTGTTTGCCTGCAGGAACAGGAAGAACGACATCAGGGCGATCAGCGAAGCATGGCCCTTGTTCTTCTTTGCCATGGCGCCGGCGATGCCCACGCAGAACAGAATCGAGAGGTTGTTGATGATAAACATCAGCGACTGATAGACAACGGCGCCCACAAGCTGGAACGGACCGAAGCCCAGCACGGGGATCATGGCGCAGATGGTCTTGTTGGTCAGAATGATGCCCACGATGAGCAGGATGCCGGCAACCGAGAGATACATCATCGGCTGAACGATCGACTTCGCGAACACCTCCAACGGCGCTTTGAAATTGAACTTCTTTTTTGCGGTCATAGCGGTACTCCCCTTCCTTTTCCGCAAATTAAGACAGATGTGCCCTGGGCAAGACCGTAAGCCTTGCCTTATACCAATCGATGTGTGGGCACGTTATGCCTAGAGACCAGGTTCTCCAAGCAGGTTAACAATGTGGTATGCGAGATAACTCTTCTCGGCATCGGTAACGACAACGTTATAGGTAGACGACAGGTGGGCGGCTATGGCGTCCGCGCACGAGAATGCGCACGGATACGCCGTTTCATCGATTCGGAACAGCGCGTCGCCATTGATTTGCCCGGCCGTGGGGTCAAGCGCCCGCTGTGCGAAAAACTGCAGGTGACGAACGAAGCGTTCGTAAGGCAGCGAGGTGTTATCGAGGGTCGTAGAATAGCGCTCAGAAACAATCGCAAGCACGTCGCGAACAAGCTGGACCGAAACAATCAGACGGTCAGAGCGCTGCGACATGGTGGCGTTGACGATATGCAGCGTAATAAAACCCTGCTCTTCTTCGCTCATCTGGATGCCCATATACTCCTTGATAATCTGCAGCGCACGGCCCGCAAGTGCATACTCCTTGCGATAGAACTGCTGGATCTCGAGCAGCAACGGATTCTCACAGGAGACGCCCTTGCGCTCACGCTCCAAAGCAAGGCTGATATGATCTGCGAGAGCAATGAGAATCTTGTCGTTGATATCAACATTGAGCTCTCGACGGAGCATCTGAACAATGTCCTCGGCAATCACGAGGTTGACGGTGGGGATGGACTCCAAAAGATGTGCCAAGCGGTCAATCGTACGCGAGTCCTGAGAAGTTCCCTCCTGCAACGCGTAGGTCTTTTCGATCGACGCCTCGTCGATGGCATCGCCGGCATGACGGCCAAAGCAGAGGCCTCGGCCGATGACGATGAGCTCGGAGCCATCGTCCGAAGTGACCATTGCGACGTTGTTGTTAAAAACTCGCTTGATAACCACGGTACCCACCACAAGAATTTACTCGGAAAGCCAGACGACAGGCTCTTTAACAGCAACAGGGCCGGAAGCATGCTCACGAAGAGTCGAGTTCTCCGAGCGCTCGCACACGATAACGAAGACCGTGGGATCGAAGCCGGCGGCGCGGACCGCGTCGAAATCGACCTCGACGAGGGGCTGGCCCGCGTCGACATGGTCACCCTGGGCAACAAGCGCATGGAAGCCCTTGCCCTCAAGCTTAACAGTGTCGATTCCGATATGCAGCATCACCTGAGCGGAGCTGTCGTCGGACATGATGCCCAGCGCGTGCTCAGTCGGAAACAGCGCCGCGACGGTGCCGGAAACAGGAGCGCACACCGTTCCCTCTTGGGGAACCACGGCAACGCCATCGCCCACTGCACGGCTGCTAAAAGCGGGGTCATTGGTATTTTCTAGATGAACAAGCTCGCCGGAAACGGGAGCGAGGATTTCGAACTCGGAAGCCGCAGTCGTCTGCTTATCCGAGCCACCCATTAGGCGAGAAAAGAAACCCATGGTGACATGTCCCTTCATAAATATAGCCCAACCAAAATCAATCGAATGCGCCCATTGAGACGCTCGCGATCAAAGACTTTGGTTAGGCCCACGTCCGAGGGGACTCGGTAACCTTCCGCATTTCTTTTACGGGGGTTATTGTAGACAAGCCCAAAGCCGGAACAATCATTATGACCGGCGAACGGTATTTTTTCTCCGATAAACGGTATTTATGCGGTACTTAGGGACGTTCCTTTTCTGCCGGCACTCGGGGACACTCCTCACTCTGGTGCATTGGGGACAGGTTTGTTTGCACCAGGTCGGCGCAGATTAACCTGGACCCATTGCACCAATTTCGTATGCGCTAGATAAAGAGCTCGCATTCCTTCCGCGCGACGCAAACCTTGCTCAGCATCTGGGAAACAGCGGATAGCTTGTTGGGATCAAGCTTACGAGCGCCTCGCGGACATACGGCAATGCAGCGCATGCAGGAGATGCACGCCTCGCCAGCTGCTCGTTTGGGGTCACCCTTGTCGATAGCACAAACGGGGCACGCCGCGGCGCATGCACCGCAGGAGACACAATCCCCTGTTGCCTCGGGTGCCATGCGGTGACCTCCGGCTTGTTTATAAGGACGATTGCCGGGAATAGAGGGCTCGGATGTATCCTCAGCCAACAGCTTTTGCTGAATTTGCTGCGCAAACTCTGCGAGCTGCGCCGCATCCTGCGCATCCGGTCGCCCAGCAGCAAACTGACGAGCAACGGAATGCTCAGCAATAGCAGAAACCGCTGCAACCACCCTAAATCCGGCGCGCTTCGCAACGTCCTCCAGCTCTACGAGCGTGTCCTCAAACGCGCGGTTTCCGTAGACGCACACCAGAACGGTCCGCGCTCCGTTGCCGCGCACCATGCCCAACCGGTCAGCCACCACAGCCGGTATTCTACCGGCATACGCCGGCACAGAGATTACGGCCACGTCGTCCTCAGTCATCGAGACAGCGCTGAAATCTAGCCCGCTATCGGTCAGATCGACGGTAACGGTATTCTTGCCCAGTGCCCCGGCCACAAGGCCAGACACCTTCCGCGTTCCACCCGTCGGACTAAACACAATTTCGAATACGCTCATCGAGGCACCCTCCCCTACGCCTGGCAACGCGTCAAGCCGCTTTCACATCCAGCCAGAGTATACGGCACGTGGGGTCCCCGTTTTGATGCACCAAGCACCCCAATGCACCCACCCTACGCTGTCTGCCTCTTCGTTTTGTATAAATTACGGTACAGATTGTATATATTTACGGGATACCGCTGTGTTCTCCCGAGGTACCCCATCCTGGCCCGTGCAAAAAACGGAGTATTCTGCAACGTGACCACGCCAGCACCGCCGCGGGTGGGCAAAACTGTAGGGCGCCGTATCATTCTAAGTCACGACATGGCGAGAATGACGCGCCCCTGCTCCGGAAAACGGCGAAATTTAACTCAAAACGCTCATAAGGGATATCTGAAGGCCACCGTTGGCAATACCGAATCGTATGCAGCCAACTAGAGCTGCTGAATACTCCAAAAAATGCACGGAGCACCCCATGGGACCCATTGCCGCATGGCAGGAAACAGGCCCACGGCATCCTCTAGATGCATTCCCGAGGAAATCACATTTGAACTAGCGATCGGATACGGCAAACAAAAAGGGCCCCGAGCGTAGTTGCTCGGGGCCCTTGGTTCACCTCACGCTAGCGTGCGATGCGTATGTTACTTGCGCTTGCCGCCGCCGTCACCGGGACGGCGGGAGCTGCTGCCGCGCTTGCCACCACGACTATTGCCATAGCTGCCACGATTATCGCGACCGCCGGCACGGCCGCCGCGGGAGCCGGCCTGGTTGCCGCCACGCCCGCCACGATAGCTGCCACGACGCTCCTCGCGGGTATCGTCGTAGTTGCGCCAATCATCGCGACGATCGCGGCTGGCACGCGGGTCACGACGATCGCGCGACTCGTTAGAACGACCAGCGCCGCCGCGGCCGCCATTGCCGCGAGCACCCTCGCGACGCTCGCCGCCGCGGCTACCGCGCTCTTCAAAGCGCTTGCCGCCACGGGACTCACCGCCACGGGCACCTCGCTCACCGCGGCTCTCGCCGCCGCGATGCTCATCACGGCCACCGCGCTCGTCATCACGACCGGAACGATGGCGGTCGCCCGAACCGCGCTTGCCACCGCGCGAACCGCGGCCCTCGTCCTCGCGCTCGACACGACGACGGCCACCGCGATCCTCATCCTCGCGACGGCGGCGATGCGCCTCGCCCTGGAACTGCTTGGCACGGCGCTCGGCACGGTTACCGCGCGCAGGCTGCTCAGCGGCACCAGCACCGCCGCGCTCCTCGGCAGCCACCTCGCGGGCCACGCTCTCCACAGCCTCGTCCACGCGAGCCTGAACGCCCTCGCGCACGCGGGTCTTGCCACCGCGCTTGGGACGGCTCGGACGCTCGCCGTCGCCACGGCGCTCGTCGCGACCGCGGTTGGAACGACCAGCCACGTCGCCGTAATCGTCGCCGTTGCGCTTGCCGTCGCGACGCGCCTGCTCAAGCTTCTTCTTGCTCTTGGACTTGCCGCGCTTGGTCTTCTTCTTCACCTTAAAGGCGGCAGGATCGCGCTCGGGGTCAACGGCGGGCGGGTTGGGACCCACGTGCAGGTCGCCGGCTTCGTAAATATCGGCCGTCTTGTCCATGAGCTTCTCGATCTCGTAGAACTCGTCGACGTCCTGCTCGGTCACAAACGTGATGGCCCAGCCTAGCTCGCCGGCGCGGCCCGTACGGCCAATACGGTGGATGTAGTCGGTCGGCTCGGCCGGCACGTCAAAGTTCACGACGTAGCGCACGTCGCTAATATCGATGCCGCGGGCGAGCACGTCGGTTGCCACCAGCACGTCGACGGTGCCGTCGCGGAAGGCAGAAAGCGCGCGCTCGCGCTGGGCCTGGCTGCGGTTGCCGTGAATCGCGGCGGCCCTGATGCCCTTGCGCTCCAGACGACGGCAGCAGCTGTCGGCGCGGTGCTTGGTGCGCATAAAGACGATAGTGCGCTCCGGACCCTCCTTCTTGAGGAACTCGGGCAGCAGGTTGTTCTTGGCCTCGATAGACACCGGGAACACAAACTGGTCGACGGTGTCGGCGGTCGACGTGGCGGGCGCGATCTCCACGCGAGCCGGGTCGCTCACCAGGTCGGTGATCTCGCCCACGGCCTCCTCGTCGAGCGTCGCCGAGAACAGCAGCGTCTGGCGCTCGGCCGGCGTCTCGCGCACAATACGACGGACGGCGGGCAAAAAGCCCATGTCGAGCATGCGGTCGGCCTCGTCGAGTACCAGCACTTTTACCTCGCCCAGGTGGCAGGCACCCTGCTCGATCAGATCGACCAGACGGCCCGGCGTTGCAACCAGGATATCGCAGCCGTACTTGAGTGCCGCGGTCTGCGGCTTGTAGCTCACGCCGCCCACGACGGTCACGGCAACATGGCCGGTGACGTCGGCGATCTTGCTCGCGACCTCGTCGATTTGCTGGGCAAGCTCGCGCGTAGGGGTGATGACGAGCATCACGGGGCCGCGGCCGTTGCCCTCGGGCTTTTTAGCACCGCGACGACGGTTGCGGCCGCCGCGCTCGCGCACGGGTTTGGGAGGAGCGATGTGCTCCAGATTGTTCATGGTCGGCAGCAAAAAGGCGGCCGTCTTGCCGGTGCCGGTCTGAGCGGCGGCAAGCAAGTCGCGGCCCTCGAGCACCACGGGAATCGAGCCGGCCTGCACGGGCGTCGGCGCCGTGTAGCCCAGGTTCTCAATAGCACGAAGCATCTCGTCGGAAAGTCCCAGCTCGTCAAAGGCGGGCAGGCTCTCGGTAGCGGACTCGACGGCCTGGGCAGCATTGGCCTCGTCGGCGGCATCGAAGGCAGCCTGGGTCATGGCCTCGCGGGTCTCGTCCAGAATCTCGGCGTCCGTGACGTCAGATACAGAATTACGCATATGTTGTTGTTCCTTATCTGCACGCGCAATGGGCACGGCATGCGACCGCGCGGGCGTGCTTGGTAGTGCGCTAATACATACAAAAACAGGTGCGCACAGAGAGGACGTTGCTCAGCACGCTGGCGATCGCTTTGGCAGCCCTATCACGCGCCGTCCAGACGCAGCAGCTCTAAGCGATGGAGCAGATTCGCCGCGGGTTAGTATACCCGTACTCCGTATGCCCCCACGTAAACCACAGATGACGGGGTGGACGAGGTGGGCCCGGCTGATTGTCTCAATCTGTAACATCTACAGGGCAAATCTTCCTCTACGTGTTACAGATCGAGACAAACGGTCGACACGGTTCAGAAACGTCTCAATCTGTAACAGTTACCGAGTAAAATCGGCCCTAATTGTTATAGATCAAGACAGAGGGGGATTTCCGTCCAGTCCAAACCAAATCTCTCAGTCTTCCTGCAATTTCGAACATGTGGCCTATAATGTTGCTTTGGTTACGCTATATATTGCGCAGCCATTTAATACGTCGCCCACCGGGGGCCATTAATTCCTATCGCCATATTGGCTAGGAAGCAATCAAAGGAGGTATCCGTGGCAGCAGAGACGCCTTGCTCGGTCCTCTATAACGATATTCGCTCGTTCGGCGGTCTTAAACATCTCGAGATCGCCCGAATGCTCATCAATGGAAACTCTTATCTCGGCAGTACCCTGCTCGAGAAATGCTCTTCCAACCGCTCGTATCTCACCCGTTACATCGTCCATCGCAAGCCTGACCAGTGCGCGCCCTCCATCTACAGCGACTTTACCGTCACCACGCTCAACCTTTCCTCGGCAATCTGCAGCAAGCTCGGCGGCGGCGAGTCCGCCTATCGGGCAATCGCCGAGCACTATCGCGGTCCGGCCGCCAACGAAATGATGTCGGCTCTCGCCAGCTACAAGCTGGACAGCCGCCTATATGCAAATGCCCTCAATCGCATCGACAACTTTGACGGCAATGCCGTGCGCGAGAAAAGCACGCTTTACCTTATGCTCTTTGTGGCAACGGGGGCGCTCGCCGATCCCGTTCAGGGCGTGGCCACCGTCGAGCGCTTTTGCGACAGCAAGACGGGCGAGCACTTTGGCACCACCGAAACTACCGTCGGACGTGGCTTTATGAGCAGCCTGGAGCAGCCGCGCACCGTCGCCCCCAACCTCGGTCTGCTCAGAACCCATGCCGACAACTGCGCCGACATGCAAATCCATCCCCTCACACGCGATCCGCGCGGCACCGTAATTGGTTCTTTGCCCAAAACCTCGCCCAGCATCACCGATGTGGGCGCCGACGCATCGCGCGAGCATCTTCGCATTTGGCTTGAGGGTGAGCACTGGTACGCCCAGGGCCTTGGATCGACCAACGGCACGGTACTCGAATCGGGTGCAGGCGACGGCGATATTGTGATTGAACCGCCACGCGACCAACGCGAGCCCGGCGAGATCTATCCCCCAGTGGAAATCGAAAACAGCGACAGGCTCCATCTGGGTCTCTACACGACATTCCTTGTCATTGTGGACTAGCACGGACGGCGATCGGAAGACGGTCGCCGTCCGTCTTTCGTCTTCTACCTTCTGCGTCGTAAACGACAATACTCAGCGGTATACGTGGGCAGTGCGGCTATCATGGTACTTTACCGATATCCGCACTGCTCACGTATACGCGCGGCAACCCATGCCAGACAAAGGAACGCCATGGATACTACCGATAGCGCCTATGGCGACAAACTCATCCGTCTTGACACGTTCGACACCGCCGTGGCGGTCGACCCCAGCGCCGAGGACGAGGCCAAGCGTCGGTTTATGACGCTTATTCTCCAGACGGCCCACCGCAACAACGGCAACATCGGGCACGTGCTGCGCGCGACCAACACGAGCGGCGAGGTCTTTGCCGTCAAGCTACTCAAGGACAACGCCGTCCTTTCCGGCCAAGCCCCCGACCGCTCCGCCGAGCAATCGGCCGCTCACCTGGCCAACACCGCCGCGCTGTTCGAGGAGTACCGTCATCTGTGTACCGTCTCGCACCTGCGCGGATTTCCGCGCGTCTATGGCTACGGTTCATGCGAGGACGACCCGCTCATCCTCATGGAGTGGGTCGAGGGCACCTCACTCAAGCAGGCGCTGCCCCTGCTTCCGCACGACGCCTCGGGCGGGCTGACCACCCAGATGGTCGCCGCCGTCGGAAACGCCGTGCTTCGTGCGCTCTTGATGACCCAAGGCCTCGTGAATCCGGTCATCCATCGCGACCTGTCGCCTGCCAATATCATGTTCCGCACCACTAGCCGAACGCTCGAGCAGCAGATTGCTGATTGTTCCTTTGACCCCTGCCTCATCGACATGGGCTCCGCGACCATGGCTCTCGGCGACGACACGATCACCCGGCGTGCCGACATCTGGCGCTTTGCCACGCCCGCATACGCCGCGCCCGAGATGCTCACGCAGGATATCGAAGGCATCGCGGCCCTTCGCCGTTCGCCGGCAATCGATGTCTATGCGCTTTCGAGCATTCTGTACCAGCTCTACAGCGGTCGCAAACCGTTTGACTTTGAGTCGACGGACGCCGCTGCAACCGGCTCGTTCTATCTCGTAAAGACCAAGACCAAGCCGGCAGCGCTCGAGCCGCGCTGCGAGAGCGATGAAGCGCTCGTCCAAATCATCATGAAGGGTCTCTCAGTCGAGCAGTGCGATCGTCCCACCGAGCAGCAGATGCTCGAGGTGCTCTCGACATACCTCACCGACGCCGAATCCGAGGGCCGCGAGGGCGCAGGCAGTGACGCCGCAATCGACATAGACTCCGGTACGCGCCTTAAGGTCGACGTCGCCGGCGAGCGCGCGCGAGAGATTCTGGTGCAGGCCCGGCACGATGCCATGACCCGCCGCCGGTTTATTATCGGTGGCGTCGTTGCAGTCGTTGCGGGGCTCAGCGTCGTTGGCGCGGCAACCCATGGCTTTGGCATCCCCGACCACCTGGACGGCATCCGCGGTACGCTTGACGACTACGCCTGGGATCAGCTGCAGGAGATTTCGCTCAAGATTAAGGCCGCCGAGACCCGTAGCGAGGCACGCGAGATTGCCCAGCGCTATCACCTGCTCGATGCCGATGGGCGTATCCCCTATCCGTGTACCAAGCGTGTCACGCTCACCAACGGGCTGCAGGTTGGCGCGCAGCTTGTGGGCATCCGCCACGATGAACTTCTGGACGGGACGGGCAAGGCCGGACTGACGTTTTTGTTCGATGCGGGTATTGCCGAGCGCAACGCTGCGGCTGAACCGCCGAGCGCCGGCTGGGCAGATTGCGAGCTGCGGGAATGGCTCAACGGCGACGGCCTTAAGCTGCTGCCCAACGAGTTGCGCGCACTCATTAAAGGGGTCAAGAAGGTCTCGAACAATGTGGGCGCCGCCAACAGTGCATCGTGTCTGAGCGAGTTGCCCGCAACCCTTTGGCTGCCCGCCATGGTCGAGCTGTGCGGTACGCAACCGCCCGATTCGTTTGCCAAGGACTATCACTACCTGGCAGACATCTACAACGGCGAGGGCAAGGAGTATCAGCTCTTCCGCGAGCTCAAGGTGAGCCCGTATTCCACGAACGAGACGATGGTCCGCCAGTGGAAGGGCAAGGACACCTGCTGGTGGGAGCGCACGGTGAGCCCCGACTCATCGGAGACCGAAGGCACGCTCTATTTGAATCGCGTTGGACACGACGGCGACGTCTTTACGTACGCAACGCCTGCGGACAAGCCAAACAAACGAACCTGTGTGATCCCCGGATTCTGTATCTAGAGAGCGGGCGTCTTGCCGTGACGGGACCCCTCCCCGGCAATTGTCTCGATCTGTAACACTAGCTCGGCAGATACAGGTCTAGATGTTACAGAACGAGACAAACCCCAACCCCGCGAGACAACATCTCAATCTGTAACATCTAGCAGGCAAAACGGTCCTCAGATGTTACAGATTGAGATGATTGGTTGGGACGGTCCATCGGCCAACCAACCACCCTCATCTGTAATGAAAAGTCATACATTCCAACTATTACTAGACACCCCCAGGGGGTATGGGTATATAGTATCGGATGGTTAACATTTCCGACACTACGTCACAGAAAGGAGAAGCCATGGCTCAAGATAAGTTCGACGTGGGCGGCATGACGTGCGCCGCCTGCCAGGCGCATGTGGACCGCGCCGTGAGCAAGCTCGACGGCGTCCAAAGCGTCGCGGTCAACCTGCTTGCCGGCTCCATGCTGGTCGACTACGACCCCGCGCAGGTCACCCCCGATGACATCTGCACCGCCGTCGATCGCGCGGGCTACTCGGCCTCACCCGTCGACGCGGGCACCGGTGCCGCCGGCTCAAACGGCAGTGCGCAAGCCAGGTCCGGCGCCGCCCATATGGAGTCGCCCACCAAAAAGCTGGAGGCCGCCGCCTCCGCCATGCGCACCCGCCTCATCATCTCGATCATCTTCCTCATCCCGCTGTTCTACATAGGCATGGGGCACATGCTCGGTTGGCCACTGCCCGGCGTCTTCACCGACCACACCCACAGCATGACGCTCGCGCTCACCGAGCTCGTCCTGCTCATCCCCATCGTCTACGTCAACGACGCGTACTTTATCAACGGGTTTAAATCACTCGCGCACGGCGCGCCCACCATGGACGCCCTCATCGCCGTCGGCGCCACCGCGTCCATCGCCTGGTCGCTCTACGCCATGTTTATCATGGCCGACCAGCTGGCCGCGGGCCAGGTCCACGAGGCCATGATGACGGGCATGGACAATCTGTATTTTGAGAGCGCCGGCACGATCCTGTCGCTGGTCACCGTGGGCAAATACCTCGAGACGCGCAGCAAGTCCAAGACCGGCGGCGCCATCGAGGCGCTCATCGACCTGGCGCCCAAGACCGCGACCATCGTGGCCGACGACGGCACCGAGACCGCTGTGGACGTCGACGCCATCCTTCCCGGCCAGGTGCTGCGTGTGCGCCCCGGCGAGTCCATCCCTGTCGACGGCGTCGTACTCGAGGGCGCTTCGGCCGTGGACGAAAGTGCGCTGACCGGCGAGTCTATCCCCGTGGAGAAGACCGCCGGCGACACCGTCAACGCCGCCACCGTCAACCGCACCGGATCGTTTACCTTCCGCGCTACGCGTGTGGGCGCCGACACGTCGCTCGCCAAGATTATCCAGCTCGTCGAGGACGCCAACGCCACCAAGGCGCCCATCGCCCGCATGGCCGACAAGGTCGCCGGCGTGTTCGTGCCCGTGGTGTTTGTAATCTCTGCCGTAACTTTTGTGGCGTGGATGGTGCTGACCGGAAGCATCAACGAAGCGCTCACCTCCGCCGTGGCCGTGCTGGTAATCAGCTGCCCGTGCGCGCTGGGCCTGGCCACGCCCGTCGCCATTATGGTCGGCACCGGCAAGGGCGCCGAGATGGGCATTCTGTTCAAGAGCGCCGAGGCGTTGGAGAACCTGCGCAGCGTGGGCACCGTGGTGCTCGATAAGACGGGCACAGTCACCCGCGGCAAGCCTGCCGTGACCGACATTGTGGTTGCCGCGCGCGCCGACGGCTCGCCCACTATGAGTGAAAAGGCGTTACTGAAACTCGCTGCCGCGTTGGAGCGCTCGAGCGAGCACCCGCTGGCCGAGGCGATTATGGCCGAGTGCGAGACGCGCGGAATTGTCGCGCGCACGGTCGAGGACTTTGCCGCCGTGCCTGGTCGTGGCGTTACGGCGCGCGAGGGGCAAAACGCCATTGCCGCCGGCAATATGCGCCTGATGAACGAGCTGGGCGTTACCGTGCCCGCGGGTCTTGCCGAACAGCTCGCCGCCGAGAGCAAGACACCGCTGTTCTTTGCCAAGAACAGCGAGCTTGTCGGTACCATCGCCGTGGCGGATGAGGTCAAAGAGACGAGCGCCGAGGCCATCGCCGCACTGCGCTCGCTTGGCGTCGACGTGCGCATGCTCACCGGCGACAACCGCGTGACGGCCGTGGCCATCGCCCGCCGCGTGGGGCTGAGCAGCGAACAGGTCATCGCCGACGTCCTCCCTGCCGACAAGGAGCGCCACGTCCGCGAGCTGCAGGATGTGGGCGGCAAGGTCGCCATGGTAGGCGACGGCATCAACGACTCCCCCGCCCTGGCGCGCGCCGACGTGGGCCTTGCTATCGGCACCGGCGCCGACATCGCCAAGGAGGGCGCCGACGTGGTACTCATGCGCAGCGACCTCATGGACGTCACCCGTGCCATCGAGCTGTCGCGCGCCACAATTCGCAACATCAAGCAGGACCTGTTCTGGGCGCTGTTCTACAACGGCATCGGCATTCCGCTGGCGGCGGGCGTGTTCTTCCCCCTCACCGGTTGGCAACTCTCGCCGATGTTTGGCGCCGCCGCCATGAGCCTGTCGAGCGTGTGCGTCGTAAGCAACGCTCTGCGCTTAAAATCCTTTAAGCCAAAAGTGGCAAAATAAGCTCACCATTAAGTCCATTTAGAACGGGTTTTCCAGGTGCCCGAGATTGACCTGAAAGAGGAGCGACGCGTACTTTGGTACGCGAGCGACGGCTTGAAGGTCAAGGTCGGGTGCCTGGGAAAGCCGACACAACAGAGAGGAATACCCATGCGTTACACAATCAAGACTTCCGGCCTTATGTGCGGCCATTGCGATGCCACCGTCGAGACCGCGCTGCTCAACGTGGTCGGCGTGACCGATGCCGACGCCGATCACGAGACCCAGACTGTCCAGGTGGAGTGCGCCGACACCGTGACCGCCGAGCAGCTCGCCGCCGCCGTCGAGGGCGCCGGCGAGAAGTTCCACGCCCTTTCGGTGACCGCCGCGTAGCAGACGCCGCCCACTCAATCCTCAGAAGTTGCGGTGAAATACGGACTGTTGAGCCGCCCTAGGCCTTTAAACAGTCCGTATTTCACCGCAACTGACGGGGGCATCCGGAAAATCGACCAGAAACGAGGACCCGCCATGATGGCAGACCATAAATCGGTGACCCGCATGCTCAAGACGGCACGCGGCCAGATCGACGGCATCTTGCGGATGGTCGAGGAGGACCGCTACTGCGTCGATATTTCCACGCAGCTCATGGCCACACAGGCGCTCCTCGCGCGCATTAACGCCGATGTGCTCAAGGCTCACATTGAGGGTTGCGTGACCTCGGCAATTGAATCAGGCGACGAAGACCTCAAAGCCGCCAAGCTCGCCGAGATCGAACGTGTCGTCGACAAGCTCTCCAAGTAATTGGGGCATTGGGGACAGACTTCTTTGCACCGTCTTGGTGTTCCGGGGACAGGTATGTTTGCACCACCTTGGTGTTCCGGGGACAGGTATGTTTGCACCACCTTGGTGCAGATTAACCTGTCCCCCTTGCTCTAAATCGGGTATAAAAGCGTGCAGTATATCGAACGAAAGGCAATTTGCATGAATGACTTTATGAAGGGTCGCAATGGCGCCGACGAGCTCACCATCGTGATGGGTTTTGTCGGCATCGTCATCGCAATGATCGGATCGATGGCCCGCATCCAGTGGCTCAGCTGGATTGCCATCGCCGTCATCGTGATTGGCGTGCTGCGCGGCCTGTCCAAAAATACCGATGCACGTCGCAAGGAGAACGAGGCCTTTGTCGCTGCGACCGCCAATGTCCCCGGCTTGGGCAAGTTCGTCGCCAGCTTGGGTGGCGGCGCTGCAGCGGCCAGCACCTCACGCGCGGCCGGCACCAGCAAGGAGGACTTTGAGCGTGCCAAACGCACGGCTAAGAAGATGTGGAAGGGCCGCAAGACCACGGCATACCTCAAGTGCCCCAACTGTGGCCAGATGCTCTCCGTCCCCAAGGGCAAAGGCAAGATCCGCGTCACCTGCCCCAAGTGCCACGCCAAGATGGAAACGCGCTCCTAGCGCCCGCACGCGGGACAAATAAATCAGGTTTGTTTGTCCCAAATCTTAAGTATTTGTTCGATAAAAAAGCCGAGGCCTCGTGTTGAGACCTCGGCTTTTTGTATGCGGCAACGGAGCTGTCCCTTTGTCTCGTCTACGCCACGCCGTCGCGGGCCAGCTCCTCGGCAAGCGCTTCGGCTGGCATGGCCATAATCGCGTCGAGCTCGGCGTCCACCTCGGGAATACGCTTCACCTTGAGCTTGCGCACCAAATCGCCACGGCACATCACGTGCGTCGGCTCACGCAGTGCGCACAGGTCATCGAGCGGGTTCTTGCGCGTCACCAAGATATCGGCGGCCTTGCCGCACTCGATTGTGCCAGTCTCGCCGTCCAGCCCCAGCAGCTCGGCGTTGACTTGCGTAGCCGTATGCAGTGCGAAGGCGTTGCTCACGCCGACATGCTTGGCAAAATAGGCCACCTCACGCCACATGTCGTACTGCGTCACGAACGGGCAGCTCGAGTCCGTGCCCAGGCCCACCTTAACGCCAGCTTCCAGTGCGGCACGGGCGCTCTCGATAATGCCCGAGCACACGATGTCGCCGTTCTTCTTTTGCGTATCGGTCGAATGGGTCTTTTTCGGGTCGAGCAATACAAACGGCAGCGCCGGGCTGATAGTGCAGGTAACGCTGGGCGCGCGATCCTCAAGCTGCGTGCCCGCGGCGCCGCGGTACAGTTCCAAGATCTCAGGAGTCATCGGGGCACCGTGCTCGATCGTGTCAACGCCGGCCTCAAGCGCGGCCTTCACGCCTTCGGTGCTCTCGACATGGGCCATAACCGGCAGGCCCACCTCGTGCGCAGCCTTGCACGCCGCCGCGGCAACCTCCACCGGCATACGCAGCACGCCCGGCTCGCCCACCTCGGTCGCGTCGAACACGCCGCCCGTTACGAACAGCTTAATGACGTCGGCACCGCGCGCATACAGGTCGCGCACCTGTTCGGCTGCCTCGGCGGGACTGTTTGCCACCTGGGCGAACAAGCCCGCACCATGGCCGCCCGGAACCGTGACGCCCGTTCCCGGCGCCACCAGGCGAGGACCTTGATACTTGCCGGCATCGATAGCATCGCGCACGGCCAGATCGGCAAACAGTGGGTCGCCCGCGCCGCGCACCGTGGTCACGCCGCTTGCCAGTTGTTGTTGGGCGCTGCCCTTAAGAATATGGCGCACGATGGCGCGCCCCACGGGGTTATCGAGCTTCTTCATCAACGCACCCGCATCGCCCGCCGAAACCGGCTTGCCCGAACCGCACAGGTGCACGTGCATATTGATGAGACCGGGCATGAGATACGCACCACCCAGGTCGATAACCTCGGCACCCGCGGGCGCCTGCGCCACAGCACTCGGCCCCATCCAGGTGATGACGCCGCGCTCAACAGTCACGGCCATATCGGGTTGCGGCTCCATATGTTCCGAACCATCCAGGACGGTCGCATTGATAAACAACGTGGAACGATCGGCAGACGCCATATCGAGCTCCTCCCTCACGATTAACTTGAACATTTGTCCATTATCACCTAATGCAGCGACCTAAAGTCGAGCATATCGGTTAACGGAGGGAAGAGGGGATGTGGGGGACGGAATACGTTGCAGTCCCACCCCAGCGACACCAGGGAAATGTCTCGATCTGTAACAGTTACGGGCCCAAACAGCCGCCAAACGTTACAGATTGAGACAAAGTCAGGGCAGCAGAGCGACACCAGTAACATCCCCTACTCCCACTCCTGCTCGTAGATGTTGAGCGACTTTACGTACCGCCCCTGGGCGCCCATGATGTCGCGGACCAGACGCAAGAAGAAACTGATGCACGAGGTGTCAAAGCCATCCTGCAGGTCCTCCGGATGCACCGCACCAGGCCCATCGACCGCCGTGTCACTCAGGCGTGCGATGTCATACAGATAGAGTTGTCCCGCCGTCAGCCAGACATCGTCGACGCAGGCGAGGCGCACCGCAATCGCGCCGTCGCTCCAATGCTCCTTTTGCACGATATGCGGGTCGTAGACATCAAAGCGACGGTCGGTGCGCGTATCCTTCAGCGCAACCATGCCGTTCGCAGGATCCTTGTCCAAAATGCCAAAGCGCGAGAAATACTGTGTGTCGCGCACCTGCTCGAGCCGCTTGAGCGAGGCAGGCGAAAGCGATGCCGGCGGCTCATCAACATACAGCTCGAGCAGCGTCTTGCCATGGCGATAGGGGCGCTCAAAGAGCAGCCAATCGGTAAATGCCATGTTGTAGGCCATGATTTCGTTTTGCGAAGGCTCGGTGCAATAGCCGAGCCACGGGTCGACAATGATCTCGAACTGCTCGCGCGCCGGCTCCAAAAACTGAAACTTCCGCAGCATCCAAAAATGGGCCATGTCGGCAATATCGTTGCCGACGGCTTCGGCCAGATGCGCTCGGTCTAAAACGTGGTCAGTCACGGCATCCTCCTCAAACTGATGAACCTCAATTTGAGCTTACGAGGAGGGTGGGCAGCCACTGTCAGCACGGACAAAATAGGCCTCCGGCTGCAAAACAACTGCTGACCAAACACTTGACGGGATGCTTGACCGAAAATGCGCACCGCAACAAAACCGCAGGTAAACATAGACGGCCAACCCGCCCTTTTGAGCCAAGCGCCCCCCGGCCACCACAGAAACAGCAGAGCACCACAGCTCAAGAAGACGCCGAATGGACACTCGCGCGTCGACAAACGGACAAATCGGTCGCAAACCCGCAAGGAGTGTCCCCGAATGCCGGCACATAAGGAACGTCCCCAGCTGCCGGCACTTGGGGACGTTTCTTTTGGGCCGGCCGTTGGGGACAGCCCTTGACGATTCAGCTGTGGACAGCCGCCTTACAGCTCCAGCGCCTCGGCGACTTCGGCAGCGCAGGCCAGGGCGTCGGCCATAGCGTTCACCACGAGTGAGCTGCCGTTACGAGCGTCACCGGCAACATACACCGGCGCGGCATCCGCGGCGACGCCGTCGACACGCGCAGCAAGATGCGAGCCCTCGGCGGCCATCACAGGCAGTGGACGACCAGCAGTGGCAACGGGCACGCCAACGGCGTCGAACACACTGTGCTCCGGGCCCGTAAAGCCGCAGGCGATGAGCACCAGCTGCGCCGGTACCTCGTGCTCGGAGCCCGCGATGCGCTCGGGCTTGCCAGCTGACCAATCCAGATCGACCACGCGCAGGCCCGCGGCCGCGCCCTTCTTGTCCAGCAGCACCTCGAGCGTATCCACGCCCCAAGCGCGCATCTCGCCGCCCATGGCAGCGATGGCCTCCTGCTGGCCGTAATCGGTCTTCTTCACGTTGGGCCACTGCGGCCAGGGATTGCTCGCCGCGCGCGCATCAGGCGCCGCCGGCAAGAACTCAAACTGGCGCACGCTGCACGCACCCTGACGTACCGCGGTGCCCACGCAGTCGTTACCGGTATCGCCGCCGCCAATGACCACGACGTCCAGGCCGCGTGCATCGACGACAGGCTCGCCGCCATCGAGCACCGAGACGGTCGAAGCCGTCAGGTAGTCCACGGCATACACCACGCCGGGCGCATCGATGTTCGCAGCAGAAAGCCCACGCGGGGCACGAGCACCGGCAGCCACCACAACGGCGTCAAAGCCATTGAGCTTGGCCGCCACCGCAGGGTTCGTAACGTCAGCACCCAGCTCGAACACAATGCCCAGCTCGCGCATGAGCGCCACGCGACGCTCGACCACGGACTTCTCGAGCTTCATGTTGGGAATGCCGTACATGAGCAGACCGCCCGGGCGGTCGTCGCGCTCAAACACCGTCACGCGGGCACCGCGACGCGCAAGCTCCCATGCTGCCACCAGACCAGCAGGACCGGAGCCCACCACGGCAACCGTGGGTGCGCCCTCCCCCGCCGGCTCAAAGCGGCGCGGACCGCCATTTGCCCACTCATGGTCGCTGATCGCGCGCTCGTTGTCGTGAATCGTCGTGGGCTGGCCGTCGACCGAGCCCAGGTTGCACGCGGCCTCGCACAGCGCGGGGCACACGCGACTCGTGAACTCGGGCATGGGCGAAGTGAGCGACAGGCGCTCGGCAGCCTCATCCCAGCGGCCGCGGTACACCAGCTCATTCCACTCGGGAATCAGGTTGTGCAGCGGGCAGCCGTTTGGGCGTGCCTTGCCAAAGCTCGCGCCCATCTGACAAAACGCCACACCGCACATCATGCAGCGACTCGCCTGGGCACGGCGCGCATCGTCGTCGAGCTCAACGTACAGCGGATCGAAATCGCGGCTGCGCTCCTCCACGGGGCGAAGCTCGTGGGTCACGCGATCGATATCAAGAAAAGCACCGGGCTTACCCATGGCACTTACGCCTCCTTCTTGGTCGAAGCAACAGAGCTGGCGGTGGCGGGCGCAGCGCCAGCGACACCACCCGCCACATCAAAGCGAGCGGCATCGGCGGCGTCGGCGCGACCGGTCACAATGTCAAACGCCAACTCCTCGGCCTGCGCATGCGTCTTGCCGACGGCCTCGGCGGCGGCGACAATCGCCAGCACGCGCTCGTACTCGGTCGGAATGACCTTCACAAAGTGCTTGCTCATCGAGTCGAAGCTGTAGAGCAGCTTGATGCCGCGCGGGCTCTGCGTCGCGTCCACGTGCTCTTGGATGAGCTCGCGAATCTGCGCCAGCTCGCCGGCCGTCGGGGCTTTAAGCTCAACGCTCTCGTGGTTCACACGGGCATCGAGCGTGCCGTACTGGTCAAAGACATAGGCCACGCCACCCGTCATGCCGGCGGCGAAGTTCTGCCCGACCTCGCCCAGGATGAGCGCTAGACCACCCGTCATGTACTCGCAGCCATGGTTGCCGCAGCCCTCGACCACCACCGTGGCACCGGAGTTGCGTACGCCAAAGCGCTGGCCTGCCAGGCCGTTAATGAAGCCGCGGCCGCTCGTGGCGCCAAAGAACGCAACGTTGCCCACGATGATGTTCTCATCGAACTTGTAGGTCGCATGCGGGTTGGGGCGCACCGACACCTCGCCGCCCGAAAGGCCCTTGCCAAAGTAGTCGTTGGCGTCGCCGCACACGTTGAGCGTAATGCCGCGCGGCAGGAAGGCGCCAAAGCTCTGACCGGCCGAACCGTCGCAATCGATAGTGATGGAGCCGGCGGGCAGGCCCTCGGGATGCGCCTTGGTCACCGCGTTGCCCAAGATGGTGCCCACGCAGCGGTTGACGTTGGCGATATCGGCGCGGAAGCGAATCGGACGCAGGTGCGCACGGGCATCGGCCGTATAGGGCACAAACAACGTGGAGTCGAGCGTCTTGTCGAGCTCGCTGTCCGCAGCCATCTGGGGCAGGAAGTGACGGCCGTCGGCACCCGGGATGTGGGCACCAAACTCACAGGTCGCGCTCGCCAGCACGGGCGATAGATCGAGCAGGTTAGCCTTGCGGTTGCCCGGGACCTCAATCTGGCGCAAGCACTCGGGATGGCCGACCATCTCGTCGACGGTGCGGAAGCCCAGGCTCGCCATGACCTCGCGCAGCTGCTCGGCAACAAAGAGCATAAAGTGCTCAACGTGCTCGGGCTTGCCGCGGAAGCCGCGACGCAGGCGGCAGTTTTGCGTAGCGATGCCGGCCGGGCAGGTATCCTGCTGGCAGTCGCGCTGCATGAGGCAGCCCATGGAGATGAGCGGCATGGTCGCAAAGCCAAACTCCTCGGCGCCCAACAGGCAGGCGACAGCAACATCGGTGCCGTCCATGAGCTTGCCGTCGGCCTCGAGCACCACGCGCGAGCGCAGGCCGTTTTGCAGCAGCGTCTGCTGGGCCTCGGCAAGGCCAAGCTCCAGCGGCAGACCGGCGTGCCAGATCGAATCGCGCGCCGCGGCACCGGAGCCGCCGTTGTGGCCGCTGATCAAGATCTTGTCGGCAGCGCCCTTGGCCACACCGGTGGCGATGGTGCCGACACCGGCCTCGCTGACCAGCTTGACCGACACGCGTGCGCCGGGGTTGGCGTTCTTAAGGTCAAAGATCAGCTCTGCCAGGTCCTCGATAGAGTAAATATCGTGGTGCGGCGGGGGCGAGATCAGGCCGATGCCGGGCGTGGACTGACGGACCTCGGCGATCCAGGGGTAGACCTTCTTGCCGGGCAGGTGGCCGCCCTCGCCGGGCTTGGCGCCCTGGGCCATCTTGATCTGAATCTCGAAGGCGCTGCACAGGTAGCGGCTCGTCACGCCAAAGCGCGCGCTTGCCACCTGCTTGATGGCGGAGTTCTTGGAGTCACCGTTGGCCAGCGGGGTCTCGCGACGCGAATCCTCGCCGCCCTCGCCCGAGTTGGAACGACCGTGCAGGCGGTTCATGGCGATGGCCATGCACTCGTGTGCTTCTTTGCTGATGGAACCGTACGACATGGCGCCGGTGTTAAAGCGGCGGACGATGTTGAGCGCGGGCTCCACCTCGTCGAGTGCCACCGGAGTGCGGCCGCTGGCATCAAAGTCCAGCAAGTCGCGCAGACGCACGGCACGGCCGGTGCGGTGCAGGCGAGCGCTGTACTCCTTAAAGGTGTCGTAGCTGTCCTCGCGGCAGGCGGTCTGCAGCAAGTAGACAGTCTGCGGATCGATGAGGTGATCCTCGCCGCCGAGCGGGCGCCACTTGGTCAGGCCCAACGTGGGCAGCTGATCGGGAGCCGGGCTCTTAAGGATAGCGAGTGCGGCGTCGTAGCGCTCGTTTTGCTCGCGCTCAACGTCCTCGACACCCATACCGCCCACACGGCTCACCGTGCCGGCGAAGTACGCGTTGACGAACTCCGGAGTGAAGCCCACGGCCTCGAAGATCTGCGCCGAATGGTAGCTCTGCACCGTGGAGATGCCCATCTTGGACATGATGGAGACGATGCCGGCGGTCGCAGCCTTGTTGTAGTTGGCGATGCCCTGCTCGGCCGTCACGTCCAGGTCGCCGCGTGCCGCCAGATCGCGGATGCACACATGTGCGTTGTACGGATAGATGCCGCTCGCGGAGTAGCCCACCAGTGCCGCAAAGTCGTGCGGGGATACAGCGTCGCCGCACTCCACCACGATGTCGGCAAAGGTACGCACGCCGGCGCGGATCAGGTGGTTGTGCACGCAGCCCACGGCGAGCAGTGACGGTACGGGCACCTCGCCCGCAGCGGCACGATCGCTCAACACCACGATGTTCACGCCGTCGCGGACCGCGGCCTCAACGTCCTCTGCAAGCTGCTTGAGCGCAGCCTGCAGCGCACCCTCGCCGGCATCGCGGCGGTAGACGGCACGGAAACGGCGGGTCTTAAAGCCCACGCGGTCGATGGCGCAGATACGCTCGAACTCCTCCTCGCTCAGCAGCGGACGCTCCAGGCGCACCAGCTGACAGGCCGTACGGGAGTCCTCGAGCAGGTTGCCGTGGTTGCCCAGGTAGAGCGTGGTCGAGGTGACCATATGCTCGCGAAGAGCATCGATGGGCGGATTCGTGACCTGAGCGAACAGCTGATAGAAGTAGTCAAAGAACGAACGCGTCTTCTTGGACAGGCAGGCCAGCGGCGCATCGATACCCATCGAGGCGAGCGGCGCCTTGCCCTGCTGGGCCATGGGACGCACGACCTCGTCAACATCATCCCAGTGATACCCGAGCTTGGCCATGCACACGGCGGCGGGCACCTCGGCATCCTCGGCGGGCGCGGGCGCGGCGGGCTCATCGAGCGCGTCGACGGTCAGCGTCTCCTCGGCGATCCAATCACGGTAGGGCTTTTCCTTGGCATAGCGGGCGCGCAGCTCGTCGTTGTAGATGACGCGGCCGCGGGCAAAATCGACCTCGAGCATCTGGCCCGGTCCCAGGCAGCCGCTCGTCAGGATGTTCTCGGGGCTCACCTCGATGGTGCCCACCTCGCTCGCCAGCATAAAGCGGCCGTCGCGCGTCACATAGTAGCGGGCGGGGCGTAGGCCATTACGGTCGAGGGCGGCACCCAGGGTACGGCCGTCGGTAAAGGCGATAGCGGCAGGACCGTCCCACGGCTCCATGAGCATGGACTGGTAGGCGTCGTAGGCGCGGCGCTCCTCACTCAGGCTATCGTTGTGGTCCCACGGCTCGGGCAGCAACATGGACGCGGCACGCGTGAGCGGACGACCGTTCATGACCAAAAACTCAAGCACGTTGTCCAGAATCGCGGAATCGGAGCCCTCGCGGTTGATGATGGGCATCACGCGCTCAAGATCATGCTGCAGCACGGGGCTGTACAGGTTGGGCTCGCGGGCGCGGATCCAGTTGACGTTGCCCTTGAGGGTGTTGATCTCGCCGTTATGGATGATAAAACGGTTGGGGTGCGCGCGTTCCCAGCTGGGCGTGGTGTTGGTGGAGTAGCGCGAGTGGACGAGCGCCACGGCCGTCTTGACGGCGGCGTCGTTGAGATCGATGAAGAAGCGGCGCATCTGCGTGGCGACCAGCATGCCCTTGTACACGATGGTGCGCGAGCTCATGGAGCACACGTAGAAGATCTTGTCGCGCAGGGCAAACTCGGCGTCGGCCTTTTTCTCGATGGTGCGGCGGCACACGTATAGGCGGCGCTCAAAGGCATCACCGGCGGGTGTGTCGTCCGGACGGCCCAGGAAGGCCTGCAGGATGGTAGGCATGCAGGCGCGGGCCGTCTCGCCCAGGTCGTGCGGGTCGACCGGCACCTCACGCCAAAAGAGCAGCGGAACGCCGGCTTCGGCGCAGCCCTCCTCAAACACGCGACGGGCATCCTCTACGCCCTTGCCGTCCTGCGGGAAGAACAGCATGGCCACGCCATAGTCGCCCTCTGCCGGCAGAATCTGGCCGCACTTTTGAGCCTCTTTGCGGAAAAAGTGATGCGGAACCTGGAACAGGATGCCGGCGCCGTCGCCGGTGTTCTTCTCGAGTCCCGTACCGCCGCGGTGCTCCAAGTTGACCAGAATGGACAGCGCGTCGTCCAGAATCTGGTGATGGCGCTCACCGTTGATATCGGCAAGCGCGCCGATGCCACACGCATCGTGATCGAATTCGGGGCGATAAAGGCCCTGCTGCTGAGCGGAATCTGCCTGCATCGCGATCCTCCCCTAGATATTAGACAGTCAGTTGAATAGGCATACTAGGAGCATCGCCGGCCCGTTGTGTTTCCCGCCCGTTTCGAAACAATCGCGTAACGCACGCCCTACGAGTGGACACCGCCGACCTCAAGACGACAACAAGGGCCCCAAGTTCGACCTGTAAACTCACCGCTTCAAACATCTCAATCTGTAACAGGAAGACCCAATTTTGGCGCTTAGATGTTACAGATTGAGATTTTCTGCAGGACAGTTTTGGTTTATCTCAATCTGTAACACGAAGGGCCGGTTTTTGCAGCTAACTGTTACAGATCGAGATTTTCCATAGGACCATTTCTTCCTGTCTTGATCTGTAACACCTAGACCCAATTTCCATCCTTAGTTGTTACGGATCAAGACATTTCGGCAATCCCCTTTCACCGTCCCATTCAAATACAACAATTTTGTTAGTCTTGGTTAACTTTTTAGCATAAAACGGGTATCCTTTGCGGCGTCAAGCAAACGGCACGCAGGAGCTCACCATGCTCAACCATCTCAAACAACACTTTGGCTCCCGGCGCACCGGTGGTCACGGAGGCCTAGACATTGCGCGGCATGTCGGCCCCGGGCTGCTCGTGACCGTCGGCTTTATCGACCCGGGCAACTGGGCCTCCAATATGGCCGCGGGCTCGCAGTTTGGCTACGCACTGCTGTGGATCGTCACGCTGTCCACAATTATGCTCATTGTGCTGCAGCACAACGCGGCACACCTGGGTATCGCCACGGGCGCCTGTCTTGCCGAGGCCACGACACGTTACCTTCCCCGCTTCGTTGGGCGCACGGTGCTTGCCAGCGCCTATCTCGCGACCATCGCCACCGCCATGGCCGAAGTCCTGGGCGGTGCGATCGCGCTCCAGATGCTCTTTGGGCTGCCCGTGCGCGCGGGCTGCGTCATCGTGGCGACAGTATCGATGGCGATGCTCATGACGAACTCCTACAAGCGTGCAGAGCGATGGATCATCGCCTTCGTAGGCGTGGTAGGACTCTCGTTTTTGGCCGAGCTCACGCTAGTCAAGGTCGACTGGCCGATGGCCGCCGCAAGCTGGATCACACCCAGTATGCCCACCGGCTCGGCCGCGATTATCGTAAGTGTCCTAGGCGCGGTCGTTATGCCCCACAACCTCTTCCTGCACTCCGAAGTCATCCAATCCATGCACTTTGAAGGCCAAGGCGAGCAGGTTATCGAAGAACGCCTGCGCTACGAGCTCTTCGACACGCTCTTTTCGATGGGCGTGGGCTGGGCAATCAACTCGGCCATGGTCATCCTGGCCGCAACGACCTTCTTTGCGCACGGCATTGTCGTAGACGACCTCGCCGTCGCAGCGGCCACGCTCTCCCCCATCTTGGGCCCGGCGAGCTCGACCATCTTTGCGGTGGCGCTGCTGTTTGCGGGCCTATCGAGCAGCGTGACGGCGGGCATGGCGGCGGGCACCATCACCGCGGGCATGTTCGACGAGGAATACGACATCCACGACCGACATTCCTCGATTGGAGTGACGACCTGTTTCGTCGGCGCAGTGGCGGCGTGCCTGGTCGTCCCGAATCCTTTTGAGGGTCTCATTTGGAGCCAGGCGCTGCTGTCGCTTCAGCTACCGATTACGGTCTTTGTGCTCATACGGCTCACCAGCTCACGCCGCGTCATGGGCAAATACGCCAACTCGCGCCCGCTCAACGCGTTGCTCGTAGGGATCGGTGCCATCGTGACGATTCTCGACATCGTGCTGCTAACGGGAATGTAATTGAGATGGCGTGACTGTCCAGATATAACGTCTTAATCTGTAACACGTGAGACCGTTTTAAACCGTCAGATAAATCAAAAGGGTCCCAGCCGGAATATCCAGCCGGGACCCTTGGACAGAGCTCTGTATGGCTAATCGCCGTGTGTCTACGAGTTACTCCTCGACGAGCTCAAACTCATCGGGGCCGACGCCGCAGACCGGGCACACGTAGTCCTCGGGCAGCTCGGGCGTGTCGACCTCAACCTCGTAACCGCAAACGGTGCACACAAACTTATACGTCTTCTTCTCCTCAGCCATGATGTTCTCCTCTCGAACGTGACTGCTGGTGTACTTACTTATTAGTATATATTCTCAATAACATAATGCAAGTATTTTTAGAACATTTCTAGCCTTGATACGACGAGGCTTTGGGCGGCGTCTTGCCCTTTAGCACCTTGTGATAGTAGTCGTACGTCAGCGGCGTCTCGTCGCTCAGGCGCTCGGCATCCTCGACCTCGCCAATAAACAGCAGATGCGTGCCCACATCCACAGTGTCGATCAAACGGCAGCTAAACAGGGCCGCCGCGTGCTCAGGCACATAGGGCATGCCCAGAGCCGTCTCGCGGGTCTCGTATTTGGCAAACTTGTCATAATCGCTGCTGGTGCGGAACCCAAAGTTACCGATATAGAGCATGTCGGCAGTCTGATCGATCACGGTCAGCGCGAACGCTTTGGCCGATGCGATGACGCCCGAGGTGACATTGTCCTTGTTCACGGCAACCGAAATACGCGGCGGCATGGACGTCACCTGCACCGCAGTGTTGATGACGCAGCCGGCGCGCAACCCGTCTGCCGCAGCGCTCACCACGTACAGACCGCTCGGCATGGTAAAGAACGCAGTTTTGTCCATAACGATCACTCCCCTAGCTCGGGTTGGAACCTCATGAATGTATGTACCCACAAAAAAGGCGGCACCCATAACGGACGCCGCCTTTAAGACATATGTGTCAGAACAGTAAGAAAGATGAGACGCCCGCAGTTGCGGTGAAATAGGGACTGAATAGCCCCTCAAACAGGCAAAACAGTCCGTATTCCACCGCAACTTATACAGAGTGCCTAGCGGTTGCGTTCCTTAAGGGCGCGGTCGATCTCGCGTTGGACATCACGCTTGGCCATGTCCTCGCGCTTGTCGTAGAGCTTCTTGCCGCGACCCAGACCCAGCAGCAGCTTTACGCGGCCGTCGGTATTAAAGTAGAGCTCCAACGGAACCAGCGCATAACCACGGTTGCGAAGTTTGCCGTCAAGAAAGTCGATCTCCTTGCGGTGCAGCAGCAGACGACGCCGACGGTCGGGATCGCGATTCCACACGCCACCATGGCTATAAGGGTGGATATGCAGTCCGACGAGCCAGCACTCGCCGCCACGAATCAGCGCAAAAGTGTCAGTGATCTGACAGGCGCGCTCGCGAATCGACTTGACCTCGGTGCCGCTCAGCTCAATACCGCACTCAAACGTCTCATCGATAAAGTACTCGTGATGTGCCGAGCGATTCTTGGAAATGAGTTTGCGCTCGCGCTTACTGGGCATCGCCGGCCTCCTTGGCGCCATCGGCGTTTGAGCCCGCAGCCTCGCGCTTTGCCTTGCGCTCGGCATTGAGCTCGGCATCGCTCTCGCGCACCAGTTTGATAATCGCCGCGCAGGCCTCCTCGCCCACCAAGTCGCGAGCACGCACCGTCAGGCGCGTCGCCTCCTGCTTGTCGCCGTCGCTTGCAGCATCGGTCGCACACATGATCAGGCAGATGGCGATCTCGGCCGAAGGTGAGGTCGGCACGCCCTGCAGGGCGAGCTCACCCATCACGTGGTCGTCGCTCTCATCAGCGGCATCCGGATAGGTGGTATGGATCTTGTTGAGCAGGCGCGTCGTATGCGCATCGTTGGGCGCCAGGCGCAGCGCCAGACGCGCGCAGCCCACGGCAGCCGAAACGTTCTCGGTCTCGGGCTCCAAGAAGTACTGACCTAGATTGGCGTAAGCGCGGGCGGCGCACTTGCCATCGCTTGCACGCTCCAGCACCGAGAACGAGAGCGATGCCCATTCCTGCTTGTCCTCGAGTGCGCGGAACAGCTCGGCCAGATCAAGGCGGTAGTTGCAGTTCATGGGGTCCCAACGCACAGCCTGCATCAGGGCATTACGAGCGCTCACATAATCCTGCTGGCGAATGTAGGCAAACGCCATATCAGAGTACAGGCGGTCAAACGGCACCTCGACCTGCACGAGCTCGCGCGGATCCTTCTCCACGCGGCGATAGGCCAAGCGCTCAAACTTGCTATCGAAGCTAAAGTATTGGCGCTTCTCCTCCGTCTTGCACTCAGCGTCGATATACTCCTCGGCGAGCTCCACCAGACGCTCCAGCAGCGGCGTCGCCGTAGCCAGGTCGCCCTGCGCCAGATAGTTCTCGGCATACGTGATGTCTTGCAAGCTGATGGGCAGATCCATGGCTACTCCTCGATCTGAGCGAAACACGGCAGGCGCCGTATATACGGTCAATACACAAAACCCGGGTCTCTTACGAGGCCCGGGCATTCAATTTTGGTAGCCCGTACCAGATTCGAACTGGTGATCTCCGCCTTGAGAGGGCGGCGTCCTAAACCGCTAGACGAACGGGCCATATGTAGCAAATGCAATGGCTGGGATGGAGGGAGTCGAACCCCCATTGACGGAACCAGAATCCGCTGTCCTGCCATTAGACGACATCCCAATGACTGCATCGCTGCGCTCGGCTGTGCCTTTGCGCAAGAAAGAAATATACGGGAAGTCTCGCCGTGACGCAAGCCCCAATTTTGACTTTTTTGAAATTCAGTCAAATTGGCCTAATTTAGTCCAACCCGTGAAGGACCTGTGAAGCCGACCGCTGTACACGAAGGGCAAAACGCCGCGAGCGGTAGCCGTCAACCGTTGGCAGATTCTACCGTGAAAACGATAGCACCAGGCAACACAATCGAAGTATCAATGATCACGTAGATATCGAGGCGCCATGGACGAAGAGCTTGATTACCTATGGGAGACCCTGGGCCTTGAGATCACTGCCGACCTTTGGCCCGAACGGGACAAAATTCATCCCACACTGCGCCCCGCCATTACTGTGGTGCAGGCAAAATACCGCCGTGCATCCTTTTTAATCATGCGGATGTCATGGCACGCGGGACTCCCCGACCTTAAGCGAATCCAGGCAAGCCTCGTCGAGCTGTCCGGCATGCCGACCGTCATATCCGAGGCGCACCTGGAGCAGCGCCAACGCGAGCGACTGCAACAGCAGCGGATTCCCTTTATCTGCCCCGGCGTTCAGGCATATCTGCCCTTTATGGACGAGGAGTACTGGAGCGGCAAGCCCAACAAGCACGTAAAGGTCTACGATCCGCACGAATGGGCACAGCTGGCGGACTGACTGGGGCAGGCCCGCCGGCGGAAAGTGCGTCCCACCCTGAGCACTCAAAACGGGTCGCACTTTCCGCAGCCGCTACAGCAACGCCTCGGCCCAAGCCGATTCCCTAAAGCCGGGAATCGCAAAGTCGTCGCCCACCAGCAGCGGACGCTTGACCAGCATGCCGTCGGTCGCCAGCAGCTCGTAGCACTCCCGATCCGTCATGCCCGCATCCAGACGCGCCTTCAGGCCCAGCTCTCGATATTTCATGCCCGACGAATTAAAGAAGCGCCGCACCGGCAGCCCCGAACGAGCAATCCAGGTCGCAAGCTCATCGGCCGTGGGGTTGTCCAAAACGATATCGCGGTCGATATACTCTACCCTATGTTCGTCCAGCCATGCCTTGGCCTTCTTACAGGTCGAGCACTTGGGATATTCAACAAACAGTACGGTCATGGGAATCCTCCGAATATAGATCGGCCAACGCAGGCACACGCCACACGAGGCGCCTTCGTATGATGGGCCAATTGTAGCCCACGGGTCACACGCTAAACGAACCGTACCCCGAATCCGCGTTTGATGAACGGCAGCAGCTCCATTGCCTCGGGCGTGATATGGCCCGCAACGTTCATGCGCTCGTCACCGGGAAGATCGACCCGCGCAATCTCAAGCTCGCCTTCGTAGCGCCCATATCCGCTATTGCTCACAGCGATCGACCCCGCCTTTCGCGGCAGGCCGGCTCCGGCATCCGTCGGCACGGAATCCGGCTTAAGCTTCGTACGTGACTCCTGAGACCTAAAGATGAGGACACTCGAGTCGGGCCGGTCGTGATGAATCTGCCCGCGCACATAGGCATAACCGGGCTCAAGCTCGCATTGCAAATCCACGTATCCGGCGGAAACTTGAGCAAACTGCGCCCAGCCCGCATCGGAAAGATCGGGGTCGCCGACCAACACAATGTCGCAATCGGCGCCATGTGCAAGCTCAAGCATATTGAGGGCAACCTTTGACGCGCGACCGCGCTGCGCCTCGACCGTCGGCAGTCCCTCGAATACCGGCCCGCGAACGTTAGCATCACCCGGCACAAAAGCCATGATTTCGAATCCAAGCGCCGCAAGACGAAGATTCGTCCGAGCAACATCTTCAAGAGCTAAACCGGTATAAGGCTTGGGGTAAAAATTGTGGCAGGCGGCAAAACGAGTCACATCGGCACCGGCCTCACGCCACGATGCGATTTCATCAGAACTCACCGTCGATGCATTGACCACAATGCGAAATACACCGGACAGCTCCGCGACCCGTTGGGCGCTAAAGCCATAGTCCAAACGAAGGTATTCCAACCCCAGATCGCGCAGGTCCTCGATGCGCTCAAGCCCAAGCAAATCGCACGTGCGAGGCCCCACATCGGCAATGAGCGCAATGCCACGGGCGGAAAGCAGCGACAGCACATGACGGACCTTATCGGCATACGCCGCTCCCCCATCCTCGGGAATATGCAGCGAGGTGAACGCGTAGCGCGCACCCGCCGCGGCACCACGCTCAATCGTCCGCTCAATATCCTGCAAAGGGCTGGAAAGATAAATCGAAATACCCGTTTTCACGCTTCAACGCTCCTTTAAAAAAGGCCGGCGGAGCAGCTAGCCCCGCCGGCACAACCATAACATCAAGAAATCTGCCGCGCGCCGCGAACCCCGAGCAACACGGCTCGCGATATCAAACTACTCGCCAAAGAACTCGTTGATCTTCTGCTCGTCGACGCCAAAGAACCACGTCAGGACAAAGCCGGCGGCATAGGCAAGCAGCATAGCGGCAACGTAGCCGAGCTGCTGGCCAGGAACGACGATCAGCAGGCCAAACAGACCGGAAACACCCTGAGAAACCGTGCCGATGTGAAGCAGCGCCGCGAGCGCGCCGCCAAATCCGGCACCCAGGCAGGCCATCACAAACGGACGAACGAGCGGCAGCGTAACAGCATACATCAGAGGCTCTCCCACACCCAGGATTCCAACGGGAATGGACTCTGCGACGTACTTCTTGAGCTTGGCGTTCTTGGTCTTAAAGTACAGCGCCAAACCGGCACCGACCTGGCCGCCGCCAGCCATCATAAGGATGGGAAGCAGGTAATTGATACCCTTGGTAGCGCCGTCGGGATCGTTGAGCATAGCGTGGATCGGCGTGAGCGCCTGATGCAGGCCGACGGAAACCAGCGGCAAGAAGCCTGCCGACAGGATATAGCCGCCCAGGACGCCCAGCTTCTCGAAGATAAAGGTCAAAACGCTAAAGATGGCAGTCGTCAGCCATGCGCCAACCGGCTGGATGACGAGCATCAGAGCAAAGGCGCCGATGATGAGCACCAGCAGCGGAGACAAGAACGTGTCGAGTGCGTTGGGCATAACCTTGCGAATCTGACGCTCCATCCAGGCAAAAAATGCACCAGCGATGAGAGCCGCGATCATGCCGCCCGCTGCGGGGTTGTACTGCGCATTGGTGAGCGGCAGCAGAATGGCAGTGGCAGGATCAGCCGCGCCAGGCGCAAGCAGGGGCATGGCACTGTTGGCGATACACATCATGCCGGCGATGCCGCCCAGCGCAGCGGAGCCACCAAACTCACGTGCCGCGTTATAGCCCACCAAGATGGGCAGATAGGCAAACAGGGCCCAGCCCATGGAACGAATGCCCTGGTACCACCACTCGCCTGCAAGCGCGCCTGCCGTCGAGACGTTAATGACGTTGCAGATACCGTTGATGAGGCCAGCCGCAATGATGCCGGGAAGCAGGGCGACGAAGACATTGGAAATCTTCTTGAGGAAGGCCTGAACCGGCTTGGACTCGTACTTGGCCTTCTGCGCGGCCTTGTTTGTGGCCGCAGCGTCAACCACGCTCTCGTCAGCAACGCCTTTCGCAAGGCCGGTGAGCTTGGAGAACTCCTCGAGCACCTTATTCACCTTGCCCGGACCCAGCACGATCTGCATCGTGTCGTCCTCGACCAGGCCCATCACGCCGTCGAGTGCCTTAATGCCCTCCGTGTCGACGTTGCCCGTGTCTTTGACGGTCACGCGCAGGCGCGTCATGCACGCCGCGTTTGCGAGCACGTTGTCTTTACCGCCCAAAAGGTCCAGCAGCTTTTGAGCCAGCTCTTTGTTCGTCATAACTCCTCCTTGTATTGGGTATCTCGTCTGAATGTCATATCAGCTCACGCCGCGCACCTATTGGGCATCGGCATTGCTCTTCTCATGGCCACTCACCGCAGCACGGACATGGCCTCGCGCCCGCTCAAGAGCTACCGTAGCCTGCTCGGCATCGCAGTCCAGCAGTACCGAGACAATAGCGGTTTTTACGTGGCCGCCGGCATCTGCAAGCGCCTGAACGGCGCGCTCGCGCGTGCAGCCGGTCGCCTCCATCACGATGTTCTGGCCGCGCACCACCAACTTCTCGTTCGTCTGCTGCACATCGACCATCAGGTTTTGGTATACCTTGCCGATCTTGACCATGGCACCGGTCGAAATCATGTTGAGAATGAGCTTTTGAACCGTTCCCGCCTTGAGCCTCGTTGAGCCGGTCAGCACCTCGGGACCGGGCACGGGCTCAATGGCAAGATCTGCGCTCTCCCCGATCTTCGACCCTTGGTTGCAGGCAATTGCAATGGTCTTGCACCCAGTTGCCTTGGCGTACACAAGGCCGCCCACCACATAAGGAGTACGACCGCTTGCCGCCAGGCCAACGACAAGATCCTTGTCCGAGAGTCCACGCTCTCGCAGGTCGTTCGCGCCAAGCTCCTCGCTGTCTTCGGCACCTTCGACAGCCTTGATAAACGCCGTCTCGCCTCCGGCAATGAGCCCGACAATCAGATCGGGTGACACGCCAAACGTGGGCGGACACTCCGAAGCGTCAAGTACGCCCAGACGACCGCTGGTGCCTGCGCCCATGTAAAAGACGCGCCCGCCGCGCTCGAGTGTCTCAGCAGCCCAGTCGATTGCTGTGGCAACCTGGGGCAACACTTTCGTGACCGACTGGACGGCACGAAGATCCTCATCGTTCATCGTCGTGACGATTTGCAGCGATGTCATCGTATCGAGGTCCATTGACCTTTGATTACGCTGTTCGGTCGTGAATTTTGTTAAATCGAGCATTTCATTCACCTCATCTTTCCTGTTTCTCGATGTAGTTTTGCTTAATGACATGCGTCGCCCGTTCGTAGTCGCTGGCAACGTAAGCAGCGTACAGGGCATCGACAACCATAAGCTGGGCCATACGCGAAGCCATGGCACCGCTGCGGACCAAGGGTTCACTCGCAGCAACGCCGAGCACGGCATCGGCCATGGTGGCAAGCTTGGATGATCCATCTACTTTGGTAACGGCCACTACGGGACAGTTGTGGCGTTGAGCCTCGGCGGTGCAGTCCAGCACCTCTTGCGTCAAGCCCGAGTAACTAAAGGCGATTGCCATATCGCCCTCATGCATGTTCTTGGCACATAGGAGCTGATCATGCCAGTCGTCGTACAGATGGCACTCTTTGTCGACACGCATGAGCTTTTGCGCCAGGTCGTGCGCGACCAAACGAGAAGCACCAATACCGAACAGATTGACCGCGCGTGCCCGCTTAAGACGGGCCGCGCATCGCTCCAAGACGGTGTAATCGAGCGTTCGCGCCGTCGCCTCGATCGTGCGCACGTTGCTTTTCATCACCTTCCCCACGATGCGTTCGACGCTGTCATCCATGGAGATGTCCTCGAGAGCTACGTCTTTCTTGTCACCTAAGAGCGCCAGCTCGGCAATCAGTTCGCGCTGGAATTCCTTGTAGCCCGCAAAACCCAAACGCTTGCAAAAGCGCAAAATGCTCGAGGGCGAGGAGAACGTGACATCGGCAAGACCGCGGACGGACAGCCCGACCACCTCGTGCGGATGAGCGCTTACATATGCGATGACATTGCGTTCCGCCGGGCTCGCGCTGAGCTCACGCTCGCGAAGCCGCAAAAGCAATCCGTTTGCCATCTCAAACACCTCCGTTGAGAAGAATTAAAGACCAACGAACGATTCGTACCGGATACAAACAGCTTTTGCGGTACATTGTGCCGCATCGTGGCGCACAAAGGGCGAGCGTTCTACCGCTCGCCCCTCAAATCCGACCGCTCGGAAATACGCGCGACACAAAATAATTCAACAAGGTCGCATTATCAGAAACGGGTTTGTTACCGGCTAGCGCCTCGCATGGGCGCCGATCGGCCGAGTCGCATGGCGCACCAACGCCGCCGTCAGCAATACCAACAGCATGGCGATGACATAGCCCGCAGCATCGAATCCTAAATCGATAACGTCGAAATGCCTGCCGGGAACAAAGATCTTATGTACCTGATCGCCAACGGAGCAGGCGGCGCAAAAGAGCAATACGGGCACGCAACGGGAGCATACGCTCCACGGACGCCTGGAAAAGCAAACCACGACCACCGAGGCGAACAATCCGACGAAGAAAAACTCTACGGTATGGGCAACGCGACGGACGTTCGTGCCCACCCACATGCGAATGGAAGCAAGTCGGCCAGACCGGACATTCGAGGCAGCCGAATCGGTGCCCCCGGTCATTCCGTTCTCCGCCTGAGCTTCACCCGTGGCATCGACAGCCTGAACGCCCGTAGCCTGACCCTCCACCACACGCGCGGTGGACTCGCTCAGCAACGACGTCTCCACCGCATTTTGCTCCGTCAGCACCCAGATGCCCGCCAGCGTTGCAGCGAACAGAACGATCGCGGTCCATCCGATTATTTGTTTTACGCGCGCCAAGGGTCAACCTCCTTTTTTGAATATCAGCGAGTGTAGCCCCAAATGGCATCGTCACCGTATCAAAATTTGAATCGCAACAGGAAGCGACAAAGCGACGCAAAACCCTACCCCGCCTCGCGCATCCAGCGATCGAACGTCCCCACGCACACGCCCAGGCACTTTGCTGCCTGGCTGCGGGTAATATCGCCCGCCTCATAGCTATCGCGCACCAGCTCAAACTGAGGAGGGCATGGCTTGCGAGGTCGACCGAAACGGACCCCTCGCGCCCGCGCCGCTGCAATCCCCTCCGCCTGGCGCCGATGGATATTCTCGCGCTCCACCTGCGCCACGTAGCTCAGCAGCTGCAGCACAATATCAGCAATCAGGGTGTTAGTCACATCCGGCGCGCCGCTGGCCCTGGCGCGCGTGTCAAGCAATGGCATATCCAACACCACAATGGCAACCCCGAGCACCTTGGTAATGCGTCGCCATTCCTCAAGAATCTCGGAGTAATTACGGCCAAGTCGGTCGATAGAAAGCACCACCAGCACGTCCCCGTCTCCCAGGACGTGCAGCAGCTCGCGATAACGCGGTCGATCGAAGTCCTTGCCGCTCGCATGGTCGGCATAAATATTCGCCGAGCCCACGCCATAGGCGCCCAGCGCATCCAGCTGCCGATTAAGATTCTGATCGCGCGAACTCACCCGCGCATAACCGTACACCGTCGCCATCTCATCCCCGCTTTCTTGTAAACATGACAAAAGGGACAGGTTTATTTTGGTAGGTTTTACCTCTCAAATAGCAGGTAAGCGGGCGGCCGAGCAGACGGCAAGGTAGCCACTATTCAAATGCGGAGGGCGGCCCCGAAAGACCGCCCTCCGCTCTCTCGCCACGAGTCGGGATTTAGCTAATGGATAAGCTTAAAGTCCAAGTGTCCACGCGTGGTATTGACGCGCGAGACCTCGATAATCACGCGCTGGCCCAGTTCATAGCGAGTCCCCGTGTCGGCGCCCGTCAGCGTAAGCGCGTCCTCGTCGAACTCGAACCACTCGTTGCCCAGGCTCTTAATTGAAACCAGGCCCTCGACCTGTGTTAGGTCCAAGCGCACAAAGAGGCCCATGCTGCTAACCCACGAGACGGTTCCGGCATAGCGCTCACCCAGACGGTCCTCATAGTACTGGGCAATCTTGATCTTTTGCGTCGCATGGCTGGCGGCATCTGCCGCGCGCTCGGCATCGCTACATGCGCGGCAGATCTGCGGCAGAATGCGCGGCAGCGACTCGCGCCCCTTGCCGATCAGCCGCGGCGTACGGACCAAGGCGTCCTTGCCGCCGAGCTGCTCATAGGCCAACTGCAGTTTGAGCACGCGGTGCACCACCAGATCGGGGTAGCGACGGATGGGACTCGTAAAGTGACAGTAGCACGGCGCGGCGAGCGCAAAGTGGCCCTCGTTGCGCGGCTTGTACAGCGCGCGCTGCATGCTGCGCAGAAGCAGCGTGTTGACGAGCGGTGCGTTGGCCGTACCGGCGGCAGCATCAACTGCAGCCTGCAGCTCATCGGGGCTCCCCAGGGCAATACCGGCAGCACGGCGATCGTCGATGATGCCTAGCTGCGCCAGCGCAACGGCAGCACCGTGCAGGCTATCGGGGCTCGGATCCTCATGCACACGATAGCAGGCCTCGATATCACGGTCTGCCAGCCACTCTGCAACGCACTCGTTGGCGAGCAGCATGGCTTCCTCGATAAGCGACGTGGCACACGAACGCTCACGCGCCACAATCTGCACGGGCACTCCGTCCTCATCCAATAGAGCGCGAATCTCGGCTGTGTCAAAATCGACTGAGCCGCGGGCGCGACGAATACGACGGCGAAGTTCGGCGAGTTCGTTAGCGGCGACAAGGAAATCGCCGAGGTCGATGTTGTAGCCGCGGGCGGCCTCCTCGCACGCAAGACCGCGCTCAAGCGCTTCCTCGCGCGAGGTCTCGGCAGCCGCAACATCCTCGGCTGCACCCTCCAGCACCGAATACTCAACCGCGCCGGCACGCACCAGCAGCGCCTCGGCGCCGTCATAGTCCATACGCACACGCGAGCGAATCACGCTGGGATACGGATCGTAATGCCGCACGCGACCCTGCGCATCGAGCTCAATATCGACGGTAAACGCAAGACGGTCCTCATCAGGGCGAAGCGAGCACAGGTCACAGGACAGGCGTTCGGGCAGCATGGGAAGCACGCGATCGGCCAGATACACCGATGTCGTACGATGGCGAGCCTCAAGATCGATATGTCCGTCCCAAGCCACATAGTGTGAAACGTCGGCGATATGCACACCCAGCTTGTAGCCACCCTCGGGCGTGCGCTCCAACGAAACGGCATCGTCAAAGTCGCGCGCGTCGACTGGGTCGATCGTGATGACAAAGCGGTCGCGCAGATCGCGGCGGAGCGGGTCCTTAAGCGCCGCGGACACATCGAGCGAAAGCCCCTCGGCCTCGGCCAGCGCGGCCTCGGGATAGCTATCGGTATAGCCGTAACGCGCCATCACATATTGAACACCCAAATCGGGCGCGTCATCTCCGCCAATGCGGCGTTCGATCGTCACGGTACCCGATTCCAGGCGCGTCGGGTAGGTCAAAATGCGCGCGACAACAGCATCACCCGGGTGGACGCCCAGACGATCCGCCGAGGTATCCTCGGGCAGAATGAAGAAGTCGGCCTTCAGACGCGAATCGAGCGGCTCGATCACACCGAGCGGACCGGCGGTCTGGTACGTGCCCACCACGCTTATGGCTGCGCGCTCAACCACGCCTTCGATCACGGCGCGACGCTCGCCATGCGGGCTGTTCTTAATGCTCACGGCAACGGTATCGCCGTCCATGATCTCACGCTTACCGCGGCCCATGACCTTGTAGTCGCCGTTTTCGGTTACAACGTAGGCGCTGTGCTCATGGAGCTGCACGCGCCCGGTCAGGCTCGGACGGCGTTCGCTGCGCACCGGCCCGCGCTTATTGCGAGCTCCACGCTTATGCTTGTTATTGCGCCCCATGGCGCCTCCTAACTATCGATTGCCGTTTACATCCCAAGAGTCTACCCAAATGATCCCTAGGGGACAAAAAACGGGCCGCCCCATAAGAGACGACCCGTTGGAAGGGATGAATTCCAGGCATGCCTACACGCGCAGGTAGCGGCGCATGGCGATGGCAGAACCAAAGAGACCGATAATCACGCCGACCAGAATCAGCGCAGCATAGGTCACCAGGTAATACTGCATCGGCAGGGCAAACGACATCCAGCCGATGCTCTCCTGCAGACGCGGAATCATCAGATTGCGCAGCAGCTCCAGAACGCCGATGGAAAGCAGCGAGCCCAAAATGGCCTGCAGCACGCCCTCGGTGATAAACGGGCCACGAATGAAGCCGTTGCTGGCGCCGACCAGACGCATAATCGCAATCTCACGACGACGCGCCGTGATGGACAGGCGAATCGTGTTGTTGATGAAGATGAATGCGATAAAGGTCAGAAGACCAACGAGCACCACGGCGGCGATGCGGATGTAGTTGGTCACCTGGAACAGGCGGCTCACTTCCTCCTGGCCGTACAGCACGCTCGCGTTGACGTCGCCGTCATCCGCGATCTTCTGGAAATCGGCATCCTTCTTGAGCTTCTTTGCCGTGCTCTCGACCTTGGACGGATCGTCCATCTCAATAGCGAAGGAAGCCGGCAGCGGGTTCTGGCCATCGAGCGCGCTCATGGTGGCGTCGGCGTTGCCCGACATCTTGCTCGTATACTCGGCCAGCGCGTCGTCCTTGTCCTTATAGGTCACGGACTTGACGTTATTCCACGTCTTAAGCTCGGCCTCAAAAGCCTGAACATCGGCCTGATCGGCGTCATCACTAATGAACGCGTTGATGACAACCTGATCCTCGACGGTGCCGATCACGGAGTTCAGCATCGCAGAGCCCATGATGAACAGGCCGATGATAAACAGCGAAAGGAAGATCGTGATGACGGCGCCGAGCGAGGTAGTCCAGTTACGGAAGAAGTGGCTGATTGCCTCTTTGAAGGAGTAGCCCACGTTAGTTGGTGCCATAGTTGCCGTAACCTCCCCTCTCCTGGTCGCGGATGACGTGGCCGCCCTCGAGGGCGATCACGCGACGGTGCATGCTATCGACCATCTCGCGGTCGTGCGTGGCGACGATCACGGTGGTGCCGGTGCGGTTAATACGCTCAAGCAGCTTCATGATGCCCAGCGAGATCGCCGGGTCGAGGTTGCCCGTGGGCTCGTCGCAGATCAGCAGCGGCGGACGGTTGACCATAGCACGGGCGACGGCAACGCGCTGCTGCTCGCCACCGGAAAGCTGGTCGGGCAGCGAGTCCATCTGATCGGCCAGACCGACCAGGCGCAGCACCTCGGGCACCTGGCTGCGAATGACGCCCTTGGGCTTGCCGATGCACTGCAGGGCAAACGCCACGTTTTCGTAGGCGGTCTTTTGCGGCAGAAGTTTAAAGTCCTGGAACACGGCGCCAATCTGGCGGCGCAGGAACGGAACCTTGCGGTTCTTGATCTTCATGAGGTCCTGACCGGCAACCAGGATGCGGCCGCTCGTCGGCTTGACGTCGCGGTTGAGCGTCGACAGCAGCGTGGTCTTACCCGAGCCGGAGTGACCGACCAGAAAGACGAACTCGCCCGGATAGATCTCGATGTTGATGTCGTCGAGTGCGGGCTTGTTGGGCTGTGCCGGATAGATCTTGGTGACATGCTCCATAAGGATGACGGGCTCGACACCGGCCTGCTTGGCCATCTTCTTGCGGCTGGCCTGCGGATCGATGGGCGCAAACACCGACGTAAAATCGGGGTTGTTGAGCGCGTTATCGAGGCTTGCGACCTCGGCGGCTTGATCGCTCTCGACCACCGGGGCAGCAGGCTGCGTGGGGTCGGGAATAGCGGCAAAGAGACCGGACTGCGCAGGCTGAGGAGCCGGCGTCGCAGGGGCCAAGGGGTCGGGAATGCCGGCCATGGTAGGCTGCGGCGTGGCGGCACCAGCCTGGGGCTGCTCCACGCGAGCGGTCACGGCCTGAACGGGCTCAAAACCCACCGTGCCGGAAAGCGCGACATCGCTGGTTGGATTGTAGGCAAAGGGATCGGATGCCGGCTGTGCCTGATCTGCCGGCTGAGCGGGGGCCTGAGCAACAGGCTGGCCCTCTGAATCCGGAGTGGCGAAACGACTGCCCTGGACGCCTGCCTGCGTCTTGGGGGCATCATCGCCCGCACCGGAGGTACGGAAGTGGTTACCCACTGGTGCTCCTTATCGTCGTGCGTTTAAACTACATGAGCGCTTTGTATTTTAGCAGTATTAGCTTTGCTGCACATAAGAAGCATGGCGTGCTTAGGGATCCCGTCGGCCGGGTACAGGGCTACTCTCCAAATCGTCCTCGGACATGTCGGAGCCCCCGCTGCGCGCTTCGCGCGGCGGGGGCTCCTCCGTCCTGCGGAAAGATTTGGAGAGTAACCCTGTACCCGGCCTGCGGTAACTAAGGGGTCGCTGCGTTTATCTTGAAGTGCTGCATATACAAAGTTGGAAGGGTCTGAATTGCACTTTGTCGATATATGCCCTTTTCCCTGATGGGACCGTGCTTGAGGGGCGTCTTCATGAGTTGCGGTGAAATAGGGACTGTTGGGCCTTTAAGCTGGCAAAACAGTCCTTATTTCACCGCAACTGAAACAGGGGCGCTCTCCAAGAGAGCGCCCCTGCCGGGTTTCCATAGTAATGGCGAAACAGTTTTATAGTTCTGGCGAAGCAGTCCTTGAGATCCGCCTTGCCTTATGCCAAGAACTCCTTGGTGGTCGCCACGATGTTGGCGGCGTCCAGGCCGTACTTGTGCAGGAGCTCGGCGCCCGGGCCGGACTCACCGAAGGTGTCGTTGACGCCGATCTTCTTGAGCGGCGTCGGGCACTGCTCGCACAGGACGTCAGCAACGGCGCTGCCCAGGCCGCCGATCACGGAGTGCTCCTCGACGGTCACGACGTGGCCGGTCTTGGTGGCGCTCTTGACGATCAGGTCGGCATCGATGGGCTTGATGGTGTGCATGTTGATGACCTCGGCGTCGATGCCCTCGGCAGCGAGCTGCTCGGCGGCCTCGAGAGCCTCGCCGACCATCAGGCCGCAGGCGATGATGGTGACGTCGGCGCCCTCGCGCATGACAATGCCCTTACCCAACTCGAAGTTGTAGGTCTCGGGGTCGTTGATAACCGGCGAGGCTAAACGAGCGAAGCGCATGTACACCGGACCGTCGCACTCGTAGGCGGCGCGCGTCACGGCGCGGGCCTCGACGTCGTCGGCAGGAACGATCACAGTCATGCCGGGGATGACGCGCATAAGGGCGATATCCTCGCAGCACTGGTGCGTGGCGCCATCCTCGCCCACCGAGATACCGGCGTGCGTGGCACCAATCTTAACGTTGAGGTGCGGGTAGCCGATGGAGTTACGGACCTGCTCAAAAGCGCGGCCGGCTGCGAACATGGCAAAGGTGCTCGCGAAGGCAACGCGGCCGGTGGTCGCGATACCGGCGGCAACACCCATCAGGTTGCTCTCGGCAATGCCCACATCGAAGAAACGATCGGGGCAGGCGGCCTTAAACTTACCGGTCTGCGTAGCGGCGGCCAGGTCGGCGTCGAGGACCACAAAGTCATCGTGCTCGTTGGCGAGCTCGACGAGGGCCTCGCCGTAGCTTACACGCGTGGCGATTTTCTTGACGTCTGCCATCCTAGAGCTCCTCTCCGGCGGCCGTGAGCTCTGCCATGGCCTGCTCAAACTGTTCATCGTTGGGGGCCTTACCGTGCCAACCCACCTGGTTCTCCATAAAGGAAACGCCCTTGCCCTTCATGGTCTCGGCGATAATGGCGGTCGGCTGACCCTTGGTGGCGCGGGCCTCGGCAAAGGCGGCGCGGATCTGATCGAAATCGTTGCCGTCGGCGAGCTCCACCACATGGAACTTAAAGGCGCGGAACTTGTCGGCGAGCGGCATGGGGTCGTTGACCTCCTCGACGGGGCCGTCGATCTGCAGGCCGTTGTGGTCGACGATCACGCAGAGGTTATCGAGCTGCTGGTTGCCGGCAAACATGGCGGCCTCCCAGACCTGGCCCTCCTCGCTCTCGCCATCGCCCAGCAGGGCGTACGTGCGGTAAGTATCGCCCCAGTGCTTGGCGGCAACGGCCATACCCACGGCGGCGGAGATACCCTGGCCGAGCGAGCCGGTGGACATGTCGACGCCCGGGGTGTCGTTCATGTTGGGATGACCCTGCAGGTGGCTGCCGATATGGCGCAGCGTCTCGAGATCCTCCTTGGGGAAGAACCCACGCTCGGCGAGCACGGCGTACAGGCCCGGAGCGCAATGGCCCTTGGAGAGCACAAAACGGTCGCGATCGGCCTTGCGGGGATCGGCCGGGTCGACGTTCATTTCCTCAAAGTACAGATAGGTCATGATGTCGGCAGCGCCGAGCGAACCGCCCGGATGGCCGGACTTGGCAGCGTGCACGCCGGTGACGATGCCCTTCCTTACCTCGTTGGCAACCTTTTTGAGCTCTTCGTCGCTCATTGTGCCTTCCTTTCATCCTCATTAGACAAAATGCGCACGGCACCGAAGGTAATCCCAACACAGCCGCAATGCACGTACGTCATTCATTATGCTGGAAACTGATGGCTTTACCAGAGTTTTTATCATTATTTGAACAATTTAGCAGGCAGAACCGCTGATGAAACGGTTTATCAATGTGAACGTCTTTTGGATGGAACGCGATCGACCCTACGCGCTAATGTCCTTGAATCCCTCGCCGAAGGCTTCCGTAACGTCGGCAACCGTCACGATGGCATGAGGATCGCGCTCGCGCACGATCGTCTTGAGGGTATTGAGCTCTCGACGGCTCACGATGACCATAATCACCGGCTTCTCGGCACCCGAATACATGCCAGTCGCCTTAAACTTGGTACAACCACGACCCAGGCCATACATGATATCGGCAGCGATATCAGGGAACTTGTCCGAGATGATGAGTACCATACGGCGTTTGTTGCCACCATCGACCACGGCATCGATCACGTAGCCGCTAATGACCATCGAAAGGCCTGCATATAGTGCGTTTTCGATTGAAAAGACCGGAGCCGACAGCGCGCATACGGCAACATCGATCGCCATGACGGTCGAGCCCACCGGCAGTGAGGTGTTACGCGAGATGATTTGGCCAATCGTGTCCGAGCCGCCGGTGTTGGCGCCGGCGCGCAACACCATGCCGTAACCGATGCCCGTAATAATGCCGCCCCACATAGCGGGAAGCATCAGGTCCGCATCCGCCAGAGGTGCTACAAACGGGGCGAACAGATCGGTAAAGAAGCCCAGCAGCACAAAGCCCGTCGCGGTCTGCACCACGTAGAACATGCCGCCCTCGCGCATAACGACCAGCAGCAGCAAGGCATTCATCACGATGGTCTGGATACCGACGGGAAGCGACACGCCTCGCGTCGCGCCGACCGCCTGGATAATGGTGGCAAGGCCCGTAACGCCACCGGCAGCAAGGCCGTTGGGAATCAAAAACAGGTCGGTCGCAATAGCGGCCAGAGCGCACCCCAACATGATCTGGGGCAGATCGTGAAAGAAGTTCATCGAAAGAATGCGCTTGATGTCCAGACGATATGCCATGCTGCCTCCCTCAAAAAAGCGCACCCAAACGGATGCGCTTTGAACTTCTTCTTGTATTCGATTCTACCGATTCGCCGGACAAAAACCACCCCTGCGCAGGGTTTATTCTGGATACAAACCCGTCCAACCGTTGGGCTTAGCATCGGCTTGAAACTGCCCGATGTTTTAGACCTCCGAGCCTTCTGCATCGGCGTTGCCGGTGGCCCAGCGATGGTAGCCAATAACAAACGGGTCCAGGTCGCCATCGTCAAGAACGGCCTCGACATTGCTGGTCTCCACGCCCGTGCGTAGGTCCTTGACCATCTGGTACGGGTAGAGCACGTAGCTGCGAATCTGGTTGCCAAAACCGATCGTGGTCTTGGGTCCGCGAATCTCATCGAGCGCCTCGGCGCGCTTCTCGAGCTCAATCTCGTACAGGCGAGCCTTGAGGATCTGCATGCACGCGGCCTTGTTCTGGATCTGGCTGCGCTCGTTTTGGCAGGTGACCACAATGCCGCTGGGGAAATGCGTCACGCGCACGGCGGAGTCGGTGGTGTTGACGCCCTGGCCGCCCGGGCCGCTCGCGTGGTACACGTCCACGCGGATGTCATCGGGACTGATCTCGATGTCGATATCATCGGGTAGCACGGGGATGACCTCGACGCCGGCAAACGTGGTCTGGCGGCGCTTCTTGTCGTCGGTGGGGCTAATGCGAACCAAGCGGTGGACGCCGGCCTCGGCGCGCAGCATGCCAAATGCGTCCTTGCCCTCGACAGTAAAGGTCGCGCGGTCGATGCCGATGACCTCGGCTGCGGGACAGTCGTTGATGGTGACCTTCCAGCCGCGACGCTGGCAGTACTTCATGTACATCTTAAAGAGCATGAAGGTCCAGTCCTGGGCCTCCAGACCACCCTGTCCGGGCTTGATGGTCACAATGGCATCGCCGTGATCGAACTCACCGGTAAACCAGCTCGAAAGCTCAAGCTCGTCGATAGCGCGGGCCAGGCGTTCTGCCGTAGCGGCAGCCTCCTCGCGCAATGCGGCGGCGTCGGGGTCATCCCCCATCTCCTCGGCAAGCTCCAGCGCGGCGCGGGCATCGGAAAGCTCGCCGCGCGCGGTATCCACGGCAGCGATATCTTCCTTGGTGCGCGCGATCTCCTCCATGGTGGCACGGGCGGCGTCGGCGTCATCCCAAAAGCCGGGGGCCACGCTTTTAGCCTCGAGCTCGGTCACGCGCGTGCGCTTTTCGTCCAAATGGAGATACGACTCGACCTCGCCGAGCCGGTCCGCAAACGCGTCCAGCTCGGCGGGCGTTACCTCTAAAGCCTCAGCCATTAACGATTCCTGCCGTGGCAGTACTTAAACTTCTTGCCGCTACCGCAGGGGCACGGGTCGTTGCGGCCCACGTTGACGTACGGATCGTCGCTCTCGGACTTGCGATAGGTGGTCACCTTGCCACCGTTGTTGACGGCAGCCGGACCACCCTGGACAGCCGTGCGGGCCTGCACCTGCGCCTGCTTGCGCAGCACCGAGTCGCCGTTGTCACCATCGACCTCGGCAGGACCGGAGAAGCGCGCGCCCTCGAGTGCGGGGTCCTCCTTGTGCTCCACGGCACGCGGGGCAGCCTTGATCTCGATACGCAGAACCGTGCGCAGGTAATCCTCGTACATGGTATCGACGAGTATCTGGAACGCGCCGTAGGCCTCGGTCTTGTACTCAACCAGCGGGTCGCGCTGGCCAAAGCCGCGCAGGCCGATGCCGGTCTTGAGGTAGTCCATCTCCTGCAGGTAGTTCATCCAGCGGGTATCGATGACGCGCAGCATGACCTGGGTGTTGAGCTCGCGCATCAGGTCCTCACCCAAGCGCTCGGCCTTCATGTTGTAGCACTTCTCTACGTAAGCCAGGACATCGGCGGCCAGGGCCTCATAATCCTCGTCGGGGAACTTCGGCGTATCGATGTGGCCGGTGAGCTCCACAACCCACTTGCGCAGGCCCTCCAGGTCACGCTCGCCATCGTGACTGTCCTTGGTGCAGAACTCCTGCACGCAGCGGTACACGGTGTCGTGCATGACCTCGGTGATGTGGTCGGTCAGGTCCTTGCCGTCCAGAATCTTATTGCGCTCGGCGTAGATGACCTGGCGCTGCTTGTTCATGACGTCGTCGTACTCAAGGACGCTCTTACGCATGGAGAAGTTGATGCTCTCGACCTTGTGCTGGGCGCTCTCGACGGCCTTGGAGATGATCTTGTGCTGGATGGGCATGTCGTCGCCCATGTCGGCCGTGACCATCATCTTGGAGACGCGGTCCATCTTGTCGCCGCCGAACAGGCGCATGAGGTCGTCCTCGAGCGACAGGTAGAACTGGGTCTCGCCCGGATCGCCCTGACGGCCGGAGCGGCCGCGCAGCTGGTTGTCGATACGGCGGGACTCGTGGCGCTCGGTGCCGATGACGGTCAGGCCGCCGGCGGCAAGCACGCGCTCGCGCTCGGCCTTGCAAGTCTCCTTGGCCTCGGCGTTAAACTGCTCGAGCTGCTCGGGCGTCACATCCTCCATGGTCAGACCCTCGTACTCCAGGCGCTCGCGCACCAGCTCGTCGGGGTTGCCGCCCAGCAGGATGTCGGTACCACGACCGGCCATGTTAGTAGCGATGGTCACGGCGCCGTAGCGTCCGGCCTGGGCAACGATGTGGGCCTCGCGTTCATGGTGCTTGGCGTTGAGGACCTCGTGTGCGATGCCGCGCTTGGTAAGGGCGGCGGACAGCTTCTCGGAACTCTCGATGGAGACGGTGCCCACCAGGACCGGCTGGCCCTTGGCGTGACGTCGCTCGACATCGTCGGCGACGGCGTTGTACTTGGCCTGAATGGTGCGGTACACCAGGTCCTCGTGATCCACGCGCTGCACGGGCTTGTTGGAAGGGATGACTTCGACGGGCAGCTTGTAGATCTCGCGGAACTCGGCATCCTCGGTAAGTGCCGTGCCGGTCATGCCGGAGAGCTTGTCATACAGACGGAAGTAGTTCTGCAGGGTGATGGTGGCGAGTGTCTGGTTCTCCTCGCGTACGAGCACGCCCTCTTTGGCCTCGATGGCCTGGTGCAGGCCCTCAGAATAGCGGCGGCCTTCCATAATGCGGCCGGTGAACTCGTCGACGATCTTGACCTCGCCGTTGGTGACCACGTACTGCTTATCGCGGTGGAACATGTACTGGGCCTTCAGCGCCTGCTGCAGGTGGTTGACCAGCTGGCCGGAGAGATCGGCATAGATGTCATCGATACCCAGGCGGCGCTCGATTTTCTTAAGGCCGCGCTCGGTGGCGGCGATGGTGTGCTTGGCCTCGTCCATGACGTAGTCGCCCGTGGGCTCGACGTCCTCGGTGGCGGTGAGCATGTCGTGCGAGACGTCCTCGCCGCGCTCCAGGCCGCGCACGGCACGCGCGAAGTCCTTGTAGGTGCTGGCGGACTTGGTGCCAGCGCCCGAGATGATCAGCGGGGTGCGGGCCTCATCGATCAGGATGGAGTCAACCTCGTCGACGATGGCGTAGTTGTGACCGCGCTGCACGCGCTGCTCGGGACGGGTAACCATGTTGTCGCGCAGGTAATCAAAGCCGAACTCGGAGTTGGTGCCGTAGGTGACGTCGGCCTGGTAGGCCGGGCGCTTGAGCTCGAGCGGCATGTTGTTCTGGAGCAGACCGACGGTCATGCCCAGGTACTTATAGATGCGGCCCATCCACTCGGAGTCGCGCTTGGCAAGGTAATCGTTGACAGTAACGACGTGCACGCCCTTGCCGGCAATAGCGTTGAGATAGCCGGCCAACGTGGAGACGAGGGTCTTACCTTCGCCGGTCTTCATCTCGGCGATGTGGCCCTCGTGCAGCGCCATAGCGCCAATGAGCTGCACGTCAAAGTGGCGCATACCCATGGTGCGCTTGGAAGCCTCACGCACGGTGGCAAAGGCCTCGGGGAGCATGTCGTCGAGCGACTCGCCGTTGGCGTAACGCTCGCGGAACTTATCGGTCTGGCCGCGGAGTTCCTCCTCGGTCATCTTCTCAAACTGGGGCTCAAGACCGTTGATCTGGTCGACGATCTTGTAGTAGCGCTTAAGGTCCTTATCGGATCCAAAGGACAGCAGCTTTGACATGAATCCCATGTGGTTTTCCTTTTTGGCCATCGCCCACGCCGTGCAGCTGCGGGCGAGTTAAACACAGATAATTGTACTTTAGCCAAACAAGGCGCGCCCCATACGGTCGACCTCAACCGCCACGTAATAACTACGACCAACCTGCCAAAAAGGGACAGGTTTATTTTGGCAGGTTTTATCTGGGCAAACGCCGCCTCTCTGTCATTTGGTGCAAACCAACCTGTCCCCTTCGCACCAATCTGGTGCAATGGGGACAGGTTGGTTTGCACCAATAAAAAGAAAAGGGCCGCGCACCCAAATGGATGCACGGCCCTCATGCCATGAATGCGAGTGATTCCGCGGCGAGCTATTTACTCAGCAGCCTCGGTAGTCTCGGCCTCGGCAGCGGCCTCCTCGACGGGAGCCTCTGCGGGAGCCTCGGCGGCCTGCTTGGCAGCCTCCTCGGCAAACTTAGCGGCACGCTTAGCCTTCTCGGCGGCCTTAGCCTCAGCGGCGGCCTTGCGAGCGGCCTCGGCCTCAGCAGCCTTGGCGGCCTTGGCAGCCTTGGCCTCCTCAGCCTTCTTGAGCTGGGCGGCAGCGGCGCCACCGAACTTGTCGGCGAAGCGCTGGACGCGTCCACCGGTGTCGACGAACTTCTGCTGGCCAGTGTAGAACGGGTGGCACTCGTTGCAAAGCTCGACCTTCATCTCGGACACGGTAGCGTGCGTCTTGAAGGTGTTGCCGCAGGAGCACGTCACCGTGCACTCGACATACTGGGGATGGATACCCTGCTTCATGGTAGGACTCCTTATTAGTCAGGCGCTGGTTACCGATCAGCGCATAAGGCGTCTTGGTTTCCGACCAAGACAACAAACTCGGCTATTGTACCACGGCGCCGCGTGTCCCACAAAAGGTTCACGGTCTTTTCGGAACGACACGAATCTGACCCATCGAAACACATCTCCACCGTTCCTTCAACTGGGAAAATGCCGTCCCCGGGGCCTGAGAAGGGCCCCGGGGACGTTCGACTGACTGCGGGAACGGCCTTTCCGCTCAATGTGTTCGGCTGAGATCGGAAATCAACCAAACTGAACTAGGGGCTTATAGGACAAAATGTGTGTCCCGATAGAACACCCGTTTCCATCCATTAATCCAGCCAGAACGGGTACGGGTCCCTGTGGTGGAGGTC